>Ga0137393_10001285_pt1 | contig 15816 bp, 12 predicted proteins | sample 15con2h34BmetaG_FD_101396 | JGI IMG/M metagenome (GOLD analysis project Ga0137393, IMG submission 101396) | Vadose zone soil microbial communities from Angelo Coast Range Reserve, California, USA - 15con2h3.4B metaG | ecosystem: Environmental > Terrestrial > Soil > Vadose zone > Saprolite...
AGAATGGTGGAAACCAGGACCAGCAAGGGCAGGTTGGCGAAGTTGGTCATCTGCTGGAACATGTGCCGCTGATAGACCGCATACTGTAACGCCTGGTTCGCCGCCCAGAATCCAACCAAAGTCACTCCGGCTTCCACAAGAATGGTCTTGAAGATGTGTCCATGCACGTGGTGGCCGAGTTCGTGCGCCAGGACCGCTTCGATTTCGTCGTTGTCGTAATTCTGCAGCAGCGTATCCGCCAGGATGATGCGCCGCGTGTTGCCTAATCCGGTCAGCGCGGCGTTGGCCTTTTTGCTCTTCTCGGAGAGTTTCCATTCGTAGACACCGCGTATGCGGGTTCCCGCACGTTCGCCAAGGCGCATCAGTCGCGCCTTCAGGTCTTCATTCTGCAAGGGCACAAACTTGTAGAAAAGCGGCAGCAGCACCACCGGCGCAATCTGGGCAAACAAGACGAAGAGTCCCAGACAGATGGCCCAGGCAATGATCCACCAGTGCTCGGGTGAGAAGCGCATGAGCCCGTAGACGATTTCTGCGAGCAATGTCGCGACAAACAACCCCACCAGCCAGCCTTTCAGTTCGTCGAACAGCCATGAGCGGAACTTCTGGTTCGACAGATGAAAGCGATGTTCCACACGGAACCCGTAAAAGTCCAAACCCACGCCGAGCAACTTGCTGATCGCGCTGAGAAGCAGGACATAAACAAACAATTGCAGCGAGTAATGATTCTCAAAAGCGCCAACCGAGAGCGAGTGCAGCTTGTTGGTCCAGCCCGTAGCCAGCAGCGCAATCAGGAAACCCAGACCCACGCCCAAGTCAGCCAATTCCAGGCGTCGCTTAATCCGGTTATATTCGCGTGCTCCCGGCGTATCGGCTTGTTGGGTTGGAACTGGAAGACTCATGGGTGATTGTGGTCGGGCGTCGCTGTTGGGTTGAATTCTATCGTCACAATTCTTGCCGGGGCAGAGCTGGCGTTGGTGAGCGAATGCACAACGGGATCCACCCAACCGACATCGCCGATAGCACGATGTAATTCGGCCGGGGCATTGCCCTTCACCTGTAGTTTGAGATCGAGGTTTGAGACCGCCACTACCAGATGGGGATTCAGGTGTACATGTTCGGCGTGGATCGCGCCGGTCGGAAAGACCGTGGAAGCCAGCGTCCACTGGTCAGATTGAAACAGTATTTGCGAACTCGGGCATGCAGTCTTTTCCGATGCATCGCACGGAAGCAGAACCGTGCAGCCGGCAGTGCACGCGTGCACTCCCGTGGAAGGCCGCAGCAACTCAATCGTGATGTTGTGAAACGGCGTGTCGCCGGTGTTGGTCACGGCATGAGCGAATCCGCCCTTGGTAAAACGGACTTCGCCATCCTTCAATGCCATGGAGACTGGATTCTCGCCAACGCGCGAGTTGATGATCTGCGTATCTCCGAGCGTAACAAAGACGTAGTCGTAGTTATGGCGATGGACCAGAGTAGTCGCCTTGGGAGCGGCCAGCACATTGAAAACCCGCACCCAGTCGTTCTGTAACACCTGATGGTGGGAAGGCTCGGCCGTGATCTCCACGGTCGATTGCTGGGCCAGGACAAGAAATGCAGCCAGCAAAACCGGGTTTTTCGATACATTCAACATAGTCTGGACGAGGGCTTGGGGGGATTCTAACCACTAATGTTTAAAAGCTCAACGCTTCATTTCCACCAAAGTACAATCACTCCCGCGGCTACCACAGCGCCTGCTGCGGCGCCGATCCAGAAGTTTTGCCACCAGGTGTTGGTTGTGCGCATGATGCGGCGGTCGTTTGAAACCACCAGAATGAAAACGAGAATGGGAACGGCCAATGTGCCCGCGAGCACCTGCGAGCGATACAACGCAACTACGGGGTTCATCTTGATAAAGTTGAATGCGGCCGCGAGCAGCATGGCCCCGGAAATCAGGACGTAAAAACGGACCGCCTCCCAGGGATTTTCGTTCAGGCCGCTTTTCCAGCCCACGGCTTCGGCCACGCTATAGCACATGGAAGCTACAAGCACAGGCAAGGCCACCATCCCGGCTCCGATGATCCCCACAGCCAGCAGCGCTGTACTCAGCGCGCCCACTGCCGGTCCAAGCACTGAGGCAGCCATCCGTGTGGTTACGTCTTTTACGGACGTTGCATGAAGCAGCGCACCCGAGGCCACCATGACCGAGTAGCAGAGCACTGTAGTTACGATGGTTCCAGCGCGATGTTCAGACCCGCGAATCGATATCCGGCCGGCAAGCGCGTCCTCGCGGCGTGACGTCGTCTGCCACACCAGCACATAGGGTGTGAGAAGCGAGCCCAACACGGCGATCACCATGGTGGGATATCCGGGGTCGCGTGGGATGCGGGGAAACAGCGAATAGCTGACCACCTGTCTCCAATCCGGATGGGCGAGCACCGCCGCGGCGATAAAGATGAAGAGCGGCAACGCCAGCACGGCGAATGCGCGTGTGATTTTCCGATAATCGCGGAAGATCAGGACGTACCATACGGAAAATGCGACCGCTGCGATGAAATACATGCGCGGCAACTCCGCAAGCAACGAGAACGAGTCGGTGACGGCCATGAGATCGGCCACGATCATCGTCAGGTTGATTACGACAACCAGCAGCGCGCAGGCCAGGGCCGCCGGACGCCCGTAATTGCTGCGCAAAAGGTCTACCAGGCCCTTTCTTGTCTCAAGGCCAATGCGCGAGGAGACGCCAAAGACCGCAAGTAGAAACGGAATCGACAACAGCACGGACCACAGCAACGAATAGTGGTAGAGCGCGCCGGCCGCGGCAGCGGTGAACACCAGCGCGGGATCGACATCCGCCGCCCCGGCCACCATTCCCGGCAACAATTCACGCATGGGCCCTTGCGTTCCGGAAAAGCGCCGGCGCGCCGGCCATCGAATGCTATCTTCCCGGCTGGAACTTGTCCCTTTATGGGATATTGGGAAGATCACGTCGCAGGTCCCTTTCAATGCGCCGTTCGTGCCATAGCCGCAACGGGCGGGAATAATTGATGATCCCGAAAGCGGCAATCGCAGCCAGCAGCAAGCCGCTGCTGATCACCAGGAAAACGCGCGAGGCGCCGGTCTGTGCCACTCGCACGATCACCGCCGCATTAGCCGGCGTGAGCAGCATGGAAGCAGCCAACGCCAGCATGCCAATTCCGACGAGAAGGCCGGTCACGTTCTTGGCCCAGCGCCCGGCGGCGTGATAATCGGCAAAGAAAGAAAACCCAAGCGAGATCAGCCCTGCAATCACCACAAAATTCGCCACTACGGTAATCGAAGACCTTAAATCCATGCTCTGTATGACGACCCAGAGCAGCGGCAGGTTGGAACGGCCTGTGAGGAATGAATGGGGCAATAACCGCACTAAGGTCTGGCAGATGTGTCACAGGCGCGTCATCACGCGACCAAGCAACGACTCAGAAGAAATCCCGCGCCTTATGCCTTAGAAGACCACAAAGTGTTTCTTCTTCTTGTGTTTTTCAGCGGCCGCGACCGGATCATTGGCAGCAACGACCAGGGGCTTGGCCTGATTGGGGCTGGCGCCGCTATCGACAAATCCTGATTTGATTTCAATGTAGGCTTCTTCGCGCAGCTTGGTCAGATAAGCGCGCGCCGCGGGCTCCAGCTTCTGCACATAGATGGCCTCGCGAATTTTGTCGCTGATGTCCTTCAATGCCGGTATGCCGGGCTGCTGGTGCTTCACGACCTTGAAGATGATAAAACCCTGCTTGGTCTTACTCACGTCGGTATATTCGCCGTCTTTCAGCGCAAATACTTTGTCTTCCAGTTGCTTGGCCAGTTCACCGCGCTTGAAGGCGCCGAGATCGCCACCCGCCGCCGCGGTAGGGCCATCAGAGCTTTTCTTTGCGAGTTCTTCAAAGTTCGCGCCCTTGCGCAACTGCTCCAGGAGTTGGTTCGCTTTGGCTTCGGCGTCCTTCACCTGCGCTGGATCTTCCGGTAGAGGAGCAGGGGGCGTTGCTTTATCTTTGTTTTCCAGGTTCTTTTGCAGCGGCTGGGTTGAGACCAGGATCTCGCTCAACTGCACTTGTTCCGGCGCCGCCATGTCCTTCTGATGCTCGTTATAGAAGGCCTGGACTTCCTCGTTGGTTATGTGCAGACGGCCGCCGACTTCGCGGCCGATCACTTGCTGCGTGATCACATTGGTACGAATCTGGTCCTTAAAATCTTCAAACGAGACGCCTTGCTTCGAAGCTTCCTTTTCAAGGTCGTCAATGCTGGCCAGACCCATTTGCTGGCGAAGCTCATTCAGTCGCTTGATGAGTTCGGTGTCGCCCGTGATACCGAGTTCTTTGCCCTTTTCCAGCAGCAGTTTCTGGTCAATCAGGTCGCGCAGCACGTTCTTCTGCGCCTCATTCCATTTACTCTGCCATTCGCCGGGAAAACGTTGCCGCAATTCTTCCTGTGTGGCTTGCGTGCCTCGTTGCAGATCGGCTCGCGTGATGATCCAGTCATTCACGCGGGCAACAATTTCGTCCACGATGTTGTCGGCATGGCAAGCGAACGCAAAAAGAGCGAACAAAACGGCGACCAAGGAGGATTTCCTGAGCATAAAACAGCCTTTAGAAGTGGGAGTCACGGACTATGTGTCTATTCTAGCAGTGGTGCGGCCTGGCAGCCACCCCGCCAATCGTACTCGAAAATCAGCTACTTAGGTCTATTTGCTCTTCTTCTTGTTGCCGAACAAACCGCCCAACGCATCCCCCAGGCCTTTAGGATTTGCCGGATTGAAAGAATTCTTGAGCGCAGCACCTACAGCAGGGCGGAACACCGGATTCGCCGTAGTGCCTCCGATGAGAAAGGGAAGGCCGTTTCCCTGGCCGGCAAGGGCCGCCAAGCCACCGGCTACACTGGTAGCTCCGTTAGCCAGCTTGAGCGACATCTTGAAGTCCAGCGCATTGTTCGGGCTGATCACGCCATTCCCCGTAAGCTGTCCGATGGAGGGCACATCGAGGAAGATGTTGTCCGCTCGAATGCCTTCGGGTGCAACGCGCATTCCGGCGTTGAAGGTCTGTACCACCGTATCCGCACTGGGCCTCACCCCGGTCAGAGCAGCCATGGCGCCGAGTTTGGAAGTCAAGTCATAGCCGGAAAGATGCGTGCCGCTCACATTGACCGGCCCGGTAATCACCAAGTGGTCAAGCGGACCCTGGGCCGTCAGTTCCGCGTTCGCTGTGCCTCCACGCAATGACGCACCGGATGGAAGTACTACGCCGAACGCCGGCAACAGTCCCTCAATTTCATTCACCGCCATGTTCTTGCCGACCAGTTTCAGATTGGCCACGATGGCTTCTCCGCGTCCGTTCAGCGTTCCGGAGAGATTCGCGGTGCTGCTGCCGGTGTGTACATTGGCGTTGACGGTACCGGAATCCGAATCGAGGGAATAATCGGATCTGTAGTCGAGCGACACCGGTTGTCGCGAAGGTCCGCCGCCGCGCACCAGCTTCATGTTATTGGCTTTGGCCTTGCCTTCGGAGTGCAGGTTCTTGCCGTCCGAGGTGATCTTGCCATCAAAATCGATAATCCCGGCAAGGCCCGAATTTGGGTCGAAGAATCCCGTTGCACCTATGTCGGCATGCTCAAGCGTGATTTTCGCATCGAGCGGCGTCTTGGCCAGGTCCTTTTGATCGAGCGGCCCCGCTTTGCCTTCCACATCCAGTGAACCGCCACCGGGCGTGTCAGCCAGCAGTGTAAATGGCATGGCGGTGGTCTCTGAAATATCTCGTACCAGCAGCCGGACGTTCTGATAAACGTTCTCATGACGCGCTGCTCGGCCGGCGACACTGCCCGCCCTAATTTTTCCGTTCACGATTTCAAATTTTTGAATGGATAAGTCGGTTCCCGCGCTTTCCTTGGGAGGATCAGACTTGTTCTTCCCGGCCGACGCGTGAGTTGCGAGACTGGAGTAATTCCACTTACCCGCGGAATTCCTGAGGAGCACGATCTCCGGTTTGTCCACCGTGATGGACGTGGCTTTGATCGTGTGGGAAAAGATCAACGGCAGCCACTCCAGGCCAACTTGCACCGACGAGGCCTGCAGGAACGGGTCTTTGCTGAATGCAGGATCGTCGCTGATGGAAATATTGTCGGCCCGCGCGCCGCCGCTCAGAATCGAAGCCGAGAGCTTTCCCACATGGACTGTTCGCCCCAGTGCGGCGGAAAGTTTTGTTTCCAGTTCCGGGCGGAAGCTGTCCACGTTGACAAACAACGGTACCAGCAGCACGGCAAGGACGATGATGGCGGCCACAACTCCGCCGACAATCAGCCAGCGCTTCATAATCGAAATGCTATCAGCAATCGAAGCCGGGAACAAAGGGAAATGCTCGTATCACGAGGTTTCGCCTTGACCCGGGAAGAGAGTAGAAGAAACCCGCAGAGATGTCTCTGCTTCTAAGTCAGGGAAGCGGAGTACCGCCAGCGGGAGAAGCACTCGCCATCGAAAACCCAATCCTCAGTTATCAAAAAAGCCGGCAGGGTCCTCCCCGGAATTATCGCCGGCGCTGCTGACCTTGATCCGGCCGCGGTCTTGACGGCCACCGTAGCCGGCGCCAGTTTCGGATACTCGCTCGGCTGGGTGGTCTTGCTGTGCGTGCCGGTGTTGTTCAGCGTTTTTGCGGTTTCGTCGCGCATTGGCCATCAAACCCACAAAGGACTGGTTGAATTAATACGGCTGCACCACGGACGGCGGATCGCCGTCGGCATTGCCCTGCTGATCGTGGTGGTGAATCTGGCCATGGTGATCGGCGACATTGTGGCCGTGAGTGACGGCTTTTCGCTCATCACCATGCTGCCGCGTTCTTACTTCCTGGCCATCGTCGCTTTTACCGTCTGGTATGTTCTGATCCTGGGGAACTACCAGAAAACAACCAAAGCGTTGGGTACGCTGACCCTCATCTTGATCGCGTATATTGTCGCCGCGGTCCACGTCACAGATTCTTTCAGCACGCTGGCCAAAGGTATATTGCTCCCCAAAATGCACCTGAACACCGGCTACTTGATGGGAGTGATTGCCGTATTTGGATCTCTGCTTACGCCGGACGTGATCGTCTGGCAGACCAGTTCCAAACGCGGCCTTCCCGAAGGATTGCGCGAGGCCCACGTCACCGAGTCCCATGCGGGAACATTTGTGGCCTGCCTGATTTCACTTTCAGCCATGATCGCAGCGTCGCATTTGCACGTGGCTGATCCATCCAGCATGAGTACACGCACGGCGTCTGACGCGCTCGGCAGTCTCGGTCTGGCTGGACCAGTATTGTTTTCAGCGGGCATTATTGGCTCCGGACTGATCGCACTGCCCGTGTTGGTCGCATCGCTGTGTTTCAGTGTCGCCGAGGCTGCGGGCTGGAAATCAGGCCTTGCATTCGTTCCCTGGGACGCAAGGGCTTTTTACGTAATGATCTCGGGCACTATGTCCGTGGCGCTTTTTATCGATTTTTTCCGGGTGAATACGGTCCAGGTGCTCTATTGGTCGCAGGTCCTGGCCGGCATTGTGCTGGTGCCGATCTTTGCTTACATCCTGCTGCTTTCAAACAATCCCAAAGTGATGCGCACTACCAACAGCAGGTTTGAAAATGTCTGGCTGGGCGCAGCCGCCTTGGGTATGCTAATTTCTAATGTCCTTTTCTTTTGGACAGAGATCTTCTAGTCTGCCGCTGTTCGCGTCTGTTCCGGATGGAAAGCAGTTATGGCTTGATTTCGAGCTTCTCTCCGTAGTGCTCGCTCAGGTTTGCCAGATACTTTTCGATCGTACTGGAATGTCCGAAGACGAACCGTGACATGAAACGAAAGATGGGATTGCGCACGTCGCCGTCTTCCGTGATTCGCAGCAGCGTGCCAGCGTTGGATTCCTCGAGAGCAAATGTCCACGTTCCTCCATAGGGAAGCGATGGGTCCGCGATGCGAGTCACCAATATGTGAGGCGGCTCGGAACGCACTCGCTGGTACGTAATGGTGTCACTATTCCTGGTCGTTTCGCTCCACGTGTAGAGACCGTCGCTGGGCGCCAGTTCCTTCCACGCACTGACGTCGCCCCGCCAGCCCGGCGGCCCTGAGATCAATTGAAAAACATCCGCGCAAGGCTGCGCGATGAAAGCGCTTCGCGTCGCTAGGTGCCGCTTAGGCAACAAGAAACCAACGACTACGGAAATGGCGATGATTACAAACAGCGCGAAGGCCGAAATTACTAGAACTTTCATTATGCGATCCTCACTGCATTCTTGAACGCCGCCGTTTGTATGAGTTCTGCGGCGGCCTTCGCCAGGATTTCCAGGCCGGTAAGCGCCTGTTCACGTTCTTCCTCAGGCAAGGCGCCCAGCAGCAACTCGACCAGACGCGGGTCCAGGACGGACTTGCGCACTCTAGTCTCAACGCCCAATTCCGTCAGCCGCAGGGAGACGCGCCGGCCATCCGCCAAGTCCCTTGTGCGGACAACATATCCGCCGGCGACGAGCCGATCCACAGTCAGCGACATCGTGGATAGGCTCACGCCCATGTGCCGCGCCAGTTCCGTCATTGTGGTGGGCTCAGTTTCGTCGAGATGGTCAAGGATCGAGGCTTGGTGGGCACTGATGGTCCGTCCTCGGGTGTCCTGCACGTGCCGGGTATGGCAGGCAAAGTAAATCTGAGGATACGCAGCCATCAGGCGATCTGGGGCAGGCATAGCAAGCAGCGTAAGCTATATATTTTGATTTGTCAACTCAAAATATTTTTGCCCAAAACGGGAGCACGCCGATTTGGATCGGCTGCTCCCGCGATCTTGCTCAAAAGCTGATTGCGACTTTGGCCGCTATGGCCAGTGATGACAACAGGCTTGCAGTGTCGGTAAAGTTCTTCAAGGTCGTACTGCCCACCAGGCGTTCTGGAACCACGATGGTGTCCCCCGCCCGCAATGTGTAGCTCATCACGCTGCCCAGAAATACGCTGGAAGCGCTGCTGACAATCGAGCCATCGGCACGGATCACGAAGGTCTTTTTCGCTCTGCCCAGTTCGCTCACACCGCCGGCCTGGCGTATATACCACTTTACGTTCTTGCCGGGGGCATAGGTCAGCGCGTTGGGGTTATAAACCTGTCCAGTGACCATCACGAAGTTCGGTTTCCGCGGCACGATAATGCCGTCGCCTTTTTGCAAGACGATATCATCGTTGGTATTGGCCCATTTAGCTATGTCGCCGCTGATGCGAATGACCTGACGCCCAAGCACAGGCGCGGACTGCAGACGCGTAATCGTCTGGTTCTGTTGCAGCAGGACAGCCTGGTTCTGGGCCGCCTGGGAATCCGCGATATTTTTCCCTGCCGTTACTTCCTGCTGGATACGCTGCACCAGTTCAGAACGGTTCTTTTCTTCGAGCGTACGGATATTTTCCCGCGTGAAAACAATGGCGTAGGGATACGCCAGTGGCCCGAAGCCTCCGGCGCGCCGCAACACGGAACTGAGCCGTTCTCCACTGGAGATGCCATAGGTGCCCGCATACATCACTTCGCCGCGCACTGTAACGCTGGATCCTATGTCCTCAAAGCCATTGAGTTGGCGGATCGTGAGCACATCGCCATCCTTCAGCGGTATGTCGCCAGATCCGGTCAGGAGGGCTGAGAGGTCCAGTTGCTGGTGGGTCCCGGCAATGGGCTTGGTTCCGTCAAAGTCGTAGCGTTGCAGGTCAGCCTGTCCGGTATAGGCGCCACGTTTCAGTCCGCCGGCCACGCGCACCAATTCGCTGACTGTCATTCCCGGCGCGAGCGGAAACCTTCCCGGGGTAGCGACTTCCCCGCGAATGCTGACCGATGGAGGATCCACCTTGATGAGACTCTTGTGCACGAACACGCGGTCCCGCGGAAGCAGATGAAGGTTGGCAGTGGCGTCTCCCGCCAGCGCCTGGGACAAATTTACGTTGAAGAACTCGGCCTTGCCCTGATAGTTGCGGAAGACTTGCGCATCTCCCAGGTCGGCGTTAGGCGTGAGACCGCCCGCGAGAAAGATGGCGTCCCGCAACGTCAAATCACCATTGGTCTTGTGTACGCCGGGTTCACGCACCTCGCCATGAACCATGACCGTAGGTGGATCCTCAAAATCAAACCGGCTGAAGACTCGTACCGTATCGAATGGCTGCAGTGAGGGCGACTGCGCTCCGGTCTTATCGAGCACGCTGCTCAGGTTGAAGGACAAAATGACCGGGCGGAAATCCGGAGGATTCAAGCGGATGATCTCGGCATACTGTCTGGCCGGTTCGGGCAGCAGATCGTCGTAGTTTCTGACCAGGTCTGCAACCCTCATCCCGTCGCGGTATGGATACTTACCCGGCCGAAAAACGTGTCCATCCAGAAAAACGGTTTTCTCGCTGTACGGAAGGATCGGAGAAATCCGTATCTTGTCCCCGCCTTGAACGGCGAAGCCCTGAAGGGCCTTGGTGGCGGCGGCATCGTCGGCTGAGTCCGGTATATCCAGGCTTAGCATGGTGCGCGCCTGGTGCGCCTGGATGCGCTCAACCACTACATGGCGCAGTGTGCCGGTGGGCAGAACTCCCCCAGCCAGAGCCAGCGCCTGAAACAGGTTTTTTTCTCCATGTAGCTCATAGATGGCCGGCCGGCGCACCATGCCTTCAATCGTAACCTCTGACCCCACAGGCGGGATCAGGACGGTGTCGCCGGATTGGAGCGTTCGAATATCGCTGCGGACGCCGTTTAAAATCAGGTCGTAGGAATCGATTTCTTGAATGAGCTGCTTGCCGCGATAGTGCTTGAAGGTGCGGAACGAACCCTGGCTGCTGGGCCCCCCGGCCGCCAACACGGCGTTGAGAGGAGTGGAAAGCGCGCTCACATCGTAAGCTCCGGGGTTTCTCACGTCGCCTACGACATAAACCCGGACGGTCCGAAGGCGAGCCAGAGAAACGTCAGCCTGGATGTCGCGGAATTCGCGGCGCAGGGCCCCCTGCACGAGCTGTTGCACCTGCGAGAGAGACTTCCCTGCCACCTCAACCAGTCCAGCCTCAGGTAATGAGACCCTGCCTTCGCGGTCTACAACCCGCTGGACGCGCTGTGCCGCACTGCTTCCCCATATCTCTACGTTGAGTCCGTCGCCCGGCCCAACGATATAGTCGGGCCCCGCGGGCATGTCGATGGGCAGTTGTTCCTTCGTGCCATCCGACGAGCCATCGAAGAGCGAAGCACCGAAACGCCGGATGGTTTGGTAGCGACGGTCCACCTGAGAGTAAAAATCGATCAGTGAAGGTACGCTGTCGTAGGGATTGTTCTTGCGTCGAAGCACCAATTCATCATCCGCTGATCTGACGTCGCCGCTGCGGTCGCGCTCATTTCGTGGCGGCTTGGTATTTGTGTCAGGGACCGCATTAAGGATCTCCCGCTCCGAAGGCAGCGCCGGCTGCGGGACGGACGCGTTCATTGAACCGAAAGGTGAACTGTAGGACGAACCATTGTCCGAGATACTCCTGGAATTGTTCGGATCATTGGGCGCCCTGTTCCTCGCGAATAAGCTCGGCAATTCTGCTGCCTGAACAGGCGTTGGCGGAGTCTCCGGGTTCAGTTCTCGCGTGGTTTGCGTCGGAATATTGATTTGTGGACGAGGAGGCGGACAGCGATCGTCGGCGTTGTTGTCTGAAGAGTCGCAGTAGGACGGCGGCTTGATTTTGCGCTCCGGATCGCTGGCCGAATAATAGGGGTTGTCTTCCTGGTCGCGATCGCGCGCTGTCTTCGCTACTTCGGCTTGCCGCTGTCGCCGGCGCAGGGCTTCATTTGTTAATTCCTGCTCGGTCGGATTTACATGGATATATTTTCGTTTGATCAGTTCGGCCGTCACCATGGCGCGGATGTTCTCGTCGCTCTGGATCAGGTAGTAAAGCGTGGAATCGGGAAAGGAATTGTCGTCCAGCAGTCGGCCTTCCTGCAAAGCGGCATCCGCCAGCAGTTTCTTGACGGCGAAGGTCAGGCCGGGCTCTTTCTGCAGAATCTCAACCAGTTTGTTCGGATCAATCGAGATTGACGCATCCACGGCCGACTGCCTGCTTTCGGCTAAGTCGCGCTTCGCGCTGGATGATTGCTGGGCGAAAGCTTGCTGGGTCAGAAGTCCGCAACTCAAGAACAACGAAAACAGCAGAATATGGCTAATGAGTTTCCGCATACCTACGCTTATTAACTCCAATCAACTTGTGTGGACACCACGCGAGCGGAGGGCACACAATCAGCCCACTATGCGCTTGTCCAAGGAAAACGGAACCCTAGGATACACCAACTAGCGCTAAATTCCTTAGACCAATGTGGACAGAAATCTCCGTGGGAGCCAAGGATAAGCCTATATAATCTGGCTGACAATCCAAACATGCGGTGGCAGGCGGCATTCCGGCTGGGCGATCGACCCTTTGAGCTGTTCTTGGGACCGCAGCCATGAAAATCCTGATGCTGCACAACCGCTATCTGGCCCCGGGCGGCGAGGACCAGTCCACCGCCGCCGAAGTCGCGCTGCTCACGGACTACGGCCATCAGGTCGAGCTGCTGGAGCAGGACAACCGCGAGATCGAGAGCCTGGGGAAAGCAAGGACCGCGGCACGAACGCTATGGTCCTCCGACTCGTATCAGCGTGTGTACAGCAAGCTAGGTGACCGGCAGTTCGACGTAATGCATGTCCAGAATTTTTTTCCGCTCTGGTCGCCCTCCGTTTACTACGCTGCCTCCAAATGCGGGATCCCGGTTGTCCAGACCTTGCGTAATTACCGCCTCATGTGCGTGAACTATTCATTTTTTCGCGATGGGCGCGTTTGTGAGGATTGCCTGGGGCGATTCGTGCCGTGGTCCGGGATCGTTCATGCCTGCTACAGGGAAAGCCGGCTGGGAAGCACTGTGGTGGCAGCGATGATTGGGCTACACAAGATGATGGGTACCTGGACAAATCGCGTGAACGTCTATGTCGCCCTCACGGAATTCGCACGCCAGAAGTCCATTGCCGGCGGATTGCCGGCGGAGAAGATTGTGGTGAAGCCGAATTTTGTTCATCCCTCTCCCTTGCCAGGACCGGGTGGAGGCGGATACGCCATCTTCGTAGGCCGATTGAGCGCGGAAAAAGGTGTCTCCACGCTGCTGCAGGCATGGAAGAACCCCGGCATCGATCTTCCCTTGAGAATTATTGGAGAAGGCCCGCTCGAGGATTCCGTGCGAGCGGCTGCGGCGGCTTGTCCGAACATTCAGTACCTGGGCAGCCGGTCGCCAGAGCAGGTTCTGGATGCGATGCGCCGGGCTGAATTCCTGGTCTTCCCTTCCGAGTGGTATGAAGGCATGCCGCGTGTGGTGATTGAGGCATTCGCCGTAGGCACGCCGGTCATGGCCTCCAACATTGGCGCCGGCGCTTCCATGGTGGTTCCAGAGAGAAACGGATTCCACTTCCCTCCGGGAGACGTCTCCACGCTGCGTCGGCTGCTCGAGTCGCACACGTGCAACCTGAGTAAAGTACGGAGAATGCGTCCGGACGCCCGCGCCAGTTTTGAATCCCACTACGCTGGCCCAGCGAATGCGGATTTGTTGCTTTCCGTCTATCGCAGAGCGCAACAACAGCAGGCAGCTATGTCGCAGAAAAAGTAGACGGTTTTATGCCAGTTGAAATATAGTAGCCATTCTGAAAATAGCGCATTGGGGCACTCTGCGGTCGGTACCCTTGGCGCCGGTGAGTTTGATTGCGAACATTCGACTTTTACATGCTATTCTCGAAGGAAAGTCTTAGTCTCCCAACTTATTGGCAGATTCTCATAGACGTTCGCAGGAATACAGCGCTCTGGAGGAAAGCGTGAGTATTGCGATAATCACAGGCTCAGCCGGACTCATTGGCTCACAGGCAGTGCGGTATTTCGCCGAAAAGGGTCTGCATATTGTCGGAATCGACAATGACATGCGTAAGTACTTCTTTGGGCCTGAGGCCTCCACGCACTGGATGCGTGAGCAATTGATAGCCACGGTCCCCTCGTATGAGCACTACAGCACCGATATCCGCGACCAGAACGCGGTGTTTCAGCTGTTCCGTCGTTTTGGATCCTCGATATCCCTGGTGATCCACGCGGCTGCTCAACCGTCGCATGACTGGGCTGCCCGCGAGCCGATGACCGACTTCAGCGTGAACGCGACCGGCACGCTGAACATGCTGGAAGCAACCCGCCAGTTTTGTCCCGATGCAGTGTTTATTTTTACCTCTACCAACAAAGTCTACGGGGACGCGCCGAATTACCTGCCGCTCGTGGAGTGCGAGTCACGCTGGGAGTTGGATCAGACCCACAAATTCGCTGCCCGGGGAATTACGGAAGAGATGTCCATTGACCGCTCCATGCATAGCATTTTTGGAGCGTCGAAGGTGGCTGCCGACTCCATGGTGCAGGAATATGGCCGCTACTTTGGTCTGAAGACCGTGTGCTTTCGGGCGGGATGCGTGACTGGCCCATATCACTCAGGAACGCAGTTGCATGGCTTCCTCGCCTACTTGATGAGCTGCAGCGTCACTCGAACTCCTTATCAGGTTTTCGGCTACAAGGGGAAGCAGGTCCGTGACAACATTCATAGTCTGGATCTAGTCCGGGCATTTGACAGATTTTTCGGAGAACCAAGGTCGGCCGAGGTTTACAACATCGGCGGTGGCCGGATGTCAAGTTGCTCCATGGTGGAAGCCATTCGCGAGTGCGAGGAGATATCAGGACAGAAACTCCAGTGGGAATACCTCTCGTCCAATCGCATCGGGGATCACATCTGGTGGATCAGCGACATCACAAAGTTTCAGTCGCATTTTCCGGGCTACGAGTTGAAACACGACGTGGGCAGCATTCTTCGCGAAATCCTCGAAGGAAATCTCGAGCGCTGGGGTAGCACTCCCAAAGCTGCGAGTGTATGAACGCCCGGAAAAAGAAAAACATAATTGGCGTCCTGATAGACCCGGTGGATCGTGCAACCGCAACCGAAATGATCGTGGAGGCGGCCCGCCAGCGGCGTGGTTATGCGGTCTCAGCGCTGGCTGTGCATGCGGTCATGACCGGCGTATTTGATCCCGTTCAGCGTTACCGATTGAACCACCTTGATCTCGCCCTTGCTGATGGACAGCCTGTTCGCTGGGCCCTGAACTTCCTGTATTCCGCCGGATTGCGCCAGCGTGTCTACGGGCCAGCCCTGACTGCCGATTTGCTTGCGCGTGCGGAGCAAGATGGCTTGCCTGTGTACTTTCACGGGGCTACTCAAGGTATCCTGGACCGGCTCTGCGCCAACTTGCAGCAGAGGTTTCCGGGCCTCCGGATCGCTGGAACAGCGCCATCAACATTTGGCCGGGTCAGCAAGGAGGTCGCCGATGAGACCGCCGGCAAAATCAGACGGTCCGGAGCCAGGATCGTGTTTGTAGGGTTAGGGTGTCCCAGGCAAGAGGTCTGGGCATATGAATTCGCGCCGCGCCTGGACCTGCCGGTTGTCGCGGTCGGCGCGGCATTCCCGTTTCTGGCAGGGACCCTGCCGCAAGCCCCGCGCTGGATGCAGGACGGAGGGTTGGAATGGTTGTTTCGTCTGCGGAGCGAGCCTGTGCGCTTGTGGCGAAGATATCTGATTTTAAGCCCCCCTTATTTCCTGCTCGCTTTTTGCCAAAAACTGGGAGTGAAATTTAGTCCGAACGGCAAACGGCCGCAGGCGGAACAGCTTTACGGGTGACCAATAGAGAAGCCGGACTAAGAAGCAGGAAGGATTGATTGGAAGAACCTACTCACGAGCTCGAGTCAGCGTCGCTCACGGTCCCTCATAAAGGGCGCGCCGTCGGCATCGTC
>Ga0137393_10001295_pt1 | contig 15779 bp, 18 predicted proteins | sample 15con2h34BmetaG_FD_101396 | JGI IMG/M metagenome (GOLD analysis project Ga0137393, IMG submission 101396) | Vadose zone soil microbial communities from Angelo Coast Range Reserve, California, USA - 15con2h3.4B metaG | ecosystem: Environmental > Terrestrial > Soil > Vadose zone > Saprolite...
CTCGGTCAACTGGGGGAATGATTCCCGGCCTTAGCGTAGCATGACGTTTTTCTTGGCGTGCTTTGAGGCTGCCAATTTCGACCTAATCTTCACGCTCCCTATTAAAAACCTCGCGGCATTCCTTCTCAAATGGTCTTCCCTGACACGGGCAAGCGTGGCCGGGCAATGGAGAGGAATCAAGGCTTGTGACGACCATACTGGTCGCTCGTTTTCGGGTTCTTGTAGTGTCCACCCTTGTGATGAGAATTCTGTTGTCCCTGGTAATGTCCTCCGTGGGACTTGCTATGTTTTCCGCCGCCATAATTGGGGCGGCTATTGCCGTGATGTTGCGCTTCGACGGAACCGAACGCCAGAAACGAGCAGATTGCGAAGGCTGCGATTCGGAGAAACTTCATTGTTTTGCTCCTTAAATATTGGCGTCTATGGCTTCGGGAAATGAACGTCAAAAGGCTTGAATTCTTCAAGAAAAACGCCATCACCGGAATAAACGTAGACAAGAGCCTTTACTTTTCTTTCGTCCTTTGAAACCAATGTTGCAGGCAAGTGGACGACGATTGGCGTAGCTTCGGTTTTCTCCGAACACTCAAAAGTTTGGCGGAACACTAATTCCCCGCGATCATTCCGATACTGTTCGTCAAGGGCCTGGACTGGACGGTTGTCCTTGTGGAAGTTCATTACGAAATTCAATGTGTTGGTTGCGTTGCGACAGTAAACAGGGAGAGTCAAGTCAGCAGTTTTAGTTTTCTTGTTCTCCTGAGCGCTTGGTTTACCAACGAAAGCAACCAAAGGCGGTTTACCTCCGGGCGAAGCATCTGGAACGGGCCATGATCTGCCGTACTCCGCGAGTGCATCTGCGTAGGCGCGATCATCGCGCTGATCTCTGGTTTCCCAACGCGGATGCGTTGAGAAAAAAGCTGCAAACTTGGACCGTTCGCCAGCGACTGCTCGCAGTACATGGTGGAGTGCAAAAACGTAGTCTGGATGATAGCCCTCGCGGGCCATCAACATCATTCCCTGAATGTCCGCATCGTGTTCCAAATCTCGGGAAAGTTTGGCAGCAGCAATCGGGGCCGCGATTCGGAGACCAACTAGGGACCAGTTCGCGTTGTTGTCTCCCGCCAGAACACGGGCTTGGTAATATTGAATCTGTTGGGCTACATAAACACTGTAGAGATACTTGCGTACGGCATGTCTGCGTGCGGTGTGGGCTGTCTCGTGGGAGAGAACTGCGGACCAAAGACCGGGGTTAGTTCCGATTAGTTTTGCCAGGCCTGAACCGACGGACACTTCTCCGTCCGGTAATGAATGGGCGTTCATTGAGTTGTCATCGACAATTGTGAAGTTCCACCGATACGGCAGGCCCAATGAGGCCACGGAAGGGTTTTGTACAAGCTTTGTGAAGACTGTAGTTCCAGCCTCATTGTAGGCGGTGTTTTCCAGCAACGCGCTACTACCTCGAATTTTCCCTCGCTCCGTTAATCCAAGTTGATAATCCAGCGCGAAATCAATCGGTAGATCAACGTCCTCGCTTAACTTCGACTTGCGATGCTTCTGGGCGTTGACGGTCTGTGGGAGAAGGAGCGCGGCGAGAATGAAGCACGTAAGGACGGACAATCTACTGAACATAGACTCATCTCTCTGGTAAAAGAGGCGGGAACTGGTTCAACGATACTGCTGCAAGGGCTTAAATGCAAGTCCGTTCGGCCACAGCCTGCCTAATTGTCACAATAGCGATGCTGGTGCTAGGCTCTCCGAGCCGTGAAATCTTCGCGTCCAAAAGTCGAGCCGATTCGCAACCCAACCCTCTTCGAGTTCCGAGTGCAACTTGCATTAATCCGGTAACGCAAATGAAAACGCCACATTCTTATGTGATGCGCTATCCACTTCAATTCCTGTTACTGGTCGCCGTCGCGACAATTTCTGCCCAAACGTCTATAGAGTCCTTCCAACGGGAAGCGGAAAAAGCCTTAGGTCGCCCCATTAGCATTAGCGAAACAAACGAATTAGGGGTGAACAACGGAGAGACTTACTGCGATCTGAATCCGGTGTTGATCAAGATCCGGTCGGAACTCGACGCAAATTTACGCCAACAAGCCTTAGCGCACGAACTGGGACACGCATTGATCTGCGGGAGGGGTATTCTGAGTGTCACAAAGTCCATTCCGTCTACTGACGGTGCTTTGTCGATTGTGGTGACGGGCATAAGCAGTGCAATCGGCAGTTGCTATATCGATCCCCTCGCAGACGCTGAGGCAAAGAAGCGAGGATTTAGTCCAGCCCAGCTAGTGACGAACTCCTTCGAAAATCAACAAGTCACTCGAAGGAAGAATTTCAGGAATATTTCAACAAATATGGAGACTTGGCCGCTGATTTTACTGCTCTTGCAATCTATTGCGCTGACCTGAGACCGCATTCCTTCCAAATCTCAAAGATGGAAGCGCCGGTTTCGGACGAGCAGTCCGTCATGATAAAACTCCTAGCCCTGAGGCGCGATCTTGGAAAGCCCAAATGTTTTGACAGCAGTTCGTGCTTCGTTCTAACTAAGCGTCTAAGAGATGGTCTTTCGATGCAGAAGTTCGTACTGGTTAAGAATCCTGCAACGGGCGCGTTCGAGTAGGGGTTGTCCCTGATTGACGCCGGACAAACGACGGGTGGTGGCCCGGCGACGGTCAAACTCTTCGTGGACTCGTTGGACAAGAAACAATTGACGCAAGATGTCGGGCCGCTCTATAGTTTTGCCCAAAAGTAAGGGTGGAATGGAGAATTCCGGTTGAACCTGGACCGATTTTTAAGGAAGCGTGAGGTGAATTCCGATGACGCGTGTTTTTACTCTGTTGTTTGTTTTTGTGATGCCAGTCGCGGCAAATGCCCAGGGTTCTGTTTGCTCTGAGCAGACGATTCGAGATGCCGTTCAGAATCACACGATGAAATCTGCGGACGACTCGTTTTTCTGGTCCGGTGCTTATGACAAACCGCTGATCGGAAAAGCGGAACATGAGGAAGCTGCCAAGAAGTTGGAAGTTGATAGCCCAAGAAAGAATCAAGTCGGGGCGCAGCATCCACAGCGAATCGTTGTTTCCAAGTCGGGCGATATGGCCTATGAATACGGAACTGGTGACTTGAGCTTTGACGATCAGAAAACGGGCAAACACGTTGCATTCCAGGCAGGATATCTTCGGGTTTGGAAGTCGGTCGATGGAAAGTGTAAGGTCGCGGCAACGATGATGAGGCCTTTAGAAAACACCGGGAAATCCAACTAACTCCTAACCGATGCTTCTGCTGTCGGAAGCCAGGCACGAACCGATCTGGCGAAATTCAATCAAGACTGCACTAGTGTCGCCTACCCGATTTAACGCGGACAAGTCCCGAATGGTGGCCGGGAACGGTAGAACTCTTCATGGACTTGTGGGGCAAGAAAAAGTAAGCTAGTTTTCCCGCGCCTTCTACCTAATCCCAACTTCCGGGTTCCCATGTCGATTAGCAAATGTGTTGTCCGGTTGAAGGATAACCACGATACCGAACATAGCGTCATTGTCTACGCAGAGAGTTTATATGAAGCCGTAGTTCGCGGATTGAATCGCTTGGGTGATGTGGGATGGGAATCCGACACGAACGAAACCATAAAGCGTGTCGAGGTAGAAATTCACCAAGAGCCTACGAGACATATTGTAGATGTTCCGAAGCTGTTGAAGTGGGTTGAACAAAATTCCATGCATCCAGGACAGGAAACTCGAAAAGAAAAGCTGCGGAAGCTACTTGGCAAGCGGTAGAACCAAGACCTTATGCGCGTGTACAAATTTCTGGACGAAAAACTCCTTGAGTGGCTCGATTCGCGGAAGGCGTGCATCGGGACAGCCCGCGTCAGGAACAGTTGAGGCGGCTCAAACACGCGTATATGCGGGGCGTTCAACAACAACTAAGTCTACTCGGTCGAGGGAGCCGACGCCGTCATCTAGTCAGTTCTAGCTCGCTCCATCAATGGCAGGAGCCATGCCGTCAAGCGATTCGAGTGTCGTATGATCTTGTCCGCGGAGCCGCCTGCGTCCGGATCGCACTTTTCCTTGCACTTGATTTTGCCTTTGTCGCAACTCTTTTGGACGCAGCGCGGCAGTTTCGCGTCAGTGATCCTCTGGAGATTGCTGCACCAATCGTCGGTCTCTCGACCGCAATATCACTTTTGCACGGTTTCTCGATTCGCCGACTGGAGCTCTTCGCTAATGATCTTTTCGAATTCAGCTGCTGGTTTCGCACCCGCGAGAAGGACACCGTTGATGAAAAAACTCGGAGTTCCCGATACGCCTGCGGCTACGGCATCCTGGATGTCCTGCTCGATCTGAGGTCCGTATTTGCCTGAGTCCAGACAGGAAATAAATCGCTTTTCGTCAAGTTTCAGCATTCGAGCGTTTTTCAAAAGGTCCTGGCGCGAATGTCGGTCTTGATTCTCGAAAAGCAGGTCATGATATTCCCAAAACTTGCCCTGCTCGACGGCGCAGCGGGAGGCCTCTGCCGCCAATTGCGCCTGAGGGTGAATGTCTCTCAAGGGAAAATCGCGAAAAGCCAGGTTTACCTTTCCTTGATATTTCGCGATCACTTCCTTCAAAGTCGTCTCCACCTGCATGCAAAAGGGACAATGGAAATCCGAAAATTCTACGATCGTTATGCGTGCGTCTCGGCTTCCCCTTAATCGCGCTCGGTCGTAGTTGACCTCCACCCTAGGAGGGCGGAGAAACATCTCAATGTCCGCTTGCTGGCGGAGAAGTTTGAAGTAAGTCTCGCGGGCGGCTTGGATTCTCGACTGTCTTAGTGTCTCTTTCAGTTTGCACTGGGCTCGGTCGAACGGCTGTCCAATATGCTCTTTCTCGGTCTGGCAATATGCTTCTACCTCTGCAAGGGTAGGGTCGATAACTTTAGCGTCGACCTCCATCTCCAACAGTTTCTCGACAGAGGTTCGTTTCTTCATTGCCTCTGATTCCAAGAGTTTTTGAGCAAGCACCTCGTCGAGGGCTTTCCTTTTCAGTTCAAACTCTTGGTACCGAATCCTCTCCAATTGCGTACGCGAGGCGGCCGGAAACTGGTCCTCATAAATCGCTTCCCCCGCTAGGAAAGCCAAAGGCGTCTCACTTTGACAATGGGCGCCCGTTTGGGCGCAAAGCCTGCAGGAAAGAGACAGCGCCGTGAGGCTAAAGGCCACGGAGTGCCGGAGCGCTGTGCAGATAGATTTCCTCACACCGCTAGTTGAGGAAGAAGTTGTCATCTCTGTGCCTCCTATAATAATCGCGCGATTTAAAGATACTGCTAAGCTTGAGTTGAGGTGCCATATGCTCTCATGCTCCTTTGCATGATCAGCGATGACATAGCCGCATGTCGCTTAAGGAGCTTTCGAATGTATGCTCTTCAGCTTGTCCAAAACGGCTCCTCTGAAGGGTGGCTCCAATGGGTAGATATGCCACAGACCGCCGATGTGAGCTTCAGACAGTTTCTCGGGCGGGGCCATCACCGTCCAGATGGCTTTTCCATTTTGGGAAACGATCGCGTTCAGAATTTCATAGGCCGTTGCATTGTGGAAGCTGACCGTAATCTTCAACGGGCCCCACTGGCCTAATCCAATGCTGCCAGCGCATGGCCTCGGTGGTGTAAGTTCGCGGGCAAGGGTGCAAGACAACTCCATGTCTGCGCGATGGGTATCCACTTCCGAGACGTTAAAGCTCTTAATGACCTTGTTGAGCATATTCGAAGTGTCTTCCCGTGCTTTGGGCGCATAAACGTCAACAATGCCGCTGGAAAAGCCCACGCGATATTCAGAAAGCTGCTGCACAAGGGCCACGAGAATTCCACGGAGAGATTCATTACGAAGCTCCACGTTTATCGGTCGGCTGGCTGCGTCGCGATCCAAATATTCAATTCCCATAGGTAGTTCGTATTCATAAGCTAGGTCAATCAGGCTGGCGATTAGCGTTCGGCCAGCGGTATCAAATCGCTCAATGCGTTTGTCAAGCTTCTGCTCGAAGAGGGAAGGTTGGGCGGCTTGGAAATGCGGTGCGCTAGGCGCGCGCGGTCGTGTCCAAGCGGCAGATAGGAAATACGCACCCAAAGTCAAGAGCAGCATCGCAGCACGTTTCATGCCAGTCCTCCAAAACGGTTTATCGCGTCGGAAACGCAAATTGGCCGAAAAACCTTATGGCGTTATCGTAATATTGGAACAGCTTCCATTCCCGTTTGTGCAGGAAACACTGATGGCGTTGTGGCTGCCCGTAAGCGTACCGGCCTGATTCATTATGATGACAGGGAATCCGTTCACCGTAAAAGTCTGGTTCCAAGAGATACCACATGTGGCCCCATAACAGCAGGCAAACACTTCGTCGGTCCCGATCATTGTCCCAGTTGAGTCCGTCGGCCAAGTACTCGAGTCCGAGACATCGCCGACTGGGCACGTCCCGGAAAAGGAACCAACGGATTCAGCTATGGTCATCCCTGCGATGTTCATGGGTGCACCGTTTACGTCGAGCACTTTGTACTTAAGGATTGAAGCACAACTTAAACCCAGGCATACAGTATTGTCGGGTGTTTGGCTTATAACCTGCAGGAAACCCGGCTTCTGGACGGTAGCTGTGGGAGGCTGCGAAATGCAGCATCCCGTCGCCGGGTCACACATTGATCCGGTCACAGGCGTGGAGCCGGGTCCCGGGCCATAAGTATTGACGGACTGGCTTGTGGAGGAACCGGAAATCTGAGCAATGCTAGTGTTTCCCGAAGACCAGGAATAATTGTAGCCAGACGTGTCCGTCTGAACGGTCGACCCCTGGTTGCAGCAAGGGCCGGGATTAGGGGATTGGCAGACATTTCCGTGTATGCTCCCGAAACCAACGGTTGAAAGCATCGGAAAAGTTGTTGTTCCGCTTGCGAATGTCGGTTGGCACAGACAGTAGTAACCGGTGCAACTGAAATTGCGCGCCATAGCCAACTGTGGATTCGATTCCAGCAGGCGGCCCTTGCCGTCCACATGACTGAACCATTCGACCAGGCCGCTTTGGCTGTCCTCAGGTAGCGTTTTGCCCTTGTCGTCCGGGACTTTTTGCAAAATCAGGTTCCGTATGTTTATTTGCTCCGTCTGAATTGGTTCCAACTGGTATACCTTTTGCCAGAGTAAGGACCCTCCGGAGATCATTACGGTAAAACCCTGGGAGCTTGAGGTGGGGTTGAATATGAGCAAGGTAGCGTCGTTTCCCTGTTCCAGCGACCACGGGTGACTGCCCCCGTTTCCAGTGTTTTGGTCTTTCCCAAGTATTTCCACTTCGTGCAAAGTAGATTCGCTCGTGGAAACTAGGTTGGCCATTAGGTCTCCTGGCGGGCCATCAGAATTGATGACAAAAGAGTTTTGAAGGGTGCTGTTTCCCTGGAGGTTGTCCAGCGTGAGTAGCCTCGTGCTCCTGCCGGCAAGAATCAAATCCTTTACGCTCTTAACCGTTGGAGCGTTGCCATCTGTTTGCGCGCATTGAATCTGCACATGTATCGGCTTGAAGGAAAAGTTGGCTAGCGTGATATGAGGCACGTATTGTCCCTCGGGGAGGAGGGAGGGTGAGCCGACTGGGACCCCTGTAAAGATTGTGTTCGGGGAAAGAGTCATTTTGGGATCGGAAAAGTTGACCGCGCTGAAATGCCGGCCTTTTTCTTCTTTGTGCGGGGCCAAGGCAAAGGCGGCAAAAGATCCCGGCATGGCGTCGGAGTTGAGACCGACACCCACAACACGGTCTGTCTTGCCATTCTCCTCCCTGGTTTCAAAATCTGAGTCCAGAAATGTCCGGTGCGCACATGCTTGGACCACGGCGGTCTGTTGTGGGCCAAGGTCGAGTGTCGAAGAAAAGTTTACCCCTGTCTCCGAAAGACATTCAAGAGTAATATGCTGTGTCGCATCGGTCAGGCTTGTTACAGCCATAACCGGTGATCCGCTGGCCCGGTCAGCTACGGCTCGCAAAACCTGTGATCCCTCGCCCCAAGGCATCGCTGCTTCTTCATCGATATAGGTGGGGTTCAAGGAACCTAGGTAGGTCATAGACAACTGAGCTGCGATTGCCATGCCCTTGAGATCCGGACTCTGCGTGATCGTGGTTCGGCCCATCACAGCGGGCGAAGCCACTTCACGTAAGAGGTCCTTGACTTCAAGAACACGCTGACTATGGGGAGTGAACTCGACGCGCCGGTGGTTGATTTCCTTGCCGTCCAGTCCAGTGAGGGTCACATCTGCGTATGTGGATTCGGCAGATCCGTTCACGAGTACGATCGTACTCGTGAATTGCTGATCTTGAAGAAAGAGCGGTAGCACGAGGGGCATTCTCATCATCGGCCCTGCCTTCGGTGCAGAAGTCTTTGTCGTCTTAGTTTTGACGGTCGAAACAGCGGCCGCTTTGCCTCCGCGTGAGCGTTCATTTGCACTGGCTTGCAATGGCGCTTGTGTGATTCCAAGCAACAGAAGCAATGCCATTGCAATCCCAAGAACCCCGTAACTCAAAGGCCCCCGCATCCGATTCCACGGCACAGACTGTCGAGACATAACGTTCTCCTTCTATGATGTTTATCTACTACTTCCGTCCACGACTAGATTCTCCGTACCCTTTGTCAAGACTTGCAGGGTCTTGAGAAACTCGATGATTGAATCGCGTTCGAAGGCGCTGAGAGCCTCGAACGCTCTGCGTGACGCTAATGCTTCTCCTGAATGAGCGAGCACTGCTTCACGTAGGGTTGTGAACTTGCCGTGATGCATAAATGGCCCGGAGTTGGCTGTGCCCCAGAGCTTGCGAGTGATGAACTTCGTGTTGCCTTGGAAGAAGGCGCTCGAGCCGGCTGCCTGGTTCTGATTGAGCGGCTCAGCGTTGGGATCAGTTGGGCCGGTGGTTATGTCGTGGAGTTTCAAGTCGGTGAACGCAGGAACCCAGACGACGCCATGCGCATCGGGCCTTAGGCGCGGGCTGGGAAGTTCGTCGCTGGTGAGGTCAACAGCGAGCGTGGGTGCTTCGCCAACACGCAAATTGCCGGAAGGGTTGTAAGGATTCGGTTCCGAATAAAACCAGCCCTTGTTTGTCAGTGACAGCCTGGGAATATGGCAGTTGGCACAGCCGATTTCGGCAAAGCGCCGCTCGCCGATGCGCACGGCTTTTTCCATTTCCGGATCGTTGGAAATGACGCGGCCGGGAACGGGAAGCGTCGCCTGATAGAGCGTGACGGCGGTAACGTCGGCCGTTGTCAGTTCATTGACGAAGCCGTCGCCGTCTTCGTCGATGCCGAGGCCGAAGCGCTCTTCCGCTTGGATGCCGTGATGCTGGTTGAAGGCGTTGACGGTGAACTGGCGCAGAGAGACTACCGCGCCCGCTTGGTGGAACGGCATGACGAGCAGGCTGGGCGGATGGTTCGCGTCGGCAGAGATCAAGCAAGGAGCGGCGAGTCCCTGAACTTGGGAAGTATCCCAGGTTCCATCGGGGCGCCGCGCCAGAGTGCCGAAAGAGACGCCCTTGGTCGCAAGTTGCTTTGCGGTTCCGGGAGGGAGGGAGCCGCGAATGGCTTGCAGGTCAGCGGTCATTTGGCGCGCGAGCATTTCGATGAAGCCGGAGCCGTGCATGCCGATGGTCTTGCGCTCGTTGGCGAAAGTTTGCTGGGTGATGAAGTTGCCGGACTCGTCCAGGGCGCCCGCTGTTGTCATCGTGTTGTTGTGATTGAAGGAAACGAAGTCAAAACGCTGGCCAAGGACGAAAACATCGGTCACTCGGTCACCGCCGCCTCCCGTGGACGGGAGATTGTGGCAACCGGAGCAGGAATTGGCGTCCGGGCCAGAGAGCCGATTGAAATTGAAAGGGAAAACAAGCGGAGCGGAGGGGTCGGAGAGGCTGGCGCCATTTCCTGTTCCCTTCGAAAGAGGACGTCCGGCGCCTTCTTGGATTGTCCAGCGCGCTGTAAAAAGTTTTTCCCCGAAGGCAACGAGTTGTGGGATCGAAAGCTCGTATTCTTCGCCGTCTTGCAAGTGCCGTGAAATGGCAACTTCGCGGCCGATCATGGAAGCGGGAGTTTGCGCCGACACCTTTACAGTAAGAAGACAACCAAAAAGCAAGGTGGCCTGGAGAAGAATTCCCGAAAATATTTTTCTGGTACTCATTCTTCCGCTCACGTATCCGCAGCGAGAGGGCAACTAACGAGTGAGTCAGGAAAGGCGGGAGGGCCTGACCACGAGGGCGAATATGGAAGAGCGAAGTAGAAAAACCAATAGGAAACAAAGGGCAGAATCTGCCAAGACGGGGCAGAATGCGACAAGGAGGGAGTGGCGGCTGGCCCCGACGGGCTCGTGGTTATGCGTTGTGGGAAGCGAGAAGGGCGTGGATGACGCGGGAACGAAGCTCTTCGGGGGAAGAGCCACAGGCGCGCTTGACGGCGCGAGCAAAAGAACGAGCAGAGTTATAGCCCAAGTCGAAGGAGAGTTCCTTGATCGGCCGCGTGGGGTGGGAAGCGAAGACGGCTGTAACGAGCTCGACGAGGACTTCCTCACGAAGGTCCCGGAAGGTCTTTCCGGATTCGCGGATGACGGTCCGCTCTATTGTGCGTCGGCTGACGCGCAACTCGCGCGCGAGATTTTCTAGGCCGCCGGAGGGAGCGCTGTGAAGACGGAGCGAAATGGCGTGCAATAGAAGTTTGTGCGCCTGGGACATGATGCACTCGATCCCGAGAAAAGGAGGGAAAGGCAGGTTTCCTCACTTCGCCCGGAATGACAATCGGCTGGCGGGAGCTAAATCCTGTGGGACCTTCACTGATACCTCGTGGATTTGGGCGTGTACGAATGCCAGGAAGCAAAGCGTGACCGCAAAAAGTAAGAAAAGGGACCTAATTGGGAGCATGGGGCCTCCGATTCGGGTCCACGGACCGTTCGAGTCGTAACCGGTGCCCGTGGGAAGGCGTTTAGTTATCGTCTGATAACGTGACCAGGCGCAGAAGGTATAGTGATTCCCTGTAATCCAGACAATCGGGAAAATCCCTCAAAAAGGCATCGGGTAATCATCGGAGGAAGGTACTAACGAAGTACTAGAGGGGGCGGATGCCCAGAGCGCAGAGGGCTGAAGGAAGTTTTGGTTGCGGACTCGCGCTTGAACTCGCCCGATTCGCGCCGTTCTTTCGGTTCCAGTGATAGCAGTCGCGCCGGTCCACGGTCGAACAATTTCTGGGACCGCACTTCACAAATCGTGATATACTCAGGCCTGTATCAAGAGAGGGCGTGCAGTCAGCGCTCCAGCAACCGAGCCGAGAAAAGGCCACGGTGCTAACCTTCGAAAGAAGGGATACGGCCTGTAGGGGGCAAAACCCACCTTAGTCCTTCCCCATTACTTTCGAGGGCATCTTCTCCACTTGGAGGCATGATGTCTTCGCATAACGATACATTTGCAGCTTCTGGTAGTTCACCAACGCCTGATTTTCTCTGTGAGAACCACTGCTCCGTCTTCCTGTTTCGACCCATTTCTCCCGCCGCTTTCACTTGGATTGAAGAAAACCTCCCTCCTGATCGCATCACCTTTGGAAATGCTGTCGTTGTGGAGCCGAGGTATGTGTGGGCAATCCTCGTCGGCTTACAAGATGACGGGCTGGTTGTGGCCCGTGGATAAACAACTCGTTGCGGAAAAGATTCGCGCCCGTTTGGAAAAGAGACTCGCAAACTTCCTTGCCTGCGAAGTGGGAGACCTGCCTCGGATGAAGATCGGCACTCTGATTAACACTTTATTCCTGCTCCTCGGTGATACGCACGAGTTGGGTGGATATTTCGCGTCGATGGATGGAGTGCTGTCGATTCTGGGTCGGGAGGTCGTGTGGGAGGACCTGCCGAAGGCGGAAGAGACGGAGACGCGGAAGGAGGAGGTTATTCACTGATGGAAATGACGCTCGACCAAATCGGACTCGTGCTCGTAGAAGCCAGCAAAAAAGTGCCAAAGGAAAAGCGGGCTTCCTTCCAGGAGGTCATGCGCTCTCTCAAGGTGCCTGTTGATGGATTAAAAACTAGGAGGGGGTAATGAAGCCGAAAACTGGATTTGAAAGTGGGAGCAGTCCTACCGCCACCGCTACGGTGAGGGTTTCGGAAAGCGGTGCGCCCATTCAGACGGGTCGTGGAGTGGAAGAGACAAAGCGCCGGATTATGGAAGCCTTTGAGAGGATTCGCCAACATCCCGCGCACCCTGCCCAGCACCCTGCGGGGCAGAAGGAGGAGCCACCGCTGGCGCAGACCCGCTTTCATGAAAGAGCAAAGAGGCTGTCGCTTGCTGCGCTATCCTCCTCCCACATCATGAAGGCCACTCGCAGCCACGTTTTCGAAATCACGGTGCCGACTGAGAGCGCCGAAGAGTTAATCAGAGAGGCGTTGGGCGAATGAGCGAACCAAAACTAGGGCCGACGCAGTTCAAATTGGAGGTCGAGAAGTTGCAGCGTGAGGGCCGGATGCCATCTTTAGAGGCTGTCCTCGAAGCTGTGGCAGATGCGCGAATGAAGTATCGTGACAAAATTCTGGCGGCGCGTAAGTTGAAACTAGAAGAGAAGTGAAACTGATAAGGAAGGCAGCATGAGCATCCTACTCGTACGCTGACCGCGTGACCGTAGGAGTACTAGCCTCCACTTGATTGCATAACAATGTCGGGGTTTATCGGGCACGTGGATTACTTCCGAATTCGCCGTGACTCGACAGGAACCCAAATATTAGCCCAGAATGATATGATCTGTTTTTCAATAATTTCAAAGTGCCGCTGAACTCCCTTTTAGACTGATATGACGATGCCCGGGAACCGAGTGATTTCCGAATACGCTGGCGCGCTCATAGAAAGAGCGATGCAACGTCTAAGCACCGTACTGCCGCACTATGATAGTTCTCTTCGCACAGCGTTTTCCGATGAGCGGCAGTTTCTCATCGATAGGGCAAGTCGACTGGATGATGTGCTGGAAGGTCTCATAAAGCGCTGTGCAGAGGCAAGAGTATCGAAGCCTCTTGTTATCGAGATGCGTAAACTCCGAATCCGGGGCCTCCAGTTTTTCCTTTTCCTTCGCGCATCGAATAGGTTACTTCGAACGATAACCCGCCGCCTCGCAGCACAAGCTCGAATTGAGGGCTACGACGCCGAAGTGAATATGCTGAAAACGGAACTAGACATGGCGGAGACAGATTCAGAGTTTTTCGAAGTGGATGAGATGTTTCGGACTCTTCCAGAACCGCTCAAGAGAAAGTGGAAGCCCTTGAAGCCCATGAGTTGGATTAACGAAATCAACGTATTCCTACGAGGGTGCCTGCTGCCGGTGAAGTCGATAAGAAACAAAAAGCCTTTCGAACAAGTCGCTCGGATGTATGCGAAAGCAATCAGAGGCCTGATTTCTTCATCTACGAAAAAGATTTACAAAGAGCAGCTCGGTAGCCTCGCCATCGTGCTTTGGCGTGTGGTCCAGCCGACGCTAGCTCCACTGATCGCTGGCTTTGCCGTGGTGTATCTGCTCCATGCAGGACTTGAGTTGGTAGGAGTTCAGTTCTTGCACCTCAGTATAGGAGTCTTCTTCGCCATCGTGATTGCCTACCTCTGTGAGAAAGGGTTCGAACATGTTTTTGAACATTGGCATCTCCACCGTTATCGCAAGAAGTGCGTAGATACCGCCCTGGCTCTGTATTTGGCTGAGATTCGCGCGCGTGTATCTCTAATGGGGCTGCTTAGGCTGTCCGAGGCCACGCCGAAAGAAAACGCACACTCCGAGATCTGACGGATTGCCCCTTGGTCGGGCTTGATCTCGTTCTGAACGCCCTCTCAGATTGCTTGACTCGTACCCGACAGGGCAGGAGGGAGCGCAGCGAGTAGGTCTAGGCGGCTGGCAGGGAAAGACTAGGGGGTGCTCTCGCGTGGTCCGGGGTCTGGTAGGCCCTCGTAAACCGAGGCTGTCAACTAATACTTCATTAACTGACCCCCGCCTGCTGCTGCGTGCAGAAAGTCGCCGGGGGGTGACGAGGTTCCGTCGTCACCAGAATCGTCACCAGAATCGTCGCCTGCACCGTCCCACAACGTCGCCAATTCAGGTTCTTCCGGGCTGTGCAACGTCACCTGTTGGCGACGATTGGTGACGATATTTCAGGCTTAACTCTCGTGTTGTCAATTAGATAATGAGAATCGTCACCAATTCTAAGTGGCTCTATACTCTCTTCCCCGTTTTTGGGTTTATAGAAGAGTAGCTGTAACCGTCAACGTCATCAAAATAACGAAGGAGTATATACAGGTTTTTTCTGGCGACGATTTCCCCAAAGGCCCTTACAGCCAGCCCGATGGCGAGACGCCGAGTTTTTCAGGCAATTCTCCAGAGAGCAAAAATTTTCCCCGGAAGCGCGTCTGATGTAACATTCTTACCTATAACATGAGCACTTTCTGTCACTTGGGTAGTTTTGTTATATGGTCACCACAGGTCGTCCGGCGCAAGTCCAACCGTGACCGTAGGATAGGGGTTAAAACAGGTTGGCAGGCGCTAGGAAAGACGAACAACGGACGGGTTAGGTGAGGGGGCCAGACGTGGAAACGCCGCCCTAGAATCGAGCGGCATTCAAAGAAGGGTAAAGGCGTCGGGTTAGTTATGCGGTCGCGAACACGTTCCCGAGGATGCGCGTTGAAACGCTGTGCGCTTCCGACGTAGTAACGTGAGTGTAGAGCACCGTGGAACTGATGTGTGCGTGACCCAGCGCCTTCTGCACGAACGCAAGGTCCGCACCGTTGCGCAGCAAGTGAGAAGCGTAGCTGTGCTTCAAAACGTGCGGATTGAATCGGCCCTCTTCGATGCCAGCTAATTCAGCGCAGTGGCGGAAGAGCCTGTACACTTGCTGGCGCGTCAGGCGAGAACCTTTGCGCGAGGTGAACAGAAAGACAGAGCCGTCACCATCACCGCGCTCGCGCAGCCACGCAGCCAGTACGAGCTTCTCATTCAACAGCGGGTGCTGATGCTCGCGCAATTCCTCGACCGTGCTCTGCGAACCTTTGCCGCGATTGCAGCGAATGCGCCCGTTGCGCACGTCCTCCACAGTCAACGAGGCAATCTCAGAGGCTCGCAGCGCGTGGGCGTAGGTGAGCAAGAACATAGCGTGCTCACGAGACCCGGATTGGCGAGCGCGTTCGAGGACTTTAAGTAGTTCATTCGGCTTGAGATATTCCATAGAGCCTCCGATGTATAATAGTGTAATACACTAGCGCTTCCTTGTCAAGGGAAAAGTGCGAATGTTCCGGCAGCGGGTTTCGTTACATTCGGCGTGTTGATGACAGAGGACTTACATGTGATGCACCGAGATACAGCGAATCGTCGTTGAACTGGGCAACGAAACGTGGGAAAGTGGGCGCATGAAGACACCTGTTAGACCTGTTCGAATTGACGATGGATTGTGGAAGGCAGCGCAGCGAATCGCGGCAGACTTGGCGCAAGAGACCGGATTGAGTGCAACACCGTCTGATGTGGTCCGCAAGGCGCTTCACGAGTACATAGAACGCTGGAAGACGCGCCGTCGCAAGGCAAGCCCAGCGCAGGATTGACGGACTTACGCGGGAGACCAGCGACTGACCACGCGCCAAGGTCCGCAAGCAGCGCCAGACGCGAGCCGTCGCGCATCAGGCAAGCAATTCGCGCAACGATTCACGCAATGATGCAACCCGCGTGTGTTCGGCATCAAGCGTTCTACCTTGCATGTGTCATACCCAATCGGTAAACAACAAGGCATCTGAATTTCAGGGGGGGGGGGGGGGGGGGGAGGGGAAACA
>Ga0137393_10001300_pt1 | contig 15743 bp, 12 predicted proteins | sample 15con2h34BmetaG_FD_101396 | JGI IMG/M metagenome (GOLD analysis project Ga0137393, IMG submission 101396) | Vadose zone soil microbial communities from Angelo Coast Range Reserve, California, USA - 15con2h3.4B metaG | ecosystem: Environmental > Terrestrial > Soil > Vadose zone > Saprolite...
AGGACTTGCTGGAGCAGCAGATCATTACCGCGACACAACTGGATGCGAGTCCGGCAGAACTCGCGGCGCGGTTGCACGAAGTGCGGGCGCAAATTCCCGGGGCCACAAACGACCAAACGTGGCAGACGATGCTCACGGCTTACGGGTTAACAGAGCAAGACGTTGAAGCACAGCTTGATTCGCAGATCAGGATTCTCCGATTCGTGGACCTGCGCTTCCGTGGCCTGGTACGGGTCGACCGGACAGCGATCACTGTCTACTACGATGAAACCTTTGTGCCCGAGTTGCGCAAGCGCGGGGCCGACATTCCGCCGATGGACCAGGTGTCCGACAAGATCCGGCAGATTCTCGTGGAGCAGCGCATCGACGGGCTGCTCACTGCCTGGCTGCAAACGCTGCGCGCGCAGGGCCATATTGAAAGAATAGCGGAGAGCAATCCGGCCGCGCATGCCGCATCGGGGGCGAAATAGTCATGCGCTTGTTTCGCCGCTCGCGCAAGCCATCGGCGCCAAAGGCGGCCAAGGCGGTCAAGTCGCCTAAGAAGCCGAGGTCGCGGCGGGAGAAGCGGATTCGCAGAATGATTCTCTCCGTAGTCCTGCTTGCAATCATTGCACTCGGCTTTTATCTCCGCGCTACTTTCAGCGAGCGCATACGCAGCCACGTGATTGCCGAACTGGAGCTGGTTACGGGCGGCAAGGTTGAAGTCGATTCGCTGAACTGGAAGCTTTCCAAACTGGAATTCGATGTGAACGGCCTGACCGTCCACGGCAAGGAGCCCGCGGGGCAGGCGCCTTATATCCATGCGGACCATATGTTCCTTCAGGTACGGTTCAGCTCTTTGTTTTCGAGAGCGATACGGCTGCGGTATATTGCGATCGACCATCCGGTGATTCATCTCATTTTGAATCCTGACGGGACCACGAACCAACCGGAGCCGCCGATTTCCAATGGCGGCGGATTGAGCGCGGCGGCGCAGCTGTTTGAGCTCGCGGTGGAGCGATTCGACGTCCGCAACGGCGAGCTGCTGCTCAATGAAAAGAAGTTGCCATTCGAATTTGCCGCGGACAGCGTTGCGGCCGCGATGAGTTACTCGGCAAAAGACAAGACATACGACGGCAGCCTGGCTTTCAGCCTGAATGTGACACCCACTCCGCATGGGACACCTCAGCGCGGAACCTTTGAATTGCAGTACCTTCTGCATCCGACCTCGGCCGACATAAAGTCGCTCAAGCTCAACGTCGGGCGCTCCACTCTCCAGGCCCATGGCAGCGTGGCGGATTACAGCAGTCCAGATATCCGGCTGCACTTTGATTCGTCGGTTGATTTGGCGGACGCCGCCCGGGCAATGAAATTTCCGCAAGTGCAGGCAGGACGGCTCGACGTCAACGGCGCGGCGGCATACCACCGCGGACAGTACTCAGTGCAGGGCAATATGGCCGTCCACAAACTGGGCTGGCGCGATGCCTCGTTTCATGTAGCCGACGTTGAAATAAGCTCGCCGTTCTCGCTTACTCCGGGAAAATTTGCGATGCCGCATCTGGTGGCGCACGCCTTCGGCGGCAGCGCGCAGGGTGATGCTGAAGCCGTGAACTGGACGCTCCGGGGACCGGAAAAACCGGGCAAGCAACAACAGGGAAGCGTGAACCTCAAAGTGCAGGGTCTGCAAGTCCACCCGATCGCCGCTGCCGTCTCCAGCGCCCGGATGCCGTGGGAGAAGCTGAACGTTGCCGGCGCGGTTTTTGGGGACATCAAAGTTTCATGGTCGGGGCCGCCATTGAATGCGGTGACCACATTGGCGCTCGATGTGAATCCGCCCGCGAAGCCAGTTCCGTCTCAGATACCGCTCACCGCGAGACTGCAAGCTACGTATCACAACAAAGGCGAATACCTGGAAGTCACGGCCCTCAATGCGGCTACGCCGGACATGCGGCTGAACGCCACCGGCAAGCTAGGCTCGCAGACTACGCAGCTGAAGGTCGCGTTCAACGCCGACACGCTGCGTGAACTCCAGCCCACTCTGGACGCGATCAGCTCCGATGCTTTTGTGCTCGCGGTCCTTGGTCGCGCAAGTTTCAACGGCACGGTCTTCGGTAAGCTGGCAGCGCCTTCGGCAAAGGGGCGTGTGGACCTGGCAAACTTCGATATGTTGTTTTCCAATCAGGCGCCGCAGTTGCCACCGGGTTCGTCGGTGATTCAAAGGACAAGAGGCGTTCGCAGCATCCATTGGGATTCGGGTGTTGCCGACATCACGTACACGCCGTCCCAACTCTCAGCCCAGAATGGAATTCTGCGCCGGGGTGCGGCGCAGGTTGCGTTCTCCGGAAGCGCGAGCCTGAACCGTGGCAGATTTAACTCGAACACCAACCAGATCTCGTGGGACCTCAGTGCGCAGAACGAGAACCTTGCGGACATTCAGGCGCTGGTCGGTCTGAGTACTTCAATGGGCGGTGTGGTGAATGGAAGCGTTCATGGCTCAGGAACACTCAACGACCTGCGCGGCGGCGGCAACATCCAGATAACGCAGTTGCAGCTTTGGGGCGAGCCCTTCCGGCTCTTGCGCGCCGACATGAGCCTCAACGGCAGCGAGACCCGTTTCTCCAACATTCTGCTGACGCACAACGGCTCACAAATGACCGGCTCGGCTGCTTACAACTTTGCCAGCACGGCGTTTCAGTTCGATGTGAAAGGAACGAACATTGAGCTGGCGGATTTTCGGCGTTTTATTTCCGCGCGGTTCACCATGACCGGCAACGCAGGATTTCATGCCACGGGCTCCGGCACCACGTCCGCTCCGATCATCAACGGAGAGGCGGACCTTCGCCAGCTTGTGTGGAACGGCGAGCAGGTTGGCGATCTTCATGCCAGCGTTGAAACCAAGGGCACAGATATGGCCCTGCGCGCTCGCTCCAATTTTGAAAATGCGTCGCTCTTGCTGGATGGCAATATCCACCTGCGGGACAACTTTCCGGCGCAGCTGACGCTGAAGTTCGAGCGCTTCGATATCGATCCCATCATCCGCGCCTACTTTCAAGGACGCCTCACCGGACACTCCACCATGGCCGGGACCATTGATGTCCGAGGACCGCTTGGCTCACTGAACGAGCTCACGATAGCGGGGACCATCAACCAGCTTTCCGCCGACGTGGAAAACATCAAGATGCAAAACAGCGGGCCCATCCGCTTTTCGGTCGCGAACAAAGTTGTTCACGTAGACCAGTTGCATCTCAGCGGCGAAGACACCGATCTCTCGATAAGCGGAGCGGCGCAGCTTGACGGTCCCCGCGCGCTGGACTTGCGTGCTGAAGGCCGCACGGATCTGCGGTTGTTCCAGGGCTATAACCCGGGAATGGTTTCGAGCGGAATGGCAACGCTCACGCTAAACCTGCGGGGCACCGTGAGCCAGCCGCAGATGCACGGCGGCATGGAAATTAAGAACGGCGCGGTTTCGATAGAAGGACTGCCGAATGGTCTAAGCCAGATCAACGGCAGGCTGACCTTTGCCCAAGACCGCATGCAGATTGAAGACCTCACAGCGCACAGCGGCGGCGGCGCGCTGGCCCTGGGCGGATTCATCGCGTACCGCAACGGCCTCTACTTTGACGTGACCGCCACGGGCAAAGACGTGCGCCTGCGCTATCCGCCGGGGATCAGCGCGTCGGCCGACGCACGGCTGCGCTACACCGGATCAGCGCAAAGCTCGTTGCTCAGCGGAGACATTACGATCCTGCGCTTTGCCATGAGCCCGCACTTCGATTTCGTGCAATACCTGGCGCGGAGCAAGAGCGCGATGGCGTCGTCCACGCAGAATCCGTTTCTCGATAACATGCGGCTCGACATTCGCGTTCTCTCGACGCCGGAACTGCGCGTGGAAACCTCGCTGGCCAAGCTCTCCGGCGACGCCAATCTGCGCATTCGCGGCACGGTGGCCAACCCCGGCGTGCTGGGGCGAGTCAACATTGCGGAAGGCGATATCTTCTTCAATGGCACACGATATCGCCTGCAGCGGGGCGATGTGACGTTCAGCAATCCTCTCGTCATACAGCCGGTCATCGACGTAGAGATGGCCGCGCGGGTTCGCGACTATGAGATCACGATTGGCTTCCACGGATCGTTTGACCGGCTCAACGTGACGTATCGTTCCGACCCGCCGCTGCCCAGCGGAGACATCATTGCCCTGTTGGCGTTTGGCCGCACGCGACAGGAGAGCGTCTATACCAGCCGGACTACGCAGCCGCTCGATGCGCCCTCGGCTGTAGTGCTCGACGAAGCGCTGAGCGGGGCCACCACCAGCCGGGTGCAGAAAATATTTGGCGTGAGCCGCATCAAGATCGATCCCCAGGCCGGCGGGCCGGAAAACAATCCCAATACGCGCGTCACCATCGAGCAGCAGATCAACAACAATCTGACGCTGACCTATCTCACAAACCTGGCGCAGTCGCAGTCGCAACAGGTGATCCAGGTGGAGTACAACATCAATCGCAATCTCTCAGTGGTTGCGGTGCGCGACCAGAACGGAATTCTGGGTTTTGACGTCCACTTCCGCCAGCGCAAGAAATGAGCAGCAACGGAAATCCCGCAATCTCACTCGACGCCCAGCGCGCGGCCATGGTGGAGCGCCAGCTTCGCCAGCGCGATATCCGCGATGAGCGCGTGCTTGCGGCCATGAGCAGAATTCCACGCCATGAGTTTGTCTCTCCCCAAGACCGAGCCACAGCCTATGCGGACCATCCGATTGGCATCGGCGAGCAGCAGACTACCTCGCAGCCATACATGATTGCCGCGATGCTTCAGGCGGCGGAAATCAAGCCTGAAGACCGCGCGCTGGAGATCGGAGCGGGCTCCGGCTATCAGACCGCTTTGCTGGCTGAACTGGCGCGCGAAGTTTTTGCCGTGGAGCGCTATCCAAGCCTGACTGATTCCGCGCGCGAGCGGCTGCAACGCCTCGGATACACCAACATTACGGTTGTCGCCGGCGATGGCTCACTTGGATTGCCGCAGTCGGCGCCGTTTGACGTGATCATCGTCTCCGCGGCCGCGCCGCATATCCCTCAGGCGCTCGTGGACCAGCTCGCGCTCGGCGGAAGAATCGTGATTCCCGTTGGCGAGGCGCAACACCAGATCCTGCAGCTCGTCCGCAAAGGGCCGGATGGAATTGCGGTCACTTCGCTGGAGCCCTGCCGATTTGTGCCGTTGATTGGGGAGCAGGGGTTTCTTGGTTAATTGACAAAAGTCAAAACCTCAACACAGAGGAACGGAGGAAGAGTACTTGGGAATTTCGAAGCTGATCGCGCGGCTTTTCATCTTTGAGCGATCTTGAGGTCTATAGCGTGCGGTCATTAGCGCATCGGCCACCCAGCCTCTGTTTACTCTGTTCCTCTGTGTTGAGGTGTTTCCTGATTTAAACTATCCAGTGCCTCTTTTCGCCAACATCAAGACCACGCTGGAAATGATCAAGTGGGAGCACTCGATCTTTGCGCTTCCGTTCGCTCTTTGCGGCGCGATGTTGGCTGCGGGCGGAATGCCGGCTTGGACACAAGTGGGCTGGATCATCGTGTGCATGGTGGCGGCCCGCTCAGCGGCCATGGCATTCAATCGTCTTGCTGACGCGCGCATTGACGCCGCCAATCCCCGTACCGCGAACCGGGCGATCCCTGCCGGCGTGCTCTCGCAGCGCTTTGTTGGATTGTTTGTCGCGGTGTCATGCCTGGTTTTCGTGCTGGGTGCGTCACGCCTGAATCGGCTTGCTCTTTATCTTTCGCCCGTGGCGCTGGCGGTCGTGCTTCTTTATTCCTACACCAAGCGGTTCACGCGTCTCTCGCATGTGGTGCTGGGATTTGCCCTCGGGATCGCTCCCGCAGCAGCGTGGATCGCCGTGCGGGGATCGCTGGATGTCCGCATCCTGCTGCTGACGGCGGCGGTAACATTCTGGGTTGGCGGTTTTGACGTGATCTATGCCTGCCAGGACATTGATTTCGACCGCCAGAATTCTCTCAACTCTATCCCGCAGGCGTATGGCGTCAGCCGCGCGCTCCTGTTGGCCCGCGCGCTTCACCTGCTGATGCTGGGCTTGCTGGTCACGCTGGTTCCAGTATTTGGTTTGGGCAAGATTGCCCTCGCCGGCGTCGCCGCTGTTGCCCTTTTGCTGTTGTACGAGCATTCGCTGGTTTCCGCTCGGGACTTGAGCAAACTCAATGCCGCCTTCTTCACCATGAACGGCGTAATTGCCGTTGTTTTCTTCGCTTTTGTAGCTGCCGATCTCCTCATCCATACGCGCCACTAGCGCCTTCCCGCAGCGTGAATCCTTTTTCTCCCTCGTTCGTATACAGAACAGTGAAGATATGATGGGCGGATTCATGGCGGCAGCGTTAGGAACTCCCGTGACCCTGGAGAACGAATTAGCCCGGCTGAGAAGTGGAGACCTCGACGCGATCGGCGCGCTGATGTCGCAATACCAGCACCGGCTCTATCGTTACCTGGTGCGTATAGTGCGGCAGCCGGCGACGGCCGAGGACCTGTTTCAGCAAACCTGGCTGCGCGTCATGGAGCGAATCAAGAGCTACGATCCGCAGAGAAACTTTGAGGCCTGGCTGTTTTCTCTGGCCCACAATCTGGCGATCGACTATCTGCGCCGCTACCGTCCGGAGAGTCTGGATGAGCCGATGCCCTCGGGGAAAACGCCGTCCGCCAGGCTGGAGAGCGAAGACGCGGGCGCACTGGAAGGGATCCTCACCCGTGAGCGCGCCGTGCTGCTGGCTTCGGCGATGGAAGACTTATCGGTGGCGCACCGCGAGGCGATCACGTTGCGCTTTGAAGAAGAAATGAAATTGCAAGAGATGGCCGAAGTAATGAACATTCCGTTGGCGACGGTGAAGACGCGGCTGCATCGCGCTCTCCTGAGCTTGCGGCGGACCATGACAGAGAAATTGGCGACGAGGAATTGACTGTGAAAGAACTGAACACAAACGAACACAACACGCTTCGTGGACTCTTAAGCCTGGCCGCTGCGGGCGCTCTGGATCCGGGTGAGCAACGGAGAGTCGAAGAGCATTTGCTCTCATGCACTGAGTGCAGCAGAGAGTTTCAGATGTGGAGCCAGATCGCCGGAAGTTTGGCCGCTCTGCCCGCGCCGCAAGCGCCCGCCGGACTGCTGGCGCGGACACGCGCGACCCTGGACGCCGCCAACGTCCGCAAAGCCGAACTTTGGCGGAACCAGTTGCTGCTTGCGGCATTGATCCTGTTCGGATGGATCGTCACACTGGCAAGTTTTCCGGTCCTTCACATGGCTGGCAATGGTGTTGCCCGGTGGCTTGATCTGCCGGCGGCACGTATGGGCGTTTGGGTGAATTGGTATCTGGTATTGGGGTGGTTTACTTCCGGCATCGCTGCCGGATTGTTAGGACTGCGTAGCCGCCACGAGAGGAGAACGATATGAGCCGTTTTACTGAAGAACTTCGTGTTATCCCGCGCACAGCCTGGGTGATTGCAGTCTTGGCGTATGCATGCCTGGCCGCCGTGTTGTTGTGGGTGGCTGTCCCCAATGATGCCAAGCTGAGTCACTGGCCTACCGCGTTCCAGCTCCTGTTTGCCCTGGGAATACCTGTCTGCCTGTCCTTATACGTGCTGTTGATCGGCTACATCAATGGCGATGCGAGACGGCGCGGCATGCGCTACGTGCTGTGGACGTTCCTGGCCATACTGATTCCCAACAGCATTGGCATCATCCTCTACTTTATCTTGCGCGACCCGTGCCTGGTTTCGTGTGCCACGTGTGGGTCGCCGGAACGCACCAACTACGCTTTCTGCACCAAGTGCGGCGCCCAGCTTTCGTCCGCGTGCCCGGCCTGCAAGCGGGCAGTCGAGCCGGGATGGGCCAACTGTCCGTACTGCGGCGCTAAAACTGCGCCGGAAAAGAAGACCTCATGATCCCAACCAGTTTCGAGTCGTGCGCAGGATTCTACGAATGCCGCGTTCTGTTCTTGAAGCAGTTGACCCGCCGCGGATAGGTTGCGGCGGGCCTTCCTTTGCGATACCTTTTGGGTGCTCTCGATAGCTAGAGCTTATGTTTCATCAGCTAGAGCTTATGTTTCGTCATAGATGTTCGATCCTGGTTTTCTTGATTGGCTCGTCGCTGGGCAACCATATGCTCAACGCACAGATCGTTTCGTTTAACTCTTCCCAACCCTACAGCCTCTCCCAATCCGGCGATTTCAAAGTGGAGGGAACCGTAATCAACGCAGTTACAGGAGATCCCCTGCCGCGCGCTCTGGTGCAGCTTCTGTCTCCGGCCCAGCGCCTGGTGATGAGCGGTCCCGACGGCCGCTTTCAATTCGAAGGACTGCCGCAAGGGCAGGCAAACTTCGCCGTACAGAAGCCCGGCTTTCTAGTGGGAGACGGCAATCGTGGCGGCATTGTGGCGCTGAAGACCACGGTCAAGGTTGATGCCCACACCGAGCCGGTGACGCTTAAGATGGTCCCGCAAAGCGTGTTGATCGGGCATGTTGCGGATGGAAATGGCGAGGCGCTGGAGAGCTCGATGGTCCGCGTATTCCGCATGGTCGTGCGCAATGGCCGGAAAACTCGCGAGATGGTGCAAATGAAGGCCACCGACGAAGAGGGGAACTTTCGTATCGCCAACCTTCCGCCCGGCAGGTACTACGTTGCCGCGCAGCCACGGGCCAACTCGCTCGGGCTCTTCGATACTTCCAGGCCCAAACTTGGATACCCGGCAAACATCTACTATCCCGCTGCGTCAGACATCGCGGCAGCTACTCCGATCGATCTTGCCGGCGGTGCAACGGCGCACCTGGAATTCATCGCTGGGCTGGAGCGCGTCTTTGATGTCACCGGTTCGATCGCGGGCTACGCACAGGGGCAGGGCGTGTCGGCATTTGTGACGGACGCATCCGGAGACCAGACCAACCTGGGCATACGGACCAATGCACAAGCTGGAACGTTCGAACTGCGATCGGTGCCAGCGGGTGTATACACCATTCGAGCGATCGCACACGATGGCGCTGGGCATCAGCTCTCGGCCGATGCCACGGTCAATGTCACGGCCAACGTGACCGGCGTCCGCATTGTGCTTGAGCCCCCGCTGGAGTTGCAGGTTGTAGTGCGCAATGAATTTTCGCATCCGCACCCTGAGCTCGAATCCGCCGGCAAGGGAGTCTTTCCGGTGAACTTGTCGTTTCATTCCAGCAGCACCCGGCAGGACGACTTCTATCCGGCGATGGAGACTACGGGAGAACCGTCTACTTTCGTCTTCCGCAATATTTCCCCGGGAAAGTACCGGGTGACGGTGAATGCGTCTTACAACGCCTACGTGCAGTCGGCCCGTTGCGGAAGCACGGACTTGATGCGTGAAGAACTGGTGCTCGCGCGCGGAGCACCGGTCCCTCCGATTGAAATAGTCTTACGCGACGACATGGCGACTCTGACCCTGGCACTGCGTTCCGACGACCCGCTCTTGCGGGCCGCGGTGCTGATCATGCAGGACTCGGCGCCCATGCAGTCGCCCAAATTGACCTGGGGTTTTGGAGGCAACGCCAGCCTCTCCGGGCTGGCGCCGGGAGAATACAAGATGTTCGCCATTGACTCGGTCGAGCAACTGGAATACATGAACCCTGAAGTGCTGGGCCAATACACCTCAAAGGCGGTGCAGATCAGTCTTGCTCCCAACGGCGAGACCAAGGTCTCACTCGCCGTGCTACATACAGGAGAATGATGCGGCGCTTTCAGATTTTTGTGTCGATGGTCGTTGTTGCGGCGGGCCTCAGCGCGCAAGAGCCGGCTGCTGCGGCGAACCCGCCAATCGCGTCCTCGGCTCCGCGATTCAGCATTAGCGGCGCCGTAGTAGATTCCGTCACGGGCGCGCCGCTGGGACACACAGTGGTCGCGATCGCGCCGGTTACCAAGCGCGACGACTTTCACACTGTGATCACAGATCAGGACGGCCGGTTTGTCTTCGCCGATCTGGCCAGGAACAAATACACGCTGAGCGCGCAGCGCCGCGGATATCTCTCACAATCGTTCGAGCAGCACGATCAGTATTCGACTTCCATCGCCGTTGGCCCCGACCTGGAATCGACCGGCCTTACATTCCGGCTGCGGCCCGAGGCTACCGTCCGCGGCAAGATTACCGACGATCATGGAGATCCGGTGGCCAATGCGCAGGTTGTGCTCTTTCGATTTGGAGCCAACGAGACCGGGCAGGGCGTCAACATGCGGCGGCAGTCGAACACTGACGACGAAGGCTCATTTCACTTTGCGCACGTTCCGCCGGGCAAGTTCTACATAGTGGTCTCGGCGCAACCGTGGTATACGCAGGGGCTTGCGTCCAATTTTCTGGTCAGGAATCGCGCGTCGAACGACAACGCCCGACAGCAGACTCCAGCCCAGACGATCATCGGTCCGGACGGCAGATCGCCGTGGGACATGGCCTTTCCGCTTACGTTCTATTCCGGTGGGACCGACTTTGCCGCGGCGACGCCGATCATTTTGGAGCCGGGAAGCCGTTTTATCGCCGACATGGCACTGCAACCGGTTCCTGCGCTCCACATTTCATTGAAATACCCCGAGGGCGCCGAACCGGGTAGAAACAGATTTACACAAGTTTCGCAATCGGTCGCCGGTGATTTCACCATCAGCATACCCGCCGCTACCACATTCCTGGATCGGTCCATTGGATATGTTTCGGGACTCGCGCCGGGCTCGTACACGGTTGACCTGATGACCCAGAGCCAGACCGCGGGCAACGAAACAAAAACCACTCATGCCGTACGGACGCTTGATCTTTCCGGCGACATGGAACTTGCCGCCGAGGAAGCTTCGAATTCAGTTCCGGTCACAGGTATGGCCAGCCTTGACAACGGTACGGGCCAGCCTTCGCGTGGGATCATTCAGCTGCGAAACCGCAAGACGCGCGAGGTTGTTTCCACACAGATTTCGGCCAAGGGAGAGTTTGAGTGGAGGAATGGGATACAGCCGGGAAGCTATGACGTTATAGTCACCAACCTGCCTGACAGCTTTGTGAAAGGCATTGCCGCCACCGGCGCGCTCACCAGTGGACGCACTATCACGATCAAAGCATCCGCCCCGGTGAAACTTGCAGTCATGCTGACCCAGGGTGTGGGACGAATTGAGGGCACAGCCTTGCGTGACGGCAAGCCGATGGCCGGAGCGATGATCGTGCTGGTTCCGGAAGACGCGGCGAATAATGCCCCGCTGTTTCGCCGCGATCAGAGCGACAGTGATGGCACGTTCACGCTCGCATCCGTCCTGCCCGGGAAGTATACGGTGCTGGCAATCGAGAACGGCTGGGAACTGGAATGGGCGAATCCCACCGTGCTGAAGCCGTATCTGGCGGCGGGTGAAGTTGTCAACGTAAGCGCGAACAGCAAGTACCAGGTCAAGGTGAAAGTGCAATGAGAGATTGGGTAATTGAGTAATTTGGTAAGTGGGTAATTTGAATTTGTTTTGGCCGATTTTCAATTTCCCAATTACCAAATTACCCAGTTACCCAATCACTAAACTTCCGTTATTATTAAGTATCCATGGCCACAGCTATTTCCAACGCGCCCCGCCACGGTTTTCAGACCGATGATGCACGTCTGCAGCCGATTGCCGAAAAGGTTTTTGCCCGCGAACGGCTGACTCTGGACGATGCGATCGCTCTTTATCGCTCATCGGACATTCTCGCCATGGGCTGGCTGGCCAACCAGGTGCGTGAGCGCATGAATGGGAATGTGGCGTACTTCAACGTCAATCGCCACATCAATCCCACGAATGTCTGCGTGGCCGCGTGCCGCCTCTGCGCCTTTGGACGCAAGAAAGACTCTCCCGGCGCTTACACTATGGCGCTGGAAGAGGCTTTTGAGACCGCCGCCTCCGGATACACGGAAGCCGTAACCGAATTTCACATTGTCGGCGGTCTGCATCCGGACCTGCCGTTCCAGTATTACCTCGATCTAATCTCCGGCTTGAAAGCGCGCTTCCCGCAGGTGCATCTGAAAGCGCTGACGATGGTGGAGATTGCGTTCCTGGCCAAACGCGGCAAGCTATCTATTGAAGAGACGCTGAAGCAGCTCAAAGCCGCAGGACTGGATTCATTGCCGGGTGGCGGAGCGGAGATTTTCAACGAGCGCGTGCGCCGCGTGATCTGCGACCACAAGATTGACGGCGACCAATGGCTCGATACGGCCCGCACCGCGCACAAAGTCGGACTGAAGTCGAACGCGACCATGCTCTACGGCCACATTGAGAACGAAGAAGATCGCGCCGACCATCTGGTCCGCCTGCGCAATCTGCAGGATGAGACACACGGCTTCCAGACTTACATTCCGCTGGCCTTCCATCCGGCAAACACTCCGTTGCGGCATCTCTTCCCGACAACGGGCATGCTCGACCTCAAGCAGATCGCCATTGGCCGCCTGGTGCTCGACAATTTCCCGCATATCAAAGCGTACTGGCAGATGATGTCCCCCAAGATCGCACAAATCTCGCTGCGCTTTGGCGCGGACGACATTGATGGCACGGTAATTGAAGAAAAGATCTACCACGACGCGGGCGCGACCACGCCTCAAGGGCTGCGCCGCCAGGAACTCATTCGCCTGATCACTGAGGCTGGCCGCGAACCCGTCGAGCGCGACACAATGTATCGTCCGGTGACGCGCACTGAGACGTCGTTCGCAATCTCTGTCTGAACCAGATTGGTCTTTTTCTGCAATCCCGAACCGGCGTATTTTGCCGGGAGGGATCCATACAGAAACCACAATCTTGAGTGTTGAACCAGGTCCACCGGAAGAGTTCTGGTGTCATATGCATCTCTCGCTTCGCTTCGAGATTTCAGAAAAACGAATTCCCGAATTTACCCAATTACCAAATTACCCACTCACCCAATTCAGCGACTCTGTTTTCTTCTGTGCTGCTATTCCTTCCTGAAGCTTTTCTCATATTCCAAATACAACAGTTGATTTTCCGGTTGCGTCTGATACAGCAGGTGTAGAATCTGCAAAGAGTGAGGGCCTTCGGAGACCTTCTTAAGGGATCTGCTCCCGGACCAGCCGAGGCGCACATGAATGTTCACGTCAGCTTTAAAGCAGGCAAGACCCCGGACATTGAACGCGAAATACAAAACCACATCCAAAAATTGCAACGACGGCTGCGAGTGTTCAAGCCTGATCTGGTGCACTTCCATGCCTTGATTGACCATGAGAGCGGGCAGCGTTTCAGCGTATCGCTCAACCTGCGACTGCCCTCGGGCCAGGTTGCGGCCCAGCAGTCCGGGACCAGCCTGCTCACGATCATCAAGTCCGCCTTTGCCGACCTGCTTTCGCAGATCTCCAAACACAAAGAATTGCTGCGCGGACGCTGGCGGCATAAGCGCGAACGGGGTGTTATTGAAGTGGCAGAGCCGGAGTCTGCCGCGAGTGCGGACGCGCGTTCCAGAGCCCAGAGCGATCAAGTGCCGCAGAATGGAGAGTTGGAGAAGTGGCTCAGCACCAACCTGGCGGCGTTAAAAAATTTCATTGAGCACGAGTTGCAATACCGCATTTCTACCGGCGAGCTCAGAAGGGACCAGATCACGCCCGAGGAAGTGATGGACGAAGCGGTACTGAGCGCGCTTTCTCATGAGAACGGCAGGGCCGCCCTGCTGCCGAGCGATCGATGGTTTCAGCGTCTGGCATTGCAAGCCATACGGCGACTGGTCGGCGCCACTGCCGAGACAGGAAACTTCTCTCTTGACGATCCCGCCGGCACAGAGAACGCAGTAGGTGATGCTGACAACATCTTGCGGCATCTTCCTCCCGATGAAGCGCCACCAGAGGAGATTCTGATTGGTAACCTGGGCGATCCCTCGCCGGAACAACTTCTGGCCACGGAAGAGATGGTGGGCCAGCTCGATGCGGTTCTGCGCGAGGTGGGCGCGCTGGAACGTGAAGCTTTTGTTCTGTACACGCTGGAAGGTTTCACCATTGACGAAATTTCGCGGCTGGTGGGACAACCCCCCGAGCAGGTCCGCCAAGCCATACGAAAAGCGCGCCAGCACGTGGAACGCAAATTGCCTCCGCAAAACGACCTGAAGCGTCCGCTGCTCGGACGTTCGCGCGTCGCCTGATAGAGCCAACATAAAAGGAGATACCGCCGCATGATTACACGTGAGGAGATTCGTCATCTTTCGCAGATTGATTCGCCGTCAGGATGTGCCATCAGCTTTTACTTCCAGCCGCGGACGCCGCAGGACAAGTCGCACCGTGAAGAATCCATTGTGCTGAAAGACCTGGTGCGGGAAGCGCTGCGCAACGCGGAGCGGAACGGCAATCATGTGGCATTGCGTGAAGACCTGCAAAAAGTCATGACGGTTGCGGAAGGTCTGCACGGGAACCACTCCCGCGGCAAAGTGATCTTTGCCTGTCGCGAGCACGGAATCTGGCGCGAATTGGATGTCGCCCCGCGTCTGGGGCAATCGCAACTCACGGTCAACTCGCGTTTCCATCTCAAGCCGCTGGTTGCGGCGCTCTCCAATCTGCGGCGCGTGTGCGTTGCCTTGGTCAACAAGCAGAAGGCCCGGCTCTTTGAACTGCGCGACGAAAGTATCTCGCAAAAGCCGGACCTGGAATTTGGAGAGTTGCCGCACATTGGCCGCAGTGACGGCTTTGGCGGCTATGACGCAGGACATCGCGAGCGCCACAAGGAGAACGAGGTGATGGTCCATTTCAAGCAGTTTGCCGAATCGGTGCAGGCCCTGATGAACCGCGACAACCTCGACGCTCTCCTGATTGGCTGCCATGACGACGCATGGCCGGAACTGGAGCCGCATCTCCATTCTTACGTGAAGCAGCGGTTGCTGGGCCGCTTCCTGGTCGATCCCGTTGCCGCACCGGCACAGGAAGTAAAAGACCGTGCCGAGAAGATTCTGGCGGAGCTCAGGCTCTCGGAGCAGCAGGCACTCGTGAGGCAAGTGCTGGGCGAAGCGCAACGTAATGCGCGAGGCGCCGTCGGTCTTCGCCATGTTCTGACGGCGCTGGAACGCCAGGAAGTGCAAACCTTAGTTGTCAGCCGCGATTTCAAAGCCGAAGCCGTTGAGTGTTCCAATTGCCGACATCTGGATACGCGCATGGTGCGCGACTGCGCCGTATGCGGACAGCAGACGCGCAGCCTGGCTGACGTATCGGACGCGCTGGTCGATCTGGCGATCCGCAACGGAGCCGACATTCAATTCGTGGATGGCGATCCCGAGCTGGAACGGGCCGGCCACGTAGGCGCGCTGCTGCGCTTCCGCGCCGACCAGAACACAGCAGGAAAAGTAGCGGTGTAGAGTCGCGCTGGGAGAATTGCCATGTCTAAAGAGAATGCATTCGAAGATTTTCGCAGCTTCGCAGGCATTAACGAGGCCTGGGAGCTGCAACGCACCGGCCTGGTCATTATTCGTGAGAATCTTTACCGTCTGGAGTTGTGGCACTCGTATTCGAATCCTGATATTCCGTACTACGTTTCGATCTACATTCAGGAGAACGGAGTATGGCGGCGGATGCACGATCCCCCGTTCGCTGTAGCCCACGTGGGTGACGACGCATTGCGACAGGCCATGGCTTTTCTGGTCGAGGGTCGCGCGGCTTGATGTCTGCCGGCCCTGCCTCAAGCCAGTAGCTAGCAAGCGTTGCAGGTGGTATCCTTCTGCGTTTCCCATTTCTGATTGCGAGAGGCCCCTATGAAACGCAGAGATTTTCTCTCCGGATTAGCTG
>Ga0137393_10001303_pt1 | contig 15724 bp, 14 predicted proteins | sample 15con2h34BmetaG_FD_101396 | JGI IMG/M metagenome (GOLD analysis project Ga0137393, IMG submission 101396) | Vadose zone soil microbial communities from Angelo Coast Range Reserve, California, USA - 15con2h3.4B metaG | ecosystem: Environmental > Terrestrial > Soil > Vadose zone > Saprolite...
CCGCTCGACGAGACCGAGGTCGCCGAGACTCCGGTCCCATTGCCGCTTGTGGCCGTGCTGGCGCTGCTGGCCATGCTGTCGCTCGCCACGTCCTTCCGGAACCCGCTCAATTCGCTCTATCCGCTCGGCCCCGCGCAGCGCGCGTCGTCCGTCGCAGAAACGCGCAAGGCTATCTCGATCGAGCGGATCGAACAGATCGGCGAAGCGGTCGAAGCGTACAGCCTCGTCAACGGACACCTGCCGCCGCGACTCGCCGACCTCACACCCGTCTACATCTCGCCGTCGCTCCTGCACGACCCTTGGGGCCACGCCTACAAATACCTCCCCCAGCCACAGCGCTACCTTGTCATCGGCTTCACTCCCGACGAGAAACCCGACACCGATCTCTTCCTCTCCCACGTCATCGACGCCGGCGCCCCGTCCGCCGCCGCATCGAAGCCGGTCACAGGAGGAATCCAACTGCTGGATTAGCTTTTCGAATACCGCAATGCGCGGCGCTGTTCCACCGCTCGCCCGAATGAAGTACGCAATCCTCCTTCTGTTTTTTGCTGCCAGCGTTGCGTTCGCCGCAACGCCCACGTTCCCTCTCGTGGAGGTGCCATCCGCCCACGGCACATCGGACACGCTCGTCGTCTTCATTTCGGGAGACGGTGGTTGGGCGGCCATCGATCGTGAAATCTCCAATGTTCTGGCCTCGGACGGGATGCCGGTCGTCGGCCTGAACGCCCTGCAGTACTTCTGGAAGAAGCGGACGCCGGAAGCAGCATCAGGCGATCTCGCCACGATCATCGACCGCTACCTTGGCGGGTGGCACAAGTCGCGTGTGTTGTTGGTCGGCTACTCGCGAGGCGCCGACGTGCTTCCGGCAATGGTCAGCCGGCTTCCGGCCGACGCGCAGGCAAAGGTCCGCATGCTGGTGCTTCTCAGTCCAAGTCAGAAGGTCGAGTTCGAGTTTCATGTCGCCGACTGGATGCACAACTCCTCGGCGGGCATGCCCGTGAAACCCGAGGTCGACAAACTTGGCTCACAACGCATCCTCTGCCTTTCGGGCCAGGATGATCACGACTCCCTCTGCGGCGAGCTCACCGGACGCCCGAACGTCGAAATCGTCACGCTCAAGGGAGCTCACCATTTCGATGGCGGCTACGGCAAACTCGGGCAGATCATCATCGAGCACCTCAAGTGAAGCGGCTGCTGTCTGCACTTCTGCTCTTCGCCGCGGCTGGCGCCGCGCACGCCGCCGTTCCCGACGAGCGCTGCCCGGCGCGCATAGACATCACCGGCGTTCCCGTGGTGACCCTCGGCGCAAAGGTTCCGAGCGATCGATTCGCCGTCATGATCACGGGCGACGGCGGCTGGCGGCGCATCGATCAGAAAATTACCGACCGCCTGCGCGCCGCCGGCGTCCCCATCGTCGGATTCATCGCCTCCGACTATTACCGCAAGCGCCGCACGCCGGACGAGTCGGCGTGCGCCCTGGAACGCGTCATCCGCTACTACAAGATTCAGTGGCGCAAGAGCAAGGTGATCCTGATCGGCTATTCGCGAGGCGCCGACGTACTGCCCTTCATGGCCAGCCGCCTCCCGAGCGACCTACGCGCGTCGACGCAGCTCATCGCGCTCCTGGGCCTGGAGCCGATGATCGGCTTCAAATACTCGCCTGCCTGGAGCCTGGCCGCATACACGCACAAAGAACCTGAGTACGCGGTCAAGCCGGAGATGGAAAAACTGCGAGGCCAGAACGTCCTCTGCATCTTCGGAGCAAAAGAAAAAAACTCGCTCTGCCACGTTCTCGACCAGCGAGCGTTCAAAGTCATCGCCGAACCCGGCGGACACCACTTCGCCGGAAAGTACCGCGACATCGCGGACATCATCCTGATCGAGTCGGCGGGAAGGTAAGATCCTTCATTGCTCCGCCTCCTCAGGATCATTTCGTGAGCCACCCTCGCATCTTGGCCACGATCACGATCGCTTCGGGAATCGTGTATTCGTCTTCCGCACCGAGCGCGTCCTCCCACTGCAGGTCCCACGCGGCCGCCTCACGTTCGGGTTGTGCCGCATCGCGAAAATTCAGCTCGCAGATGTCGCCGATGTATTGATCGGCGTTGCGCAGCGGAAGGCCGAATGTCCGGCAGACGAGCGGACGATGCTCGTAAATCAGACACTCGCCGCGCTCGTTCAGATTCGGACATGGGGTCGATTCGGTGCGCGCGAAGAACGATTCCTTTTCCGCCGGCGAACACTCGCGAAGATCGGGATGGTTTGACCTCGTCAGAATCTCTTGCGCCCGCCGGACGATCATCCTTCGCCGCGCCGGATGCATCTTCTCCAGGCCCTCGGCGATGAGCGGAACATCACCTGAACCGATCTCGAAAAGGCCGTAGCAGCAGAGCGAACAGCCCTTACCGCATTGCAGGTTCTCCGGCTGGGCCGCGGCGACGGAACGAAAGAAATCGTCCGCGCGATCAAGGATGCGCGTGTACGTTTCGTCGGGCGTTTTTTCGGGCACGGCACGCACAACCGATGAGGTGACAACGTTCTTTCCCTTGTGGTATACAACCGCGGCCTCGGGGTTGGGCGTCGGCTCTGCACGCCCTGTTTTCCGGCTCCAAACAGTCTATGCAAATCAATTTGACGCCCGATTACTCTCTGCTCGCGATCATGGTGATTTTTATCCTGAACTACCTGATCGTCAGCAAGTTCTTCCTCCGGCCGATCAATCAGGTGATCGAGGCCCGTGAGCACGAAGTCCGCTCGGCGAACGAGGTCTACGAACAATCGATGGCGCGCTTCAACGAAGCGACGACGCTGATGGAAGCGAAGCTTCACATCGCGCGGCTTGCCGCCGCCGACGTGCGCGACCGCTTCCGCAAAGAAGCCGCCGCCTATCGCGCCTCCATCGTCGAGAAGACACACAACGATGCCGGCAGCATCGTCAGCGAGGCCGACGAGAAGCTCAAAGGCGACGTTGCCGAAGCCCGCACGAAGATCGTCACCGAATCCGAAGCGCTGGCGCACCTGGCTGCCGAGCGTATTCTCGGGAGGCCGGTCTGATGCGTCGCGGACTCCTTATTCTTCTTTTTCTGCTCGTTCCCGCGGTCGTCGTCGCGAAGAATCACACCAACGACGCGAACAACGTTGCCCAAGGCGCGGAAAAAGACACGCACGAACAGATGCATCCGACGGAAGCACACGGCGGCGAGCTCGAGGCGCCGAAGACCTACTTCGGCATCCCTGGCTGGATTCTGAAGCTCGCCAACATGCTTCTTTTCCTCGGCGTGCTCGGCTGGGCTCTCGGCGGACCGATCAAGAAAGCCTTGAACGACCGTCGCGTTCAGATTCAGAACGAAGCCGATGAGGCCCGAGCCCGGCGCGTCAAAGCCGACCAGCTCGCGGCCGACATCCAGGCCCGTCTCACCCAGATCGAGAACGACGTTCGCGCCATTCACGAACGCGCGCAGGCGGAAGGCGAAAAGCAGAAGCGGGAGCTCATCGCGGCAGCGGAAGCCGAAGCCCAGAAAATCCTGCAGTCGGCACGCAACGAAGTCGATAACCGTCTCAAGCACGCCCGGCACGAGCTGACTGAATACGCCGGCGAGCTTGCCACGCAGCGCGCGGAGCAGATCCTGCGCGAGAAGGTCACGGACAAAGACCGCGAACGGCTCTTCGACGAGAGCGTCCGCGAAGTCGCGGAGGCGCGGTCATGATCCGCCGTTTCGCCAGACCGTACGCCCGCGCCGTGATGGAAGTTGCCCAGTCGCCGGAAAAAGCAGCCCTGCTCAGGGACGAGCTGACCACATTTGAGCAAGTGCGCAAGTCATCGAATGACCTGCAGGAGATGTACGCCAACCCCGGCATCGACTTCGATTCGAAGAACAAGGTTACAGACGCGATTGCCAAACGGCTCGACCTGTCCGACCTCGCGGTGCGGCTGCTCGACGTGCTCATTCGCAATCGCCGTATCAACGACCTGAGCGACATCGTCGCCGGTCTGGCCACAATGATTCGCGAGGCCACCGGTACGGTTGCCGTCGAGGTGCGTTCGGCCAGCAAGCTGTCATCGACAGAAGAAGCAGATCTGCGGGCCATGCTCGAGCGCAAGGTCGGAGCGAAAGTCGACGTCGACATCACGGTCGATGCGTCGCTCATCGGCGGGTTTGTGGCAAAGGTCGGCAGCGAGGTCTACGACGCTTCCGTATCCGGCAAGATTGAGAAGTTCCGCGAATCCTTAGCGTGATCCATTTTCGGGAGACTTTATGGCTGTAGATTTGAGAGCAGAAGAAATCACAGAGATTATTCGTCAGCAATTAAGCGGAATCGGCCGCGGCGTCGATGTCTCTGAAATCGGCACAGTCGTCTCCGTCGGAGACGGTATTGCCCGCGTCTACGGCCTCGATCGCGTCATGGCCGGTGAGCTCGTGCAGTTCCCGCATGACATCGCCGGCCTTGCGCTCAACCTCGAGGAAGATAACGTCGGCGTCGTGCTTCTCGGCGAGGCCTCGGCCATCAAGGAAGGCGACGAGGTCAAGCGTACCGGCAAGATCATGTCGGTTCCTGTCGGCCCGGCTCTCATCGGCCGCGTCGTCAATCCGCTCGGCATCCCCATTGACGGCAAAGGACCGATCAACACCACCGAGTTCTACCCGATCGAGCGCCTTGCCCCCGGCGTCGTCGACCGCAAGCCGGTCAAGGAGCCGCTGCAGACCGGCCTGAAAGCGGTCGATGCCATGATCCCGATCGGCCGCGGCCAGCGCGAGTTGATCATCGGCGACCGCCAGACCGGCAAAACCGCCGTCGCCGTCGACACGATCATCAATCAGAAGGGCAAGAACGTCATCTGCGTCTACGTGGCCATCGGTCAGAAGAAGTCGACCGTGGCCCAGGTCGTCCGCACGCTCGAAGAGAACGGTGCGATGGACTACACCATCGTCGTCAACGCCTCCGCGTCGGATCCCGCGCCGTTGCAGTACCTCGCGCCGTACGGTGGTTGCGCCATGGGCGAGTACTTCCTCTACAACGGCCAGCACGCCCTCGTGATCTACGACGATCTCTCCAAACATGCCGCGGCGTATCGCGAGATCTCGCTTCTGCTCCGCCGTCCACCCGGCCGCGAGGCTTATCCCGGCGACGTCTTCTATCTCCACTCGCGTCTTCTGGAGCGCGCCGCGAAGATGGCCGATGAAAAGGGAGGTGGCTCGCTCACCGCGTTGCCGATCATCGAGACGCAGGCCGGCGATGTCTCCGCCTACATCCCCACGAACGTCATCTCCATCACCGACGGTCAGATCTTCCTCGAGACCGACCTTTTCCACTCCGGCGTCCGCCCGGCCATCAACGTCGGCATCTCGGTCTCGCGCGTCGGTGGATCGGCGCAGGTCCGCTCGATGCGTTCGGTCTCGGGCACACTTCGCCTCGATCTCGCGCAATATCGCGAGCTGGCCGCGTTCGCCCAGTTCGGCTCCGACCTCGACAAAGTGACGCAGGCGCAGCTCAATCGCGGGCGCCGGCTCGTCGAGATCCTCAAGCAGGGTCAGTATCGGCCGATGCGTATCGGCCTTCAGACAGCCTCGGTCTATGCCGGCGTCAAGGGCTTCCTCGACAACCTTGCTGTCAGCTCCGTCCTTCCGTTCGAGACGGCGATGCATCAGTACCTGAGCGATGAAAAGCAGGACGTCATCGATCGTCTCGAGACCGCTTCGAAGTTCGATGCCAACCTCGAAGGCGCCCTCCGCGCGGCCATCGAAGAATTCAAGGCGCAGTACGTCAAAGACAACGCCAACGCGCTCGCGGCGTAATCACACATGCCCAGCACAATCGATATCCGACGGCGGATCCGCAGCGTCAAGAACACGCAGCAGATCACCAAGGCCATGAAGATGGTGGCGGCAGCGAAGCTCCGCCGCGCGCAGGAGCGCATGTTCGCCGCGCGCCCGTACGCGGGTGGCCTGCGCCAGGTGCTGGCGTCGGTGGCAACGCGCGTCGACATCAGCGCGCATCCGCTGCTGCAGACGCGCGAGCCGGAGCGCAACGTCGTCGTAGTCGTCGTCACGGCTGACCGCGGCCTCTGCGGCGCCTTCAACGCCAACGTCATCCGCGCTGCGCAGAACTTCATTCGCGAGAACGCATTTGAGGGCGTGGAGCTCCTGACGATCGGCCGGAAGGCGAGCGACTTTTTCCGGCGGCGCACGATTCGGATCCGCCGAAACGTCCTCGTCGCCCAGGCTTTGTCGCTCGAGGTCGCGAGAGAGATCGCTGACAGCCTGATCAAAGACTTCATCGACGAGAAGATCGACGGTGTCTACGTCGTCTACAACGAATTCAAATCTCTCATCGCCCAGCACGTCCGCGCGGAACGGCTTCTTCCGATCGCGCGCGAGTTCGAGGCTGACCCGAACCGTCCGGCGATCGATTACCTTTACGAACCCGGGCCGGAGCAGATCCTTTCGGACCTCCTGCCGAAGCACGTCGAGTTCCAGCTCTACCGCGTTCTTCTCGAGTCGGCCGCTGCCGAACAGGGAGCGCGCATGACGGCGATGGAAGCGGCCACGAAGAACGCGTCGGACATGATCAATTACCTGACGCTCACCTATAACCGCATCCGTCAGGCGGCCATCACCAAAGAGATCATCGAGATTGTCTCGGGCGCGTCTGCTGCCCAATAGACAACGGAGAAGACATGGCAAACCAAGACACCACGACGCAGCGCACCGGTAAAGTGATCCAGGTCATCGGACCGGCACTCGACATCGAATTCGAGGAGGGTCACCTCCCGGCCATCTACAACGCCATCCGCATCGTCGACAACGGCGAGCTCGGAAAAGTGCCGATCGATGTCGTCGCCGAGGTTGCCAACCACATCGGCGAGAACCAGGTCCGCTGCATCGCCATGAAGCCGACCGACGGCATGGTCCGTGGCATGAAGGCTATCGACACCGGCGGCCCGATCATGGTCCCCGTCGGACGCGAGACTCTTGGCCGCATTCTCAACGTCCTCGGGGAGCCGGTCGACAACAAAGGCCCGGTCAACTCCGAGACCGCGCTCTCCATCCATCGGCAGCCGCCGCGGTTCGACGAGCAGTCGACCAACATCGAGATGTTCGAGACGGGCATCAAGGTCATCGACCTGCTCGAGCCGTACACGAAGGGCGGCAAGACCGGCCTGTTCGGCGGCGCCGGCGTCGGCAAGACCGTTCTGATCATGGAGTTGATCAACAACGTCGCCAAGGAGCATGGCGGCTTCTCTGTCTTCGCGGGTGTCGGCGAACGAACGCGCGAAGGGAATGACCTCTGGCTCGAATTCGCGGAGACCGGCGTCATCGTCCCCGGCGATCCGTCGAAATCGAAAGCAGCCTTGATCTACGGCCAGATGACCGAGCCGCCGGGTGCCCGGCTCCGCGTCGGCCTGACCGGCCTGACTGTCGCGGAGTATTTCCGTGACGCCGAGGGGCAAGACGTGCTGCTCTTCATCGATAACATCTTCCGCTTCACGCAAGCGGGTTCCGAAGTTTCGGCACTTCTCGGCCGCATGCCCAGCGCCGTCGGCTATCAGCCAAACCTGGCCACGGAAATGGGTGAGTTGCAGGAGCGCATCACATCCACCAAGCGGGGCTCGATCACGTCGGTGCAGGCCATTTACGTCCCCGCGGACGATCTCACCGATCCCGCGCCGGCCACCGCCTTCGCCCATCTCGACGCGACGTCCGTCCTCTCCCGCCAGATCGCGGAGCTCGGCATCTACCCCGCCGTCGATCCCCTCGCATCCACCTCCAAGATCCTCGATCCGCGCATCCTCGGCGACGAGCACTACAACACCGCCCGCGCCGTGCAGGCGGTCCTTCAGAAGTACAAAGATCTGCAGGACATCATCGCCATCCTCGGTATCGACGAGTTGTCGGAAGAAGACCGTGTCATCGTCAACCGTGCGCGCAAGATTCAGCGATTCCTCTCGCAGCCGTTCCACGTTGCTGAGCAGTTCACCGGCATCAAGGGGCAATACGTCAAGATCGCAGACACCATCAAAGGCTTCCGTGAGATCGTCGAAGGGAAGCACGATGACATTCCTGAGCAGGCCTTCCTGCTCATGGGTACGATTGAGCAGGTGCTCGAGCGCGCCGAGCAGATGAAGAAAGAGGCAGCGTAAGGAAACCGGATGGCCGACGCTCTTCCGACGAAGATCACCCTCACCGTCGTTACGCGCGAACGGAAAATCATCGACACCGAAGTCGATGAGGTCGTCCTGCCGGCGAGCGACGGCGAAATCGGTGTGCTCCCCGGCCACACGCCGCTTCTAACGACGCTGAAGATCGGCCAGATGCGCTACCGCAGCGGCGGGATCGTTCACCGGCTCGTCCTCTCGTGGGGTTTCGCCGAGGTATTGCCCGACCGCGTCATCGTCCTGGCGGAACGTGGTGTGTTGGCCAGCGAGATCGACCCTGCCGCCGCGGAAGCGGAGCGGATTGCGGCGGAGAAGGAGCTGCAGTACCTTTCCTCGCACGATCCCGAGTACAACCGCGTTGAAGCTCGCCTCGAAGAGTCGGTGGCGATGATCGGCATCGGCCGCGATCATTAATCGAACGGCGCTAAGCTTGCATTGCCCGACTTGTCGGTCGATATGGAATCCTGGCTCGAGAGCTTTGCCACGACGAACTTTCGTCGTAGCAGCGATACGGCGCACGATCTCAAGACGCCGCTGAACGTCGCTGTGCTCAATCTCGAGCTGCTGCGTATGCGCGTTTCGAAACTCGCCGGAGGCGAGGACGAGAAGGTCAACGCCTACGCGAAGTCGATCGAGCAGGAACTGCGGCGGATGGCGCAGATCTTCGATACGTTCTTCATCCTTTCCACGCCGCCGAAGGATGACGGAGAGCCGCGGGACATCGATCTTCGCCCGCTCTGCTCCGAGGCGGCTGGCCGCGCCGGCTTCGAAATTGACCCAATCGACGGTTCATTCAGGGTTCATGGCCACGAATCCAGAATTCGTCAGGCTCTCAAGATGTTTTTTGAAGGCGCGTCGCACGTGCTGATCAGCGACGGCCGGCGGGCTACTTTCGAGAGAGCCCCCGGACTTTTCACTCTCACGGTCACCGGACGTCACGCGGTGGAAGACTTCGAGTTGACGAAGGTTTTCAAGTTTTACCACACGGACGCGCTCGGTAACGCCGACCTTTCGCTGGCCGCCGCGCGGCTCATCGTGGAGACATACGGCGGTGAGCTGAACGCCGTGGAGGATCGTGATAAGGTCACTCTCAGGCTCTCGTTTCCAGGTGAATAGATGAAGAAAGTATTGATCGTCGACGATGACCGCGCCACTAGCGCCGGCATGGCCGACGTGGTCGAAGAATGGGGTTACGAAGCAGAAGTCGCCGACACGGTTAAGGCCGGCTGGAACTCTGTTTCTAAGATGGTGCCCGACGTCGCCATCGTCGATCTCAAGCTTCCCGACGGCTCGGGTCTCGATCTTTTACACCGTATCAAAGAGACGTACCCAGATGTCTCGGTGGTGATCCTCACGGGCCACGCCACTGTCGACTCCGCTGTTAAGGCGCTCAAAGTGGGCGCCGAGGACTACGTTACCAAGCCCGTCGACCTCCCTCGCCTGCAGGTCATCCTGAAGTCAGTCGAAGACAAGCAGATGATGAAGCAGGAGATCCTAGAGCTTCGTCGTCAACTGCAGAAGATGGGCGCGCTCGGCCATCTCGTCGGCAAATCGCTCCGGATGCAGAAGCTCTTCGAAGAGATCGAGATGGTCGCGAATACCGACGCGAACGTCTTCATCGTCGGAGAGTCCGGCTCCGGCAAGGAAGTCGTCGCCAACACGATCCACTCCCTCTCCCGGCGCCGGGCGAAGCCGTTCATCGCCTTCAACTGCGGCGCGATCTCGCCGACGCTCATCGAGTCAGAGATCTTCGGTCACGAGAAGGGAGCCTTCACCAATGCCATCAAACGGCGTGAGGGCTACTTCGAGGTGGCCAAGGGCGGCACCGTCTTCCTCGACGAGATCACGGAAATGCCGATCGAGCTGCAGGTCAAACTCCTTCGCGTGCTCGAAGAAGGGAAGTTCCGACGCGTCGGCGGCAACGAGGAGATTTACATCGAAGCCCGTGTCATCGCCGCGTCCAACCGCGATCCGCAGAAGGCGATCGTCGACGGCAAGATGCGCGAGGATCTCTACTATCGGCTCAACGTCTTCCCGATCGAAGTGCCGCCGCTACGCGAGCGGCTCGAGGACATCCCTCTTTTCTCACACTTTTTCCTTCAGAAGCTGAACGAAACCGAGGAGAAGAAGGTCGAGAACATCGAGGCCGATTTCATCGAGGCCTTGCAGCAGTATGAATGGCCGGGCAACGTGCGCGAGCTGCGCAACGTGATCAACCGCGCCTTCATCATGGCCCGCGGCAACAGCCTGACGGTGGAGTGCCTGCCGGACAAGCTCCTCAGCGCGCGGAAGCGGCGTGTGAAGAATGGCGTCACCATTCCCCTCGGGCAGCCGATGGAAGAGGTGGAGCGTATCGTGATCGAGGAAACGCTCACGATGACCGACGGCGATCGCCGCAAGACCGCGGAGATCCTCGGAATCTCCTACAAGACGCTCTACAACAAGACGAAAAAATACAAGGCCGCCGGCGGCGGAGAAGAAGAAGAAGAACCCTAGGCCGGCACGGCCGGCTGCGCTGGTTGCCCAGGGCTCGGCCACCATCTTTCGCTCCATCGTTCTGCCGCGCTGACTCCTAGCTGAACCCACTGCGCGCTGATTCCACGGTTCGCCTTCGTCCGATCAAAACAGCTCGCTGAACCACCGGGCTGAAATCTACAAGCCGTAGTTATTTTGGCCTTCTCGCGGCGCGGTGTTATCGTCCCCCGCTCAGATCATTCCGTCGCCTTCGTACGCGCGCGCATGATGCGCGTGCGAGGAATTCCGGCGTCGGCGTGGAAGTTTGGGGCGTTCCGCAATGGCCAAAAACCTCGTCATCGTCGAGTCTCCCGCGAAAGCGAAGACGATCAACAAATTCATCGGCAGCGACTACATCGTCAAAGCATCCGTCGGACACGTCCGTGATCTGCCAAAAAGTGACCTCGGCGTCGACGAGGCGACCTTCGAACCGACCTACGAAGTGCTCGAAGGCAAAGAGAAGGTCGTCAGCGAGCTCCGAGCTGCCGCGAAAAAGGCCAGCATCGTCTACATCGCCTCTGACCCTGATCGCGAAGGGGAAGCAATCGGCTGGCACGTGATGAAGCTCCTCGGCACCGACGCCACCAAGGTCCGCCGCATCCTCTTTCACGAGATCACGAAGAACGCCGTCCGAAAGGCGATCGACCAGCCGGGTGAGATCGACATGAATAAGGTGAACGCGCAGCAGGCCCGCCGCGTTCTCGATCGGCTGGTCGGCTACAAGCTTTCTCCCCTGCTCTGGGACAAGGTGCGCCGCGGTCTCTCCGCGGGCCGCGTGCAGTCAGTAGCGATGAAGATGATCGTCGACCGCGAAGAGGCGATCAAAGCGTTCCTCCCCGAGGAGTACTGGACGTTCGCGGCGAAACTAGCGGCCGGTTTACCGCCGCAGTTCATCGCCAAGCTGACGAAGATCGACGGAAAGAAAGCGGACGTCACGAACGAGGAGCAGGCGCGCGTCATCGAGACGGCGCTGAAGTCCGGCAGCTATGCGGTCGAGACGATCGCCCGCAAAGAAAAGCGGCAGAGCGCCGCGGCGCCGTTCATCACCTCGACACTCCAGCGCACCGCGTACAACCGCTTCAAGTATCCCGTGAAGCGGACGATGCAGATCGCCCAAAAGCTGTACGAAGGCAAAGAGCTCGGCTCCTTCGGTCACGTCGGTCTCATTACCTACATGCGTACCGATTCCGTCCGCATCAGCGACGATGCCATCGCCGAGGTGAGACAATATATCAGCACGAAATACGGCGCTGATATCCTACCGGAAAAGCCGAACGTTTATCGTGTCAAGAAAGCTGCACAAGCGCAGGAGGCCCACGAGGCTGTCCGCCCCACGTCGCTCGAATACGACCCCGAGACAATCAAGGATCACCTCACCAGGGAGGAGTACAACCTCTACAAGTTGATCTGGGACCGTTTCGTCGCCTCGCAGATGAAACCGGCGTTGTTCGATGTGACCGACGTTGACATCCGCAACGGTGCCTACACGCTGCGCGCGTCGGGTGAAGTGCTCAAGTTCGCCGGATTCCTGGCCGTCTTTCAGGATGCGTCGGTCGAAGGTGCAGAGGATGACGACGAGAAACCCGACAACAGCAAAGCCCTGCCTGCGATGAACAAGGGAGAGTCGCTGACTCTGGTGAACCTCGACACGAGACAGAACTTCACCCAGCCGCCGCCGCGCTATACGGAAGCGACGCTTGTGAAGGCGCTGGAAGAGAATGGCATTGGCCGCCCCTCCACGTACGGCTCGATCATGACCACGATTCAGACCCGCGACTACACCTACAAGTCGGACGGCAAGTTCTTCCCGACCCAGCTCGGCATGCTGGTCACGAGACTCCTCAAGCAGTCCTTCGGCGACATCATCGATGAAGGCTACACGGCGGAGCTGGAAGGAAAGCTCGATGAGATCGAAGAAGGTCGCGTCGAGTGGCACGAGGCGATGAGGGACTTCTCGCTGAAGTTCAACAAGGATCTCGTGCGCGCCGGCAAAGAGATGGTGGAGGTGAAACGCACCGGCGTCGAGACCGACGAAGTGTGCGAGAAGTGCGGCTCACCGATGGCCATCAAGTTCGGCCGCTTCGGCGAGTTCCTGGCCTGCTCTAACTATCCCGAGTGCAAGAACACCAAGGAGACCGCGCGCGGCGACGTCGCCGAGCAACCCGAGGGCGAGTCAATCGTCTGCGATAAGTGCGGCAAGCCGATGCAGCTCAAGCGGTCGCGCTTCGGTCAGTTCTACGCCTGCACCGGCTATCCCGACTGCAAGAACACCAAGGATCCTCGGCTGCTCAAAGCTGACATCCCAACCGAGCCACAGCCGCCCTGTGAGAATTGCGGGAAGGAGATGGTGCTCAAGTCCGGGCGCTACGGGCCATTCTTCTCCTGCTCCGGCTATCCCGACTGCAAGACGATCCGCAAGATCGGCGGCGGCAAGGGCACTCCGCCGAAACCGACCGGTGTGCCGTGTCCGAATTGCAAAGAGGGAGAGTTGGTCGAGCGCCGTTCGCGGCGCGGGATCTTCTTCTCCTGCTCGCGCTACCCGAAATGTGACTTCGCGTTGAACAACCGCCCCGTGCCGCGTCCCTGCCCCAAATGCGCGGCGCCGTACCTTCTGGAGAAGGAGACGAAGCGCGAAGGTCACATCGAGTACTGCAACAATCCGGAGTGCGACTACCGAGCGCCGATCGCGGCGCGGCCGAATGCAGCGAATGAATAACATCATCCTTTGTGGTGTGTATTCAGACTGGTTAATAATGCCGCGTTTTGTTTGTGTTTTCGTTTCTATTTAGCTCTGATTAACAGCGCCTATTAACGCGCCGCTCCTCCGCGCTACACTCCACTTACGGAGGTCCATCCATGAATAGCTTCTCGTGGCGCGCATGGCGCCGCCTTGCCTCGCTCTTGCTCCTCGTCGCCACCGCCTCGTTCGCGCAACCGACTCTCAACAGCGCGAACGTCCCGATGCTGCGCCAGGTCCTTCAAGCCATGCCAAAGGGAGGCGACCTGCACAATCACCTATCCGGCTCCGTTTACGCGGAGTCCTATCTGCGCTACGCAGCCGACGACGGGATTTGCGTCGATTCCGTAAAGCTCACGATTACGCAGTGCCCCACCGAGCAGCAGATCCTGACCAATCCTCCCGCGTCCGTGATCGTCCCGGCCTCGACGCTCTTCGCCCCCTACTCCTTTCTTTATGGCCAGATGCAGGACGCTCTCTCGATGCGCCAGTTCCGGCCGGTGCTGGAGTCCGGACACGATCACTTTTTCAACACCTTCGGCAAGTTCAGCGCGGTCTCCAAGGGACATGTGCCGGAGATGCTGACCGAGGATGTGTGGCGCCTTGCCAGCGAGAACGTCGACTACCTGGAGACGATTTTCGCCCCTGACTTCGGCAAAGCACGCGATCTGATGAAGTTCACCACGCCTGGGGAAAGTCTGGCCGACATGCGTGCGGCGATCATGCAGAGCGGGCAGGTTCCGCCGATCATCAGCGCCGCCCGCACCGTAATCGACGGTGCCGAGGCGCGGGTGAAAAGCGACCTTCACTGCGGCACGCCGAACGCTCAGGCGGGATGCGACTCCACCGTCCGCTATCTGTACGAGTTGCATCGCGGAGTCCCGTTGCAGCAGCTTTTCGCGGAGATGGTCGTCGGCTATGAGCTCGCCAGTGCCGATCCGCGCGTCGTCGGCCTCAATCCGGTCATGCCAGAGGACAGCTACATCTCGATGCACGACTTCGACGATCAGATGAAGATGTTTGCCTTCTTCCATCAGCTCTACCCGAAGATTCACCTCACGACGCACGCGGGCGAGTTGTGGCCGGGATTCGTTGAGCCCGAAGGGCTGCGCCATCACATTCGCGACTCGGTCATGATCGCCAGTGCCGAGCGTATCGGCCACGGAGTCGACCTGACCTATGAAAATGATGCCGCCGGTTTGTTGAAGACCATGGCCGGCCGCGGTGTGGCCGTCGAAGTCTGCCTTACCAGCAACGACGTGATCCTTGGCGTTTCCGGCAAGGCACACCCGCTGCGAGACTACCTCGCCGCGGGCGTGCCGGTCGCCCTCGCCACCGACGATCCCGGCGTTTCGCGGGACGACATGACGAACCAGTACATGCGCGCCGTTCAGGATCAGGGGCTCGACTACGCCACGCTCAAGCGCCTTGCCCGCAACAGCCTCGAATACTCCTTCGCCGAGGGACAGTCGCTCTGGGCCAATCACAGCTACGAAGGATTCGCGAACGCATGCGCGGGCGAAAAGGTTTCGTCGAAGCCTGCCGACCGATGCGCGGCGTTTCTTGCCGCCAATACGAAAGCGCGTATCGAGTGGAGGCTCGAGGGACGGCTAAGGGAGTTCGAGGCGAGCTGGAAGTGAAACGTCTGACAGAAAACCGGTTACGGCCGGTGTGATCAGGTCGTAGTCGATCAGAAAGGTGTCGTGCCCGTTCGGTGATGCGATTCGCTCGTGGTGCACGGGCGTGCCGTTCGCGACCATCGCATTTTCGACTCGCTCGACCTCGGCGACCGGGAAAAGCCAGTCGGTATCGAACGAGACGAGAAGAGTCCGGCCGCGCCATTTCGCGAAGGCCGCTTGTAGTGAGCCGTGCTGCTCCTCCAGATCCATCTCATCCATCGCCGCCTGCACCCGGATGTAGGAATTGGCGTCGTACTGTGCGGCGAACTTCCGGCCCTGATACTCGAAGTACGAATCGATCTCGAACTGGCGCGTGGCGCCGCGGCGGCGACGGCCGAATTTTGATTGCAACGCGCGAGCGGAGAGGTACGTCATATGTCCGACCATCCGCGCCACCTGCAGTCCGCGCAGCGGCTCAGGATGGTCGTAGTAGTCGCCGCCGTTGAAGCGGGCGTCGCTCTCGATCATCTTCCGCCCGATGATGTGCCAGGCGATTCCCTGCACCGGCACCGCTGCACCCGCGGCCATGGTGATGATGGAATCCATGAATTCGGGGTAGCAGGCCGCCCACATCAGCACCTGCATACCGCCGAGCGAACCGCCCGCGATGGCGTGCAAATGCTCGATGCCAAGCCGGTC
>Ga0137393_10001307_pt1 | contig 15708 bp, 16 predicted proteins | sample 15con2h34BmetaG_FD_101396 | JGI IMG/M metagenome (GOLD analysis project Ga0137393, IMG submission 101396) | Vadose zone soil microbial communities from Angelo Coast Range Reserve, California, USA - 15con2h3.4B metaG | ecosystem: Environmental > Terrestrial > Soil > Vadose zone > Saprolite...
CGTCGAACGCGCCCATCAGCACGACCGGCCATTCGACGAGGCCCGCCACCTCGTCGAGCAGCGCCGCGTCCTCAATCAGCTCGAGCCCCTGCGCGAAGGCGAGGTTCTTGGCATCCGCCAAAATCTGTTCCTTGCGCCGCTCGGGATCGAGCACCACCTTGGCTTTCGCAAGCTTCGCGGCGTAGTCGTCGAAGCGCTTCACCCTGATCTCGTCCGGCGCCAGGAAGCGATGGCCGCGCGTGGTCGCGCCGGCCGCGATGCCGTCGACCGCGAACGGCACCACCTCGGGCTCTTCGGTCTCCGGACCGAAGGTCGCGACGATCGAATGCAGCGGCCGCACCCAGGTGAGCCGGCCCTCGCCCCAGCGCATGGACTTCGGCCACGGAAACGTACGGATCGCGACGGGGAGGATCTCGGCGAGCACGTCGAGCGCCGGCCGGCCCGGCTTCTCGATCAGCGCGATGTAGAAGTCGCCCTTGCGCGGATCCTTCTGGATGGTCGCCTCGTCGATCGAGGACAGTCCGGCGCTGCGTAGAAAACCCTGGATCGCGTTCTCGGGCGCGCCGACGCGCGGACCTTTCTTCTCTTCCTTGAGGTCCTGCTGGCGTGCGGGCACGCCCTGAATTGTCAGCGCGAGCCGCCGCGGCGTCACGAACGCGCGCGCGCCTTCGTAGACGAGGCCCGCATCGACGAGCTTGCCGGTGACGATCGCCTTCAAATCCTCCGCCGCCCGCCCCTGCATGCGCGCGGGTATTTCTTCGGAGAAGAGCTCGAGGAGAAGATCGGGCATTACTTGCTCTCTTCACCCTCCCCTTGAGGGGGAGGGTCGGCGCGCGAAGCGCGCCGGGGTGGGGTGAGCTGAATCGCCGGTATCGTTGTGGCGTTCGTGCTTCACCGGCTCATCGAAGATCATCGTAGGCGACATAGCACGATGGATTCTTTCGAGCACGCCGTCGATGTTCTGGCTGATGTCGTTATTCCAGAAGCGCAGCACGCGATAGCCCTCCGCCTGGATGAATCTCGTGCGCTCCCCTCCCCACAAGGGGGAGGGGGACAGGCCGTGCGCGCGGCAAGGCACTGCTCAGCCACCCCCACCCTCAGTCTTCAGCCAGGCCTCGCCGCAAGCTTTCGCGAGCTCGCGCACGCGCAGGATGTAGCTCTGCCGCTCGGTCACCGAGATGACGCCGCGCGCATCGAGGAGGTTGAAGATGTGGCTCGCCTTGATGCACTGGTCGTAGGCGGGCAGCGCCATCAGATGCACGTGGTGGCCCTGCGCCCAGCCGGCTTCGAGATATTTCTTACACGCCTCCTCCGCCATGCGGAACTGCTCGAACAGCATGTCGGTGTCGGCGATCTCGAAATTGTGCCGCGAATACTCCTGCTCGGCCTGCAGGAAGACGTCGCCGTAGGTGACCTTGCGGCCGTCGTCGCGGCCGTTGAAGTTGAGGTCGAACACGCGATCGACGCTCTGCACGTACATGGCGAGGCGCTCGAGCCCGTAGGTCAGCTCGCCCGACACCGGCGTGCATTCGAAGCCCGCGACCTGCTGGAAATAGGTGAACTGGGAGACCTCCATGCCGTCGCACCAGCATTCCCAGCCGAGCCCCCAGGCGCCCAGCGTCGGGCTCTCCCAGTCGTCCTCGACGAAGCGGATGTCGTGGAGCTTCGAGTCGATGCCGATCGCGGCTAGCGATTTGAGATAAAGCTCCTGGATGTCGGGCGGCGACGGTTTGAGGATGACCTGGAACTGATAGTAGTGCTGCAGCCGGTTCGGATTCTCGCCGTAGCGGCCGTCCTTCGGGCGCCGCGAAGGCTGCACATAGGCCGCGTTCCACGGCTTCGGCCCGAGCGCGCGCAAGGTGGTGGCGGGGTGAAAGGTGCCGGCGCCGACCTCCATGTCGTAGGGCTGCAGGATGACGCAGCCGTAGTCCGCCCAATAGCGCTGCAGGGCCAGAATGAGGCCCTGGAACGAGCGCTCGGGACGCATGTGTGCGGGAAGATCGGGGGCCATGGCTTCGATGTCGGGGACGAACGCGCACAGGCTTTAATGGCCGCTCCGTGGGGGGTCAAGCCAAAGCGCCGCGCCCTCGCCTCTTGCGGCTGCCGGCCGCCGCCCGTAGGACATGGGCAAATGGCCGGGAGAATGACGTGCGTTTGAACCGACTTTTGCTCGCCATGCTGGTGATGCTCTTGGCGAGCGGCGCTGGCGCGCAGGACTATCCGACACGGCCGGTCCGTATGGTCGTCGCCTTCGCGCCCGGCGGCACCACCGACTTCATGGCGCGGCTGATCGCCGAGAAGGTCAAGGCGCACCTTGGACAGACCGTGGTGGTCGAGAACAAGCCTGGCGCGAACGGCGCCATCGGCGCGGATTACGTGGCGAAAGCCGAGCCCGACGGCTACACGCTGTTCTTCAGCACGGCGGGCGCGCTCGCGATCAATCCCAGCATGCGCAGCGACCTGCCCTACGATCCGATCAAGGATTTCGCGCCGGTTTCGCCGATCGCGCGCAATACCGTGCTGTTGGCGATCAATCCGGCGCTCGGCATCAATACGGTGCCGGAACTGGTCGCGCGCGCCAAGGAGAAGCCCGGCACCATCACGGTCGGCATCACCGGTGTCGGCGCGATCTCGCATCTCGCGATCGAGATGCTGCAGACGGCGGCCGGCATCAAGCTGCAGCCGGTGCCCTATCGCGGCGCCGGCCAGGCGGTCGCCGATTTCATCGGCGGGCAGCTCAACGCGATGAGCGCCGAGGTGCCGGTGCTGATCGGGCAGATCAAGGCCGGCAAGGCCAAGATCTTGGCGGTGAGCGCTCAGCAGCGCTCCGACGTGCTGCCGGACGTGCCGACCTTCGCGGAGCTCGGCTATCCCGACGTCGTCGCCGACAATTGGTCGGCGGTGCTTGCGCCGCCGAAGACGCCGCCCGCGATCGTCGCCAAGCTCAATGTCGCGTTCAATGCGGTCGTGAAGGACCCGGAAGTGCGCCGCAAATTCGCGGAGAACGGCGTATCCACGGTGGGCGGCACGCCCCAGGAGCTCACCGATTTGATCGCGCGCGAGATGGCGCGCTGGCGCAAGGTGGTGCAGCAGACCGGCGTGAAGGCGGAGCATTGAAGGAGAGACATCGTGACCGACGCTCTGCGCGAAAAGCTCGTCAATGCCGGCCGCGTGCTCGCGCTGGAGGGTCAGGGCGATTACGTCGCCGGCCACGTCTCGGTGCGGCTGCCCGACGATCCCAACCGCTTCCTGATGAAGCCGGCCGGCATCGGCCTCGAAGAGATGACGGCCGGCAACATCATCACGGTCGACATCGAAGGCAGGAAGATCGACGGCGCGATGCCGCGCCACAACGAGGTGTTCATCCATTCCGAGGTTTTGCGAGCGCGACCCGACGTCAACGCGGTGGTGCACACCCATCCGATCCATGCGGTGGCGTTCTCCTCGCTCGGCAAGCCGCTGGTCGCGGTCGGCAACGACGCCTCGCAGTTCGTCGCCGGCCTGCCGATCTTCGACGAAACGACCGATCTCATCGTCGACCAGCCGCGCGGCAAGGCGGTCGCCCGCTGTCTCGCCGACCGTCCGGCGCTGATCCTGCGCAATCACGGCATCGTCACCGCGGCGGCCTCGATCGAGGAATCCGTCTGGGTCGCGCTCAAGCTCGAAAAGGCCTGCCAGACGCAGCTGCTCGCGGAGGCCGCGGGCGGGCCCAAGCTCACCGTGAAGGCGGCGGATCTCGGCAAGAAAGCCGGCCGCTCCAACCGGCCCGACCTGCACAACAACGTCTTCAATTATCTGGTGCGGCGCTGGCGCTGCGTCGTTTGCGGCGAGCGCGTTGAGCCGCCGCAGGTCACGGCTTATGAGAGCTGGCGGGAGAAAAGCTAAAACGCCACGGAATTGATTAATCGCGCGCTAATCCTGTTGCACCGCTTCTCGTCCCGATTCACCGGACCTTGATACCTCGCGTGCAGGATCGCCCCAAAAGCATAAAGCCTGCGGGGGGCGTTGGGGTGGTGACTTTCGGCATCGTGGGAGCAATTTTGGGCACGCTGTTTTTCGGCGCGCTGTTCAGCGGCGAACCGTCGCGGACATAACCCCGCCCTCTCAATCCGGCCGATAAACCCCGCTCGCGGGATCGCGCTTGAGCTTCGGCAGCTTGTCGCGCGCGACTTCTTCGCGTGCTGGCTCGCGCGTCGGGTGCAGCGCGGCGTTGATGCGCCGCCATTCCTTGGTCGCGAACTTCACGATGACGGCGGCGCCGAGCGCACCGAGCGCCCAGCCCAGCACCGGAGGTATCACGAGCGGCGGCATCTCAATTCGTCCCCACGATCCTCTCACAACCCGTAACGCGCCCACATGGCGCGCGCCTCGATCGCCGAGAGAAGATTCTCGGCCAGTCCGGGCGCCTGCAGCAATTCGTCAGCGCCGACGCCCGGTACACGCCGGCCGAAGAAGCCGCGTTCCGGGCTCACGAGCGGGGTGAGCACATCCTCGCCGTAGCGCTCGCGCAGGAACGAGCGCAGGTCGCCGAGCCGATCGATCAGCCCATAACCGAGCGCCGTCTTGGCGCTCCAGTACTCGCCCGAGAACACGGTATTTTCGGGGCCCGTCAAGCGGCTCGATCGCCGCTCCTTGACGAGGCCGATGAAGGTCTCGTGGATCTCGCGCTGCAGCGCCTTGATATGCGCTACGTCCTCCGGCTTCTCCGGCAGAAAGGGGTCGAGCATCACCTTCTTCTCGCCCGCCGTGTAGACGCGCCGCTCGATGCCGAGCTTGTTGAGGGCCTCGTGGAAGCCGAAGCTCGATCCGACCACGCCGATCGAGCCGACGATCGAGGACGGATCGCACACGATCTCGTCGCCCGCGCAGGCGATCATGTAGCCGCCCGAGGCCGCCACGTCCTCCACGAAGGCGATCACCGGCACATTCTTTTCCGCCGCCAATTGGCGGATGCGCCGGAAGATGAGATGCGACTGCACGGCCGATCCGCCCGGCGAGTTGATCACGAGCGCCACCGCCTTGGCGTTGCGCATGCCGAACGCGCGGTCGAGTGCGCGGGCGAGACCGGCGAGCGTGAGCCCGGGCTTGAGCGGCGTCGAAAACCCGATGACGCCGGCGAGCCGGACCACCGGGACCAGCGGCACGCCCCGCCATCGCTTGGGGAGCGCGGGGCGCAAGAGCTCGCGCCCTCGCAGCCAGAGCCGGCGGAAGTGTTCGTTCATCTGGTCGCTCATGGCGTGGTGATAGGCTGGACGTCCGGATAGCTCAAGTTACGCCATTGTCACGATCCCGTGGCCTGCGGAACCAAGCTTGCCAGCTGCGCATGTCAAAGATGCGTGAGTGGGGCGTGACGAGACGCACATGACGATCAAGATCATTCTGCTCATGATTTTGATGGCCTCCATCCTGGCCTGTGCCCATCTGCCCGGCGCCGGCCCGATGCCCGAGCCGAAAGGCGCCTGAGCGCCTTCGGCGCCCGTAGATTTTGCCCGCCCGCTGCACGCAAGCGGGGCCGCCGGCCGTTTTGGTGATTAACATCCGTATTATGTGATTTGCGCCAGCGGCAATGTCACCGGGCCGCGCAGCACCGCTTCGGCTTCCGCGGCCGGCCGGCCGTCTTCGCCATTGAGCACGAGTGCGGGCAGGAGCGTGAGCGGCGTGCGGGCCCCCTTCACGGCGCGCATCAGAAGCCGGATCGCGGGCGCAGCCGGCTTTGGATGGACCGGCTGCACCGCCACCGCGCCGAAGTCGTGCGCAAGCGCGCCGATCAGCTCCGGCAAGGCGTCCGCGCGGTGGATCAGCGTGAGCGTGCCGCCCGCGCGCAGCAGGCGGGCGGCTGTCCCGATCCAGAGGGCGAGCGTGCCCGGCGGCGCCACATAGGCGAGGCTGCGGCGCGCGTCGCGCGAAGCCTGCTCGCGCGTCGCGTCGTGGAACGGCGGATTCATCAGCACGCGATCAGCGCTGCCAGGCGCCATGCCGGCTGCCGCGAAATCGGACGGCGGGGCCGCGACGTCGAGCGCATGTGCGGAGACGCGCGTCGCGAGGCTGTTGCGCGCGGCATTCTCGGCCGAAAGCGCCGCAAGCTCGGGATCGATCTCGACGAGGCGCACTGCGAGGCCGGGCACGCGCAGCGCCAAAGCCAGGCCGGCGGCGCCGACGCCGGCGCCGAGATCGACCGCGATCTCGCCGGGATGCGCCGCAGTCGAGGCGGCGAGCAGGATGGCGTCATGGCCGACCCGGTGGCCGCGCGCGGGCTGGCGCAATATGAGGCGGCCGCCCAAAACGGCGTCGTCGGTGAAGGCGCGCGACTTTTCCTCGACCAAGTCGCGCTCAGCGGCCGTCGGGGCGCAGCTCATGGCCGAGACCCGCGTCCTGCAGCAACAGGCGCGCCGCCCGCTCATGCTCCTCTCCCACCAGCACGCGGCGAGGCAGGATGCCGAGCGATCCTTCGAGCACGCTCATGTTCTGGTCCAGCACCATGTGCGGGATGTCGGCTCCTTTGAGCAGCGCTTCGACGGCCGTGACCAGCACGGTGTCGTTGGTGCGAATGATCTCCTTCACGGCTCCTCCTCCTTGCCCGGCGCGCTCTGCGCGAGATAGGCAAGCAGCTTGATCTCGCGGCGGCCGCGCGTGACCGTGTCGAGCACCAGGCCGCACGCGATCGACAGGCAGGCGAGGATCATGAGGCCCGTCGACAGCACGGCGGTCGGCATGCGCGGCACCAGCCCCTGCTCGAAATATGTGATGAAGATCGGAACCGCGAGCACGATCGAGATGACGGCGAGTGAGGCTCCGATGCCGGCAAAAAACGGCAACGGCCGCTCGGCGCGATAGAGCCGCACGATGGTTGCGAGAATGCGAAGGCCGTCGCGCCAGGTGCTGAGCTTCGACACCGAGCCGGCCAGCCGCGCGTAATAAGGCGTCTCAACCTCGCCGACCGGCAGCTCCAGATTGAGCGCGTGGATGGTGAGCTCGGTCTCGATCTCGAAACCGCTGGAGAGCACCGGAAAGGATTTGACGAAGCGGCGCGAAAAGACGCGATAGCCGGACAGCATGTCGTCGAAAGCGGCGCCGAACACGTGGGCCACGAAGCCGGTCAGCAGCCGGTTGCCGACCCGATGTCCGCGCCGATACGCGGCCTCTTCCTGATCGACGCGCGCGCCCACCACCATGTCGAGCCCGCCCTCCATGAGGCGCGCGATCATGGCGCGGGCGCTCGGCGCATCGTAGGTCGCGTCGCCGTCGACCAGCACGTAGAGATCGGCGTCGAGGTCGCTGAACATGCGGCGCACCACATGGCCCTTGCCCTGCCGGCTTTCGTTGCGCACCACGGCGCCCGCCGCGCGCGCGACCTCGGCGGTGCGGTCGGTCGAGTTGTTGTCGTAGACGTAGACCACTGCCCCGGGCAGGCTGGCGCGGAAATCGCGCACCACCCGGCCGATCGCCGCTTCCTCGTTGAAGCAGGGCACGAGCACGGCGATGCGCCGGCGCGCCGCGACGTCCGTCCCGGCTCGTCCCTCCGGCACATCAACCGCTTGCCGTATACTTGCTCCCTGCTCCATCGGCTCCGGTCCCGGTGCATCGGCGGAATTATTTTCCGCGGAGGCGGCATTCCAGCGCACTTGCCCGTCCACCATAGCGTTTCTATGTTTAGTTTGTCCTCCGTCAGGGGAGCCCCATTTGGCCGTCGTCGTCCCGTTCGAAAGCCACGAAAAGACGTCCATCGACCCCCTGGTCGACATGGTGTCGTCCGACATGGAGCGGGTGAACGCGACTATCCTGACGCGTACCGGATCCGAAGTGACGATGATCCCGGAGGTCGCCAATCACCTGATCAGCTCAGGCGGAAAGCGTTTGCGCCCGATCCTGACGGTGGCGATGGCGAAGCTGGTCGGCTATGCGGGCGACGGCCACGTCAAGCTCGCGGCGGCGGTGGAATTCATGCACACCGCGACGCTGCTGCACGACGACGTGGTGGACGAAAGCGACATGCGGCGCGGCAAGCTCGCGGCACGCATGCTGTGGGGCAACGAAGCGAGCGTGCTGGTCGGCGATTTTCTGCTCGGCCAGGCCTTCAAGATGATGGTGGAGGTCGGCTCCCTGCGGGCGCTGGAAATCCTCTCATCGGCCGCCGCGGTGATCGCCGAGGGCGAGGTGATGCAGCTCGCCGCCGCGAAGAACACTGCCACCACCGAGGACGAGTATCTCGCGGTCATCCGCGCCAAGACCGCGGAGTTGTTTGGCGCCGCCTGCGAGGTCGGGCCGGTGCTGGGCGCGCGCCCCAAGGCCGAGCAGGCCGCCTGCCGCTCCTTCGGCATGAATCTCGGCGTCGCGTTCCAGCTTGTGGACGACGCGCTCGATTACGGCGGCAAGGCCGCAAAGCTCGGCAAGAACGTCGGCGACGATTTCCGTGAAGGCAAGATCACGCTGCCCGTGGTGCTGGCCTACCGGCGGGGGTCGGAGAGCGAGCGTGAATTCTGGCGCCGCGCGCTGGAGCAGGACAAGACCGCCGACGCCGATCTCGAGCATGCGCTCGGACTGATGATCAAGCATCGCGCGCTGGAGGACACGATCACGCGCGCGCGCCACTACGGCGCGATCGCTAACGACGCGCTGGCGCTGTTCCCCGCCTCGCCGATGAAAAATGCGCTGAGCGACGCCGTCGAGTTCACGATCTCACGCACGCATTAGAGCATATCCCGTTCCTGGCGGAATCGGGACCTGCTCTCGATTATTCATTGGCGCATGTCCTTGTCGGCGAACCGGCGGCCACCCCCGGATCAAGTCCGGGGGCAGGCTTCGCCGGGACATGCGCTAGGCCGCGGGCGGAGCGGCGCCGAACACCGTCGCACTCACCCACCAGTCCATTCCGATCGACATCAGGTGGCCGACGGCCGCGCGCGCCGCAGCGTCCGAACGAAAGAGGCCGAAGCACGTCGCGCCCGAGCCCGACATGCGGGCGAGCAGACATCCCTCCTCTCGGGCCATGACCGATAGCACCTCGGCAATGACCGGCTGCAGCGAGATCGCCGCCGGCTCGAGGTCGTTCGATTGGGTCGCCAGATATGCGATCAGATCGTTCGTGTCGGTCAATTTCCCGACGTCGACCTCGTTCGCGCGCGCGATCTGCTGGCCCGCGCGCAGCCCGAGCTTGGCAAAGACGTCCTTGGTCGGAAGCGGCACGCCCGGATTGACCAGCACCGCCGGCAAGGCCGGCACGTCGAACGGCGGCGAGAGGATCTCGCCGATGCCGCGCATCAGGCGCGGCCGCGGGTCGAGGCAGACCGGAACGTCGGCGCCGGTGACCCGGGCGGCATCCAGGAGGCGCGCGTCGTTCGGATCGAGCCGGTTGAGCCGCGCGAGCAGGCGCAGCGCCGCCGCCGCATCCGACGAGCCTCCGCCGAGCCCCGCCGCCACCGGCAGGTGCTTGGCGAGCGCGAAGCGGCCGACACGCAGCCCCCTGGTGCGCGCAACAAGCGCGTTCGCGGCGCGCAGCACCAGATTGTCGGCGACATCGCCGGCGGCCGTTGCGGTCGGGCCCTCCACCTCGAGGGCGAGGTCCGGCCCCGGCGTCAGGGTCAGCCGGTCGCCGGCCCGCGCGAAGACCACCAGGCTTTCGAGATTGTGATAGCCGTCGACCCGCCTGCCCAGAACGCGGAGCGAGAGATTGACCTTGGCGGGCGCCGGCTCGACGAGGACGTCAGGCACGTGACGTGGAGAAATCAGCCGCCGTCGCGCGGCTTCTTCGGCTTGTCGGCGTCGGCGGAGGCCGGCGGCGTCTCATCCGGCAGCCCGTCCTTGAGCTTCTGCTCGATCTTCAACAGTTCCTCCGCCTCGGGCTTGAGGTCGCGAGAGTGCGACCACTGGAACTTGGCCTCGAGGTGCCGACCGACGCGCCAGTAGCCGTCGCCGAGATGATCGTTGATGGTCGGATCGACCGGCTTGAGCTCGACCGCGCGCTCGAGCTGCTTCACCGCCTCCTCATAATTGCCGAGGCGATACCAGGCCCAGCCGAGCGAATCGACGATATAGCCGTCGTCGGGCCGCTGCTCGACCGAGCGCTTGATCATGCGCATGCCCTCGTCGAGGTTGACGCCCTGATCGACCCACGAATAGCCGAGATAGTTGAGCACGTGCGGCTGGTCGGGATAGAGCTCGAGCGCCTTCTTGAGATCGCCCTCGGCCTTGGCCCACTGCTTGGCACGCTCGTAGCAGATGCCGCGGAAGTAGAAGACGGTCCAGTTCGGCCGCTCCGGCTTGGCGATGGTCGCGACGGCGCGGCCATAGGTCTCGCCGCATTCCGCGTATTGCTTGCGCTCGCGCTCGATATTGCCGAGCGCCAGGATCGCCTCGAGGTCGTCGCGGCGATTGGCGATCAGCTTCTCGAGGTGCTGCTTCGCCTCGTCGGTCTTCTCCAGCACGTCGAGATCGATCGCCATCTGGATCTCGGCGTTGCGCTTGAGCGGCGACTCGGCCGGCAGCTTCGAATAGGACTTGATGGCGAGCTGCGGCTTCTTCATCGCCTCGTAGAGATCGGCGAGGGAGAGGATTGCGAGCGAATTGGTCGGGTCGAGATGGATCGCAAGCTGCAGATAGGCGAGACCGCGATTGGCGAGGCTCAGCTCCTCCTCGCGCCGTCCGAGCGCGGCGCCCAGACCGTAGAGCACCTCGGCCGCGCCCGCCTGCGCGCTGTCGACGATCTGCGGGACCTTCTCGCCGCGGCGCAGCTCCGCCAGCGCCTTGGTGATCAGCGGATGGCGCGGCAGCACCTTGTCGAAATCCTGGAAGACCTTGAGCGCCTCGTCCTTGTTGCCGTTGCGCGAGGTCCAGCTGCCGTAGGACTGCACGATGCGCAGCGCGGTCTGGTCGACCTTGTAGGCGCGCTCGAAGCGCCTGCCGGCTTCCTTCTTGGCGCCGGAGATATCCTGGATCAGCCCGCCGTGCAGGTCCTTGAAGATGTTGAACCAGTCGGGACCGCTGAGCTTCTCGATCGCGTCGATCGCGCCCTTGGTGTCGTTCGCGCCGTACGCGCTCCAGGCCAGCAGCAGCGTCGAGGTCAGCGTGGTGATCGGATCGCGCGCCGCCTGCGAAAGATGCGTGCGCGCGGTCTGATACTGCCGCAGCTTGATGGCGTGCACGCCGAGAACGAGCCGCGCGTTGCGATTGTTGCGGTCGATCTGGACCAGACGCTCGGCAAGCTTGACGGCTTCATCGATCTCGCCGCCGGCCAGATCGGCATAGAAGGCAAGCTCCAGAAGCTCGGCATTCTTCGGATCGGCCTTGAGCGCCGCCTTGTAATAGGCGGCCGCCGCGGCGGCATCGCGCTCCACGTTTGCGGCGCGGCCGGCGAGGTAATTGCCCGAGGGCGAGATGCGCGAGAGCTCTTGCGATGTGGGCGGCGGATTCGTTTGCACCGCGAGCGACTGGGCTGCGAGTGTGCCCGGAATGCCGGCGACGACGAGCGTCGCGAGGCAACGGAAAAGCGAGGTGTTTTTCACGGGTCGCTGCTCTCCATGGGGTCGGCGCCGGCCCGCCCCTGCCGGGTCGCGCGGGAGAATGGCCTGTTTGCGGCCAAGCCGCAAGGACAGCCGATCACCTTGTATGTCGCGCCGCTCGCCCGGCATTGAGGCCGCCGATGTGGCGGGATCGTGGCGGTAATGGCGCAGTTCCACTAAAAAACTTTCCGGCGACACGACAGGTTTGCGGTCCCCCATCCCTGACCCGCCTTCGCTGCGCTTCGGCGGGCGAGTGAGCGAGCCCGCCATAGCTTTAGCGACGGCGGCTGACCCCTCCCTGCCACTCGCTTGGCTCGCGCGGGAGGGGAACGGAGAATCACATGTTCGGGTAATTCGGGCCGCCGCCGCCCTCCGGCGCGACCCAGGTGATGTTGGCGTTCGGATCCTTGATGTCGCAGGTTTTGCAGTGGACGCAGTTCTGCGCGTTGATCACGAAGCGCGCGCTGCCCCCCTCCTCCACCCATTCGTACACCGCGGCCGGACAATAGCGTGCCGAAGGTCCCGCATAGACGTCGTGCTCGGAGGACTTCTGCAGCCCTAAGTCGGCGACCTTGAGATGCACCGGTTGGTCCTCCTCGTGGTTGGTATTGGAGAGGAACACCGAGGAAAGCCGGTCGAAGGTGAGCTTGCCGTCCGGCTTGGCATAGGCGATCGGCTGGAAACGATTCGCAGGCTGCAGCGTCGCCGCATCCGATTTGCCGTGACGCAGCGTGCCGAAGAGCGAGAAGCCGAGCGAGTTGGTCCACATGTCGAGCCCGCCGAGGGCGACGCCGAGGAACGTGCCGAACTTCGACCACAGCGGCTTGGCGTTGCGCACCCTCCACAGGTCGCGCCCGATCGCGGAGGCGCGCCACGCCTCCTCGTAGCTCGCGAGCTCGTCGTTCGTCTGGCCGGCGGCGAGCGCCTGCCCGACGTGCTCGGCGGCGAGCATGCCAGAGAGCATCGCGTTGTGCGTGCCCTTGATGCGCGGCACGTTGACGAAACCGGCCGCGCAGCCGATGAGCGCGCCGCCCGGAAACGAGAGTTTCGGCACCGATTGCCAGCCGCCCTCCGTGATGGCGCGCGCGCCGTAGCCGATGCGCTTGCCCCCCGCGAAAGTGTCGCGCACCAGCGAGTGCGTCTTGAAGCGCTGGAATTCCTCGAACGGCGCGAGATAGGGATTGGCGTAGTTGAGGTGGAGGACGAAGCCGACCGATACCAGCCCGTCGCCGTAGTGATAGAGGAAGGAGCCGCCGCCGGTCGAATTGTCGAGCGGCCAGCCCATGGTGTGCTGCACCAGACCGGGGCGATGCTTGTCCGGCGCGACCTGCCACAGCTCCTTCAATCCGATACCGAACTTGGGCGGCTGGCGGTCGCGGTCGAGGCCGTAGCGCGCGATCAGCGCCTTGCTCAGATGACCGCGCGCGCCTTCGGCAAACAGCGTGTATTTGGCGCGCAGCTCCATGCCGCGCGTGAAGGACGGCTTGTGCTCGCCGTTCTTGCCCACGCCCATGTCGCCGGTCGCGACACCGAGCACCTCGCCGTTGGCGCCGAACAGAACCTCAGCCGCCGCGAAGCCGGGATAGATTTCGACGCCAAGGCCTTCGGCGGTGCGGCCGAGCCAGCGGCAGACCTCGCCGAGCGAGACGATGAAGTTGCCGTGATTGCTCATCAGCGGCGGCATCATGAAATTCGGCAGACGCAGCGCGCCCGACGCGCCGAGATAATAGAAGCGGTCGTCGGTGACCTGCGTCTTGATCGGCGTGTCCTCGTTGCGCCAATCGGGCAGGAGCTTGTCGAGCCCGACCGGATCGATCACGGCGCCGGAGAGGATGTGGGCGCCGACCTCGGAGCCCTTCTCGACCACGACGACGGAGATGTCGGCCGAGAGCTGCTTGAGCCGGATCGCCGCCGCCAGCCCGGCAGGACCGGCGCCGATGACGACGACGTCGAACTCCATGGATTCGCGCGGCGGCAGCTCGTCGGCCATTCAGGTATGCCTCTCTGTCATTGCGCATATTAGCCGTGATGTAGGTTGGGTCGAGCCCTTGCGAGACCCAACACCACGCGCACTGCCTCGCCCCGTTGGGTCTCGCTGCGCTCGACCCAACCTACGAAGCTCGCAATGACAACGGCTATTCGTCTACCACGCTGGCGCCGACAGCGCCCGCTTGAGCGAGCGATACGACGCCCGCAGCTGGGTGGCGATCGCGGCCCAGTCCGACTCGGTCATGCCGGCGCTGCGGGCATCGCGATACGCCATCGCCTGGGCGCGGGTGATGCCGTAGGCGCGCATGTCTTCGCCGTCGACGCCGTACAGCAGTGTCGCGACCCGCGCGATGGTGAGCCCGTAGGTCTGCGGCGGCACCGCCTCGCGCCGCGCCTGCCACCAGTCGAGCTCGGTACGCGCCGCAAGCTCGGTATCGACCGGCACCGGCGCGGCGCGCGCCAGGATGCGGAAGTAATCGACGAGCAGCGGGATCGCGGCTTCGGCTTCGTGGCGCGAGGCGGTCGGCTGGAACGCCCTTGCGGCGCGCGCCGCCGCGATCGCGATGCGCGCGCTGTCGAGGGGTGAAAAGCCCTGCTCCGCCCGCGCAAGCCGATAGAGATCGAGAAAGAGCGCGACAAACTGCTTCTCATAATAATGACGCCACATCGCGGTCTCGAGGCGCGCGCTGGCGCAGGGGTCGAACGCAGTGAGATCGGCGCGCCGCGGCACCGCCGCGTATGCGACAAGGACGGCCAGGATCGCGGCGAGGGCGGCGAAGGCGCGCCGGCGCCATGTCCAATGCCTGATCCCCATGCGGCGCCTCGCTGCGCAATCGAATCGTGGTTCCTGCAAATACGTCAGCCGATCGCGGGGGTTTCACGCGCGCGCGCAACCGCCTACATTCGGCCCGCAGAGGACATCCAGGCAACATGACTCCCGATCGCGACAAAGCGGCCCGCGACCTGCTCGCCTTCTACATGGAGTCGGGCGTCGACGCAGCGGTTGCGGAGCAGCCGGTCGACCGCTTTGCCGACCTCGAGCCGACGCGGCCCGCGGCCGCACCGAAGCCGGCGCCGCCCGCCCGCGCGGAGGCGCTGCGTCGACCGAGCGCAATGCCGGCGGCGGCGCCCGCCGCGCCGCTCTCGCCCGATGCGGCCGTCATGGCGGCGCGCGAGGCGGCCAAGAACGCCGCGAGCCTCGACGAGCTGCGCGCGATCCTGGCCGGCTTCGAGGGCTGCGGGCTCAAGGCGCACGCCAAGCAGCTGGCGTTTGCCGACGGCAATCCGGAGGGGCGCGTGATGTTCGTCGGCGAGGCGCCGGGCCGCGAGGAGGACATCGAGGGCCGGCCCTTCGTCGGCCGCGCCGGCCAGCTGCTCGATCTGATGATGAACGCGATCGGTCTCGACCGCACCAACAGCTACATCGCCAACATCGTGCCGTGGCGGCCGCCCGGCAACCGCACGCCGACGCCGCAGGAGACGCAGATCTGCCTGCCCTTCACCCTGCGGCAGATCGAGCTCGCCGATCCCGACATCCTGGTCTGTCTCGGCAACCCCTCGAGCCAGACGCTGCTCCGCTTCACCGAGGGCATCACGAAGACGCGCGGGCGCTGGCTGAGCTTTCAGACCGGCAGGCGCGAGATCCGCGCGATCGCGACGCTGCATCCGGCCTACCTGCTGCGTTCGCCGATCTACAAGCGGCTGGCCTGGCGGGATTTTTTGGCGATCCGGAAGGCGCTGTCGTCGTAGCCCGGATGGAGTGAAGCGTAATCCGGGGCCCCGTTATCCACGGATGCGGTGTCCCCGCATTCCGCTTCGCTCCATGCGGGCTACAAAACTTCGCCCACCCTACTGCTTCAACAACGCATCGAACGCCTGGCCGAATCCCTTGAACGACAGCGGGATGGTGACGTCGTGGTCGGCGGCGTCCTTGAGGTGCATCTTCCACGGCGCCGCGGCGGCGCGGAATTTCCTCATCGCGTCGTCCTTGAGATCGAGCTCAGCGAAACAGCCGGCCGGCACGCAGCGCTTGAACGGCGCCACCATGCCCGGATCCTTGTCGTCGGCCTGCAGCTTGACGCCGGCCGCGAGCGTGACGGCGCCTTCCGCGGACCTCGCTGCGGCGCCCAGCGCACCCGCGGTCCCGATCGCAGCCGAGCCGGCGCCGGTGCAGCCCTCCGCACCGATCGCCGCTCCTTCTGCGCCGCATCCGCGGCAGAAGCAA
>Ga0137393_10001320_pt1 | contig 15642 bp, 13 predicted proteins | sample 15con2h34BmetaG_FD_101396 | JGI IMG/M metagenome (GOLD analysis project Ga0137393, IMG submission 101396) | Vadose zone soil microbial communities from Angelo Coast Range Reserve, California, USA - 15con2h3.4B metaG | ecosystem: Environmental > Terrestrial > Soil > Vadose zone > Saprolite...
AAAGGAGTAATCATGGAAAAACGCAAACTTGGAAATAGTGACATGGAAATAACTCCGATTGGACTGGGAACCTGGGCCATCGGTGGCGGCGGATGGGAATTCGCCTGGGGGCCGCAGGACGACAGTGACTCCATAGCCGCGATTCGCGAAGGCATCGATCTGGGAATCAACTGGATTGACACTGCCGCCGTCTACGGACTGGGCCACTCGGAGGAAATCGTAGCCAAGGCACTAGAGGGACGAACCGATCGTCCTTACGTATTCACAAAGTGCAGCATGGTCTGGAACAAGGCGCGTAAAATTGACCATTCGCTAAAAGCAGCGTCGATCCGGCGCGAGTGCGAGCTTAGCTTGCGCCGTCTCCGGATAGATGCAATCGATCTCTATCAGATTCATTGGCCGGTTCCGGTGGAGGACATTGAAGAGGGCTGGGAAGAGATGTCGAGGCTGCAGCAGGAAGGCAAGGTCCGCTACATTGGAGTTTCCAACTTCGATGTCAGCCAGATGCAGCGCGCGCTGCGGATCGCTCCCATCACCTCGTTGCAACCGCCGTACTCGCTGCTCGCGCGACAGGTCGAAGGCGAAATCCTGCCATTCGTCCGCAGCAACAAGATCGGCGTGATTGCTTATTCGCCTTTGTACTCCGGGCTGCTCAGCGGCACGATGACGCGCGAACGCGTCGCGCGGCTTCCGGAGGACGACTGGCGCAAGCACAATCGCAATTTCCAGGAGCCTCTGCTCTCCCGTAACCTCCGTCTGGTTGAATTGCTGCGCGAGATTGGTCTTCGCCACGGGCTTTCAGCAGCGGAAGTCGCGATCTCATGGACTCTCAGCAACCCGGCAGTGACCGGATCCATTGTCGGCGTGAGAAGACCGCAACAGGTGACCGAGCTTGTCGGCAGTGTCGAGTTGCGGCTCACTTCAAGCGAGCTATTGGAAATTGCCCAGGAGCAGCAGGTAGAAGCGGCGGAGCTGTCTTACTGGGCATCATAACGCATGGGCGGCGCTCTGGGCCGCGTGCTTCCTGACGTCTCGAGTTGGGGGATACGCACGTGAGAATTCGAGTATTCCGATTTCGCCGGGGGCTGGCGATCCTCCTCCAATTTGGAGTTGTCGCGCTCCTGATCTCGCTTGCGAACGCTCAAGAGCATGCTTCGTTCCTGTCTGCTCCTCCTGAGGTCAGGTCACATCATCACGTGGCTACGTTGACGCTTCGCGCGGTACGCGGGAGCGACGGTCGGGACAGTTTTTCTTTCGACGGGAAGACGGTAGCGCCCATCATCCGTGTTTCGCCCGGAGACACACTGAACATCACCTACGTGAATGACCTCCCGCCTGCATCCGGCGAGCAGTGCTCGATTGGTCCTTGCATGAATATGACGAACCTTCACTTTCATGGGCTGGGTGTTTCTCCCCAGGCCCCGCAGGACGATGTGCTTGGCATGATCGCCATGCCCGGACAGACGCTGAACTATTCGGTCCGCATTCCGCCCGATCAGCCGCCGGGATTGTACTGGTACCACACTCATCCGCACGGCGAGAGTGAGCGTCAGGTTCTGGATGGCATGTCCGGAGCAATCGTCGTCGAAGGAATTGAGCGTTATGTTCCACAGCTGGCGCGACTCCCGGAGAGAGTGATTGTTCTGCGCGGACGCTCCATCGAGCATGACCCGGACGCACCCCAGCTCAGACGCCAGGTTGGAATCACGTCTCAGAGCTGTGGAGGAGAAGCTGAGAAAGTCGAGGAGATCTTTACCGTGAATGGCGCAGTTCGCCCCAGAATTGGCATTGCTCCCGGCGAGCGCCAGTTCTGGCGAATTGTGAATGCGGCCGCGGACCGCTACGTCGACGTGCAGCTCGATGGAGACGCCTGGGAGATCGTCGCCCTGGACGGCATGCCTCTGGCTTATCACGACCCGCAGCGGCCTCTGCGTAAGGCTGGTCATGTCCTACTTCCGCCGGCTTCACGCCTGGAGGCGATCGTCACCGGCCCATCGGCTGGGTCAAACGCAACACTGCGCAGTCGCTGTGTTGACACCGGTCCTGATGGTGATCCAAATCCTGCCATGGTCCTGGCCGATATCGTGCCGGCTCCGCATTCGGCCCGACTACGAGCGCCGAGTGGATCGGACCGCCGGCCTGCTTCGTACAAGCGAGTGCAGCTCGCAGCTCTGGAGTCAGGCCCGCCGCAGTTTGTTGCTACTTTCACGGAAGACAAGAAAGGCTTTTACATCAACAGTCAGCTATACGAACCAGATGCCGCACCGATGACTCAAGCAGTCGTCGGAACATATCAGCACTGGCGAGTCGTAAACCAGACCAAGGAGCTGCATCCCATGCACCTTCACCAGGTCCACTTTCTGGTATACGCGGTCAACGGAATAACGCTGCAAAACCCCGAGTGGGTTGATACCGCGAATGTCCCTTTTGGAGGTTCGATCGACATGATCGTGGATTTTACAAATCCTGCGATACGCGGCATGTCAGTGTTTCATTGCCATCTTCTGAACCACGAAGACAAAGGCATGATGGCCAAGATGCTCCTGAAATAGCTCCTTCCTGTTTAACCCGCGGCGAAAGTTTAGTGTCGTCGCTTTTTCGACTTTCTGTCGGAACCGCGACATGACTACTTCGATGAGTAGTGTGCCAATGGTCCGTAAGTATCTCCGGTTCAAGGTACTTCGATGTCCCGGACTTTGGCAGGCGACATGCATATCTTCTGTGTGGCAAAAACAATATCGCTAAGCGATAGATGAGAGTTGCGGTCATATCGCTATGACACAGGAGAAAAGCAGTCATGAAAAAGGAAGAAAGTCAGGTGTATGGCAGCGTCGTCAAAGTGCCTGCGCTTGAGCTGGAAGAACCAGTAAGGCTGGAGATGACCTCGCGATTGAACCAACTGCTGGCGGACACGATCACCATTCGCGATCTCTACAAAAAATCCCACTGGCAGGTGGCGGGGCGGACTTTCTATCAGCTTCATCTTCTTTTCGACAAACATTTCACGGAGCAGATGGGGTTGGTGGACGCGATTGCCGAGAGGATCCAGCTGCTCGGAGGCGTCAGTCTGGCGATGGGGGCCGACGTGGCAGAGACCACACAAATCAAACGTCCGCCTCGTGGCCGCGAAGAAGTTCCGGTACAGCTTTCACGCCTGGTTGACGCACACCGCATCATCATTCGCGACTGCCGGGCGTTGGCCCGTCGCGGTTCGGCCATAAACGATGACGGGACGATCGATCTTGTGGTCAGCCAGGTCCTGCGCACGAATGAACTTCAGGTTTGGTTCCTGAGTGAGCATCTGGTCAACGCGCCTCTAGTGAATCAGGGAGGCCGTCCGAAAGGGTAGCGATCTCACCATGAGGTCGACGAATGAGAACGAATATACAAAATAGGAGAACTTATGAATATTCAAAAGACAATCGTGCTTTCAATCGCAATGGTCATGCTTTCGACGATTGCGTCAACAGCGCAGACGGTAAAAACGGATTATGACCGCAGCGCAAACTTCAGGCAGTACAAAACATACTCCTGGGCCAACGTGAAAGCGACCGACCCGCTTTGGGTAGACCGGATCAAGAGTTCCGTAGAGTCGGCGCTGGCTGCAAAAGGGTTGACGAAGGTCGAGACCGGTGGAGACATGTCGATCACGGCCATGGAGATCACACAGAACCAGCAGACCCTCAACACGTTCTATAACGGGTTCGGCGGTTGGCGTTGGGGCGGTCTGGGAGACGCTACAACCACGACCGAAACCTACAAAGTCGGCACCCTGGTCGTTGACTTGTTCGACACTCAGACAAAAAAGCTGGTCTGGCGAGGTTCGGCGAGCGACACGCTTTCCGACAAGTCAGACAAGAACATTAAGAACCTCAACAAGGGAGTGGACAAAATGTTCAAGCACTTTCCTCCCGAAGCAAAAGGATAAAGCGGCGGTGATCCATGGCTTTATCTGAACAACATACCGAAACTCAGGGCCCGGAAGTTGGCAGGCCGGGCCCAATTCCAAAGGAGCGTTTCATCGTGACCTTCGCAAAAAGAGCTGTCACTCTCCTGCTGTCCGCTGCTCTTGTGGTGGCCAGCGCGTGTCCGGCGTACGTGCAACAAGTGGACCCGTCCACGGGGCCGATGCCAGCCGTGGCTGCGCTTGCGTCCGCGCAAGAACTGCAACAGCTTGTGGCGCCGATCGCGTTGTATCCGGACGAACTGGCGGCGCAGATTCTTGCTGCCTCGACTTATCCAAATGAGGTGGTGGAAGCAGATCGCTGGGTCCAGCAGCATCCTGATCTCAAAGGACAGGCATTGGCCGACGGGGCAGACAAACAACCCTGGGATGCCAGCGTTAAAGCGCTGGTTCCCTTCCCTTCCGTTCTTGCCAACATGGACAAGAACCTGTCATGGACCTCATCGCTCGGGGATGCGTACGTGAATCAGCAGCAGGCGGTGATGGACGCAATACAGGTCATGCGCCAGCGAGCCCAGCAGACCGGAAGCCTCAAAGATACGCCGCAGCAGACTGTGACAACGCAAGGACAGACCATCATCGTTGAGCCTGCTGATCCAGAGGTAGTGTACGTTCCGGAGTACGATCCCTGGCTGGTGTACGGAACGCCGCTGGTTGCATGGCCCGGCTGGTATCCGGTTCCGGGCATCTTCTATCCGGGACCTGCCGTAGGTTTTGGTCTCGGTTTTGGCGTCGGCTTCTTCGGTGGCTTTGGCTGGGGATGGCATCATTGGGGATTCGATTGGCGCCATCATGACATCACATTCGATCACGACAGGTATGTTTCCCACAGCAGAATTTTTGCTCGCCGCGATGGCTTCGATCACGGCCATGCGGACTTCCATCGTGGCTCGGGATTTCGTCCTGCCGGCGCAGATAGAACTCCTGCTACCCGCGGCTTCTCAGCGCCGCAGCAGGGCTTTGCCGGACAGCACGGTTTCGGTGACCATGGACAGACCGGCATTCATTCCGGCGCGTTCAGCGGCTTCAATCACGGAGGCGTCGCGAGAGGCTTCTCCGCTCGCGGACATTCAAGCTTCGGAGGCGGAGGATTCCACGGTGGAGGAGGTCACGCAGGAGGCCATCGATAGCCCTTAACGATGAGGCAACCATGGGATCTATGGGGATCAGCGAAAAATAGTTTGGCCCAGACATGCCAAAGGCCATCCAACCAAGTAATCCAGCTACACATGGGCAGTTATGGGCGGCTCGTGGGTAGCGCGTTCCAACTGGCCGAGGGCGGTAGTAGTGAAATCACTGACCCTCAATGTCGAAACCTCTTGGCAACTGCTCGGCAGCTGCGTCGAAATGGTGACGGGCTCTGTTCAGCAGGGACGATCCTCAGACGACCCAACCTCTTTGTCTTCAGTTATTTCCGATTCCCCTATTCAAGCTGGCACTTTGGTCAGTAACCTGCCATTTGTACCGACTATGGCACTGCACGCAAGGGATATGCGTTTATGAAAAGTCAACGTGAGAACCAGCGCCTGTTGGCCCAATTGGGGCAAGTGAAGTTGCACGATCACCTCTGCGTGATTTGTGACTCGCGGCAGGAAGAACTTTCAGCCGCGCTATCTTTCATTCGCGTTGGTCTCGAGCAGAGGCAAAGGTGTATATACATCACGGCCGAGAACACCCGCGCTTCAGTCGTGGCGGCCGCGCGCCGGCAAGGGATTGACGCCGAGTCCGCTCTCAAGAAAGGCACGCTTATCCTGCCCGCAAGGGCGCCATATTGGGAGCCCGGCTCATTTGATGCGGATGGTGTAATCCGCTATTGGGTCCGCGCCGTTCGCGAAGCCAAAAAAGCGGGGTTCGCCAGCTTGCGGATCGTGGCGGAGATGACATGGGTAAAAACGTGCCGTGCCGCCAACGAAGAGCTCATAGATCTCGAAACAAAGGCAAATGAGTTTGTCCGGAAGCACGATGCGCTCGCCCTTTGTCTTTACAACAACCGCCGGTTCCCGAAGGCTCTGACCCTGAACCTCATGCGCACTCACCCGCTGGTGATCTATAACGGCCTCGTCTTCAACAATCCCTACTTCATTCCTCCAGCGGAGTTCCGGGGCCGTAATGCACCCGAAGCGCTGATCAAGCACTATCTGGAGAACCTCAAGGACCGCGAACAGACCACGCAGGCGCTTCGTGAGCTCTCCGCCAGTATTTTTCGGTTGCAGGATGAGGAGCGAAGACGCATTGCCCGCGAGTTGCACGATACTACCGGCCAGAACCTTGTAGGTCTGGTAATGTCTCTGGCTTCATTGAAGCAATCGATTGCCCGGCTCGATCCCACGGTGCGCAGAAAATTCTCCGGCATTCTGCGCATTGCGCGACAAGCGGCGCGCGAGTTGAGCACGCTCTCGTTCCTGTTGCATCCTCCGCTGCTGGAAGAAGCCGGCCTGGCAGAAGCCTTGCGATGGTTCGTACGCGGACTAAGCGATAGAAGCGGTATCAAGGTCGCGCTGCACCTGCAGGGCGGGACGGAGCGGCTGCCTCGTGAACCTCAGATGGCCCTGTTTCGGATCGTACAGGAGGCCCTCCACAATGTGCAGCGCCACTCCGGCAGCAAGCGGGCGGAGGTTCGTCTGCAAGTGGAGGATGGTCAAGCCGTGCTCGAAGTCAGGGACTTTGGCCGCGGACTCTGGTTACGCAAAAGAGCCAGCGCGAAGGACAAAAAAGAGTCTCACGTTCTCGGAGTTGGCATTACCGGCATGCGTGAACGTGTGCGGCATCTCGGAGGAGAGATGCAGCTCACTTCTGCCCGGCCTGGCGCATTGCTGCGGGTGATTGTCCCAGTACCCAAAAAAGAGGAGAAAGCGGCATGAGGTCCAGCTTAGGTTTTGCGCTCGTCTACGACGAGTGCCACGTAGCCATGCGCTCAGAGCATGAGTGTCGGCGTATGTACCTAGCCCTTCAATCCGGCTTTCTCAAACTGTCGAAGTTTCGACATCTATAACCGCTTGGTGAACTGCCGGTGTCGGCCAATCAACAGTCGCGACGCTTCTAACATGCAATCGCCATGGTTTCCGCCCTTGGCTACTCAAGTGCTATTACCTCAGCGTTGACGGTATTGCTCCAGAGCTTGGTTGGGCGATTCTGTCCAGCAATTCCGACTTGAAGGTAACGACGAGGTCAAGGTTATGTGGATCGTTCGGCTTGCGCTCAGACGGCCTTACACATTCGTGGTGCTGGCTGTTTTGATCTTGATTCTGGGAACGCTTTCAGCGCTTCGCACCCCGACTGATATTTTTCCGAATATCAACATTCCCGTAGTGAGCATTATTTGGAATTTCAACGGGCTCGCTCCCAAAGAGATGGCTGACCGAATCGTCTCAATTCAGGAGCGCAACTTGACTACCGTCGTGAATAACATCGAGCACATAGAGTCACAGTCGCTGAATGGCGTGGCTGTGATCAAGGTCTTCTTCCATCCGGGCGCCGACATCAGTACGGCAATCGCGCAGATTGCAGGCCAATCCCAGACCCAACTCAAAGTGCTGCCGTTGGGAACCACAGCTCCGCTGATCATCACGTACAGCGCTTCCAGCGTCCCAATTCTTCAGCTCGCTCTCTCCAGCCCCACGCTTTCTGAGCAACAATTGAATGATTACGGTCTGAATTTCATCCGTCCTCAACTCACGTCGGTGCCTGGAACGGCCATCCCGTATCCCTACGGTGGTAAGCAACGGCAGGTCCAGGTTGATTTGAACACCAATGCGCTCCAGGCAAACGGACTGTCGCCGCTCGACGTAGTGAATGCCATCAGCGCGCAAAACCTTATTCTCCCCACCGGAACAGCGAAGATCGGGACCTACGAATACAACGTCGACATGAATGGGAGCCCGACGACCATCCAGGGGCTGAACGATATTCCGATCAAGACGGTTGGGACATCGACCATTTATATCCATGACGTCGCTTTCGTGCGCGATGGATTCCCGCCACAAACCAATATTGTCCGCGTTGACGGCCGGCGCTCGACGCTGATGACGATCCAAAAGAACGGCACCGCGTCTACGCTCAACATCATCGCCGGCATCAAGCAGCTTCTGCCGGGCGTCAAGAACACGCTCCCGCAGGACCTGCAGATTCGCACCCTGGGCGACCAGTCTGTGTTTGTGCAGGGAGCTATTTCCGGCGTGGTGCGTGAGGCGCTCATCGCGGCGTGTCTAACCGCTGCCATGATTCTCTTGTTTCTCGGAAGCTGGCGCAGTACGGTCATTATCGCCATTTCAATTCCGCTTTCTATTTTGTCTTCCATCATTTTGCTCAGCTTTTTGGGCGAGACCATCAATCTCATGACGCTGGGCGGCCTGGCCCTGGCGGTAGGCATTCTGGTGGATGATGCAACAGTCACGATTGAAAACATCCACCGCTACTTGAGTGAAGGAAAAGAGATAGAAGAAGCGATCATCGATGGCGCGCAGCAGATCGCAATACCCGCGCTGGTTTCAACGCTCAGCATTTGCATCGTGTTTGTGCCGATGTTCCTGCTCACCGGCGTCGCGCGATATCTCTTTGTGCCTCTGGCCGAGGCAGTCGTATTCGCCATGCTGGCTTCTTACCTGCTTTCGCGGACCCTGGTGCCCACACTGGCGAAATATTTTCTTAAGGCCCATGCGGAAGGAGAGGCCCATGAGTCCTCTGTCAGCAAGAACCCGTTGGTGCGCTTTCAAGTCTGGTTCGAGCATGGGTTTGAGAGCATCCGCGGCGCGTATCACCGGCTGCTCGAAACTCTTATTAACCACCGCCGCATTTTTGCGGGTGGATTTCTCCTCGCATGTCTATTCTCTTTTGCCCTGATTCCGTGGCTGGGCCAGGATTTCTTTCCATCGGTGGATAGTGGCGAATTCACCCTGCACCTGCGCGCTCCAACCGGCACGCGCATCGAAGAAACCGCCGCGTTGTGCGATCGGGTGGAAAACGAGATTCGCGCGCAGATACCGCAGAAGGAGTTTTCCGGCGTCATCGATAACATTGGCTTGCCTTACAGCGGCATCAATCTTTCCTACAGCAATTCGGCGCCTTCGGGGACCCAGGACGCCGACATCATGGTCGCGCTCAATCCCAAGCATCACCCCACGGCAACTTACGTGCATGATTTGAGATTAAAGCTGGCGCACGATTTTCCGGGAGTCACGTTCTATTTCCTGCCTTCGGACATGGTGACGCAGATTCTGAACTTCGGTCTGCCGGCTCCGATCGACATTCAAGTCGTAGGCAATGATCTCGAGGCCAACCGGCAGTTTGCGGACAATCTTTTGGCGCGCGTAAGAAACGTCTCGGGAACATCTGATCTCCGCATTCAGCAGACCTTTGATCAGCCGAAGCTACACATCGATGTTGACCGCACCAAGGCGGCCGCCATCGGATTCACACAGCGGGAAGTCGCGACCAATCTGCTGGTAACGCTCAGCGGCAGTTCGCAGACCGCGCCCACGTTCTGGCTCAACCCGAAGAATAGCGTGAGCTATTCGATCGCGACGCAGACACCGCAATACCGCGTCCAGTCGTTGCAGGATTTGAACAATATTCCGGTAACGGGCGCGGGAACTGCCGCTGGTAATGCGCCCCCCTCCATTCTTGGGAGTCTTGCCTCGGTGGATCGCGCTTCAGATTTGAGCGTTGTCTCACACTACAACGTAGCGCCGGTGATTGACATATTTGGCTCCGTCCAGGGACGGGACCTCGGTGCCATATCCAAGGACATCTTCGCAACCATCAACAGCAGCCAGAAAGAACTGCCGCGGGGATCAAAAATCATCGTACGCGGCCAGATTCAAACAATGCGTTCATCCTTCTTAGGCTTGCTCACAGGTTTGGTGTTTGCCATTGCTCTGGTTTACCTGCTGATCGTCGTGAACTTTCAGTCGTGGCTTGATCCTTTCATCATCCTCATGGCATTGCCCGCAGCCCTGGCTGGAATTGTGTGGTTTCTGTTTATGACCGGCACCACCATCAGCGTGCCCGCTCTGACCGGCTCGATCATGTGTGTCGGCGTGGCGACGGCAAACAGCATTCTGGTCGTCAGCTTTGCGAAAGAACAATTGAATGCAGGGCGCAGCGCCGTTGACGCAGCCCTCGAGGCGGGATACATGCGGTTTCGCCCGGTATTGATGACGGCCCTGGCCATGATCATTGGAATGGCGCCGATGGCCCTGGGACTGGGTGAGGGCGGCGAGCAGAATGCGCCTCTCGGTCGCGCCGTGATCGGTGGACTGCTCTTTGCCACTGTATCCACGCTGCTGTTTGTTCCAACAGTCTTCAGCATAGTACATAGTCTGCGCAGTCCAGGGACTGCTACGGTACGCCATTCATAAGAAAGGTCACTAGAAGGAGATGAGAGTCATGCCCATGCAATCGCAAACACCGAACGAAGCCGCTCACCACGAGCCCGTGTTGAGCCTGGTCAAGTCGCCGCGTCGGCCGAAGCGGGGCTGGCTCATCGGCGGGGCAGTTCTCTTGGTTTTTGCCGCCATCCTCGTATATGGCATTTACGCTCGCGTGTCGAAAGCGGCGACCGTACGCGCTGAAACAGCGCAGATGGCCGTACCGTCGGTTGCGGTTGTTTCGCTACAACGGTCCGCCCCGTCTCAGGAAATTGTTCTGCCGGGAAACGTGCAGCCTTTTGTCAGCGCTCCTATTTACTCTCGGACCAACGGCTACCTCAAGAGCTGGCGTGTAGACATCGGCGCACGTGTGAAGAAGGGACAGCTGCTGGCCGAGATTGACACGCCGGAAGTCGACCAGCAATTGGAGCAGTCGCGCAGCAATCTCGCTACCGCACAGGCCAACCTCAAACTGGCGGAGATCACAAAAAATCGCTACCAGGGTTTGCTGGCAACGCACGCAGTGGCGCAACAAGACGTAGATAACGCCGTCGGGGCCTACAATGCGAACCTCACAATCGTCGAAGCCAATCGCGCCAACGTAAGGCAGCTTGAGACAATGCAATCCTTCGAGCGGATCTATGCTCCCTTCGATGGCATCATCACTGCGCGTAACACAGATACTGGACAGTTGATCGCGTCGGGCAATGCCGGAGGCGTCAAGACCGATCTCTATCACATTTCGCAGCCGGGAAAGCTGCGCGTCTATATCAACGTGCCGGAGCAGTACTCCCAGGCCACCACTCCCGGTCTGACGGCCGAACTGACGCTGGCGGAATTTCCCGGACGAAAATTTCCCGGCAAATTGGTTCGCACTGCGAATGCCATCAATTACGCCACTCGCACCTTGATTGCGGAAGTTGATGTGGATAATCCTGGTGGGGAGTTGCTCACCGGAGCCTATGCCGAGGTCCATCTCAAAGTGCCGGGACAAGTGTCCTCGTATCTAGTGCCGGTTTCCACGCTCATATTCCGCACGCAAGGCTTGCAGGTCGCTGTTGTGAAAAACGGCAGCGTAACGCTCACACCGGTGACTCCTGGCCACGATTTCGGCGACCAGGTCGAAATTGTTTCCGGTCTGAAGGGAGATGAATCGCTGATTGTGAGCCCGCCTGATTCCATCGTCTCCGGACAAAAGGTACAGGTCGTGCAGCCCGCGCCCACAGGAGGTGCACAATGAACTTGCTTCATTATGCAACGGAAAACATCAGACCCTTCGCCTACCGCCCAGGAATTCTTGCTGTAGCTGGTGTGCTGTTGCTTGCGGGTTGTTCCGTCGGACCGAAGTACCACCGTCCGCAAGTGGAAGTTCCGCCGGCTTTCAAGGAAGCTCCACCGGCGTATAAAGAGGCCGGTAACTGGAAAACCGCTCAGCCGAACGAAGTAGGCTTCAGAGGCAACTGGTGGGAAATATTCCAGGACCCTCAACTGAATGCCCTGGAGGAGCAGGTCAATATTTCCAACCAGAACCTGAAGGCAGCAGAGGCGCAGTATACGCAGGCCCGCGCGTTGGTCCGTTATTCTCGTGCCGACTACTTCCCTACGGTGGCCGTCGGTGCGTCCGCATCGCGCGTAAGGACTTCTGGCAATCGCGCACCTGTGAATGCGATTGGCAATGGCCGTACTAATAATGACTTCCAGCTCCCGCTGGAATTGTCGTACGAAATCGACGCCTGGGGACGAGTGCGCCACAACGTGGAGGCTTCGCGCGAAGAGGCCCAAGCCAGCGCTGCTGACCTGGCAACGGTCAACCTGAGTGTGCATGCGCAACTGGCTTTGTTCTACTTTCAAGCGCGTAACCTGGATGCGCAGGAGCAGCTTCTGAAGTCGACAGTCGCGCAATATGAACAAGCCCTGCAGTTGAATCAGGCCCGCTTTGACGGAGGAGTTGGTTCCGAAGTTGAGGTCGAGCAAGCCAGGACGCAACTGGAGACCACGCGCGCCCAGTTCATAGATGTCGGAGTAGCCCGGGCGCAGTTCGAACACGCTGTCGCAACTCTGATCGGCAAACCGGCGGGATCGTTTACTCTTCCTCCGCTTCCACTCCGCACGCCTCCGCCTGCGATTCCGGCGGGTGTGCCGTCAGAGTTGCTCGAGCGCCGGCCTGATATCGCATCGGCCGAGCGGCGCATGGCCGCTGCGAACGCCCGAATCGGAGTGGCTAAGGCAGCTTATTATCCACTCTTGAGCCTGACCGGCGCGGGAGGTGTTGAAAGCGGCGCCATCACAACGTTGTTGCAGGGTCCCAGCGGGTTGTGGGCCCTTGGAGGCCAGGCCTTGCAAACGCTGTTTGACGGAGGCAGACGCCGGGCCGCCTCAGACCAGGCTACTGCCGCTTACGATCAGACCGTGGCTGCCTATCGCGAGACCGTGCTTACCAGTTTCCAACAGGTGGAAGACAATCTGGCTGCATTGCGCATCCTGGAAAACGAAGCCCGCACTCAGAATGTAGCAGTCGTTGCCGCCCAGAAATCACTGGATCTTTCCACCCAGCGATACAAGGGCGGGGTCACCAGCTATCTGGAAGTAACTACCGCGCAAAGTGCCGCCCTGGCTGACGAGGTTACCGCAGTCAACATTCTCGGACGGCGAATGGTTGCTGCCGTCCAGTTGATCGAGGCACTGGGAGGAGGCTGGGACAGCGCTAGCCTGCCGCAGCGGCCTGAGTGTTGCGGCAAACTCGTAAGCGCAAAGCCTGCACCCGGAATCGCTGCGGATAAAAGCAATCAGTTTCACTGATTCGGCAGGGCGACTTTGGTTGTCCGGTGATTTGCGCCGTCACTCCGGTCGTAGATATCTCTTTTCGGCAGAGGCTCAGGAGAGCCTGCAACTCACTCCGTTCTATGCGCCACATCACCGACATCATCAGAGCAGGGCACTCTGGAGTGATAAGATTTTTACTTGCAGAAGGCGACACACTGAATCCCGGGAGGGGAAGTATGTCCAGGTCCAATCCTCTTCTGTGGACCAAGTCGCACGCGATTCGCAAGTATGGGATTGCCGTTCTATCGGTTGCCACAGCCCTGATTCTTGCGCAGTGGCCGTTCCTCCATCTGGGGGCTGCTCCAGTTTCCCTGTTTCTTTGCGCGATCATGTTCACTGCGTGGTTTGGCGGAGTTACACCGGGACTGCTCGCGACAGCTCTCTCCGATCTCGCTTTCTATTATTACTTCTTGCCTCCGCTGTATTCGCTGGACGCAAAACCCCACGAGATACCACGCCTCCTCGCTTTTACCGTATCCAATCTGGTTGTCGCATTGCTGACGGCGGCGCAAAGGAGCGCGACAGAATCGGTCAGACGAGCGCGCGATGATCTGAAAATAACGGTTCAAGAACTCCAGAGGACGAATGAAGCATTACGGGCAGAGAGCCTTGAGCGCAAACACGCCGAAGATAAACTGCGGCGTAGCGAGGCCTACCTGGCTGAAGGGCAGAAATTAAGTCATACCGGTAGTTGGGCTTGGAAGGTTGCCACCAAAGAAATCATCCACTGGTCCAGTGAACAGTACCGCCTGTTTGGCTTCGACTCGGAACGGGCTCCACAGTCATTAGAAACAATTCGCCAGCGCGTTCATCCGGACGACCAAGACAAGCTCTTCGGAGTGTGGAACAGAGCGGTCCATGAAAAGAGCGACTACGACGTGGGCTTCCGCGTCGTTCTTCCCACCGGCGCGGTGAAATACATCCATGCTGTGGGTCATCCTGTTTTCAACGGGGCTGGCGAACTCATTGAATTTGTCGGTACCTCTTTGGACGTGAGCGAACGTAAGCGGGCGGAGGAAGAGCGTGAGAGTCTGCGCCAGGCGCAGGCGGACCTCGCGCGCGTCAGCCGCGTAACTACCATGGGAGAGCTGACTGCCTCCCTGGCGCACGAAGTGAATCAGCCGATCGCCGCCGCCGTCACTGACGCCAAGACGTGCCTGCGCTGGCTTGGCGGCGACACCCCGAATCTCGAAGAGGCCCGGGAGACGGCTGCAAGAATGGTAAAGGATGCAACACGAGCCGCGGAAATTGTCAGCCGAATCCGTTTGTTGTTCAAGAAGGGTACTGCTGAGCGGGAGTTGGTCGACATGAATGAAGTGGTCCGAGAGATGATCGTCCTGCTGCGCAACGAAACCATAAGGTATTCCGTAGCCGTCCGGACGGAGCTGGCGCCTGGTCTTCCTCAGGTCATGGGAGATCGCGTGCAATTGCAGCAGGTCGTGATGAACCTCATCATCAACAGCCTCGAGGCAATGAAGGATGGTGACGGAGCCCGGGAACTCATCATCAAGTCGCAGCCCGCGGACAAAGGGCGCCTCACGATCTCGCTCAGCGATACCGGTGTGGGACTTCCCCAGAAGCAGGCGGAGCAGATCTTCGATGCGTTCTTTACCACCAAGCTTGATGGCACTGGCATGGGACTCTCAATCAGCCGCTCCATCGTGGAATCTCATGGCGGGCGCTTGTGGGCGACCGCCAATTCTCCGCAGGGAGCAAGCTTTCATCTCAGTCTGCCCACTACTGTCGAGGCTCATGAGTGAGGGAGGCTATCGCCGCACGCCGGAGGGTTAAGGGTCATGCTGGATAACCAGAATAGATTAAAGTTAGGCTGAATTATACTTTTAGCAAGGCCAGTAAGTATGCCAAAGCCTGCATCAATCACCAGAGCTGCCGAGTCAATTTGGCAATATCCCAAGACTCGTTGCTCTGATCGAACGAGGAGGACCCGATGAATCCCACTCATGATCGTGTGAAGTCCACTGGAGGAACGCCAAGTGCGGCCAGCCAACCCATTCCGTTCGCAGGCTCGGTGCTTGACGCGCAACGTCACGTCTGCGCCTTTTTTCATAATCCCGACGAAGAATACCGGGTGCTTCTTCCATTCATCAAAGACGGTTTCGAGCGGGGCGAGAAGGCGTTCCACATCGTCGATCCCAAACTGCGAGAGGAGCACCGCCGACGGCTCGCGTCAGCCGGCATCGATGTGGGTACAGCGGAAACGAGCGGTCATTTCGAACTACGCAACTGGGCTGATGCGTATCTACGTGATGGTCACTTTGATCAGGATCGCATGCTGGCTCTGATCCAGGAGGTCCTCGACGGGGGCAGGCAGCAAGGGTTCGCGCGCACCCGGCTGGTCGCGCACATGGAATGGGCGCTCGAAGATCGGCCTGGCGTCGACGATCTGGTGGAGTACGAGACGCGACTGAACTATGTTTTGCCTCGCTATAAGGACCCGGTCATATGAATCTACGATCTCGCCAAGTTTGG
>Ga0137393_10001331_pt1 | contig 15563 bp, 11 predicted proteins | sample 15con2h34BmetaG_FD_101396 | JGI IMG/M metagenome (GOLD analysis project Ga0137393, IMG submission 101396) | Vadose zone soil microbial communities from Angelo Coast Range Reserve, California, USA - 15con2h3.4B metaG | ecosystem: Environmental > Terrestrial > Soil > Vadose zone > Saprolite...
ACTCGGCGATCGGTGAAGATCGCGGCCGATCCACGAAGACGGCTCGCGATGCATGGAGAAGACTTGCGCGACTCTTCTCGATCCATGCGCGCTGCGCGGCCCGCTCTGCGCGCTCGCCCCGAGTACCGGCGTCAGGTGACGTGACTCGACCGAGTTCACGGGTACCCGGGAGCGTCGCGCCCATCACCCACACCGCGACAGAACTCCGCGGGCGAGAGGCTGCTACGGCAAGCGCCGCATCGATGTTCGCGCCGAGCTCCGCCGGCCCGAGGGGACTCCCAACACTCGAGTCCGCGATGATCGTCACGGTGATCCGCGGCGAAACCGGCGAGTCACCGAACAACGTCTGCAACGACGAACCCACAGACGAGCGGGAATCACAGCCAAGGAGCAAGAGCGAGGCGCTACTTAGCATCGAGAAGAAGCCGAGGACGTTGATGAGTCGCTGCATTGCGGAACTTCCTTTCTTTGGCGGCCGAATCACCGCTGTGCTTTTCGTGTGAATAGGTCGCCGCAGCGCTCGCAGCGCGCCACAAGCTCGCTGCCATGGGGCACTTGCACTGTCACGAGCACGCCGGCTGGGCATGCGCAAATCCATGGCACACGCTTGCTGAGGGGTTCGTCCACGGCTAGCGCATCGGCTTGTATCTCCGACGACACGTCCTCGCGCAACCCGCGTTCATCGGCCCAAGCTGTGAATCGGCTGGGCGTGTTGATGCCCAGCTCCCCGCCATAGCGCGTGCAGGGAATGCCCAGCTCTTCTGCGAAGCTGCGGAACCACGCCCAGTGATAGCCGTTGGCGGTCCGTCGCGGTGGTCTTACGGCCTCCTCGTACGCGTGCAACAACTCGTGGAGGAGCACCGCAGCCACTTGACGCTCCGACCGCGTGCTGAGGTGACGCGGGTTGATGCTGATCTCCCAGCGCAGCCCCGCATCGTTGCGCCCCGGAATGTAGTGCCCAAGCACGCGCGGACCCTCGCGCTCAAAACAAAACACGAACTCTGGGGCACAGCGCGACGGAAAGAACCTCTCCAGAAGATCCCGCGACCACCGGCGAATCTTACGCACTTCTTCAGCGAGATCGAGCGGACCGTACGTCCAATCGGTCAGCGCATCCTGATGATCGGCGATGCCCTGATTCGCCGCATTGTCCGCAACAGGAAACACCAACACGCTTGCAACAGCGTCCGTGTTGGAGAGCGCACCCAACGCAGTGACCTGGCCAGACGCGAGAGCAAGCGCGGCCTCGTGGATGTGGGTCACGGGCATACCACTTGACCAGACGACGCACGACGGGCGCGGTCTGGCATGACGACACAAATGACGGCCGCAGCACCTGACGGCAGAAGTATCGGCGATATCACCGGCCAAGAGACGCCCTGAGCGTCAAGGCAGCGCGGCTCGTTCCGCGTCGGCTTGATCGAGAGCCGTGGCGTGTCGTTAAAAAGAACGTCCATGCTTCACCTCCGCGGCGAAGCCTGCGCGCAGCGGGAAAGTGAACTCAAGGGATTGTGTGCAGCAGTCGTTGGTGAACGTTCATCAAGTCGTTGGCGGCGAGTCAGGGATCATAGGAGAGATCGATCGATGCGCGGGGGAACGTTCTTGGCGAGTAGCGGAGGACGCTTCGCAGAATTGCAGGAATGGGTTGGCGTGACAGTTCGTCCGTAGAGAGATCGATGTACATGCCCAGCGAGAGGTCGCCACCGTTTCGCTGTGGGACATAGGTCAGGCGCCCAGCAAGATCGTCGACTCTCCGACGACATGCCGCACCTAGCCCTTGTAGCAATTCCTCGGTCGCGACATGACCGAAGAGTTCGTACCGGAGCGTTCCGTACGCGCGGAGGAGGTCCCCGCGCTTGTCTTCCGGGACAGCATCGTACGACCTGTCGGCCACGAACCCAAGATGGACGCGACACTCGGTATCGCGTCGGGTGACGTGGAGCTCTGAGTGTACGCTGACACTATCCTGCCGCCAGTGCGTCGGGGACGAGAGAGAACCTGAGACGAAGGAGGCATCGCGTAAGCCTCTGCGTAACCGAAACCGGCGGGCCGCCGCCGTTGTGTAAACTGCAAGCATCCCGAGCAGGGAGATGACCGAAATTAAAAACCTGTCGTTGAATGACTTTCGCTATCAGCTTTACGCGGTATGGAGCGCCGGCGTAGCGAGCATTGGCCGACATCTGATCGCGAAGTGGAAGCGCGATTGGAATGATCCGAAGGCGCGGCTGGCCGCATCAAACAGATTCAAGAAAGAGCGGGCCAGGCTACGTCGTATCTTCGAGGAGATACAGGAGGACCCCGGCGATTCCAGCGATGTCGATCGTCCAGTTTACGAGAATGGGAACCTTTGGCTGAGCAAGAGTGCGCGAGAGCATATCTTGGGACTTGGTGAGACACCGGCACGAGTGTTCTTTGATGAGAAGAAGAAGTTTGCAACGCACCTTCGCGAAGGCTATGCAGCCGGGCGAAGCAGCGGTCAGGTCGCACTCGACACGCTGTTTGATGTGGACAGACTGATGCTCGAAGCATTGCAGGCAGGCGGGACGGCAGCCAAAGGCTTCGTACCGTTTGGGGTCACGGCTGGTGTCGAACTCACGAAGATTTACATTGTCACGACAGATGCCGCATCAAGCATAGAAGGTCCGTTCGAAGTAGAAAAGTCTCTCGCTATCAGCAGTCAGAGAGATTGGGCGAGCGACTGGAGTGTTCTTCGTCGTGATCCACGGCAGCGTGATGCTGCTTTCGTTCTTCAGACGCTCATCACGCTCTCTCAAATCGGCCTCGATCCCGTCGAGTCGATCGTCGAGGCGTTCTTTCGGGAGTGTCAGGGAACGCAACTCGCATTTCGCGACACTGTGGCCACGCTCGGCAAAGACGGATGGATCACGCGCGAGGCATTCAGCGTGGAGCGTCATATCCGTGGGTTCCGAGATGTTGTATATGACGCAAGATTGTATCTACCGGAAGACGAGCTCGGCTGCATCGTCAGCAGCATAAACGAGGGTTATCCATCTGCATGGTTTGTGGACGATTTTGTTCAGTGGGCTGCGAAAACTGATCTGCTTGATACGCTCATGCGATGCACGTTGCTCTGGAGCGCGGACCGCGTTTATCGGCACCACCCGCACCAGGAACGCGTCCGCCTCGGTACTCTTGTGCGCCTCACTCCAACTATTGAGCCGCCGTTTCACGACGTGATGGCGAAACTCGTGAGAATCGGCGAAGTTGATGCGTCGCTCCTTGGTATCGAGCGCCTGAGGGGAAGCAAGTGGGAGGATATCACGTTCTATCCGCCGGTTCTGCGGTCCGTGATTGAGACGGCATTCGAACGCATTGACGAAATCTGGCCGGCTTGTGTGGACATCGCTAAGCGGATCACACCGCGCCTTCCTGATCTCATACAGAAGCCAAGCGACGGCAAGGAAGGACTCTTCGTCGACGAGTTTATTAGCGCGATCTGTATTACAGTAAGAGGAACTGCTGACCAGCACGGCCCGCCGATCATCAAGCGCGTTTGCGAGGCGTTCCAAGGAGAACACCACCGTTGGCGATTCTATATGGCCGTGCTTAATCCAGACCCCAAGACAGGCCGGCGACTCTTAGAGGGGTTGGACCTGAAAACGATCCCCGAGGAACACCGATGGCTTTACGAGAGAACATGGGATGATGTCGCCTGGTACAAGGAACGATGCCCCGAGTGCGAAAAGGCGTGGAACGAAGGCACATCGACCAGGCACGGCATCCCCATTCTCGAAGACGGGCCGCCGGGTTTGGAGAGGAGAGGTTCCCGGCTACTGTGCGACTCGGACGAAGAGTCGTAGGTTCCTAGGCAACCTGAGAGCGTGCCCATTGGCAGCGGACGGTGGCGTAGTCGTATCGATGTGACCGCGTCCGACGCGAGCCGGTGTTGAACCATGCGCGAGATGTCCGTCGTATTACGACGATGTGTGGCGTATCGTTGGTGTTGGGAATGGCGACGATCACGCTTCCACCATTCTCACTTGAGCATCAGCTCAAGTTTTGCGTGCTCCACGTTGGGTTGAAGGTCAACGATGGCCCGGCGGCTGCTGTCCCACCATACTGCGACGGGTAGGTTTGCGTGCGCTGCACGAGGAATGCTCTGATGATGGCGTAGGTCTGCTGCAGCGCGGTGCTGTCGATGTCGAAATCGCTTGCCCCAGTACCGTCTGGAGCCATGTAGAACCTGATGCCACCCGGCGAGCGAAGGTCGATATTCAGCGGGTCAAACCCAGCGTAGACCTCACCGTTTACGGTACTGCCGTCCACCCAGGCACGAAGGATTGACTCCATCGCACTCGCCGAGTTGCCGGTCGCCGGCCCAAGCACCGCCGCAAGCTGTGGTGCAAACGACGGTATGCCCGTCGTGCCGTTTAGCAGGTCGTGGACCTCGCTGTTGCTCAAGTAGAAGTACTGCCTGCTGAGCGGATCAAGCCACTGCGCCACGTACTCCTCACCCGTCACCATCGTCACCTGTCCCTTGAGTTGGTTCGTGAAGCCAGGATCGAAGTCCACACGACAATCCGACAACGGCGCACCACCGCACGCCGCCGGATTCGCGCCGAAGTACGCGACCGCAAACGCACGAAACACGTCATACACCTGCGCCTTCAGCGCGGGCGAGAGCACCCAATCCACGATGGACGTGCCCTTCGGCGCCAGATAGATCCGCACGTTTCCACTCCCACGCAGGTCAATGTTGATGGGGCTGAATCCACCATACAACTCATCATTCGCCGGGTTCCCATCCGTGACGTCACGAAACGCCTGCAACAGGCGAGCAGGATCACGCTCCGGTGTCGTGGCTGACTGCGCCAAGAGCACCGCCACGGCTGTTGCGTAGTCCGTTGTGCCACAGTTGCCCTGCCACAAACACCGACTCATGACGTTGTCCACGAAGAAGTACTGCTGCTGGAGGGGATCAAGCCACGTCGCAACGTACTGCTCGGCGGTCACCGTCGTGCTGGTGAGGTCTTGGGTGGACCAGGTTGGGTTGAACGACAGGGACGGACCCGTGACGATGTTTCCCCCGTACGCGTCGGGATGCTGTCCGGTGCGCTCGACCATGAACGAGCGCGTGATCGCCCGCGCCTGCGCGATCCCGGCGTCTGCAAGGTGTAGGCAGGAGAAATTGCCTTGGCTTGCTAGGGCAAAGCAGACCAAGCCGCGGCCGGACCGGAAGTCGAAATACCCGGGATCGAACGCATACAACTCACCGTTCTGGACATTCCCGTCAGCCAAGCCCTTGAAGTGCGCAATGAACTCGGCTTCCGTGCCGGGAGAGCCTGCTTGCGGATAGAGCAACCGCAGGAGTTCTGCACCGTAATCGCGTGCGGAGCCGGTACTCACAAGCAGCGCAGCGGTCTCATTGTTGTTCCAGTAGAAGTAGCTCTGACTGAGCGGGTCAAGCCACTTCGCCACATACTGCTCACCACTCACATGCACGATCGCGGGGATGCGCACGCCCACATGCGTGCCCGCGCTACTCCGCGTGTACAACACCGCTTGGGGCACGATGTTCATCCCCTGATGCGGATCGTTGTCAACGTGCAGGACGACCCGCACGCCCACAACGTCGCTCCCGGCGAGGGAGCGGAGCCAGCCCGTGTACTCCACGCCCTCACTCTGCGCAAGGCTGATCGTGCGCGAGCCAAGGACGACTCCCGCGTTCGTGGTGGCGGTGAGGGTGCCCGTGAGGGGGAGTGGTGCTTGGTTGTTGACGTTGTAGCTCACATTCGCGACACCGACCGTGAGCGGGCCCGCCGTGGTGTCGTTGTTGCCAGCAATGCTCGCATCGAGCACCGTGGTGTGGTCTGCGAGGCTGCCGCTCTTGCCTTGTGCGGTGTCGTTGTTCGTGAACCCCGACAACCACAGGCCATCCTTCACCGTGGAAGCGAGGAGCGGCACGTCGATGCTAGTGATGATCAGGAGCCCGGTCTTGCCGCCGAGGCCCATGACGCTGAGCACGTCGGGCGTGAGGAGTGCGCTGTACGGCGTGAGGAACGTGTTCCAAAACGCGGGCTTCTGAGTGGGTGTGTACAGGATGCCCTGCGCAAACGCCGTCTGGGTAGCCCCGGCGTTGCGCGCAAGCACACTCGTCCCCGCGGTCAGGTGCGGAAGATACAGGCGAGTACTCGCCCGAGTGAGCGGCACAGCAGTGATCACGCGCCCAGTCGTGGTGTCGCGCAGGTACGCCGCGAGATGCGTGCCGAGGGTTACGGTGAGGTCGACCTGGACGATCGCCGGGACTTGGCTCGTCCCGAAGACCGCCGCAAGCGGCGCGAGCAGGGACGTGGCCGGCGGCAACGTCTGTTGCGCGAAGGCGCGCGGACTCCCGTTCTCATCTTGGAGTACCAAGCTCACGATGACGGGGTCGGTCGTCGAGGTCAGCCCGAGCTCGTAGGTGCTGTTCGGCGCAATGATGCTCGATCGGAACGCGTTCGGCACCAACTCACCCAGGGGTTGCCCGTCAGCGCGGTTGGAGCGCACTTCGATGGTGCCCGCTGACTGGATGAAGAGGCTGCCGGGTGTGGTCGCCTCGGGGATGGCATCGCGTAGGTGCTCGTAGGACGCCGTCGCCCCGGGCAACAAGGTGAGCGTGAGGTAGCCCACCTGCGTGCTCGTGTTCGCCGGGACAAACCGCACGCTGGCTATCGCCAGGGTGGCGCCGTCATTCGTCACGCTCACTGGCGCAGTCGGCTCCAGGTACGGCAGGACGATCGTCGCCAGGAAGGGAGGCGGCGGCGTCACCGCGCGGCGCTTGCCGAAGGCGGGCGTCACGACGAGCAGGACGCAGAGGAGGCTCGGGAGGAGGGGGCGACCGGGAGAGCGGCATGGGGTGCGCATCGGGGTGTTCTCCAGCGGCAGTCAGGCAAGCCAATCTAGCGGCGGTGCACTGCCTTATTTTTAACCGTATCCGGTGTAGCGGCGAGCACACACGATGCGGTGAACTCATCGGCGAAGTCAAGAGGGAACTTTGCCGCTACGTGCGCTGCAGCTCTTAGGTAGAACGGTGCGCCGCTTGCGCAAGCAGCACGGGCTCTCGCAGGAGAAGCTCGCCGAGCTTGCGGGCGTGCACCTCAACCACGTCTCCTCGGTGGAGCGCGGCGAGCGCAACCCCGGCTTCCTCACGCTCCTGAAGATCAGCCGCGGCCTCGGCGTCCCCATCACCGCACTCTTCGACGAGTTCCCACCAAGCACCGTGCGACGGATGCGACTCTAGTCGGCAAGGCACGGGTAGGCGGGACTCTTGCGACTCTGCGACAGATTGTTGCTCAACTTGGAAAGAATATAGTTCAGAGATTCCATCCAAACAGATCTGACCCCAACCGGCGCAGAGATAGGGGAACATGCATGACCGAGACGTCGGCATCCGAACGAACGTTGTTCCTCACCCGCGAGCAAGCGAGTGAGGTGCGGGCTCGGCACGGCACGCCGTGTTACGTCTATGACCGCGTTGGGCTGGAAGACGCCGCGAGGGAGGCGCTGGCATTCCCGGCGCCGTATGGCTTCACGCTTCGCTATGCGATGAAAGCGAACCCGAGCCGCGGCGTGCTCGAAGTCTTTCGCGAGCTAGGCCTGCACCTGGACGCATCGAGCGACTTCGAAGTGGAGCGTGCGCTGCTTGCCGGCTTCGCGCCAAATTCGATCCAACTTACATCGCAGATGCCGTCGAAAAAGCTAAGGGAGCATGTTGCCCGAGGCGTCATCTTCAATGCTTGCTCGCGACACCAACTTGAGTCGTTCGGACAGGTGGCGCCGGGCGGATCGCTCGCCGTCCGCATCAACGCCGGACTCGGCAGCGGCTCCACTAACCGTACAAACACTGGCGGGCCCGCTGCCAGTTTCGGGATCTGGAAAGACTACCTCGATGACGTAAAAGCTATCGCAAAAAGGTACGGGCTCAAGATCACGACGCTACATTCCCACATCGGTTCCGGGACAGATCCAGAAAAGTGGAGGGACGTGGCCCGGATGACGCTCGCGATCATAGCGGACATGCCTGAAGTCGTTCGCGTGAATCTGGGAGGCGGCTTCAAGGTCGGTCTCATGCCGGGGGGGCCAGGCATCGGTCAGCACCTGGGCAGCCACGACTTACAAGGGGGACCGGGACACCGTAAGCTTTGGGAGGCTACTGTCGATCTCCAAGATGTCGGGCGATATGTTTCCGCCGAACTCGAAGGCTTCAAGAAACGCGACGGTCGTGGCCTGCATCTTGAGATTGAGCCGGGTACCTACCTCGTCGCTCGGGCTGGCGCGGTCGTGGCGACTTGCGTCGACGTGGTCGATACCGGCCGCGGAGGCTATTTTTTCGCCAAACTCGACACCGGGATGACGGAGGTGCTTCGGCCATCCCTCTATGGCGCACAGCATCCAATCGACGTGCTGGCAACCGGACGCGACATCGTCGAAACCGTCTTCGTCGGGCCCTGCTGCGAATCCGGCGATATCCTCACACCTGCGCCGGGCGATTCAGAAACGCTCGCGGCCCGGTTTGTACCGAGGCCTGAGATCGGCGACCTTGTCGTAGTCGGTGGCGCCGGCGCGTATTGTGCGGCGATGTCCACCATCAACTACAACTCGTACCCACAGGCTCCCGAAGTGATGTTGGAACGTGATGGCACGCTGCGTCTCCTTCGCAAGCGCCAGGCGCCCGAGAGTGTGTGGGCCAATGAGGATGCGGCTGAGCTGGATCGCGGCACGGTTCCGGGGCCAACGTAACCGAGCGACGCGCCGGCAAGACTTCGGGGTACACCTTCATTGGCGTCAGACTGAGGCGGCACTCCAAACGATATGCAAAGCGCGCGCGCTTGGCCGTTCTGCTCTCTTCGGGCCGAAGGCGGATGACGCGTGCGCGCTGGTCGACGCCATCCATTCGAGAGTGAAGACCCATCACATCGCCAACCGCTGAGGTGCGCGAAGCGGCACGCGACCCTGAGGTACGCGGGAGGTCTTAGCCTCGATGTCCCGATGACGTCGCTCTTTGATACATTCACACCGAGCACAGTCCGCCCGCATGCGCCTGTAAAACGCTGGCGGGTAGCATCGCCGATAGCCGGCATGGCGCGAAAGCGACGGTACTTCTAGCGCGCGATCTCGGGATCACCTATTCAGCGGTGTTCCGTGGCCGCGCAAATCGCGAGGATGTCGTCACGGAGCTTGGGGAATTCGGCAAACCCTGCGGCTCGATTCAGGTGCTTGCCACCCTTGATCAGTGTGATCGGAATGCCGAGTTTCTCCGAGAGCAACGTCGGCTTTGTGAAGGGCACGTAGGGATCATCGTCTGAGGTGTAGAGGCGCCAAGTCTTGGCCATATCTCGGATGTGATCCCATTCGAAGTCGCCGCGTCCGAGGGTGGCGTTGATCTCGTCGAACTCCGGTAAACCAAGGTCGCCGGTGAAGGCGGAGACGAGAATCGCTGCTTGGATCGGCTCGTCCTGCTCCTCTAACAACCTGAGAATGAATGTCGCGCCAGCGCTGTGGCCAACGAGAACCGTCGTTTGGTCAAGAATGCCAACGCTCTGTTCAAACGCGCGTTTCCAGCTATCGAGCGACTGTCCTTCGGGCGTGGGAAGTGCCGGCACGATCACTTCGTGTCCGCGGTCACTTAGCTCATTTTTCAACCATGGAAACCAGTTTTCGTTAGGGCTACCGTACGCGCCGTGGATGATGATGATCCGCATGCTGCCTCCTATTACGAGGAATCGGTGACTCGTATAAATCTTTCTGCTAGCGCATCAACGATATCGAGATGATCAGACCAGAATCGCTGGTTGCGTTGATCGCCTCGTTGAAAGAGGTGGTCGTAGCGCAGCCGAGTTTCGTCGGCGTGCGTGCGTGTTACCGCGGCCAGGACAAGGTCTCGTAGCTGTCGCGGTGTTTGGAGCTCAGGAATTGCTATCGCGTAGTACACGGCAAGCTTCTCGATGTGCTCGATTACTTGGCCTCTCGATCCTGAGGCTTCGGCAAGCTTCGATGCGATGATGGTGATTTTGTCTTCGATCGTGGTCGCTGGGATTTCGAAGCGTGTTTCGATGGGCACGCGATCGAGAAGGTCCTTTCCTTTTCGTCTGCTCTCGATGAGTCGTTCCAAGGAATGCAGGCCGTTCGGACAGCTGCCGACTACTACGAAGAGAGCGTGGCGGTCGGGACGCGTATTCCAGTCGAGGAAGGGAAACACGTCCTCGTACGGCCATGGCTCGCTTTCTCGCGCGTCGAACTCGTCCAGGAGGCAGAGGACGGGCTTCGTCGTGCTGAGAGCAGCGACTGCCGCAGCGACGTCGGCGCGCGACATCTTTGCGAGATTGATTTCGTGGTACGAAATGGTGTCGCCAAGAACGCGGGCTAGCTCTTCGATGAGGAAGGACTTGCCACTTCCGGGTGCCGCCCACACGAGGAAGTTTTCTCGTACCAGTGTCTTGGTTGAGAGAGCGCGCCGCATGTGTTCGACGCGGTCGCGGAGTTGATGACGGATGCGCTCGTCGTGTCGGCGGTATCCACCGATGACAGTGAATTCGGCAAGATCGATGGCCGATATATCGGCCAAGGCTGTCGCGATCCGGTCGGCGGGAGTCACGAGTTGAGGCTGCGGGAGCGGCGGAGTCAGTGCAGTTGTGACCTTCGTGGGCGCCTGAATACTCGCCGGCGCGATCGAGACGCGAAATGGCGTGCGCGGTTCCAGTGCTTCGAGAAAGGCCGTCAAGTTGGTGCGCACTGCGGTCCATCCGATATTGACAAGATGTGCAGCGATTTGAGCGACGCGGCAGGATTGCACAAAGTCAGACCGGTCGGTTGCCGATTGCCACAGAGCCTCGCCGCGTGCCCACACTGACAGTTCTCGCGCGCTGTCTGCGATATCCGGAAAGTTCCCGCCTGTTTCCAAGTACGCGTGGAGCGCGACTGCGCCGTCAAGTTCCTCACCGAGAGCAGTCCACCGCGGCCGTTCGTCAAGGAGAAACTGGTGTGCGAGTCTTTCAGTGCTTGTGTCGTACCCGACTGATTTCAAGGCGAGCAATACTAATGACGTAGTTTCCAGAGGAGAGTTCCATATCCCAGTGCCACCGCGCCAGATGCCGGCGTGGCGTGCCCCATCGTTGCGCTCGTCGCGCAGCAGCCATTCGACGCAGCGTTGCACGGCACTGCTGTTGTGAATTGTGCGGCCAAGACTGGCAAGGCCGAGCAAGACTCGCGCGCTGCACCAAGGTACGCGGGCCGGATAGAAGTTGCCGTGTTCTTCCGCCTCCCGCTCAGTTGCGGCGACGAGTCGTTGGGTTGCAAGACTTACAAGCTCTGAGGCACCTTCAGAACACAGAATGACGCCGGCGAGCCATGTCCGATGAAAGCGGTCCCGATCGATCGTCGCAAACGGAAACTTTGGCTGCCCGATTGCGATGTCCTCGTCTCGCATCGCGTCGATGATCTTGTGAAAGTCTCGCTGAGTTGAGAAGACGTCAAGATCGATCGCCACGTTGTCATCTTCGATCCGCCAATGCTTGCGCAGAAACTCGACGCTGAGGAGGGCAGTCTCGGTCTTGCCTACTCGTGCCAAAGCCTGGGCCGCGAACATCGCCGACGACGGGTCACCACCCCATGTCGGGTCCATGCGTTGCTGGCGCTCGATCCGTTCAAGGACCGCAAGGAACGCGTGCCAGATCTCGACGATGAGCGCCGCCTGCGGGTTGAGCTTTTGTCGTTCGCGGAATTGCGCACGCGCCGCGAGCGCGATAAGGGTGTCGAGCGCTCGGGGCGACTCGAGGCTGCGGAGGTAGGCTAAGACGAGATCGGACGCGGTGTGCGGCGCCTCTGGTGGAAGTGCTTCCCATGCACCGTCTGCAGCCGCCCAATCGGCAAGCAGTCCTGAGAGTGACCGGTGCCCGAGAGTGATCGTGTCGCTCTGACGACGGAGCAGCCCGCTCTGCGCGAGACCGTTCACTTCCGCTGTTGTCAGACCAGCGACAGCCGTAACGAACCGTTCACTTGGTGCAATGTCGAATTGCCCGAGCGCGCCTGTCGTGATGATCGCCTTCGCTGCGGCGCGCGTTTTCCGTTGCGCATCTGTCGTTCTGCGTTCGATGACATGTTGCGCAAGTTCATCCGCGGTTACCGCTCGACCTGCGGCAGCGCTTCGTTCGAGAAAAAGCCGAACGAGCAGGAGGTCATCACCTAGGAGGTCAATCACGTTCGCGACGTCTGTCAGCGCTGTGATTGCGTGAAATTTCAGCAGGAGCGCCTCGCGGATGACGGTCGCGTTGACGGAGAGCGGTAGCCAGTCTCCGTCGTATTGCAGTACGTCTCGTGCGAAGCTCGGCCAGCTGATACCGATGACGACGGGCGGCTTGCCTGTGCTCGCCCTCTGCAGTAACCGAAGAACGCTAATGACGTAGCGTGCTGCTCCTGGGCTACTCTGCAGGTCGTCGATGACGAAGACCGAGGCCCGCAGGTTCGCGTCGTGGACGAGTGCTGAGAGGAGATTCGGCGGCGGCTCCCCGTGCGTCGTGACGTTTGTCCATCTAAGGTTGTAGCCAGCAAGGCGTAAGTAGTATGCGGACTGGAGCGCGAGGAACGTTTTCCCTGAGGAACTCGTGCCGACGAGGAGGGACCAGCGTCCGCGACGGACGGCAGCATCAAGTTCGTCCCGAAGCGGGTGGTCAATCCACTCCTCGTGTCCTTGGATGGCTGTTTGGGCGTCTACGAAGTAGTCAGTAAGGTCACGGGAAGCGCTGCGGAGCTCTGTCGCGGGTACTGCGGCGTATTCTGTTTCGAGTGCCCGGCGTCCGTGTTGAAAGCGGCGTACACTCTTGTAGTCAAGAAGGTCCCATCCATTGATCTCGCCCGCGGCCAGAGCGTCAATATCGCGTGGATAGAGAATGAAGCAGCGATCGGCGATGACGTCGACATCGGCATCGCGGCTCGGTACAACGCAGATGCAGAGCGACTCGCGAGCGTCATCAACGATGAGCGTGCGGCAGAATGCGGAGATCGGCCCGGCTGAGGACCAGGCCAGCAGTGAGATTCGCGCGCCGTTTGGGCCAAGCACCTGAGCGCGTTTGATGTCGTTTGGGAGCGCGTCAATCTTTGAGTCTGTGCCGCTGAACTGCGCTGCGACAAGGCGGACTGCTACGCTGATGATTCCTCTCTCTAGCGCGGCCGACGAGTACATCGCGCGGTCGTCGTCCTGCGCCTCGTCTGGCGTCGGGAAGGTCGCCCAGTATTCGGTTGCCATTGCGCGCTGTGGCATCTCGTCATTGCCTACGGCCGCGTGGCAACCACCTCGGCGTACACGGTGGTACTCATCTCCCCAGGTACGGTCACGTTCGTGATGTGGACGGGATCAAAGCCTGACTCGGCGAAGGCCTGCCGTAGTTCGTCGTCGGTTCGGACGGAGAAACTTGTCATACGTTCGGCGTAGCGTTGCGCTTCGTTTGCGAGTTCACCGGGTGAGATTGGGAGGAACTCTTGCCAGCGCATGGCCGCCTGGAAGGCGCGGCTGCGGAACGCATTCGCTTGGTCAGCGGTCGCAAGGGCGAACGTGCCTTTGAGTTCTGGCTCGAGACGGACCGTTGTGATGACACGTCCACCGGGCGCAAGCTGTCGCTGCCAGGCATTGAGCACTTTGCGGCGACCGTCGCTCTCGAATCTCGTCAGAAACGCGTCGGTAACGATCAGTCTGTATGGCTCAGGTCCGGCGTAAGTCAGGATGTCACGTTGGTGTGTTTGGACGTCGGCGCCGACATACTTCGCGTACCACCGGCAAAGTAGCAATGGGGTTTCACAGAGGTCTACGACATCGATTACACACGGTTGTGGTGGCTGTGCGATTTCGCAGCCCCAAGCCACGTGCGCGAGTGTCGAATAATCAGCGGCACCTGAGATAAGGATGCGACCTGGCTTTTCCCTTAATGCATCCGCTATCGCGGCCAAATAGAACGCGGCGTGCCAAGTGGGAGTTGAGACCATGTTCAGAACGCGGAGGTACTGCCAGATGCCGTGATACCACGAGCAATCTTCCGTCGCGACGTAGTCGCCACGGCACAGGACCGGCGCAAGCGCGTGGGCGACGGGCGCCGTGATGAGCATCGGCTCTTCGAGGTGGTGCTCGTCGTCGCCCGTGATGAGCGGTGCGGCTCGAAGGAGAGTTGCCACGTTCCGCAGAAGGTTGATGTCCTCGCCACGCTGACTGACACGATACTCGGCAACTAGCCCTGTTCTCGCGTCGTAGATGGACTTGCAAGCAAGCGTGTCGTCCCACACTCCGAACTCAATGCTGTCGAGCGGCGGGAGAGTGGCATTCGCGAGAAGGTCGCCGACAAATCGGACATTTGCGCTGATGCCCGCGTCCCTGTCGAGCTGAAGGTGTTCCTGAAGAAGCGGGTCATTCTTTAGATGGCGATAGGGCAACAGAAAGTCGCGTTCGATTCGGGCCCCGTTTCGCGCTGCCAAACGGCACATCTCGTAGTAAACGCCGCGCGGCTCCCACGGCGTTCGCCCGTTGAGCGCTACGGTGCAGTAGCCGCCGCGACGCAGGTTGGTGAAAAGGATGCGGCCGATCGTCGGGAGTTCGTGCGGAGGAAAGGGCAGGACATCGCGATCCTTGTGCGCGAGCAGCGATGAGCAGTAGCGCACAAATTCCTTCGTTGTCTCTTCGAACAGGCAATCATCGTTCGCACCGGCCATGGTCGTAAAAGGTAGCCCCTCTTTGAACCCTCTCTAAGTAGGAGTGACACAGCGGGCATTTTCCCTACCCCCGACATGGAACGTCGACCTACCGTAACTGTTCCTTGTCGTAGTTCGGGGTTGTTCCCTCCTGCTGCTGGTTGCTCTCCTTGCCGGTGGTGCGCACCGCACGATCACTGACCTGCCGCCACCGCGAGTGATTCCTTCGAGTTCCCGCTGCGATCTCGCGATCGCTGGTCGTACAGGTTCGTGTGTGGGATGCGCCCGAGGGCCGCTTTGAAGAGCAACAGCAGCTCTTCGGAGGAACACCCATGAACGAGACAACAGAACAGAACGCACCGAGCGAGCGACAGCGCAAGTACCTTGGCCGACTCCTGGCCAAGGCGCACGAGCACGGCGTGCCGTACCTGCGGACCGAGCAGCTTACGCGTGCGCAGGTCAGCGCGTGGATCGACTACCTCAAGCTGGTCGTCGGCGACGACACGGAGGAGCCCAGCGGCTCCTCCCCCTACCTCGTCACGCCGGCGCGCACGCAACTCCCGGCGAGCTATCGCCCACCCTGGGATCTCGTCCCTCCGGCGTTCGATCACCAGCACGCGATCGATGTCTACGTGACGGCCGACGACCACGAAATCGTCTACTGCACCTTGTGCGGGACGGAGTGGTGAAGCATGATCACTCACCACAACCTCCCCGTGATCGAGACGATCGATCGTGAGGACGGCATCGACTGGCCAGTCTGGGTCTGCAGCTGCGGGTGCGGCGCCTGGGGCGCGAGGTGGCTCCCATGAGCACGCGCTGCCAGATCGAGTTTCGTTGTGGTGAGCAGCGCCGGACGGTGTATCGGCAGGGACGGCTACCCCAGCGGCGTC
>Ga0137393_10001332_pt1 | contig 15550 bp, 10 predicted proteins | sample 15con2h34BmetaG_FD_101396 | JGI IMG/M metagenome (GOLD analysis project Ga0137393, IMG submission 101396) | Vadose zone soil microbial communities from Angelo Coast Range Reserve, California, USA - 15con2h3.4B metaG | ecosystem: Environmental > Terrestrial > Soil > Vadose zone > Saprolite...
CAAGCTCCGCCAGGGATTTTCTTTCATGTCCGACGCTAACTCCCGCCAGACTGCTGAAGACCATTACTACACCGCGTTGGACCTGATGGCCGAAGGTCAGTTGGAGAAGGCTGTGGCCTCATACCGCGAGTCGCTGACCGCCGATCCTACGTTCACCGAGGCAATGCACGGACTGGCCCGCGCCCTGCAGGATTTGCAACGCTACGATGAAGCGATCGAAGTGGCCCAGCGCATCGCAGAAGTGGACCCTGACGACGTGCTGGCCCACACGAGTCTGTCGGTGCTCTACCAGAAAAAGGGGATGATTCCCGAGGCGGAAGCCGAGGGCGCTAAGGCCCGGGTTCTTGGATGGAAGCAACAGCTGAAGGGAAAGAGCTAGAAGCCAAGAGCCAAAGGCTAAGAGCGAAAGAGCAAAGAGCAAGAAGCTACAACTCGTACTTCTTCATCAAATGCCGGAACGAGCGATACGAGATACCAAGTAGATCGGCAGCCCTGGTCTGCACGCCGTTACTCTGCTCAAGAGAGTGCTGCAGGAGCGAGCGCTCGATGCCGGCCACGTAGCCTTCCATGTTGATGCCTTCGGGCAGCACCGCGCCTGAGGTGACTTCCGGTAAGCCCGCCGCTCCAACTCCCGCCGCTGCCGCCCGTGCCTTGGGCCGTTCGGCAGGCAACTCCACATGGAGTTCGTCAGTCATCTCGAGGGCAACGGCACGCTCCACGGTGTTTTCCAGCTGCCGGACGTTGCCTGGCCACTCGTAACCACACAGCGTATCCAGCGAGGCTTTATGCACGCGCAAGATGCTGCGTCCGGCGGCGCTCGCATACTTTTTGAGGAAGTGGTTCACCAGCAGAGGAATATCCTCCCGGCGCTCCCGCAGGGGAGGAACGCGAATGGGAATCACGTTCAGCCGATAGTAGAGGTCTTCGCGAAATACGTTTTCGGCGACGGCTTTGTCGAGATCGCGGTTGGTGGCGGCGATCACGCGCACGTCGATAGCAATTTCGCTGGTGCCGCCCACCGGCCGGACCGTGCGTTCCTGCAAAACGCGAAGCAACTTCACCTGCATCGCCAGCGTCATCTCGCTGATTTCGTCGAGGAAGATGGTCCCGCCGTCGGCCACCTCGAATAGTCCGCGCTTGTTCTGGTTCGCGCCCGTAAATGCACCCTTCACGTATCCGAAGAGTTCGCTTTCGAGCAATGTTTCCGGAAAAGCGCCACAATTGACCGACACAAACGCATCTGTAGCACGGGGCGAACAAACGTGGACCGCGCGAGCTACGAGTTCTTTACCAGTGCCACTCTCTCCGTGGATCAGCACAGTGCTGGCGGTTGAAGCAACCGTTCGGACCGTGGCCTTCAGCTTCTCCATGGCACTGCTGGAGCCAATGATGTTGTCGAGCGAGTTGCGAGTAGCGGCATCGCGGCGCAGGGCGAAGTTCTGCTTGCTGAGAACCTGCTTCTCCAGCACGCGGTTCATCGCGAGCTTGATTTCATCGACCAAGCCCGGGTTCTTGCGGATGTAGTCGGATGCGCCGCCTGCCTTCACGGCCTCGACCGCGGCTTCGTAGTCGTCGACGGCGGTGATGAGAATGACAGCGGAATCCGGCGAGATGCGATGCGCATGACGCAGCACCTCAATGCCGTCAATATTCGGCATTTTTATGTCGGTGACAATCACGTCATAGAGAGCGCCATCGATCTTGTTTTTCGCTGCCTGCCCGGATTGCACGGTTTCGACCCGGTGCCCATCGCGGCGCAGCGCAATGTCGAGCATCTCGCAGATGGAGCGCTCATCATCGCAGACCAGGATGTTAGCCATGCAACCTCCCTCCGGCCGCGGCGACGGCCTTTTCTGCGAACATGCCAGCGTCGACCTCGGTGTTCGCCCTTGCGGCCTCGCTCGTCGACACTGCTCGCTCCGCGTCGAGGCGCCGGAGTCTTAGCACAAACGTGGTCCCCTGCCCTTGCTTGGAACGCGCCCAGACTTTACCTTCGTGCGCCTGCACGATCTGGTAAACGATCGCCAGCCCCAGCCCGGTGCCGCCTTCAAAGTTGGACTGGAAGGGCTCAAAAATCTTTTCCGTCTGCTGCGGACTCATGCCTGCGCCGGTATCGGCAAAGCCGACTTGCCAGTCGTCGCCAAGAGATTCGAGACAGACGGTGAGAGTGCCTCCGCCTTTCACTTTCATTGCCCGGACCGCGTTTTCACAAAAGTTCCAGAACACCTGCTTGATCTTGTCGCCGTCAGCAATGGCCCAGGCCTGGCGGACGGCAAAGCGGCGCACGATGCTGATTCCGGTCTTCTCCGCGGTCATGCGATGTTCGATCAGCGTCAGCGTGTCTTCGACGAGATTCACGAGGTCGACTTTGTCAAAGCGATATTGCTTGGTCCGCGAGTACGCGAGGAAGTCAGTAATGATGCTGTTCAGGCGCTGCGACTCACGGGTCACGATGTCGAGCAGGTTCCGATGCTCCTCATTCATTTCCGGGATGCCCGAAAGCATGCTCACCGAGCCCGCAATCGAAGTCAGGGGGTTGCGAATTTCATGTGCGATAGCCGCGGCCAGCCTTCCTACGGCAGCCAGGCGGTCCTGCATGCGCACCTCGCGCTCCAGGCGTCGAATTTCGGTCAGATCATCCAGCGCGTAGACATATCCCAGGGTCCCCCGTTCCGGCACTGACAGTATCGCCACCCGCACCCGAACCGTCTTGCGAAAACCGTTGGGCCCGTCGAAGCGGACCTCACCGTGGGGTTGCGGAGACTCTACGTTGGGCAAAGGATCGAGAAACAGTTGGTGGACCGGCATGCCCACCAGTTCCGCCGGTGTACGTTCCAGTAGTTTGTGGGCGGCGGTGTTGACGAGGGTAATCCGCCCATCCAGACCGCTAGTGATGAGCCCACTGCTGATCGATTGGATAATATTCTCGTGCAGGACTTGCAGATTCTCCAGCGCCCCGCTCGCATCTCTCAATTCAACTCGCGCCTGCCGCAGCTTGTTGCTGAGCAAGCCCGAAAGGTAGGCCACCGCCAAAAAGGCAAACAGATTAACAAATATGATCGCCTGCAGCGCTTTCAGTTCGGGATGCGTGCTGCAATAAGAAGGAACCAGTCCGTAGTAATTCAGCTCAATGACAGTGCCGTACAGAATGAACGAAAGCGCGGCAACCAGGCGAGCCCATACGTGCGGCAGCAGAATGCTGGCCACAATAATAACCAGCGGATAGAGAAAATTGAGAGAGCTGTCCCATCCCCCGGTCTCGTGCACCACCAGGCTGACTAGAACCAGATCCGTCAGGACCTGCAACGCCGCTTGTACCCGATGTTCCTGCCAGAACGAGAGCAGAAGCACGTAAAACAGCGAAATCGAATACCACAGCAGGATCGTGCTGATGAAAAGACGCAGGGGTAGCGGCGTCGGAGTGAACTGCGCCACCGCTAATTCAATCCCCAGAAGGACCGTCAGGATGAGGATTCTGACCTTGACCAGCCAGGCCAGCCAGTTCCGCTCATCGAATGTCGATTGCATCGAGATCCCGGTGTTCTGAAAGTAGCGCCCGCGTTGTAAACCTCGGCCTGGCGGTCAGCTTTACCTCCCGCAAAGCAGTCGGGCACTGGTTAAGGCCGGAAGACCAGGCCTTTTCTGTGCTCTGGTCTTCCGATTTTGTGTCTCGGCTAGCCGGCAAGCTTTGCGATCATGGCGAACAGCGGCATGTAAAGCGAGATCACGATGCCACCGATCGTTACGCCAAGCACACCGATGATCGCCGGCTCCAACATGGCCAACATGTCTTTGGTAGCAGCATCGACCTCTTCTTCGTAGAAGTCCGCGATTTTCTGCAGCATGTTGTCCATCGCGCCGGTAGCTTCGCCCACTCCGATCATCTGCGTCACCATGTTCGGAAAAACACCGCACTCCTTCAGAGGATCCACGATGGTACGGCCTTCCTCAATGGCTTTGCGCACCTTCAGCAGCGCCTCTTCCAGTACGGCGTTTCCCGAAGTCCTGGCGGTAATGCTCAGGCCTTCCAGAATCGGTACGCCGGAGGTGATCAGCGTTCCCAGCGTACGCGTAAAGCGGCCGACTGCAATCTTGCGCAGCAGTGAGCCAACCACGGGAAGCCAGAGCAGCATTTTGTCGAAGTAGTAGCGGCCTCGCGGGTGCTTGCGGATTTGCTTGATGCCGAAAACCAAGCCGACGCCAGCGACCAGGACGATCCACCAGAAGGTTTGCACAAACGCGCTGAGCCCCATGACGATACGAGTCGGCAGCGGCAGCGTGACTCCCAGACCGGCAAACAAGTTGGAGAAGATCGGCACCACAAACTTGAGCAGCGCACCTACGATCAAGACAGCAATCGAGACCACGGCCACCGGATAGATCAACGCCGACTTGACCGCTGCCCGCAGGCGTACGGCTTTTTCCACGTAGGTCGCCAATCTCTGCAAGATGATGTCGAGAATACCGCCGGTTTCACCAGCCTCGATCATGTTGGTGGTGAGATCGTCGAAGACGTTGGGAAACTGGCGCATTGCATTGGCCAGCGTCGCGCCGCCTTCCACCGTGGTGCGAACCCCGGTCAGCGTCTTCTGAAATGACTGGTTCTCCTGGTTGGCCGCAAGGATTTCCAGACACTGCACCAGCGGCAGACCGGCATCGATCATGACCGAGAACTGTCGGAAGAAGATCGCAATGTCCTTGGTCTTGACCTTGCTCGAGCCAAACGTGGGCAATGCGAACTCTTTACCCTTTTCGCGGATCGACCCTGGGGTAATGCGATCGCGCCGCAGGTTCTGCGCCAGCACTTGTTTGTTCGGCGCCATCCGCTCCCCGGAGACCTTCTGTCCGGATGCATCCTTGCCGGAAAATGTAAAGACTGGCATGGTTTTAGCTTCTCCTCACTGACGTGTCGTCAAATCCCTGGCGACTTTATTCTGCACTCGCCCATCCCGTTCGCCGCCGACGGTGATGCACGCTGATTCTGCAATTTGCTAACGCTTGGCTGTGGCCGCTCCCTTGGCCATGGCCGTTGCCCCCGCAGCGGTCCGGTTCACCAAGCCTGCGCCGCGATTGATCATTTCCTGCAACTCGTCCACGTTGCTGGAACGTTGCAGCGCCACTTCCAACGAAATCTGCTTCTGGAAATAAGAGGTAGCCAGAGCCTGGTTGAACGTTTGCATGCCAAACTTCTCCTGCCCGGACTGCATCGCGGAATAAACCTGGTGAATCTTGTCTTCGCGCACCAGGTTGCGGACCGCCGGGTTGGGCACCAGGATCTCCATGATCATGGCGCGGCCCTTGCCGTCGATCTTGGGCAGCAAGCTTTGGCACATGATGCCTTCCAGTACCAGTGAAAGCTGGGCTCGAATCTGTGGCTGCTGGTGTGCCGGAAAGACGTCGATGATACGGTTGATGGTCGAAGTCGCCGAGTTGGTGTGCAGAGTGCCGAAAGTCAAGTGGCCGGTTTCGGCGATTCGCAGCGCTGACTCGATCGTCTCCAGGTCTCGCATTTCGCCGATCAGCACCACGTCCGGATCTTCACGGAGTGCGGCTCGAAGTGCATCGCTGAAACTCTTGGTATCAGCGTGCAACTCACGCTGATTCACCACGCAGTTCTTGTTCATGTGAACGAACTCGATAGGGTCCTCAATGGTGAGGATGTGATCGTGCCGTTCACTGTTAATCTTGTCGATCATTGCCGCCAGAGTGGTTGATTTGCCCGACCCCGTGGGCCCCGTCACCAGCACCAGGCCGCGCGGCTTGTCGCACAACTTGCTCACCACCGCCGGCAGGCCCAACTGGTTGAAAGACTTGATTTCAAAAGGAATTAGACGGAAGACAGCCGCCGTGGCGCCGCGCTGGTTGAACACGTTGGCACGAAAGCGGGCCAGACCCTTCAAGCCGAAGGAGAAGTCGAGTTCGAGGCTTTCTTCGAAGCGATGCTTCTGCGAGTCTGTCATTACGCTGTAGGCCAACTGCTTGGTCTCAGCCGGCGTCATCTGCGGCAGATCGAGCGGAACCAGGTGTCCATGAACCCGAATCTGGGGCGGCGAGTTCGTGGTGATGTGGAGATCGCTGCCGCTCATCTCCAGCATTCTCTTAAGCAGATCGCTTAACGACAGACCCATAAGTGGTTCCTTCCTCTTTCCCTCGCCAATCTTTTTCCGCCAATCAGTGAATCGTTTCGCGCGCAACTTCTTCCAGCGTGGTCATCCCTGCCGCGACTTTGATCAATCCGCTACGGCGGAGTGTGAGCATGCCGCGCTCGATGGCCTTCTTCTTCAACTCCAGTGCCGAGGCGCCCACCAACACGAGTTCCTTGATCTCATCGTCCACTTCCATGACCTCGTACAGGCCGCAACGTCCCTTGTAGCCGGTGTTGTTGCAGGTGCCGCATCCCTTGCCTTTTTGGATCTTGACGGTCTTGGCTTCCTCGGGGGTGAAGCCTTCCTCAATCAGAGTTTGCACCGGAACTTCCACGGTCTCCGTACACTCCTTGCAGATACGCCGGACCAGTCGCTGGGCACATATGAGGTGAACCGAGGTCGCAACCAGAAATGGTTCAATACCCATGTTCATCAAACGCGTGATCGTTTCCGGAGCGCCGTTGGTGTGCAGTGTCGAGAGCACAAGGTGACCCGTCAACGCAGCCTTGATGGCGATTTCAGCCGTTTCGAAATCTCGAATTTCGCCCACGAGGATGATGTTCGGATCCTGCCGCAGGAACGAACGCAGGGCAGCGGCAAAGTTCAATCCGATCTGCTCCTTCATCTGCACCTGGTTGACCCCGGCCAACTGAAATTCGACCGGATCCTCCGCCGTCATGATGTTGGTGTCAGGCTGATTCAGCCGCGCAATCGACGAGTACAGCGTGTTGGTCTTGCCGGATCCCGTAGGCCCTGTGACCAGCACCATCCCGTAAGGCTTCAGAATGGCTTTTTCGAACTTGACCAGCGATTCCGGCTCAAAGCCGAGCTTGGTCATGTCGAGCCGCAGGTTTTCTTTGTCCAGCAACCGCAGCACGATCTTTTCGCCCCACAACGTCGGCAGCGTGCTAACGCGGAAGTCGAGCTGCTTTTTGCGGCCGCCAATACTCATCTTCAGCATGATGCGGCCGTCCTGCGGCAGCCGCTTCTCGCTGATGTCCAACTTGGCCATGATTTTAAGGCGCGACGTGATGGCGTCTTTGAGCTTCATCGGCGGCGACATGATCGCCTGGAGCACACCATCAATTCGGAAGCGGACGCGGAATTCCTTTTCGTAAGGCTCGATATGGATGTCGCTGGCGCCCCGTTTCACAGCGTCCCCAAGTACGATGTTCACCAGCTTGACCACGGGAGCTTCGTCGGCGGCCTTTTCCAGCTCCGACAACTCCATTTGCTGTTCTTCCGCCTGCAATTCGACGTCGCTCTCGTTCAGTTCCGACATCGTCTGCATCACGGCTTCAAGATCTTCTTCCTTGGTCGCTCCATAGGCTTTGTCGATGCCGGTCTGGATCGAACTCTCCGAAGCGACCACCGGCTCAATGTTGAAGCCGGTCATGAACTTGATGTCGTCCATCGCGAACACATTGGTCGGATCGACCATCGCGATGGTGAGCGAAGCTCCTACGCGGCTCAAGGGAAGAATCTGATAACGCTTGGCGGTTTCAAACGGAATCAGCTTGACAACCGCCGGATCAATTTCAAAATAAGAGAGGTTGATGGCAGGCACGCCGTATTGGCGCGAAAGAAAGTTCGTGACGTCCTCATCCGTGAGGAAGCCGAGCTTCACCAGTGCGGAGCCCAGGCGGGAGTTCTGCTCCTTCTGGGCCTTAGTCGCTTGTTCCAACTGCTCTGGGGTAATGATCTTCTCTTTGACGAGGAGGTCACCCAGCCGTTGAGACATACCTCGATCTCCTATCCACGCGGCGGAACGATGCCCGAAACTCTTGCAGGCCTTGGCGCGAAGAGCGGCCTTTTGTTGGGAGAGAAACGCAGCCCACTCGCGTTGACACAAATTGTCAACGCAACCGCATTACCGTACCAGTTACCGTAGTACTTGGACCTGACGGAGGGCGAAGCCTTCAAGTCGCTGAGATCCTGGACCCTACGCCAATTGCGGTTTTTCTGGGAAGTGAGGCACGACCCGGACCGCGGGACCATGCACTTCGGTAAGTCCCACCCCGGGGCGCACGCGCCGGTTATGGCTCAGGGGACATTACCAGCTAAACTTTTCCATGAGGAACTGCTAACTTGCCACAACCCACCGCCGAAGCCGAGCTTCGCTCCTACTATCGCGCGCTCTACCATGCTTGGGGAGCGCAGCACTGGTGGCCCGCGCGCACTCGCTTCGAAGTGATCGTCGGCGCCTACTTGACGCAAAACACAGCTTGGACCAATGTCGAACGAGCCTTGGCGAATCTTCGTGCGGCACGGCTGCTGAGCGTTCGCGGCATCCGCCGAGTACCCCTGGCGGAGCTTGAGAGACTGATTCGGCCCTCCGGCTATTTTCGCCAGAAAGCCGCACGATTGAAGACGTTCGTCACGTTCCTCAATCAAGAATATGGTGGTTCGCTGGCGCGATTATTTTCCCAGCCGACGAACGAAGTGCGCGAGGAATTGCTCGCTCTGAATGGTGTGGGACCGGAGACGGCAGATTCGATTCTTCTGTACGCGGGAAACCATCCCGTCTTCGTCGTGGATGCCTACACCCGCCGTATTCTCGACCGCCACAGTATCTTGCCTGCCGACGCCGACTATGAAGATATTCGAAAGCTATTCCAGCGTGCCTTAACACCGATTGTGGACGAGGAGCAGCAAAAGCCCTGGGAGGCGCGACCCAAACTGGAGTCTGGAGTTCGTGGGGCTCCGCATCCGCCATCTCCGATCAGCACCACTCCTCGTACCGCACTCGCCCAGGTTTACAACGAGATGCACGGTCTGATCGTCGGCGTGGGGAAGGAATTCTGTCGAAAATCGCAGCCTCAATGTGACGAGTGCCCTTTACAGCCCTTCCTTCCACGGCGTAAGTAAGAGAGCGGCCGAAGATCGATGCCGGATACCATGTCAAGCTTAACTTTGCGCCTCATGCTCTCGACGGTCGTGCTTGCCACATTGGCCTCCCCGAGCCCCGCGCCGTCGCTTCGAGAGGCCGCCGATCGAGCGTCCGTGCTGGTAGGGACGGCGGTTCGACCTTCACAATTTGCCGAACTCGCTTACGCTTCCACCCTGTCCCGCGAATTCAACATGGTTGAACCGGAAGATGTGATGAAGTGGTGGGTCGTGCGCGCAAGCGCGGACACCTTCGATTTTCGTCAGGGAGACGATGTCGTCCACTTCGCACAGGCGCACGGAATGAACGTACGTGTCACTGCCTCGTCTGGGGACGCGACAATCCAGCCTGGCTCACGCAAGTCCAGTTCACGTCAGCTCGGTTGTCCGACTTGCTGCACGAACACATCAACAAAGTGATGAAGCACTATGCGGGGCAGGTCTTCGCCTGGGACGTAGTGAACGAAGCTCTCGACGAGAATGGCAAGGTACGCGATTCACTCTGGTTCAACCAGCCCGGCATCGGCCTGGCCGGAAAAGGCACAGCCTACATTGAGCAAGCCTTTCGCTGGGCGCACGAAGCGGATCCGCAAGCGCTCCTTTTCTACAACGAAGCGGAAGGCGAAGGCATGAACCGCAAGTCCGACGCCATCTATGCCATAGTAAAAGACTTCAAAACTCGGCGCGTTCCTATCGACGGAGTCGGCTTGCAGTTGCACATTTCCAACCTCAACTTCGATGCCGGTGCAGTGGCGACGAATATCGCGCGTCTAGCGGCCCTGGGAGTGCAAGTCCATATCACCGAGCTTGACGTTTCTTTACCGCTCGATGCCCGAGAAGTCACTCACCCGGACGACCTTACTCGTCAGGCCGAAATTTATCGCGCCATCGTGCGGGCGTGCCTGCAGAGTCGCGGCTGCACCGCCATTCAGACCTGGGGATTCACTGACAAGTATTCATGGATCGGCTCGCATTCACACGGCACGTGCGGCCAGGCCCTGCTTTTCGATCGCAGCTACCAGCCTAAGCAATCCTACCGGGCCATTCTCGATGAACTTTCAACCGGACGGAGCGGTCTCCAGCAAGGTACTAAGCCCTGAATCCGACGCGTCCTTCGCGTTGCCTGTGCATCTATAATGACTTGCAACGTCCAAGCCCGGCGCGAGTTTCGCACTGCATCGGACCTCTGGGCGGCAACTCCCAGTGACGCAACCGGCCCCAACCCGGCTTCCGAAGGCCTCCAGCCGCAAGCTGTACATGATCCTGCTGGCGATCGCCGTTTTCGTTCTGCTGGCTATTCTGGTTTCGCAGACTGCCTTCGAACTCAAGTTCCTTCAGCCGGGAAACAACCAGGAGATCGTGGTATTCGCGGCGCTGTCCGCCCTGATCTTTCTGTTGTTCGTGGCTCTGACGTTCGTTCTCCTGCGCAATCTGCTTAAGCTATTCGCCGAGCGCCGCCTCGGAGTCCTGGGCTCGAAGTTCCGCACGCGCATGGTCATCGGTGGATTACTGCTGTCTTCCGTTCCCCTGATCGTGATGTATTTCTTCTCCTACGGATTGATGAACCGCTCCATCGAACGCTGGTTCTCGACTCCAGTGGAACAAGTGCGTGCCGACACCCACGCCATGGTTACGCTGCTGGCAAATTACGCGGCGCAGAACGCCCGCTCCGAGGCGCTCGCGATTGCCGCCTCCCCAGACGTGCAACGCGGATTTGCCGGTCACGGCTTTTCGACCGTGGTCGATGAACTCCAGAACCACGAACTTACTCTGCAGGGTGGATTCGCCCTCGCCGTGCAGGACGGCAGCGCCGATGCGAGTTTCAATGCGCCTGCCCCCTGGGTGCTTTTGAAGCCGAAACTGCCGATTGGCGACGCTCAGGCAGGACGTCCCGCGCAGTTTACCTGGGACCAGACCGACTACACCCTGGGCAGCGCCCCGGTCGGGAATGGTGGAATGATCCTGGTCGCAATTCCACTTCCGAACGAGTTTTCGCAGACCGTCCGACAAGTCGAGGCCAGCCAGCAGCGTTATTTCGAACTGGCTCATGAACGCCGGATCGTGCGCCGGACCTACATGGGTTTGCTGCTACTGCTCACCATGATCGTGCTTTTCGTCACAACCTGGATCGCACTATTTCTTTCGAAGCTGGTCACGCGTCCGGTTGCGGCTCTGGCCGAGGCGACACAAGAAATTTCGCGGGGACGTTTCGACTATCGCGTGGACGTCAGTGCGGCCGATGAGATCGGCGACCTGGTGCGATCGTTCAACCGCATGGCGGAAGAACTGGAAAGCAGCCGTTTTCAAATCGAAGCTTCCAGCCGCGACCTGAGCGCCGCCAATGCCGAACTTGATCAACGCCGCCGCCAGACGGAAACGATTCTGGAAAGCATTCCCACAGGCGTGCTTTCCCTCGATGCGAACCGACGCGTCACGCACGCCAACCAGGCGCTGCTCCGGATGTTTCATCCCGACAGCGCTCGCAGTACCGCTCCTCAGATTCTTCAAGGAGCGGCTTTGGCGGATGTGTTTCCCGCCGAGGTGCTGGAAGACTTCGAGCCTCTGCTGCGCCGCGCCGATCGAATGGGCATGACCACCAGCCAAATGGAAATGACGTTACAGCGCACCTCCGTGAACGTGGCTGTCACGGTGGCGATTTTGCGTCACCAGGGCCAGCAGTCCGGATATGTCCTGGTTTTCGAAGATCTCTCGGACCTGCTCAAGGCACAGAAGCAGGCGGCATGGCGGGAAGTGGCGCGCCGCGTAGCTCACGAAATCAAAAATCCCCTCACGCCAATCGCCTTGTCCGCTGAGCGCATCCAGCGTCATCTGGACCGCGCTACGCCCGCCGATCCAGCGTCTCTGGATGTGGTCCGTTCCTGCGCCGAAACAATTGCAGGCGCCGTAGAAACCGTCCGTCGCCTCGTCGACGAGTTTTCAACCCTGGCTCGCTTTCCCACTTCACATCCCCAGCCGGCAGATATTAATGAGCTCATCGAGCAGGCGCTCTCCATGTTTGACGGAAGACTGGATGGCATCAGCCTGCAGACGACGCTCGCGCCGGACCTTCCCATGGTCATGGCCGACGGTGAGGCCATCAAACGCGCCGTCGCCAACCTCGTAGACAACGCGGCCGAAGCCCTGCAAGATTCCATGGTAAGAGAAATCGAGATTGCGACCGCACTCGTCGCCAGCCGCGACGCAGTGGAGATCACGGTCTCCGACACTGGTCACGGAGTCACCCGGGAACTCAAGGAGAAACTCTTCCTGCCCTACTTTTCCACGAAGAAGCGCGGCACTGGACTAGGCCTCGCGATCGTGAGCCGCGTGATAGAAGACCATCACGGCTCCATTCGTGTAGAAGAGAACCAGCCCGTAGGCGCAAGGTTCATCGTGGAGTTGCCGGTTGTTTCCGAGCCTGCCGCCGTGGCCGCGTCCGTTCAGCATGCCTAGCATCCTCATCGTTGACGATGAAGCCGGAATCCGCGAATCCCTCGCTGGAGTTCTCACCGACGAGGGATACACCGTCTCTTCCGTCGAAAGCGGCGAGGCTTGCCTCGACGTGGTGAAGAAGACTTCGTTCGACGTCATCCTGCTCGACATCTGGCTTCCCGGCATCGACGGCCTCGAGGCGCTGGAAAAAGTCCGCGAGTTCGACAATCCGCCTGAAGTCATTATGATTTCCGGTCACGGGACCATCGAAACCGCGGTTCGCGCCACCAAGCTGGGCGCTTATGACTTTCTGGAAAAGCCCCTATCTCTCGACAAGACGCTGATTCTGGTCAAGAACGCGATCGAGTCCAAGAAGCTGCGCCGGGAAAATGTCGACCTGAGAAAACAGCTTTATGCCAAGAGCGTAATCGCGGGCAACAGTATTCCCATGAAGGCCCTGCGACAGCAGATTGGCCTGATGGCGCCAACCAACGGCCGCGTTCTGATTTACGGTGAGTCGGGAACCGGCAAGGAGTTAGTCGCGCACGCCATTCACGCGCAAAGCCTGCGCAGGGATGAAACTTTCGTCGAAGTGAATTGCGCCGCCATCCCCGAAGATCTGATCGAGAGCGAACTCTTTGGCCATCGCAAAGGTTCCTTCCCAGGCGCAGGAGCAGACAAGGAAGGAAAGTTCCAGAAAGCGAACGGAGGCACCCTGTTTCTCGACGAAGTCGGGGACATGAGCCTGAAGACACAGTCCAAATTATTGCGCGCCCTCGACGAACAGCGCTTCACGCCCGTCGGCAGTGAGCAGATGATCACGGTCGATGCTCGCGTCATTGCATCGACGAACAAGGATCTCGAGGAGGAGATTTCTCGGGGCAATTTCCGGGAAGACCTGTTTTATCGCCTCAACGTGATTCCCTTCTTCGTGCCGGCGCTGCGGGAACGCAAAGAAGACATCCCACTTCTGGCGCGCTATTTCCTGAAGGAGCTCGCTGCCACCTACGGCCGCCGGCCGCGCGAAATCACCGACGACGCTATCGAAGTGCTGATGCGATACGCCTGGCCCGGAAATGTGCGCGAACTGCGCAACGTGATTGAGCGCATCGTGATCATGAATCCCACGACCACCCGCTTCGAGCGTAAGCACCTGCCCCCGCTGGTCTATCGCGACGGCAGCCGACGTATGCCCAAGAGCGATTTCTCCACACTGCACCAGGCTCGCGACGCCTACGAGCGCGACTACATCCTCAAAAAGCTCGACGAAAACCACGGCAACGTAAGCCGCACCGCCGAGGTGCTCGGACTCGAGCGCAGCCACCTTTACCGCAAGATGAAGACTTTGGGAATTACCGCGAAAGAATAATAGAAGACAGCTGCTTCTGTAGGTAGTGCTGCAGTTTGAGGGTCGGCGTCATCCTGAACGCAGCCGTTCTTCAGGCGGAGTGAAGGATCTCGCGCGCATCGCCACCGCACTTAGAAGGCAAACTGCACCACTACCCTTCTGCAAGAAGAGTTCCAGCAGTTACCGCTTCACCATATGGATTTCCGTCCCGTTCTTGCGGAACTCCACTTTATCCATCAGCTGGTTGATCAGGAAAATACCACGTCCATGGTTGGAATAAACATTCTCACCCACCGTACAGGTCGGAATCGCGCCCGGGTCGAACCCGTTTCCCGGATCGCGCACGACGATGATGATGCCACGTTCCTCGTCGCAGGCCACCAGGCACTCAACAATCTTGGTGGGATCTTCCTTCGCGCCATGGACCACCGCGTTGGCCAGCGCCTCCTGCAGGGACAACTCGATCGCGTCTTCTTTGCCGTCCACGCATTTCAGCTGGCGGATAGTATCCATGACTTGGGCCACGACAGGGTCGACCGCCTTCCGGTCCGCGGCTAGGGTCACGCGCACCTGCAAAGTCAGCTTGTCGGGATCAAAATCGTACTCGGGAAAGTGTTCTTCGGGAGAAGCCCCAGGGTCCATGAATCGCTCGCGCGCTTTATCTGCCAACCTTCTTGGCCTATTGGGATTGTAACGGCACAGCGCCAAAACCGGCAATGCCGGAGGTAACTTGATGTCGATGTAGAAATAGCAGACTACACAACCTTATTTCTTTGTTTCGTTATGTCTGTCCTGATGCCAGGTCTGCTGCAACATCACTTGCTCTAACTGCCGTCTCCAATCCAGTTCCTCTATGAAACTGCGAGAGTCACGCCAGCCTGGCTGCACTTTCACGTAAAGCTCAAGAAACACCTTGGTTCCGAGCATGCGCTCGATTTGCAGCCGGGCTCCGGTCCCGATCTTCTTCAGCATCTGGCCGCGCTTGCCGATCAGAATAGCTTTTTGCCCGTCACGCTCGGCGTAGATTGTCGCCGCAATGCGCGTCAACCTGGCACCCTCCTCAAAGTTCTCCACGATCACGGTGGTCGCGTACGGAATCTCTTCCTCCGTCGCCAGCAGCACCTGCTCGCGAATGATCTCAGCCGCCATGAAGCGCGCCGGCTGATCTGTGACCTGATCCTCAGGAAAGTAGGCGGGCCCGGCGGGAAGCGCGGAGATCACCTTTTCAAGCAATACGTCCAATCCATTCCGCTTGAGCGCCGAAATTGGAATGACCTCCTTGAAGTCATACAACTTGCGATATTCCTCAATCAGCGGAAGCAGTCTGGCTTTTTCGCGAACCCGGTCCACCTTGTTCAAAATGAGGAACGCCGGTGTCCCGGACTGTTTCAACAGGTCAAGTGCAAACTGATCTCGCGGATCAAATTTGCGCGTGACATCCATGATCACAAGTACCAGGTCGCATCCTTCCAGCGCTTCGCGAACCTCCACCATCATCTTGCGTCCGAGCGAACTGTCCGGCTTGTGCACGCCAGGCGTGTCAATGAGCACAATCTGGCCACCGCCGTGCCCCTTCCGCTTCGGAACATGAACGACGCCTTGAATGCGGTTGCGGGTAGTTTGTGGCTTGGGCGAGATGATCGCCAGTTTCTCGCCCACGAGAGCATTGAGCAGGGTTGACTTCCCCGCGTTCGGCCGACCGAGAATGCAAACGAAACCAGAGTGGAATGACATAGCG
>Ga0137393_10001339_pt1 | contig 15522 bp, 20 predicted proteins | sample 15con2h34BmetaG_FD_101396 | JGI IMG/M metagenome (GOLD analysis project Ga0137393, IMG submission 101396) | Vadose zone soil microbial communities from Angelo Coast Range Reserve, California, USA - 15con2h3.4B metaG | ecosystem: Environmental > Terrestrial > Soil > Vadose zone > Saprolite...
CTTGGGGGCGCCTCCGAGTAGCGACACGACGCGGTGAACGGAAGGCGGTGAGGGAAGCGTCCCGAACGGGGTAGCGCCAGTCACGAGCAATTTGCTGAAATCATCACTGAATGCCGAGGCCAGGTCGTAAGCGTCGCCAACCCGAGACACTCGCGCCTTGCTGGTGAAGGAATCTGCTCCGCGCGCCCATAAGATTGCAGCGTGCTGGGTGCCACTCTGGTCGACGGCCTCCGCCTCCAGCGCAAGCCCACCCAGGCCGATCGGAATTCGGAACGATGGCATGAGAACGACGTGGACTGCCGTCGCGACGGCGGCTGCCACCTCCGTGACTTTCGACGCTGCCGCCGCGGTCTCGTCGGTTGGGATGATGCGCGTGATGACCGCGCGCACGGTCAAATCCGCGGGCTTAGCGGCGGGAATGATCTGGAAGCGGTCGCTGAGGCCGCCGCACAAGGATCGGTCGACTGCATTGGCGATCAATCTTAGCTGCACGTCGGACAGTCTTGCCTCGGTCGCCGTTGCGGAGAACGTCGTTGGCATGATGCGGATCGTCCCGGCGGCCAAGACCTCGTCTTTGTTCACGCTCACCTGAGCCTTCGTGAGAAGGCCGTCGCTGGGTGCAAGATGCTGGTACGACAGCGCTCCCTTCTGTTCGAGCGGAACAGAAGCGCAGGCGCCGACAATGAACGGCAGAAACAAGCCGAGTAGCGGAGCGCGACTTCCAGAGCCCTTTGACGCCTCTCTGCGTCGACAACAGGCTTCATGAACTGCCATTTCTACATATCTGGTTGGCAGACTCACTCGATGTGACTCCACATCGTGAAGTTCACTGAATGGAATCTGAGGAGGGTAAATGTGGCCTTAGTCCTTTGAATTGCACCTTCTGCGGCACCGTTGGTGACATTCGTCGCTGGGTATGGGCAAGCAACTGTCAACAAAGCATTTGTGGATGCATTGCTCGGTCGATTGGTCGCTTTGTGACACCGTCCAGGCCCCAATAGAGGGCCGACGAGAGGTTATGACGCATGCTTCGGCGGCGGCGCGCGACGAACACAGCGCGGCAAGTGATCCGTTATCCCTGGCGGAGGTGGCGCGTGGCCAGAGCGACGTTGTCAGCGTTGTAGCGAGAATGATGAAACCAACAAGTAGTGGACGCATTGGCGCGCTCCAGCAGGATGCCGAGTTGCCATGCGAAGATACGAGCTTTTGGTAAGGGCCATCAACAGGCGCGGCAGTACAAACCCCGCCGTTCTGTTAGAATCGGGACATCTGTAGAGCGGAAGTACGATATCTCTGCCGTGCGCCCGAATGATTTGCTTGCCCGATGACTCGAAACGAGGAATTGGCTCATGGCAATGAACTCGTCGAGCGCGAAAAGACCCATGATCAGCATGGCAAGCGCGGCCAGCAGGCGCAACGTGCGCTGCGTGCCGATCACGGTGGGGCTGAATGATGATGAAGTAGATGCTGGCCACGCTCAGCCGGACGACGAGAACGTCGAAGAACGTGACCATCCAGGGTATGGTGCGCCACCAGCGCTTGTCCCCATGGCCCCCATCAGCACTTCGAGCATGCAGGCAATAGCACCAAGCCTGTGGTCAGGGAAAAGTACGGGAGAACCTCACAGCTACGCGGATCCCGGCTGGTGTGAGTCGCCGTCAGGGACAGTGGCGCAAGCGGTGAGTAAGCAAGATCTCGAACGGGACAAGATTAAGGTGTAACAAGGCAACCCGTCGGTGAATGTGCTGACAGCGAGAACGCCAAAGACATCACGTCGACGGTCATATGGCGAGGGTTTGAGCGATCGGAGCATCGATTTTTTCGCGATCGTCCCCAAGGTTGTGGCAGGGCCGGGCTCCAGCATATCATTTTTTTGGCCATAGCCATGAGGACTCGCAACCGAAGTTATGCTAGCGGCATGGCGGCGGAGCCATGACCGACAATGAATGCGACGACGGCAAGCCCCACAACCGCGCCCAAAAGGCCAAACCCCAGAACATACAGGACATTATGGCCCGCGTCGTCTGCGCACAGCGCAACGGGCTTCGCGCCGTTGTTTGTGGCGGTTCCGCGGTTTTCATTGGCAGCCTCCATTTCTTTTTTCGGAGCGTTGGCTGCGTCATTGAAGATTGCGCCGAGATCGGTAAAGCTCCGCACGGTCGCGTGGCCCATATTTCCCCCCTGGCTCTGCACACCTATCTGTCATTGTCTGTCATTTTTGTCATTATCGACCGCAATCCGACGATAACATGAGCCCATCAGCCCGCCGGCGTGATCATGTCTGGGCAAAGTGAAGGCGGGTCAGATCAAAAACATTGTCCGTGCGGCGTGCTTTGCAAATAAGAAGTATCATATTGAATATCACCGACGCATTCGCACGATATCATCAATGAAAATGCGCGACATCGCGAATACAGCGAAGATATAATGCTCAGCGAGCATCGCAATCTTGTTGAAGCGATGAACATTTGGGCGCGTTCCGGTCATATTGAACCCATTTTATTCGGAGCCATGGTCGGGTTTGTCCAAGGTCAAGTCCGGCCATGACGGTGGAGAAACGGTTCAATTTGTAGCGTTATTCATGGAGCGCCGGCGGCAGCGTGCCTAGCATGCCGACCAGGAAAAGGATGATCAGCCCCAGCGCGGCTTCCATCAGACTGTTGTTTCGAAGCTGGCGTAATGCGGCGGCACGCTGGACCGCGCCGGGCTTCTCGACAATTCGCGGAGTCAGTCTGAGCCGATTGAAAGCCGCGATCGAGAGCATCACGAAGAACAGCACGACTTTCAGTGACAGCAGACGGCCGTAGTCCGTGCTAGCCAGAGCATCGATGCTACCCACCAGAAACCAGCTATTGATGATGCCGGTCGCCACCAGCGTGCCGACGCTGACAACCCCGAGCACTGAAAACCGCAGTGTCGCCGTCCGGGCAATCCTGATCGACATCGCATCGTTCTTCGAGTATGCCGCGCTAAGCAGCATTGCAAGCGGCAGGAGCGCTCCGAGCCACGCGGCCGCGGCGACCAGATGCAGAATATCGGCGCTCAAGTGAACCGCGCCTTCCATATCCGACCCCGCGGCTGCGTGACCGGCAAACGCTAACGCGCCGACAAGAGACACTGCAAGCGTGGTCGAGAGCACGCTTGATGCACGGACGTTGGCTAGCGGGCCAGTTTCGAGGACAAGCGCTGCCGCGAAAAGCGCCGCAAGAACCGCGCGCGCCGCCCAGACATTTCCGAAGTCGGTGTTCAATAGAACGTTCCAAGCCGCGCCCTCGGTGAAGACAGCTGACGGCGGGACCTCGGTCATTTGGGCGGCTTGAACGACGAACCAGCCAGCACCCGTAACCAGGACGAATGCAAAGCTGAGCCACACGATCCAGGCAAGTCGGCGGCGAACGATGGCGGCCATGTATCCGTCACCCTGGGCCGTCCGAACTGCCGGGTCGCTGACTAAGGTCTTAAACGGGCGCGCGCCCGCCAACGATGCCGTCGCGGCGAAGTGGAGAGCGCGCAACCAGATCAAGGGATCGTTCAAGTCTATCCCCCTGAGACCGATTTTATCGCGGGAACGCCTCGCTATTCTCCAACATTGAATGTGAAATTGCCGTTGATCTTGTGGGTATCGGATGACATGGCCCGCCATTCCACGGTGTAGACGCCAGGGTCCAATGGCGGCAGCGAAACCCGCACGACCGTTCGGTCTGCCTTGTCGACGTGCGCATCGGCGTTGTCCACTTGCTTGCCGCCGGAATCGCGAATCACAGCAGAGCTGAATGCCGGCTCCAGTCTTTCATTGAATTTGAGTGTGACTTCGTTTGGCGCGGATTTGACCATGGCGCCTTCCGCCGGGGTTGCGCGAACAAGATGGGCGTGTGCAAGCGCTGCAACAACTCCCGACAAGGATAGCGCGACGGACGCCAGAGTAGTGATGATCGTACGCTGAAGTGTCATAGTAACGTCTCCTGAGGTTATGAGGTTAATGCGAACGCTGCGGCAGACGGCGCCGAACGTCATGCCGAGCTACTTTGCCTTTTCAATCTTCGTGACGGTGAACTGGCCGTTCACTTGTTCGGCGTCGAACTTGATTTTGTTGCCGGCTTTCACGGCCTTGAGCATCGCGGGATCCTGCGCCTTGTAGACCATGGTCATGCCGTTCTCCATTCCGAGCTTCTTGGCCGGGCCATGCTTGATGGTGATTTTGCTGGCAGATTGATCGACCTTCATGACTTGCCCGTCTATCAGGTCCGTCTGCGCGATGGCGCTTTGCGATCCAAAGGAAAGCGCTAGCGCCAGAACGAAGTATGCGATTGTTTTCATCTTTCCCTCCTTTCAGTGATGTGATTTGGAACTCGTCCCTACCGTTCTTTCATTTGTTGCTCTGGGGCGGGGTCCCGTCGAAGGGCTCTCGGACCGGGGGACGGGCTGATCCGTCGCAATCTTGACTTCGTGTGCGACGCTTCCGGCGGGATTCTTGTAGGGACCTGGATCGCCATAGTCGTTCGCCGCCAAGTCTTCGCGCACCTTCATGACTGTAAACATGCCGCCCATCTCGATCGGCCCGAACTGCCCAAAGCCAGTCATCATCGGCAGGGTATTGTCCGGCATGGGGTGCTCCATGCTGCCCATCATGGCCATGCCTTCGGAGCCCATCGGATGAAAATCGGGGACGAGGCGTTGGACCGCTTTGGTCAGATTCTTCACGTTGGCGCCGATGAAATTCCGCGTGTTGTGGCCCATGGCATTCATGGTGTGGTGCGACTTGTGGCAATGGAATGCCCAGTCGCCGGGCGCGTCTGCGATCACCTCGAAGGCGCGGATCGCGCCGACTGGAACGTCGGTCGTTGTCTCTGGCCAGCGCGCGCTTTCGGGAATCCAACCGCCGTCCGTACAGGTCACGGCGAAGCTGTGGCCGTGGAGGTGGATTGGATGGTTGGTCATGGTGAGGTTGCCGATGCGCACGCGCACACGGTCGCCGATGCGCACAGGCAACGGATCGATCCCCGGGAATACCCGGGCGTTCCAGGTCCACATGTTGAAGTCGGTCATCTCGGCGACCTTCGGCAAATAGGTGCCGGGATCGATCAGGTACGAACTCATGACGAACACGAAATCACGATCGACCCGGTGGCGCTTCGTATCCCGCGAGTGGACCACGAACATTCCCATCATGCCCATGGCCATCTGCACCATCTCGTCGGAGTGCGGGTGGTACATGAAGCTGCCGCTGCGTTTGAGCTCAAACTCATAGACGAAGGTTTTGCCTGGATCGATGTGCGGTTGGGTAAGCCCGCCCACGCCATCCATGCCGTTGGGGACCAGCATGCCGTGCCAGTGCACGGTCGTGTGTTCGGGCAGCTTGTTGGTGACGAAGATGCGGACCTTGTCGCCCTCTACGGCCTCGATGGTAGGTCCCGGCGACTGGCCGTTGTAGCCCCACAGATACGCCTTCATACCAGGGGCAAATTCACGGACCACGGGCTCGGCCACCAGGTGGAATTCCTTCCAGTCGCCGTTCATCCGCCAAGGCAGCGTCCAGCCGTTCAGTGTCACGACCGGCTGGTAATCGGGCCCGCTCGACGGAAACAGGGGCGGCTGCATCGTATCGGTGTCGGTCGTCGGCGCCTCGGGAATGCTCGCCGCCTGCACGCGGCCGCTGATCGCGCTTGCGCCAACCAGCACGGCGCCCGCTCCCAACAGGTTTCGTCGCGATAACATGCGTGTCTCCTTAACTCGTTCACTCGCCCGCTGTGATGTTTGATCCGGTTGCGACGCGCGGCGTTGCGCCGGCGTTGCCCGTCGTGCCGCCGCCGGCGACAGCGGCCGTGAGATTGGCGCTCGCCAGCCAGAAATCGCGTTGCGCCTCGATGGCCGCGATGTTCACGGTGACGCGCTGCCGCGCTTCAATCAGCAACGAGAAGACGTCAATCTGCATCGCGCCGTAGCGCAGCATCGTCTCGTCCGTGATGACCTGACGCAGCGGCAAGACCTGGCCACGGTAGTGAGCGGCGATATCGTAGGTCGATCGGTAGAGCCGGTAGGCCTCGCGCGCTTCCGACCGCACGTTCACCGCCCTCTCCGTGAGGCAGTTCACCGCCTGCATGTAAGCCTCGCCAGCTTGCCGGAGCCGCACCTCGCCGAAGTCGAAGATCGGTACCTGGAAGTCGACTGCGACCCCGCCGCCGGTGCCATGGACTCCGCCTGGTTCGCGCTGCGTCCGGGAGACGCCGGCGACGTCGAGCAAATTGATGAACCGCGTCGCGCTGGTAAGGCCATAGAACTTGGCGAGCGCATCAACCTCGATACGGGCGATCTCGAGATCGACGCGCCGGCGGACCGCCTCGACCTCGATCATTGACAAACTCTTTGGTCTTTTAGGCAAGGTCGGCAGCGCCTCGGGCAGCTTGAATCCGAGGTCGCAGCCCCACAGACCGAGAGAGCGGACCAAGGCCTCGCGGTCGCTTGCCGCCTGTTGCCGCGCTGCTGCGAGTTGGGCCGATAACTCGGCGTAGAATAATTGCTCGCGCGCCTGATCGAGCTTGTTCATGGCGCCGGTCCGTCCAAGTTCTGTTGCGAGCTTCGCCGCGGTTTCGGCCGCCGAGCCTGCCTGCTCCAAAAACGCCACCAACTGGCGCGATGCCACGGCGCGATAGTAGTTGCGGCGCGCTTCCAGACCGACCCTGATCGTTTCCTGGGCGGCATTGAGCTGGGCTTGACGGAAACGCTCGGTGGCAATCTCCGCGCGCGCCGGTAGCGTTGCCAAGGCCAGAATGTTGGTGACGATCTGACGCTCAATATCGAGCTCGACCGACGTTGAAATCCGGCTGAGTGAAAATGCTGGGTTGGGCGGTAGGCTCGCTTCGACCCGAACGGCCTCCGCGATGCCAAGTTCATTGTAGGCCGCCTGCAGCCCTCTGTTGTTGAGCAGCGCCACTTGAGCCGTTGCGCGGGCCGACAGCGGAGATGCGAGCAGTTGCCGCACTCGGCTGCGCGCCGTTTCGGCCGCTTCCGCAGTGTCGACCCGGTGCGCATCTTGTCCGAGCGCACCGGCCGCAACCCCGCTCACCACATCCATGCCAGCATCCGGGGAAAAAGACGCGCACCCTGCAAGCCACATCGCCGCAAATGTGGAGGCCACAATGCGGGTACCTCCCGTAGGAGATCGCAGCGTGACAGTCATGGCTCCCGTCCCCTTTGCTGCGCCGGTGACGGAGCGACGTTTCGATTGATATCCTGCCAGGGTTGCGGCTCGGCCGGTGCAAGGGTGACGGCGGGTGTAGCCGAACGGTATCGGGTCGCGGGGACACGTACCGCCGAATCCGCGGCCGCAACCGAAGAGGCGGGAGGCAGCGTTGCGGTGCACGCGGCATTGGCAAGCACAAGCGCGAGCCCGATTCCGAGCTGGAATAGAGCCTCACACCAGCGATGTGTGAGCATCACGTCCTAACCTCACGCACAAATCGGAGGAACGTGCCTGCTAATCGCAGACACACTACGACTCGGATTAGTGCAGAGGTCTTGGAGGACGGTCGAGCCGGCCGCGCGGGATGCCCAGCGCCAAGTTGTCGGGGCCGACGGAAAGCTGCTCGCCAACTACGCCTTCGGTTTCAACCGCGATGACCGGAGGCAGAACGCCCGCAAAATACGCATGCAAGGCGCAACAGGTATCGGCTAGGGTCCCACCGTGATCGTGGTGATCGTGTAGCTTTCCGTGATCGGCATGGTCCTGCGCATGATGATGGTGGTCGTGCGACGCGGCGGCGGTCGCCAATGGGCTGGCAATTCATGGTGGCGGAGGCCATCGCTGCGCCCCTAATGGTCGCAGTTCTCGCTCTTCTGTTTCGCGCGTTCATGCGTCGAGAGCTCGTTCGCGCCGCAAAGGAGCAAGCCGACAGAGGCATTGCGGGGCGTATGGAAGGCCACGCCGAGATGGACATGTCGGTGCCGGCTGAAGGTTCGCTTTGGCGCCGGATGATTTCCGAGAGGGGGCTGACCGCAATCAGCCACTACTTCGTAATGGACTGGGCATCCGTTTGGATGGACATCGTCGGCGGTCTTCTCATCGCCGGCGCAATTGCCGCTTGGGTGCCGCCGGATTTTTGGAGAGCCTTCTTCCTGACCGATCATCCCCTCCTTGCAACGCTGTGGGGACCGATCGTTGGGCCATTGGTCGCCATCATTTCCTTCGTGTGTTCGGTCGGAAATATCCCGCTTGCGGCGGTCTTGTGGAACGGTGGGATCAGCTTTGGCGGCGTGCTCGCCTTCATCCTGGCCGATCTGATCATGTTGCCCGTGCTCAACATCTACCGCAAGTACTACGGATTGAAGATGGCGATCTTCCTGCTCGTCACGTTCTATGCTGCCATGGCGATAGCCGCCCCCATCGTCGAGATCCTGTTCGCGTTTGTCGGACTGATTCCGCACGAACATTTTGCGCACGTGGTCGAGGCTTCGATTACATGGAATTATACGACGTGGCTCAATATTGCGTTTCTTGGTCTGGCGGCAATCCTCGTGTGGCGGTTCTTCCGAACGGGCGGCATCGATATGCTGCGCATGATGAACGCACCATCCCACGGCGAGCCGCATCACACACGGTGATGCCGTGTGGAGCGCCGCCGAGCGGGTACTATCCGATTCTGCGAGCATCAAACGCGGCTGTCTTGAGAGCGTGAGCCTGTCTGCCCGCGCCACCGACAACGATCAGAAGCCCAAGGATGACAATCTTCCAGGCCGGCGAGACGCCGAGGACGAGACTGAAATTGTTGTCCAGAGTGCCAAGGGGCTCATAACCGTGATAGGCCCAAAGCCAGCCAGCCTCGAGAAGTCCGGTAAAGAGGCTCGAAGCCACAGCGAGCAGCGCTAACGCCCTAATATCGGTCCCGTGTCTACGGCGATTCAGCGTTCTCCAGCCCATGAGCCAGAAGAACATTCCGCTCATCAGGTACTGCTCCGGATATGCGTCGGGTGACAAGAGATAGTGAATGAGCGCCAGTCCTGTAATCGCGTAGATCGCGTTGTGCAGCTGTTGCCAACCTTTCGCTCCCATGCGCCGAACTGCGGCGTCCACGGATGTCGCGCCCAATGCGATCAGACCAATCGTCGCGACCGTCGCCAAGATCAAACTGAGCCTCGTCGCCATCTCGTGGACGATGGACGCAAAGTTCCAAAACCGCAACGCAAAATAGATGATGATATGCGCGACCGTGTATGCGAGCGCGGTCACCCCGATCATGCGGCGCACATCGATGAGCTGGCTCCAACGAAAAATCGTGCAAGCGGGCGTTACCGCCAAGGCCAGCATTAGGAAAGCTGTGGCCCACAAGCCTGACCAGTAAGTCATTCCGCCAAGCGGGACCGGTCCGAATTCCCCTGTCGCAACCTGGTCAACCAGCCAGATCGGCGGCACAAACAAGAGAGCGAATGCGATCGCTTTCAGCAATGAAAATTCGCGGCTTCTGTCTTGCCATAGCCAGATCAACCGCACTGTCCGACTCCATTGTGATTGTTCGCTTCCCGAGAGTTTGAGCTTCTCCATCACGCTGTCAACCTTGGTAAGGTGCGAGCAGAAGGCCGCGATTGACGACGACGCGGAGACCGCAAATCCGGGTCGGATGGTGATGGTCGGCTGGATGTTGAGGTTGCAGCGCACGAGCAGTTGGCCGTCTTGTTGAGGCACGGGTGACGCTCCGATACGATCGACAGCCGTTCGGCATCATCAGCGTATCCAGACTGGGAGCACGCGATTCTAGCCGAAGGAGACTTGGCTGTCATAGACGCCAGCCTCGCCCCCTAAAAGCCAGCAGACCCGATGGTGAATAAGAATTCGCATCACATCACAGTTTTAGTATGCGGCGATGCCGTTTCTTCGGAGATCAGCTATTCGGCACCGAGGGCCCAGGCAAGGGCACCGAGATAGAGGCCCAATCCGAAGACCGCATGCACGGAGACGTTGATCGCGCGAACCGCAGCCGGATTCGGAGTACGTGCCGCCATGAAGCCGAGGCCGAGGGCCGGCTGCATGACAAACCAGGGCGCTATGAGCAGCGCGATCGCAAATACCAGCGCGGAGACAAGAGTTGGCCCTGAATCAAAGCCCAGCCTCATGATTGTGAGGTAGAGACCTCCGTAGGCGATTCCTATGGCGTAGTGGAATGCCCAACCGATTGCGACCTCGCCAGGGACCTTGGGAGTCGCAGTAATCGGCCGGTGAATGAAGATCCCGCGCGCGAATCCCGCCACCCAACGTCCAACCAAGCCCCAGTTTGCCGGGGGAAGTCCGATCGCCTGCAAGAGCCGCTGCCAGAGATCTGTCGTCAACGTGGCGATAACCCCGATTGCGATGATCTCGGTCTCGGTGACGGGTCCGACCGAAAGCTTCGTCAGGTCGATCATTGTGCCTCCAGCGGATGTGGTTTCAGCGGTCTCACATCAGATTGGGCGAGCGCTGCCTGAGTAGACGAACGTCATCGGGCGCGGCCCCTTGAGATAGCCGGTTTCGAGGCAATCGATCCGGAAACCAGCCGACCGGATCAAATCATCCGGCTTGCGATTGAGGTGGCAGCCACCCGCAATGCGACTCCATACGGGAGTAAGCCTGTCTTGCCACCGAGCGACGCGTGCCTCAGGGGCGCGGCCGTGCTCGGCGAAGAGAAGGGTACCGTTGGGCCTGAGCACCCGCCGAATTTCCGCCAGCGTCGCGGTCGCGTTGTCGACGGTGCACAAAGTGAAGGTCACGACGGCCGTATCGATGCTGTGATCCTCGATCGGCAAGGCCTCACCGGAGCCACGCAAGAGCTCGACCAAATTCGAAGTTTCTCTTGCACGTTCTTCGGCGAAGCGCAGGAGCTCGGGGGACGGGTCGACGCCCACGACGCGGTCGATCTGATTGCCATAAAACGGAAGATTGAGCCCTGACCCGATGCCAACGTCGAGCACGCGGCCCGCGGCCGCCCTGCCGATACGCTCACGGAACGGGATCATCTGCTTTTGCCGCATGACGAGATCGAGCATGCGGGGAAACAGCCAACTGCTGTAAAAGCCCATTTCTTGCCTCCTTTAATCGTATTAGTGCCAGCGCGGAAAACGACCGCTCCGGCAAAGGACGTGTATCAGTGATTGGCGCTGGACCGGGTGAAGAACAAATACTTCACGAGCGCAGCAGTAGCTAACGTGAGCACTGCAAACTTCAGGGTTCCAGCGGCAATCATCAGCCACAACATGTCGTGCATCATGTGCATCTCCTTCCTCCGGTCTCTCGCGCCGTAAGCGGTGAACGACCCTTCCCTCACGGTCGTCGCACATCGTTTCTACTACTCAGTACGGAGAGTGGCATGCATCGGTTACATCGTCGGATTTTCATCCGATGAAAGTGACTGCCAACAGATATCATGACTCTTGACGAGTGGAGTGCGGCAGCCTTCAGGCGCCGGGAATTACGAAGGCTGCGACGCGCTAACCCCAGCGACCGACGGCTTCGGGTGGGGAGGTGCCGCGGAGCTGCGGCAGCGCCTCCGCTGGCGTTGCGCGGATATGGTCGGCTCCGTGATGGGCGGCGAACCCAAGTGTGCTCCGGCGCCGGCCTGCCGCACAGCGGTCGCGCGCCTTGCTGCCGCCAAGGGGCAACGGATCAATTATTAATCCCAGCTGTTGGCGTTCTTCGGGAAACGGGGACGCTGGACCCGTACGACGCAAAAGCGTTGGCCGGTGGGCGCCTCCATTACCACCCAGCGTTCCAGTCGGTCCACCACCTGGGCGCCCGGCTTCTCCAGGCGTGCCACTTCAGCAGGGATGTCGTCGGTTTCGATGTCGATGTGGACACGGCTTTCGTGGTTCACACGCTGGACCTGCACGATGGGCTCATCGGGCGGCGTCTCCAGCATGCGATAATTGCCGCGGCTGTCCGGGATGCTTGAGGTCCACCGGGCGTCCCAGCGCTTCGCCCCAGAAGCGGGCGGCAGCATCCTACGTCGGTGGTCCTGCAGTCGATCAGCACAGCGCGGAGGCGGGAATGGTGCATCTCGGTGTCTCTCATGCGAACCCGTTGAATTCGCAACTTCAGCTATGCGCACGTCGCGGCATTGTGCCAAATGCCCGGATCACCATCGTAGGAGCCTTGGTCCGAGTATCGCACCGACGAGCGCACAGAGGACAATAGGTCCGCCATACCAAAGCGCGATAAATGGGATGGAGCCGCCGGGGTGGTGGAAAGCGAACACTGCCGCGCCCAACGCGCCAGCAACCAACCCGATAATCGCCCCGGTCCGCACGAGGTTGGTTGGCGCTCCTCTACGGAGAGCCCAGATGAGCGACGCGAACGGCGCAATTGCGAACAGCGGAATGCAAAACAGGCAAGCCGCCCATTGCGGTCCAAAGACCATTTCACCCCAGGCGATCGGCTGACTAAGGACGAGTGCAACAACACCAGCTGACAGCATGGCGACGAACAACAGCGCGGCAAGGATCAGAGGCGTGCGCCCCGGCTCCCCGGGCCGCGCGGCACGGACCAGGAAGCTCGTTCCCGCAGCAACGAGTCCGAGCGTAAACGCTATCGCCACGATCTTAAGACCGAAGTACTCCCCGCCGAGCCCATCGGTCGGCACACCAAAGATCGCCAGCATCAGACAAAGCGCCGCTATCGCTCCCACAGCCAGCGCAATAACAAACGTATTACGAAGCTGTCCTCCTTCGACGGCTTCGAGATTGGTCCCCAGTACGTTGATGAGCTCATCAGTCTTCATGAACAGTTCCTGTACCAACGAGGAGCGACAAGGCTCTCAATCCGCGATGTACCGATACCTTGACGGCCGACTCTGACATGCCTGATCGCACCGCAGCTTCGCGCACGCTCAATCCATCGAGCTTGACCATCTCAATGGCACGTCTCGTCTTGGGGGCCAGCCGTGCCATGAGCTTATGCAAATCGAGCCGGCTATCGACGACTGTCGCATCGTCGTCAGCAAACAAGTCTGGCGCCTCCTCGACTGGCACGTCTCCGATCGACGCTTTCGCGCGCCGGAGATAGTCCACAAGCCGGTAGCGCGCGATGGCGTAGACCCACGGCGTAAGGAGCTGCGACCGATCATACGTATGCCGTCTCGTGTGGAGAGCGATCAAAGTCTCCTGGAGAAGATCCTCCGCATCGGTCGGGCCCTTGCCGATCCGCGCCAGTTGTCTCTTGAAATACGCCCGCAAGTGGACACTCAGCATATTCAGAAGCGCCCTGTGTGCTGCCTCATCTCCGTCCAAGCCCGCTAGCATGAGGGCCCGAAGGTCCGGCTCGTCCGACCGTATATCCATGGCTTGGTGACCTGGCCTGTCGGCTGCCGGCTCGAGTTTCATTTATCGCTCGGAGTCCGTGGTCGACGATCCCGCTCGCGCGGTTGGCCGCCAAGTTCGGAGCTTCGGAGGTTTTCGCCGGTCGACACATATACTCGGCGCAGCCCAATGTTAAACCTAACTGACCGTGTGGTCGAGACCAAGCCCTGTCGCTGAACATGACCATTACCTGCAATAAATTGGATCGGTGGTCCGTGCTGGGTTCGGGCAGAGCGCTATTCATGCGCCAGTGCGCGCAGTCACTAGCCACGCTACGGCATCTAGCGAGACACGTCCGGAGGTTTCGAACTGGCTCAGCGCCGCACGAAGATCGGCCCTGACTGCGTGTTTCGTTCCGCCGTCGAGGCCGGCCAGGATCTCGTCAAGCGGACCGAGCTGCAAAAGCATATTGGTGGTCTCCTCGAGAGACTTTCCACCGACTTTTTCGATCACGCGCTCAATCTCGATATCGGCAAAGTCTGATCGAGATAAGATTCGCTGCACCCGGTCAGCGTCGGCGAACGCGAACGGGCCTGGTGCATCCGGATCCCCGGGAGCGGGGAGCGAGATATGCCGAGCCGCGGCGGCAAGTGGGATCGTGACAAATTGATTTTCCCGAGGCGCCGGCCAACAAACGAAGGCCAAACGTCCGCCCTGCCTGAGGGCCGAGTGAAGGTTGTGGAACGCGGCGTCCGGATCGTCGAAGAACATGATCCCGAAGCGCGAAAAGATGAGATCGAAACTTGCTGCGGGAAACGGATAGGTCTGCGCGTCAGCTTCCTCGAAATGAACGTTCTCCAAATCGGATTTCTGTGCCAGCGCACGTGCGGCCTCGATCAATTGGGCGGAGATATCGACGCCCAGGATTGAACCTGAATGGCCCACGCGACGAGCAAGCTCGACTGTCGTTTCACCACATCCGCAGCCGACATCGAGAACGCGCTCGCCGGGCTGAATGCTGGCGCGGTCCATTGCCCGGCGTCCGAAAGGGGCGATCTGTTGGTCAATGATCGCATGCCGTTCGAGCCAGCGACTTCCCGTTTCAGTGTTCCATTTTTCGCGCTGCGTTGCGTTCGCGATAACAGGTGTGTGAAGAGTCATCTCTATCAACTCCGTCTATGTGAGTCGCGGTTCGATGTCCGCGGGCCGGATCGCATCCGTCGGAACAAGCTATCCGTGGCGGTCGCCGGCCTGTCATCTTCTCTGGGGTTACGGGTGAGGTGCAAATGCCGTGCGCCGAGTTGGCTCGGTCGCATTAGGTCCTCACGTCCGTAGGAGCGGGCGCCTCGGTCTGTGCGGCGCCTTTTTGCTGGCCGTGATGCATGCCCTTCATACACATGAACATCATTGCGGCGCACGGCAAGACATAGAGCAGCGGCAGCAGGTTCGCCGCTGCGAGCGAATGCTGACCCAAAGCGAGCGCGCCAGCGACCGCGACCGTCGTTACAGCCGCTGCGATGACGAGGCCGCGGCTGCGGCCGAGCCGACCCGACGAGCCTTGTCCGCCGATATGACACGAGGAGCCGCCGGACCGAGTGACCGCTTGACCATCTGTCGTTCCCATAGGTGTATCTCCGTAAAAAGGGAGGCGCGCTCGCATTGCCGAGGACCTCTCCTGTGGCAGATTCGGTGGTTTCCTTAGGCGGTTGCACTGCCGCGACCGGCAAAGAAGAGGTATTTGACGAGTGCGGCGCCGCCCAGAGCCAGCACGCCATAGATCAGCACGACGCTCGCAATCACGAGCCATTGGTTGGTGCCGCAGTTCAATACGCTCTCCATGATTCCACTCTCCATTTGTAGCTCGTCGATCCGATAGGCCGGGCCGGATTGCTCCACCTTGCGGCGGTCGACTGCCGCCTGCACAAATGAGTACGAAGGGGCGCGGAGATCGGTTACATCTCGGCTGCGCTCACGCAGCAGTGAACGCTGGCGATACGAGAATGGCTTTGTACGATGGTAACGGATATATCCACTGCGGTATTTGCATGCCCCCTACATGGCGTTTGCCAGGGGTGGGAGATCGTGCGGCGGCTGATCCTCGGCTGCGTACTCTCGGGTTCATCCAGGCTGTCGACTCATATACGGAGATGAGGCGCCTTCTTGCGGACGACCGCCCTAAGCAGAGATTCTCTGTTCGCCCAACAGATCGCGATTTCGTTCTGTGTTCAAGTCGGCGACGGCCCTGTGGATAGCGGCGTCGAGGGTGTC
>Ga0137393_10001346_pt1 | contig 15488 bp, 15 predicted proteins | sample 15con2h34BmetaG_FD_101396 | JGI IMG/M metagenome (GOLD analysis project Ga0137393, IMG submission 101396) | Vadose zone soil microbial communities from Angelo Coast Range Reserve, California, USA - 15con2h3.4B metaG | ecosystem: Environmental > Terrestrial > Soil > Vadose zone > Saprolite...
CCATCAATGGCATTGGGGAACGCGCGGGGAATGCCTCGCTGGAAGAAATCGTAATGGCGATGCGTGTACGACCCGATCTTCACCCCTATGACACCGGAGTGCTGAGTGATCAACTGTATCCGACCAGTAAGTTGTTAAGCGAGATTACTGGTGTCGGTGTGCAGCCCAACAAAGCCATCATTGGACGCAATGCCTTCGCCCACGAAGCGGGCATTCACCAAGATGGAATGCTTAAAAATCCGCTGACCTATGAGATTATGACGCCGCAATCTGTGGGCGTCCCCGACTCGACGCTGGTGCTGGGCAAGCATTCCGGCCGGCACGCGCTTGCGCTACGTTGCGAGCAACTCGGGTATCAATTCGAGCGCCGAGATCTCGACGAGATTTACCGTCGTTTCGTCATTCTCGCTGACAAGATCAAGACCATCGAAGATCGTCATCTCCTGGAGCTTATCCGGGAGACGCGGGAACAAGTGCAACGCATACCGCCAAGACACGCCGAGGGAATACCACTGGCGATCGCCGCCTCGGCTAACTTCGGACACAGTGGACCATCGACTGTATATTTTTCGAAACCAGCTGCCGGACCTGTGCCGGCAGATTTCAAAGCAAGCGAGCTGACGCTGAGTTCCAAAGCAGAACAGCACAGCGACCAGGAAGATTATTTGTGGGGCGTCTGACGTCGAACAATAGCGTTGACACTCTGCGATAACGTGACGACATCGTGTTCCTCAAGATCACCATCCTCCCAGGTGATGGCATTGGGCCAGAAGTCATCGAAGAGGCGATTCGCGTTCTGGACGCCATCGCCCGTGCCTTTGGGCACGAATTAAGTCTCACCCGCAAGAATATCGGTGGGGCGGCGCTTCTGGCCAGCAAGGATCCGCTTCCGGCGGATACCCTCCAAGCCTGTATCTCTTCGTCTGCTGTACTGCTGGGAGCCGTCGGCTCACCTTCATTTGACGATATGCCGGCTCATCTTCGGCCGGAAGCGGGGCTGCTAAAACTCCGGCGAGAGTTGGGCGCATTTGCCAATCTGCGCCCGGCAGTTTGTTATCCAGCGCTTGAGGATTGTTCCCCCTTGCGGGCTGAAGTGGCGAGGGGCACCAATATTCTTATTGTTCGCGAGTTGCTTGGCGGACTTTATTTCGGAGAACCCAGGCTCCTCCACGGACCTGCCGGTGGTCGCGCTGCCACTAACACCATGCGCTACGACGAGCCGGAGATTAAACGGATTGCGCGAATTGCCTTCGATTTGGCGCGTGCGCGCCGCCACCGTCTGGTTTCAGTCGACAAAGCGAATGTATTAGAATGTTCCCGGCTTTGGCGGGAGGTGGTGACAGAGATCGGGCGCGACTACCCTGATGTAACACTCTCGCACATGTATGTAGACTCGGCCGCCATGGCGCTGGTGACGCGTCCGTGCGATTTCGATGTCTTGCTCACGGAGAACATGTTTGGCGATATTCTCTCCGACCAGGCTGGCGGCATTGTGGGCTCGCTGGGAATGCTGGCATCCGCCAGCCTTGGGGGGCCGGTCGCATTATACGAGCCGGTACACGGGTCGGCCCCCGACATTGCTGGACAAGGTATTGCCAACCCACTGGGTGCGATTCTTTCAGTCGCCATGCTTTTGCACTATTCGTTCCAGTTGGAACGTGAGGCCTCTTGTGTTGAGTCAGCGGTATCCGCGGTTCTGCGTGCGGGGAACCGCACTCGCGACCTTGCAAAGGGCGGTCGGCTCTCCCTATCGACATCGGACATGGGTGTACAGGTAGTGGAGTCCGTCAAGGAAATCGCACGGGGCAACCCGCGGAATGTCGCGGTCGGGGATTAGTTTGGATTATCGAAGAGCGACACTCCCTTAGGTAAGAGTTTTTCACAGCTTCCACAAGCATATCTTTGCAATAGAATCCATTCGTAGCCTCTTTCCTCCTCGTGGCTGGAGAGGTTTTCTATGCTGTCCAAATGCGCCAATCCCGCCTGCTCGGCTTCATTCCGCTATTTGCACAACGGCAAGCTATTCCGCGTGGAAAGGCCAGCAGAGGGGAGCACGAAAAAGAGCGCGGAATTTGATGACGAACGCATAGCTAAAAAGCCAGCAAATCGCGTTGAATTTTTCTGGTTGTGTGATGAGTGTTCGGCTCTGATGAGCCTGGCGTTCGATGATGATGGCACGGTTAAAACAGTGCCCCGGGCGAAGGCGCATACAGCGGCTTCATAAAGTAGGGGCCAGCCTGATTGGAGCTACGTCGTATTTTCCGGTCAATGCGTTCCAGCGAATTCTCAACATCTCTTCGAACATTCTGGCGCCGTCGCGTAGCGGGCTTATACGTGTGCCCTCGCTGTGGGCCCATTCCACCGGTATTTCCGCTACTTTGAATCCGAACTTTTTAGCCAAAAAAAGAATTTCGGGATCGAACCCCCATCGCTCTATTCGTTGCCGGGGAAAAATGGTTTCTGCAGCTCGCCTCGTGAATGCTTTGAAACCGCACTGTGTGTCCTTATACTTCAGTCCCAACGTCGTTCGTAGCAATAGGTTGAAAACCCGCCCGAATAATTGCCTATACAAAGGCTGCCGTCCCGTCTGCAACTCGCTGCGCAACCAGCGCGAACCGATGGCGATGTCAGTGCCGCTTGAGATAGCATTCAAAAGCTTGGGAACCTCTTCAATAGGCGACGACAGATCGGCATCGCTGAACAGCAAAACTTCTCCGCGGGCGTTGAGCATGCCATTCCTTACGCTGTAGCCTTTACCGCGATTGCCGGGATTCTCTAATAAACGCAGTGCCACGTTTTGTTTGCAATAGCGTTGGACCACTTCGACCGTGTTGTCGCTCGAGCCATCGTTTACTACGATTACTTCTGCATCCCAACCACGCTGCGCGACGTACGCAAGAACCTTCTCGAGAGTGGCGCCAATGCGCGCGGCCTCGTTGTAAGCCGGAATCACGATGCTGTACGTCGGAGCCAAGGAGACAAGTTCTCAGTTCTCGGTTATCAGTTACAGGACGAAGTTCTTAATCCCGCATACTGAGCAGCATCAGTCTTAACGTTTAAGTATTAGAAAGTCAAAAGTAACTGCTTAACTTGAAGGTGGAATCATTCAAGGCTGGATTGAGACACAGGAATCGAGAGAGCTAGGACTTTTTGTCGAACAGAATGGCTGAGAACCGATCAAGCCACCTGCTGGTGCTTCTCCAGCATGGCAAAGAACTCATCGACGAGTTCCTGATCCCAAAGACCAAAACGGGCCTCCGCTCGCATGGTCATGGCAGATTCCTCATGGGTAAGGGCTGGTTTGTAGGGACGAGAGGTCCTTAGCGCGTCATACACATCAACCACTTGCAGAACACGGGGCAATAGAGGAATTTCTCCCTTTACTAGGCCATCGGGATAGCCGCTGCCGTCAGAGTGCTCATGATGATGGCGAATAATAGGAAGAACCAAGCGCAATGATTTCAAAGGCTTACAGATATTTTCGCCGGTAAGAGGATGTTTCTTAATAACCTGCCATTCTTCGGGACTGAGATTGGTACCCTTCTTCAGAATTTCGTCCGGCACCGCAATCTTTCCCAAGTCGTGCAGATAGCCCCCACGGCGTAGCGCCACGATGGATTCATCACTCAGCCCAATATGGCGTCCCAGATCGGCAGCATGGCGAGCCAGGCGCTCACAATGGCCCTCTGTGTAAGGGTCGCGGGCTTCCACACTCAAGCCCAGAGTGCATAGGACAGACTCGGCTGTCTCCAGTTCGTCGGTAAACTCCTTTATTTTCAACAGTGACTTAACACGAGCAAATAGTTCTTCCGGGAAAATGGGCTTGTTTAGAAAGTCATCAGCTCCGGCCTCGATGCCTCGCAGCTTGTCTTGCCGGTCAGTAAGGCCAGTGATCATCACTATTGGAATCAGTCGGGTGGCAGGGTCTTCCTTCAATTCGCGGCAGAGTTCATAACCTGATTTCCCAGGCATGACTACGTCCAATAAGATTAAATCGGGGGGATCGCGGCGGATTTCACTTTCCGCATCGGCTGCATGTTGAACGGGTACGGCATAATAGCCGCGGCTGGTTAGCAATTCAGCCAGCAGTGCAGCGCCATCCTGATTATCGTCAACCACTAAGATTTTGGCTGCGCGACGCCGGAACAGGAGTTCGCCCATGCTTTTCTGAGAGTGGGACTTGGAGGAAATAGTTGTCCACGAATGCAGGGGAGAGTTCATTGGCACAACCCGGTCAATCCGACATTGTAGTGGATTTTCTTTTTGCGCAACAGGACGCCGCCTTTCGAATCGCTTCTTAAGCATCATTATCTTATGCATGCGCAAGACCATCCGGCTATATGACAATCATAAAGCCAGCCGCTAGCTCAAGCCTTTCGCACGAAAGTAGCGAAACCCCTTGTTTTCCCACTTGAGGCCGGCCGAGAGCGCATTTGTGTCACCCGCCCTTGCGCAAAGTAGTAGAGCCTCTCTAGGCTTATCCAATGCGTCGCATCTGGTGCTGTCCTGCCATCATTTTGAGTTTACTAATCCCAGCTTTTGCCGCCCCCAAGCCGCACGTGATCAGCTTTGGGAAATGGATGGTTGTTAAATCTTATAGCGGAGCAGACGAAAGCACGCCCCTTGCTCTTAAAGTGCGAGCTCTATATGTGGACGGACGGATCAAGGATTACACGATTGGCGCTTCTCACGACATCACGGAACGGCAATTCGCCGTGCGGCGTGCTTATCGTCTCAACGACGATCTGCCACAAGACACCGGTTCGGCAATCCGCTGGCATTGGGAACTCGGCGGATGGTTGCTCGTGGACCGTCTCGCTGGCCACCTGTCCCAGATCAGCCTTCCGAATTTTGATGCAACCTATTCGGTCGCGAGCTGGTATCGGGACTACATCGGATATTGTGGGGTGTCGGAGGATGGTAAGACAGTTTATGCCGTCGTGGCGCAGGTTGGCCGGCGGAAACCAATTCTGAAAAAATCTGTCGGAGAGATCAAGGATGACGGCGAACCTATTTACGAATGCTCCGCACCAACCTGGCAGCGCCAGCCCGCGCGCGTCAGTTACCAGTCGCAGGCCGGCCAGAAGTTGACCTTCACAGTACGTGGCCATGCGGCAGACGTCGTTGACACCGCGGAAGAGGACGAGGGAACTGAGTAGGAGATGCGAGCCACAGGCAGACATCTATCAATTAATCAGCGCTCCGGCTAACCGCAACGATTAAAGCAGCGTCTGTGTCAGCGCACCGATTTCTTTCGGCTCCGACCGTATTTTTTTACCTCGCCATCCACCGAGACGGCGACAAATTTGTTGCTCTGGACATCTTTGAACTGGATTACTTGATGTCCAGAGGTTGCCAGTTTGCCCCACCGGCTTGGTTTGTGGGGGTTCTGTTCAATTGCTTCGTATTGCCGGCCATTCATATCAAAGGCGACCGTTTTAAGACGCTGGCTACTGGTGCGGCGCACCCGCATGCTCTGGCCTTGTAGTTCGACTGTCGTGCCGCTCACCATCTGCGTCGCAATGGAGCGTAACAGGTCGAGGTCCAGCATCTTCTCATCCAGAGTCTACTTCTTAGGAAAATTCGGATCCGCTTTCACCTCGTTAATCTGTTTGGTATGCCTTTCGCTGTGTGCTCCGATAAAAAGCACCCACTCGTAGGCGTCTAGCTTCTTCCCCAGCGGGCTGTCCACGGCGTGTGCACGAAGGTCATCGTGTTTGCGCAGGAAGTCCTCGGTCCGCTCGCGGGCTTCGGTGAAATGTTTCAGCGATCCGTCGGGAGATCCGAAGCGATTGGTGGGCTTGAGCGGTTCGGGCGCCTGCGCCTTGTGGCTGCGATCGGGAATGGATGTGAGTACCAAGTCGTCAATTGGCTTTACATCCTCTCCTTCCGGACGAGGCGGAGCAGTCATCACTTTTTCGGTAATCATTCCACGTAGAAAATCTTCGGCTGCGGCAATGTGCTCCGTGACCTCCGCCACTGACCAACGGTCCGGGGCGGGCTTGAAGTTCCACTGTGCCTCGGAAAGGCCCGCGGTGGCGTCCAGCACCCCTTGCCTGGTACTTTCCAGATATTTAATTGCTCGGTCCTTATCTGCTTGTGTTTGAGAATAAGCCGAAGGCGCAATGAACAGCATGAAGAACAGCAATGTCAGAGTACGTTTCATGATCATCTTTCCTCCAGTTGTTTTCTTACGTATGCGAAATCGAAACTCTTCTCTGTGGTTTCTCTTAACTCGCATCGACTGTGTTGTCGCGATGTGTTTTTGTCTCGATCGTGGAACGGATAGTGAAACTGGTTAGCGCATTGTAGCAAAGTGAACGATCGTCCCATTCGGTCCGACGGCCAGGGCATCCCCCGTCGGGAAGAAGCTCAAGGCATTCAGGTTCAGGTCCATATACTCCGCCCAGTGTTCCTCGCGAACGTCTCCGGTATACGCCGCATGGGTTGAACCAACCACGAGCATCCCGTTGCCATGTTTTGGATTGAAAGCGACTGCTGAGAAATAGGATTGCGGCGAGACTTTGGATAACTTCCAGGTGGCGCCGCCGTTGTCCGTGAAGGCAACGTTCGCCTTGCCATCCTCAGGATGTTTGTAATCTCCTCCCACGATCACACCATGTAAAGCGTCATGGAAAGCGATGGAGAAAATACCTGACGAATCGCTACGATTCGTCTTGTCAGATACGATCGGAGTCTCTGCCACCTGCCAGGTTCTTCCGCGATCATTCGAGCGAAAGACGCGCGCTGCTTTGCCACCTGTACCAAACCACACATTGCTTTGCCCCTGAACCGTGATACAACTCCCGCTGGCGGCAAATGCTCCTTCACCTTCTAGAGCCTCCGGAATTTTGTCGCGTAGGATGGGTTTCCAGTTCTTTCCGCCGTCTTCGGTCACGATAAGTTCGAATTTTCCATTGACGGGATCGCCGAGTGCGATGCCCTGATCGCTATTCCAGAATGCCATGCAATCGTAGAAGCCTTTGGAGTCCGGATTGGTGAATTGCAGAACCCACTTCTTGCCGCCATCCCTGGTGCTGTAGATTCGTGACTGTTCTCCTGGCCCCGCGCTCAGCAGATACGCGATGTCGGCACTGAAAGCTTCGACGTCCCGGAAGTCGAGCGTCTCCGCACCCGGAACCTGCGCTACTCTCCATGTCTTCCCGCCGTCCAAGGTACGCAGATAAGTTCCGTGGCTGCCGCTAGCCCACGCAACTCTATTCGAGAGCGCACTCACTCCGCGCAAGTTCTCAGTCGTGGGGCTATTCTGTCGAGTCGCAAATTCCTGGCCGGAACAAGAAGAGACGAGGATGGTTGCCACGAGCAACTGTGAAATGCGCATGTGTCGCTTTCATTTTTGAGAGTGCAAGGCTTCTGCCCTCTTCTTCAATTCTTCCGGCGGCACGTCTTCTTTGTGAGTTGCGATGCCCCAATGGTGCCCGAACGGGTCCTCTATGAATCCGGAGCGGTCGCCATAGAACTGATCTTGTACCGGCTTCAATACCTTAGCCCCGGCTGCAACGGCATCGTGCACAACGGCGTCCACATCGTCGACGTAAAGAAGGATGCTAACCGAGGAACCGCCGCGCGACTTCGGTCCCAGGTATCCCATGTCGGGGAACTCGTCGGCCAGCATAATCGGCGAATCTCCAATCTTGATTTCGGCGTGCCCGACCCGGCCATCGGGCTGCGGCATGCGCATAAGCTCGGTGGCTCCGAAGGCCTTTTTGTAAAACTCGATAGCATCAGCCGCACCCTTTATGATCAAGTAGGGTGTCGCAGTATGGTAGCCCGCTGGTATGGGATTGACCGCCGTGCCTGTTTGCTTCTTTGCGTTGGCGAGTGCCATGTTATTCCTCCTTGAAAGATCTCACGCTGCGTTCTTAGATTTCTTGACTCCCAATGATTACGTCGCGCTAATTTTCATAATGGTACATCGCAACCGGATCGGAATGGGATGGGCGCGCTGTTCAACATCCTCGGGGCTATATCCAAAACTGGCTCGGGAAACCATCGGAAAATTCGCTTTTGGGTGGTGCAGTGGCACTGATGGGAGTCGAGGAGCCGTGGCCGGCGAGCGTGCCAGTTGCCCAGCCCAGCCGTCTGGAACGCCTACGAAAGATCGTGCGACGTCCATTGGCAGCCTAGGTTGGCGATCTGCCGAAAACCACGGCGGCCGCATCGGGAGTGGTCACAAAGCGATACTTATGTTTCACAAACGTGCCCGCTGCGACCAGCACCAGAGCGGCGGCCACGAATATGTATCGCTCCATGCGCGTTCGTTCCTCGGGCGCACGAGTCAAGAACTGCCCGAGAATCGCGCCCAACGCCAGGCCCATAACCAAACCGCCGATGTGCGCTGAATTGTCGATTCCACGCGCGACGGCCCCAAAAAACAGGTTGTAGCCGGCGAACGTCAGCAGGCTGCGCAGTGTGCGTTGTAACCCTTGCTTGGGAAATGGAAGCCTGCCCAGGTACAGTGCCGCAATCAGGGCTCCGGCTAAGCCGAAGATCGCTCCGGAAGCGCCTGCGCCTGGCACCGTGGGATGTACCCACAAACTCGCTATGCTCCCTGCCAAACCACAAAGGGTGTAGATCAGGAACAGGGTCCAACCACCGAAAATGCGCTCCGCCAGCCTGCCCAGATCCCAAAGACACCACATGTTCAGCAAGATGTGAACGACGCCAATATGTACGTAATTCGAGGTCAGCGCCCGCCACGGCTGGCCGTCAAGCGTGAGAGGCCCCCAATTCGCGCCCCAGTGCACCAATTGCGCAATAGCAGGATTAGTCAGCGAAACTCCGCTTAGGGTCATCAGTGCGAACACGGCAACGTTGATGCCAACCAGCGCGGTGGTGACGGGTGGACGATACGGAATTACCAAGCGCGGATGATCCGTCTGTGGCGTAGGTAGTCCGCTCGCTGAAGGCATTTATTTATCCACTGGCCGATTAAGCAGGGCGGTACGGTAAAGCTCGGCGATGGTCCTGACATCAGGGCGAACGTCAGATCGGTGCGTAATCATATGCAGCCTTCCGAAGCCTTCACTTTTTAGTCCGCCACGGTTTCTGCGGTGGCAAATCGTTCAGCAGCGCTTCGAGTCTTTACTTTCGCGCTAGTCACCAGAATGACGGAGGCAATGACAATGGCACTGCCTCCCAGGATATGAAGGTCTACACGCTCGTGTAGTACCAGCCATCCCAAGAAAACAGCGACTACCGGATTAACGTAAGCATACGTCGAGACCTTCGATGTCGGCACATGCTGTAAAAGGAAAATGTAGGCCGTGTAACCGATCCACGATCCGCAGACCACCAGATACAGAGTGGCTGAGATTCCACGCGCACCCCAACCCACTCGGGAAAAATCTCCGGCAAATATCGCGAACAGCAGGTTTCCTAAGCCGGCAAACGTCATCTGCCATCCCGCCGCGCTGAACGGATCGGCATCCGACTGCCAGCGCTTGGCGAGTACCGATCCTAACGCCCAAGTGAAGGAGGACAACAGAAGACTCAGTGATGACCACAGATGTGCGGATCCCAAAGTTCCTGCAATCGTCAACTCGGGCCACAGAAGTATGACAATGCCCGTAATACCCAATCCCAGCCCGGCTAGTCCGCGCCGCGAAATGCGATGATGCCCGATCAACAACGAATCCAAGACGAGGAACCACAAAGGGGTAACAGCCAGGATCAACGCCGAAAGCCCTGAAGGGACGTACTTCTCAGCATAAGCAAGCGTAAGATTACCGCCGACCAGTAGCAGCACTCCAATCACTGCCATTTGACCGAGTTGCCGTGAATGATAGAGGATCGTGCGTCCGCTGAGCCGGCAATACGCCAACATGAAGACACCGGCGATAAGGAACCGGGTGGCACACATCAGCGCCGGTGGAATCTGCTCCACTGCGATGCGAATACCGAGATAGGTGGAGCCCCAGAATAGATAGACCAGCCCGAAGGCAAAAATCACCCTCCACCGGTGTTGACGCTGGGCTTCTGTCATGGGAGTCGCAAGATAGAAGGTAAAAGATATCAGACGTGGCTGTCAGTCTAGATGATGCAATTTGTGTACAGAACAGCGACCTTTCAGGGGTTACGGAATGCGCTACCAGGCGCTATAATGACGACGTACTAGTTACCTGAATGCGTACTCAAAAGCCAAATTCGCATCTGCCCGCGTGCTGGCTGCATTCGCTAGTGGGCCCGCGCCGCTACATGGCGGTGTTGCCCTCGCACGCGCGTCCCAACCTTTTCGGCAGTGACTAGTTCCCGCATTCTCCACGTTTGATTTCGTTTCTTTGGCGGAGCCTCGCCAGCACAAAGTGATGCACCTCCAGAGAAGCGATCCTCGACCGCTGAACTACCACCATTTTCTGGAGGATTCCATGTCAACCAAGACCATTACCATCGGTCCCAAGATTAAGACCGCCCTGCCCGGTCCCAACGCCAAGCGTGTACTCGAGGGCGACACGAAATACATTTCGCCGTCCTACACCCGTTCGTATCCCCTCGTGGCCAAGCATGGCCGAGGCGTCGTCATTACCGACGTGGATGGCAACGAGTTCCTCGATTTCTCTGCCGGCATTGCTGTGACCTCGACGGGCCACTGTCACCCCCGTGTTGTGGAGGCGATTCAGAAACAAGCGGCCGAATTGATTCATATGTCCGGTACCGACTTCTATTACGAGAGCATGATCACGCTGGCCGATCGGCTTTCAAAGATCGCGCCTATGCCTGGCCCCCACAGGATCTATTACGGAAACTCCGGCGCCGAGGCGATTGAAGCTGCGCTGAAACTGGCGCGTTACCACACCAAGCGGCAGAACATCATTGCGTTTTTCGGGGCGTTCCATGGACGCACTATGGGCGCCCTCTCGCTGACCGCTTCCAAGCCGCAGCAACGCCGCAGGTTTGCACCGCTCATGCCGGGAGTGACCCACGTGCGTTATCCCGATGTCTATCGCGGATGCGAAGGCGGCCCGCAGGATGCCGAAGCCTTCGCGCTGGGTTGCGCTCGCTTTATTGAAGACAAGTTATTCAAGACCATTCTTCCGCCCGAGGAAGTAGCAGCGATCTTCGTGGAACCGGTACAAGGCGAGGGTGGCTACGTGATCGCGCCAACTGTCTTCATGCAGGAGCTGCGGCGTATTTGCGATCGTCACGGCATATTGCTGGTCGCGGATGAAGTGCAGAGCGGCGCAGGCCGCACCGGTAAGTGGTGGGCCATTGAGCACACTGGCGTGCAACCGGATATCGTTTGCATGGCGAAGGGAATTGCCTCGGGCATGCCGCTAGGCATCACGATGAGTCGCGCCGACATCATGGATTGGGTGCCGGGTTCGCACGCCTCGACCTTTGGCGGCAATCCTGTCTGCATTGCCGCCGCACTTGCCACCCTCGATGTCATCGAGCGCGAAGGCCTGATGCGAAATGCTACCGAGGTCGGCAATCACATGCTTAAGCGTATGGCGGACTGGCCGAAGAAACACAAACTGGTTGGCGACGTACGCGGTCGTGGGTTGATGATCGGAGTCGAGATCGTTAAAGACAAGAAGACGAAGGAATATGCACCTGCGGAGAGAGATCGCATCGTTGAGTTGGCTTTCGAGCACGGAATTCTTTTTCTGGGCTGCGGACCGAGCACAATACGTATCGCGCCGCCCCTCATCGTCAATAAGGAAGAGGCAGACGCCGCCATTGAGGCGCTCGATGAGTCCATATCAGCCGTTGGCAAGGGTGTTTAAGACGTCGAGGCACTCGCATGTGGGCTGGAACGGTAGAGTCGATTCACATCGCTCCTGCTGCTCGCGAGCGGATGCAGTCTCTCGACCAGATACAGGCTATACCGGGAGTCGGGCTGGAAGGGGACCGTTACGCTCTGCGGCAGGGGACCTTTTTCAAACCACTCCCGGATTTCGAACTGACCCTGATTGAGGCCGAGGCTGTAGAAGCTCTCAGGCGCGACTACGACGTCGACCTCGATTCTGGAGAAGCCCGGCGCAACCTGGTCACGCGCGGTGTGCCTCTCAATCATCTCGTGGGACGGGACTTTCGCATCGGCGAGGTCAAGATCCGTGGCATCCGTCTGTGCGAGCCCTGTTCTCATCTTCAAGAGCTGACCGGACGTCCAGCAGTCATAAAGGGACTACGCCACCGTGGCGGTTTGCGGGCGCAGATCCTGAGCCCGGGCATTATTCGCGTGGGCGACACGGTAACCGAGTAAGGAAACTCACCGCTTGACTCAATCTCAGATTCGCCGTATGTTGCGAGTGTCTGAACGCTCAGTTCGGACGAAATTATCTTCGGGAGGCGCCTATGTCTGCCCTCGACAATCGGAAGGACAAATCCGCCTCTAGACTGCTTCTCTAAGCCGGGCGTTTCGATTTTAACTGTCACGTTGCCTGTCTTCAGCGCTGCTGCCTAATCCAAGGCTGATCTTTTTCCTCTTCACACGCTTAGCCGTGTGCCTTGCGACTATTGAGTACTTCTCTGTCCATCGGTTGCGCACCAATTCGCACCGGCTGGTTACGTCGAGGCTATGACGGAAAGGGGGTTCACGTGCATGTTGAGGATTCAAAATACAACAAGACTCGCTGCGAAGATCTTCTCCCTTGTGATCTCAGGCATCTCGGATGGAATTCATTCTTCGAAAAGGAATTCTTGGGTCTCAACCGTCCTTCGCTTGCTCCCGCCCGCGTGGTAGAGGAGTTCAAAGGCTGGCACAGGGTGCGAACGGCGCAGGGAGAGTATCTGGCGAAAATTGCCGGCAGAGTCCGCTATGAGGCGGAGGATCGCGACGATCTTCCAGCGGTAGGGGACTGGGTCGGCATCACACCGCGTCCGGAGGGAGGCCGCGCGCGAATTGAGTGCATTCTGTCGCGGAGAACCAAACTGTCACGCAAAGTAGCTGGTCGAGAGCAGAGCGAGCAGATCATGGCCACAAATCTCGACACTGTGTTTGTTGTCGGCTCGCTCAATCGCGAGTTCAATGCTCGTCGAATCGAGCGCTATCTGACCTTGGTATATGAAAGCGGGGCGCGTCCGGTCGTGCTGCTTAATAAAGCGGACCTCTGTCCCGGCTCTTCCATCGCTGCCACGACTGTAGAAGGCATCGCGTTGGGCGGGTCGGGAGTTGCTGCGCGCGCAAGCCGTGCGCGAAGAGGATGATCGCGGCCGCCACACCACTACCTCCCGCCAAATGATTTTTTTCCCCCAGGGCGGTATTGTGATTGACACCCCGGGTATGCGTGAACTGCAACTCTGGGACAACGCCGATGGAGTGGCACGGGCTTTCGACGATATTGCAATCCTGTCGCACGGCTGCAAATTTCGAGACTGCAGCCACCACGGCGAACCCGGATGCGCAGTCGAGGCGGCGATTCTGGAAGGTCTGCTCGAACCTGGGCGGCTTGAGAATTATCGCAAGCTCGAAGCGGAATTGAGGTTTCAGGAACGCAAGATAGATCCGCGTGCCGCACGCCAGCAGAAAGAAGAATGGAAGAAGATTCACAAAGCTATGCGTCACATCAAACCGGGCCGATTTTAGCTCGAAGGCGACAAGAGTTATAAGGTGCACCGGCTGGTGCCGCTGAAGATTGTCGAAGAAGGCGGCACATACCGCCTCTATGCCGGCAAGAAGTGGGTCGGTTTGAAACCGCAATAGCGGCAAGTCTTCAGTGGGGCAACGGCTGCAACGAGCCTAATACCAGGGTGATGCCGGCGCGCTTGCGCAATTCCGAGAGCAAAGCCTGTGCCGCGTTCTGATAGGTCTTGCTGGGATCCGACGCATCCCCCCACACCGCGTCGTACACGATTTGGGCGGCTTCCTTCAGATCCATGTGCAGGGCCGCTTCGGTCACGTCAACTCGCTCTTGAAGCAGGTCGTAGCAGGACTTGCAAACGGCCGCCGGTTCATAGGCGCCCTGGTGATTTTCCTCGAGGTTGCAGCGGAAACTGGCTGCCGCGTTGATCTGCGTGTGAGCTGCGTAGAGTTGCGATTTGAATTCACGCAGAAAACGTTCCCGCTCCTCTTCCAACACTACTCCGTCCGGCATTTCTTCGCCCAGTGGGGGGGCAGTGGCCACTGGCGTTTCAACAGGTGAAACTCGTTGCGGGCTCTTGCAGATGGGGCATGCCTTGAGATCAGCGGCGTAATAGGTCCGGCACTTGGCGCACGGTAAACCATATCCCACAGTGCGTGGCGTAATCTCCGAGTCGAGTGCGAGCACGGACTCCGCTCGTTGGACATCGCTACCGCGTTGAAGAACGGTCTTCACCGCTGGCTGGCCGATCACAGATTGCATCGTTCGAGTGGAATCCATAGTTGCTCCTGGTTCTTTACGGTCGGTTTTTCGTTTGCTAGCTCGGTACGCCGTTAACTCTACGTCTCATTCTAGGTGCGATTACTAGAATCGCCGATGCACCGCAGTGCATGTTCGATACTGACCATCAGTACACTGCAGAGTCCGCATCCAGTGGCTCCGCTTGGGAGCAAGTCAACTGTTTCTCAGGCTCTCGTCCCGATCCATGCGCCGACTGTCAGGACTAAGCTCATCTACTGCAGCTAAACGACCAATCCTGCGGAATGCAAATGAAGAACTTGTTGCCCCATGTCGATACTTCCCTGAGATTACCCGAGCGCGACTTCAAAGTGAGATGAGACAATAATCAACGTGCGTTTGCCTTCATTAGCCTGATGAGTTCTTCCTTACGCGCGCGGAACAGATTCTGCGTCGGCTCGAGATGGGACGCGACTTCCAACTCGGCTAGCGCGTCCTCATAACGGTTCATACTCACCAGGCACGCCGCGAGATCGTAATGGTGATCAGCCGTCGGCTCCAGCCGAAGTGCCTCTCGAAATTCCTTTTCTGCCGCATCGAACTGTTGCAGGTCGAACAGAGCAGTGCCCAGATAATGGTGAGCCAGCGCGGAATCCGGATTAAGGGAAACCGCGACGCGCAATTCCCGCGCAGCATCTTCATTTTTTCCTACCAACAGCAAGGCCTGCCCTAGAACGCGATGCTCGGTTGATCCGGTCGGATTTTGCAGGATAGCCAGGTGCAATTCTGCGATGGCAGATTCGTAATCACGCTTTGCCATAAGCGCCCGCGCCAGGCAGCTATGACCACTTTCCCAGCCAGGATTCATGCGAAACAGCTCACGGAATTCCGTAATGGCACTGTCGTAGTCACCTTTGTCACAAAACGTGTTGCCTAAATTATTGCGTACCGAGGCTTCGTTCGGCGCCAGACGCTTGGCTTCACGATATTCCACGATAGCCTCGTCGACTCTCCGCTCGTCATGTAGCACGATGCCCAGGTTACTGTGCGTCTCCCAAGACTGCGGGTTTAATCGTAAGGCGTGGCGGTAGGCAGCGACGGCGGCGTGCAGATCGCCTTTGTCGCGAAGCGTAATTCCCATGTCGTAATAAGTGTCCGGATTATCAGGTTCGTATTCCAGCGACTCTTCAAAAGCATGCAGCGCGG
>Ga0137393_10001348_pt1 | contig 15475 bp, 9 predicted proteins | sample 15con2h34BmetaG_FD_101396 | JGI IMG/M metagenome (GOLD analysis project Ga0137393, IMG submission 101396) | Vadose zone soil microbial communities from Angelo Coast Range Reserve, California, USA - 15con2h3.4B metaG | ecosystem: Environmental > Terrestrial > Soil > Vadose zone > Saprolite...
ATTTGTAGTGCCGTCCATCTACATGCTGGTGGCGCGCACGCACGTGCCCGCCTCAACAGAGCTGGAGACCGAATCTGCCGTTCCTGAGCTGGCAGAGGCTACGCTCTAAGGTGTTGAATACGGATCAGCGAGAGACGCAAGCTTCCTCAAATCTGAAGCGACTTCTCTCTGATTACGTCTCCTACTATCACGAAGACCGAACGCACCTCGGGCTGCAAAAGCAAACGCCGGCTGGCAGGGCACGTTCTCTGGGGAATCATCAGGTGATCTGCCAGCCACGCTTAGGTGGGTTGCATCACCGTTACGAGCGGGCTACTTGAATAGGCGGTGCGGAAGCCTCGATTTGTGTAAGTTTACGGCAGAACTCGGGCACAATCCGCCGACTCCTCGGGAGCATATGGAACGAGAGAAAATGCTTCGATCAAAAAATGTTCAGGGCGCCAAAGTTAAATGGCACCCTAAACGCCAGCGCCCCGTTACGGAGGTGAGCGGGTAGCTCAGGCGCCGCCGAACAAACCCTGCGACTTACCGCTTCGAAGCGAGATTTAACGGAGCCGTGCGAAAGCTTGGCTTGGCAACCACGACCGCCGTCGGAGCGCACTTCTGATTGCCTACCACGATATAAGCGCCACTCATAGTTGTGTCTACTGTGAGCAGAAGGCCAGCCCCGGCCGCTCCCACCAGAGTTTGTGTGTTGCCGTTGATGCTGACCAACTGGTCGCCCGGGTTCAGGCCGCCGCTCGGAGGGACCCCCAACTTGCTGTCATCGACAATAATCAAGATCGTTCCGTCAGCGTTGAACGTGCTAGCCGGATCAGCAGAGCCATCTGTAACCAGGTCTTGGTTCCCGGATGCCAGTGTGGTCACGTGTCCGTATTCAAATGCCGGAGTTCCTCCGATGCCGTTGGTGTTCATGTCTACGAAACGTACTGTACCGCCCGGAATGGTGAAGAAGATGGTCCACTGCGAGTTAGGCTGAACCGGCGAGCTCAGGTTCGCCACTTTCATCGTGAAGTACAACTGGTTCGCAGCAGTGGAACTGGTGAACGGTTCCGCGATAGAGATGGACTGGATATCCAACTGGCTGTTGGCGGGATGTCCTGTCTGGTCACCGGCCGGATCGGTAGCGATTGTGATGCCCGGTAATTTACACGGGCTCTGCGGCGGTGGAGCCGGAACTTCAGCCAGTTCACCGCACGTGGGGCCGACGCCGATCCGGTTAGCGGCAACGACCTTATAGAAGTATTGTGTTCCCGGCTTCGCCGTCTTATCGAAAAACGCGGTCTTCAGCGGCCCGACAGTGGCCAACAAAATTTCGCCGCCGCTGCTGGTGCCGCGCAGGATCTGGTACTGCCTGATGGCAGCGCCACCATTGTCGGGCGTGAGCCAGCTCACCAGAACTCCGTTGCTGAAGCCCAAAGCGGAGACCAGTTGCGGGGCGGCTGGAACTGCGGGCTCTATCGGATCGAATGCCGACAGCAACCGCCGGCCACCGGACTGCCGGATGATAGCCGCCAGCGCGCTGCGCGAAGCCGCTGGCGGAGAGTTGGTATTACAACTCCCCGCAGCACATCCATCGGCGAAGGCAGCCACCACCCGCCCCTGGGCGTCGATCGTGATGTCGTTAAAGTCCAGGAGATTGCGATCTCCTCCGCTGCACAATGTACCCGAAGTACACAGCGCGCCAACCTGGACGGGATCACCTGGCGTGGCGTCCACCGTAATGTAGCTCTTGCCCCCGTCGAATGTAGTGGCGATGTACGCATGCCAAATGCCCGTGAAGTTAGTCAAGTCCTGGTAATTGCCGCCCGTTGGTGTGCCTAAGAACATGAAGGCTGCGCGTTGCGGATCACCAGCAACAACTTCTGGAAACACTGAATTCTGGATCGCGAAGGGCGCGCCCGCATCTGTGGAAGCGCTCCACGTCAATCCCCTGTCGTGTGATGCGGCAATCTTCGGATGGCTGTCATGGTTCTGATAACCGAGGTAAATAGTACCGTCGGAGGCGATTCCAACCGAAGGATCGGTGTTACCGTTGGTGCTGTCGGGAACGGTGCGAGTCGACCAGGTGAGACCGTTATCGGTGGAGGCTACGACGGCCTGTTTGCCGCCGCAATTTTTGTTTGGCACATACACCGTACCGTCGGGCGCGACCTTAACGTGCCCGTGCAATCCTCCACATTGTGTGCGGTTGTAAATGGGCACTCCCACACCGAAAGTCAAGCCACCATCATCGCTGCGAGCACAGAAAGCAGTTGCGACGTCTTGCGAGCAGTAGTAAACCGCGTTTGGATACAAGTGCGGCGGCGGAGGCGGAGTGGATTTCACATTGTACGGGCCGGCTCCGAGACTCTGGTGGTCAACACCGGAAGGGATTCCGCCGCCTTGCGATTGCGTCCAGGTATTGCCGTCGGTATCGGAAAATGCCGTGATGCTGTCGTTCCCTGAAAGCTGTGATTGAAAAAGACGGCCGGGCGTCGGCGACGGCCCAAAATGATCACACAAGCCAATGGGATCGAGCGTGGTCACGCCCTCGGTGAAAAACGTTACGTCCTCCCAAAGATTCTTCGCCGGGGAGGAGCAGTCATCGAAGCTGACACGGAATTCGTTGAAATTCGAAGTGAAAAATGCAACGCCCCCAGTGTTGACTTGGTCGTGCTTCAAGCCGGAGACATTTGGATTCCAGTCCACGCCGATCGATGGTTCACCCGACTCGTCGGCGCCACCGGCCGTTGGCAGCGCAGGATAAACCTGGTATCTGGGAGGATTCTTAAACGTTGGTGGCGCCGCAGGCTTCGGTCCCAATGCGATGGTTCCTTGGAAGCTCTGCCCAAGCGGATTAAAAGGATCTACTTCAACTGTATACGTTCCAGATACAGCCGGTATGACAACTGTCTCGGGGTCATTCGAAGTGGCGGCGGCAGCGACCAAGTTGCTGTTTGAATCGAAGACGAAGACGTCGAAATCTGCTGTTGGATTGGGCCACCCGATCGAGATACTAATCTGCTTGGTGGTAACGTCAGCTTGGGCCACATTCACGTTCAACGTAAACGTATCGCACGGGGCCACGGCGTTACAGACAGGCGGCGTGGCCGGTGCGCCGGCCCGCGAAGTTGGATTGGGAACGGTAAAAGGCCCTGCCGTGTACCCAACCGTTGGATTCTGATCACTAAGCGTGCCGCTAGCGGGAGTGGCCGCCCAGGTTAACGTGCTCAAGAGAACGAACAGCAAGATGAGGGAAGCGCAGAAAAACCTGGTTTTTTCAGGCAGAAGATCCCAAGGTGTGTCAGGAACCATCGTTCCTCCTGTCTCAGAAAACGAATCAAACTCCACGAGAGGCCACAACCTTCGGGGGCACGTGCTTCACCGCGGCGTCTAAGCTCGCATTTGGGGCGCGGTTTCGCCAATCTCTGAGCGAACCTCACCTCTCGTCTGCAAAACTTGCCTGCAGTTGTGGCTTTTTAGTGCATGCTGGAAACAAGGGCACGAATATAGTTGCCAAAATAAAGGGAACCGCACACGAGGTGCGTACTCTGCGGCAAAGTTGGATCCTATTCAATCGGGGAAATACTGTACGGTCCTTGGGGAAAGGCCGTACTTGCCGGTCGCAGTCGAGTGAGCACGATTTGTTCCCCATCGACGCAAATTCCCCATCGGCGCAAAGGTGCTCGTATCGGAGCCTCCATTCCGGAAAAATTCGTACTGTGGTTCGCCAAAACTCGGTCCGCCGCGAGGCCCTTAAGAATAGGAGCAAGGCTACTATCTTTAATCCGGAGCTGTTCGGCGTACTCGAAGAGAAGAACGTAGAATGGGCGCGTCATCCGGAACTGATGCGGAAGAGGAAGGCCATGCGAGAAAAACAGATGGCGGCGATAAAACCACAGGGTGCAAGGCCGTAGGCACTATGTCAGGAATGCCTACAATCTCATAACTTCCTCGCCAAGCATGAAGCGTCCACCTGGACCTGACCGAAAGAATTTCTGTCACCTTGTGAGAGGTGGATGGAATTTTTGCGCTGCACAAGGCTGAGTCGGGCAGAACAGGCACTGAATAGGTGGTCCGCAAAAAACTCCATCCGGGCTTCATGCGGCAGCCTCCTCCCGCGACTTCCCACAGAGCACAATCAACTGATGAGATTTTCACCCGCAAGGTTAGAAATTTGCCCTATAATCCGTTGGCCTGTGAGGATTCTGCCATGCCCGCCAGCGTAGCCGCACGAACTGCAGAGGAACACCGGATCGCCATCGTTACCACCGATGAGACGGCGCTGCCCGATGTGGAGAAGTTCCTGGCGCCGGCATTCCACACCAGCTTCCTGAAATCCGCCGACCACATCCTGTCGCTGTGGACTGAGGTGCCGCTGGAGGCGATCATTCTGGACATCGACACCGTCGGAGCTTCGACGAACGAGGGGCTGGAGATCATGGGAGAGTTGAGGCGAATCAGCGAAGATGTGGTGCTAGTGGCGCTGACGCGCTCGGGCAGCCGCGGCGTGCGGCTGAAGGCGGGCGAACTGGGCGCGAATGAATTTTTCGTGGCGCCGGTGGACTTCAACGAGCTGCGGCTGGTGCTGCAGCGCGCCCTGGAGAAACGCGGCATCGAGATCGAAAACCGGCGGCTGCGCGATCAACTGGTTAGCAAGTATTCGCTGTGCGACCTGATCGGCAGCAGCGAGCCCATGCGACGTGTGTATGATGCGGTCTGCCGCGTGGCAGACAGCAATATCACAGTGATTATCCGTGGCGAGAGCGGCACGGGCAAGGAACTGGTGGCGCAGGCCATTGTGCAACTGAGCGAGCGGCGCGAGGCTCCGTTCATCAGCGTGAACTGCGCGGCCCTTCCGGAGAGCCTGATTGAGGCCGAGTTGTTCGGGCATGAGAAGGGGGCGTTCACCGGAGCAGTGGCGGCGCGCGCCGGGCACATTGAATCGGCCAACGGCGGCACACTGTTTTTGGATGAGATCGGGGCGTTGCCGTTGGAACTGCAAAGCAAGCTGCTGCGGGTGCTGGAGAGCCACGCAGTGCAGCGAATAGGGGGCAGAGGGTCCAAGAAGATTGACTTCCGGCTGGTCACCGCTACCAACGAGAAACTGGAGGAGGCGGTGAAGGCAGGCAAGTTCCGCGAAGATCTCTATTATCGTATCCACGTGATCCCCATTTTTTTGCCGCCATTGCGAGAGCGGCAGGGCGACATCCCGATGCTGGTGGACCACTTCATGAGGCTCTACTGTGCCGCCAACCACGTTACACACAAAAAGCTGGACACCGAGGCGATGCAGGTGCTGGAGGAGTATCCGTGGCCGGGGAACGTACGCGAATTGGAAAACCTGGTGCAGCGGCTGGTGCTGATGGTCGAGGGCGGGGAGGTCAAGCTGAAGCATCTGCCGCAGCAGATGCTCTACAGCAGCACCACCAAGCACGAAGACCTGCTGATTCCGGAGGAGGGCCTGGACTTCGACGAGGAGCTCTCACGGATCGAGGTGGCTTATTTGAAGGCAGCGCTCCGACGTAGCGGGGGCAAGAAAACGGTGGCGGCGGAGCTGCTGAAGCTGGATGCGCAGCGGATGAAGTATCTGTGCCGCAAGCACGGAGTGAGCTAAGGTCAAAAATTGATCACGCGATGGTTAATTTTTAACCGCAGGCGGTTCTGCCGGGCCTTTCCGCAGCTTCGTGGAAACGCGACTGTCGACTAAGTCGTTGGAAGTACAAGTCGGAAAAAATGACGCGAGCCAACTCGACGCTTGGCACCTGTATTGCAATAGGGTGAAGCGTTACTGAAAGGGAATAAAAAATTCGGAAGAGGAGAGTACTATGGCGGAGAAAAAGTCATTGATCGGCAGCATGGCGGCGGCGAAGAAGGCGATGCTCGCGACCCAGAACACACAACCCAAAGTAGTTTCTGGCGCGAAAACCCTGAGCGCGTCCAAGACCTTGAGCGGCCACAAGACTCTGAGTGGAGCTAAGACGTTGGCTGGCCAGAAGCGTCTGAGTGGCCACAAGACTCTGAGTGGAGCTAAGACATTGAGTGGCCAGAAGCACCTGAGCGGTGTCAAGACACTGAGTGGAGTGAAGACGTTGAGCGGCAATAAGAGCCTGAGCGGCGCGAAGACGCTGAGCGCTGCGAAGATATAAGATTCTGTAAGCACGAAGCAGGGCCGCCCAAGCAGGGCCGCCTTTACTTACTTTGGCCCGCTGGGTGACTCTAACCCGTTTTCAAAAAACCGCAACTTCCGCAGCCCCAAAATGGCACAGGTGAAGCCGGGCCCGGCCTCTTCCCAAAACCATTTTTGAAAACAGTCCTAGATGGTCCGGAAACGAAAATTCATCCGTGGATTAGACTCTTTTCATCCGCGACCTTATGGCCCTGCTTGAGGAATGTCCTGATGTCCTTTGACTCTACGCCATTTTCTTACCGCTACCAGATCTTGCGGTGGACAAAGTTGGAGACTGCGTCCCAAGCCATGCGAACCAGGCTGCGGCGCTCGGCATAGATGCGCGCCGTTCCAGACATCCCGGGACGGAGTTGGTAGCCGAGGTTGTCCACAACGATAGTGGCGACGTAAAAGGACGGCGGGCGGATGCCCTTGTAGGTCACTTCGTGGATCAGTCCCGCAGCGATCTCTGAAGAAGCGGGCGCTAGCTCAGTGACCGTGCCGGTACGGGAGCGGAAGAAAGTATCGAAGTGCAGGCTCGCCTGGGCGCCAGCCGAGACCTTGCGGAGGTCGAATTCGGGAACGTAGATGCGAGCGCGCATCTGGCCAAGCGACCCGACTTCGGCAAGCTCGGTACCGGCGGTAACGAACGAGCCTGTCCGGTCGGGCAGGTGCGGCGTCAGCAACGTGCCGTCGACGGGGCTGGCAATCGTGAGGTGCGAGACTTCCTCCTGGAGCAACTGGTTGCGTTGAACAAGTTCCTGGCGCTCGCGCTCAGCGGGACCATAATCCGTGTTGTGCAACTCGGCCTGGTAGGCGCGGGCGGTAGCGGTGCGTAAGTCGGCTTGAGTGCGTGAGGCATCGGATTCAAGCTGGAGGTTGCGCATGGTCAGGAAAGGCTGCCCACGGCGCAAAGTGCTGCCTTCATCCGCAGAGATCGAGACAAGGGTACCCGGAACAACAGCACGGATGACCGCCAACTGGGCTGGCTCGAGCAGAAAGCGGCCTTCTACGGAATCGTGGGCCCAGGGGAGAGCAAGCAGAAGGACGAGCGCAGCCCCGGCGGTAATGCGGCGGGGAAGCGTGAACCATGCCCGCAGACGCTCCTTCTTGTCGAGATGAATAGTCTTCATAAACCTCAGCAAAGTTAGAATGCGCGATTTGAACAGGCGAAGTCCCACGAGCCAGGCAGGAACAAAGGCCCAGGTCGGAGTGAAGCTGTGAAAAATATTGCCCACAAAGCGGGCGAAGAACACCAGCATGGCATAGCTATAAACGCCAGACGTAACCGCATAAACGACATACCAGGGCCGCCTGCGTTTGGCTACGTACGGGACATCAACGGGCAAGCGCCACACGTATTTTTTTACCAGGCCGGAGACATACGCTGTGGAGTCCTCCTTCAGGTCTGGGATCTCGATGAGCTCGGTGAGGAAGTAATAACCATCGAGCTTGATAAGAGGATTGTAGTTAAAGAATATGACACCCAGGCCAGTAATAAGGATGAGGTTGTAAGCCAGCTCGTGCACCCAAGTCCCGTAAGGCGTTCCCCACCAGAAAATGGTGGCGGCAGCACAGATCAGGGTTTCAGTCCAAGCGCCGGCGATGATGGTCGCCAGGCGCTGTTTCTTGTCGCCGTATACCCAAGCCTCGGTCACATCGGTAAAAAATGCGGGAGTGAAGTAGACAAGATGGAAGCCCATGCGGTGCACATGCCCGCCATAGTGCTTGCAGGTGAGGCCGTGACCGGTCTCGTGAAAGAAAAGTACAAAGGCAGCCAGCAGCCAGAACTCCACCACGTCAGCAAAACTCTTTTCCGTGAAGTTGTAGAACCGCAAAGTATCTTGCCCTATCTCGTCCCAGTGCACCACGAACACATATGCCATGAAGATGAATGAAGCGATGGTGAGCCGCGTGAACCAGTGGCTGTATATGAAGTTGAGGCGCTCATGCATCCAGTCGAGGTAGGAGTCGGGGTCCCAGGCGGAGAACTGAAGGTGGGAGACGTCGCCGTACTTTGATTTCTTTCGCGCGCGCTGCTGGCGTTGGCTGGTGAGGCTCTGGGTAAGGGCAGTGTTCTGTTCTAGCGGAGTCTTGTACCAGAACCCGATGGAGTCCAGATCTTCGGCCATTTTGCCGATTTCTTCTTCGGAAAACTGCGAGCCGGTCCGCTCGAAGTAGAGATCGGCGATCTCCTTGTAAGAGCGGTGGCCATCAAACAGTTGCAGCAGTTGCCATTGAAAGGGAGGGAAACGGAACAGGTTGGGCTTCCCGGAGATGACGCAGTTCACGATGGGCTGTCCGCCTTCGACCTGCTCACGAGCGACGGTCTTGGGATGAAGGCGAAAATAACGGGCGCGGGCGGTTTTGACCGGCAGCTCGGGCAGCGCGAGGTTGAGGGTCTCCGTTAAGTTCATCGCGGCTCTTGCAGGTGCGCGGTCGCGGTCATGCCGGGTCGGAGATCGCTGGGTGGATCCACAAGCTCGGCCACAACTTCAATGGTACCGCTTGCGGGATCCACCACAGGACTGACGGAAATGACGCGTGCGTGTGACTCTTGGCTGCTACCAGCCGAGGTCACTACGAGCTGCTTGCCTGCGCCCAAGCGACCGACGAAGCGCTCCGGCAGAGTGAATCTAAGCCGGAGAGGCGCGACGGAAGTAATCCAGAAAAGCCGATCTCCGGGAGCAACCCTCTGGCCCTGGCGGACGTAGCGGCGGGCGACTACGCCGTCGAACGGTGCGAGGATGCGGGTCTTATCCATCTCGAGATTGAGCGATTTGAGCGTCTGCTGAGAGTGGACCAGGTTTTGCTTTTCGCGCTCGACCTCGAACTTATCTTGTTGGACCTTGTAGCGCGCATGATCGAGCGCTTCCTTCGTGATCAGGTTGGCCTTAGACATGGCTTCGGCGCGGTCGAGATCGGCCTGGAGGGCGAGAGTATCGTACTCCCAGCTCTGGACGTCCGCTTCCACGCTTTTGACCTTGGCAGTGGCGGCGTCGCGGTCGGCGGTGATCTGGCGATCATCGAGTTGAGCCAATAGCGTCCCCTTGCGCGCGTGAGTGCCGACATCGGCGAGGATTTGAGAGACAACGCCATCGCGCGTGGCCTGCAGATCCAACTCGTTTTCCACAACAATAGGGCCGGTGGCAAGAAACTCCGTAGGAGATCCCGCCGCCGGAGCAGCGGCGGCGTTTGGCACCACGCCGGGGGAGGAGGCGTTCCGCACGGACTGCGAGTCGTTGCAGCCGACGAAAAAGACGAGAGCCACGAGCAAGCTGAATAAGTTCGACACGCGTGCGCCGTTCATTGGATTCCCCCGTTCGAAGCCTCAGAAACCGAACCACGACCAAAGCTTGGACCATAGCCACAGAGCCGGTCCGCGCAGCAGCACGAAGCCGGCCGGGTGCCATCCAGCAAAGACTTTTCCTCGCCCCCGCATGTCGGTGCGGATGAGATTCTGCGGATTGGGAATTTCGATGCGCGCGAAGAACACTCGCCTGTCGCCCTGTGCCTGGCTTTGCGGGCTCACAACTACCACGCGGCCCTTAAAGGTGCGCGCCGGAAAGCCATCGAGTTTCACCGAGGCGGAGGCGTCAGGGTGAGTCAGCGGGACATCGTCTTCATCCAAGGCGACATCAATCGTGACGGCGGAGGAATCCACAACCTCGGCCAAGCGATCGCCGGCTCCAAGGTGTTTTCCGACCACATCTTCTATATGTGGCGTCGCCACCAAACCATCGATAGGTGAGCGCAGATGAGTGTGGTCGAGGCGGTCACGATCGCGCTGGAGCTCGGCGCCCCAAAAATCAGCCTCATTGCGCTTCATGCCAGCGATGGAGCCATCGTTCGCGGCCAGAGCGCGGTTCATCTCCGCCATCGTAGTCTGGTAGCGAGCCTGGGCTTTGTCGAGCGCCGCGCGGTATTCCCAGTCTTCGAGATCGGCGAGGACCTGTCCCCTCCTCACGTGCTGGCCCTCGCGCACGTAAACTTGGCGGACCACGCCTTCCACCTCCGGTTGAATCTGCGCGGTATGGAGCGGCGTAACGGCAGCTTCCCCATCCACGCGCATGGGGAGTGGGACTGCCACAAGAAAGAGCGCGACAGCACCGGCGATGGCCAAGCGAGAGATACGGCGGCCTTTCTCCAGCGCGAGGAAGCGCTTCTTCCTGTTGAGGATGGGCTCCAGCACTCCGATGAAGGGCACTTCTTTGTACATTTCCGCGTTGCGGACAGCAACCGTGACTTGGCTGGCGAGCACCCGGATCATCTCGAAGTGGGCGGCAGAGAGGAACTCGGGGTCGGAGCTTTCGAACGCGAGCGTGCCGATGCGGCCCAGATCATCGAACAGTGGCACAGCATAGAAGCCGCGCGCTCCACTCTCGTGGAAGTATTTTTTTAACTTTTCCTCGATTTCAGGGCTGGGGCTATAACTTCCTCATCTTTCTGTGCGACAAAGAGCTCGCCCTGGAGCGAAACCCACTGCAGGAGGTTGTCGAGGCGCTTGATGTCAAGATCGCCGGAGAGTATCTGTTCCATGCCTGAGACCGCCATGAGCTTGAGCTTGCCACGCTGCTCGAGGGCAATGGCAGCGCGCTCGAAAGGGATAGCTGCCTGTGTAGCGTTGACTACTGTTTGCAGCACGCGGTCGAGGTGCAGGGTGGAGGTGATCTCCTGACTGACCTTTACTAAGGTATGAAGAATCTCAACTTTACGCTCGGCCTGGAACATGCCGGCATTGTGCAGGGCGCTCGCGGCTGCCTCACACATGTTGGTGAGCGCGAAGAGGTCGTCGTCTTCGAAGTGCGCTCCGTCGAGCTTGTTAATGGCCTCGATGACGCCGGTGACGATGCCATTGTCGAGCAGAGGCGCCGCCATGAGTGAAAACGCGGCGCCTTCTTCGATGCCGGCATTACGCTGTTGAAGGCGCTCGTCTTCCGCGGCCTCGATGAGTAGCGGCTCCGCGGAGTCAGAAACGGCGGCGGCCAGGCCTTCACTCGTGCGTTGCCTTGCCCCGGGCTCGGAGGCGGGATCTGCTCCGGCTTGGCTCATCAGGAGGAGCGTATCTTTATCCTCGACCATCCAGACGTTTACGGCCTGCACGTTCAAGATCTCTTGAATCTTGGAGGCGATGATAGGGAGGAGAGAATCGAGTTCGAGGGTGGAGTGGAAAACCTTCTCCAGATCGTACATCTGCGCGAGGCGAGTAATGGAGCCCAGGTTCTGATTGCGCTCGCGCTCGTAAGCGAGCCCGGTGGCCACACCGATCGCCACCACATCGAGTACTTCGCTCAGGGGCTCAAGCATGGATTCAGTCAGCGGCTGATCGTAGCTGATGACCTCAAGGGCGCCGATCAGGAGTTCTTCCACGGCAATGGGGACGTAGGCGAGCGAAGCCAGGGTGCGTCGCACGTTGAGGTGGGAGTAATTCTCGCGCAACAGGCCGGCGGAGTGAAAGATGAGCGGCGCCTTCTTTTCGGCGAGGGCGCCGAGAGTGCCCGCACCAATATCAATGAGACTTCCGTGAAGTTCAATGTCGCCGTTGGCGGCCTTGGGCAGCCATGCGGGTGAGTCCTGGTCTTCAATCACATAGAGGACAACGGCGGCACCGGGGAAGAGCGGTGCTACCTGCTCGACGATAGCGCGGGCCCGCGGCATAAGCTCGCGCTCAGCCAGCAGTGCAGCGGCAAACTCGGCGAGTGGCACAGCGAAACTGGCGCTGGGAATCGCCATGCGAGGGCGCTCAGTTGAAATGAGGCAGGACGACCGGAGACGATTGCACTTGCAAAAAGTGCCCCACCCTATTACGTTGTCGGCGCACTGTAACAAAGCGGTCGCCGGGTGTCAATGCTTGTAGCTTGCATCTGCCGCTTGGCCTGTGCCGGTTCTAGGAGGTCCGCTTGGATATTGACGTGCGCAACCGCTCGGGGATCCACGTGATCCGTTTGCGGGGTGATTTGAGGCTGGGTGAGCCGGTGGACGGCCTACGGCAGGCGGTGGAGGAGATCGTCCAGAATGCAGACTACAACCTGGTGATCAACCTGGGCGAGGTGCCCATGGTGGATTCGAGCGGGATCGGAATTCTGGTGCGCTCGCTGACATCCGTGAAGCAGAAGGGTGGGACGCTTAAGCTGGTGAATCCCTCGAAGTTTACGACGCAGACACTGAAACTGGTGGGTGTGATCAATCTGTTTGAGGTGTTCGGCGACGAGGAAGCCGCAGTGAACTCGTTTGCCTAAAGACCGGGGCAGGAGCGCCGGTCAACTGAGGAGATCAGAACGGGCGTTCTACTCTCCTGCTCCCAACATGATCGGAGTCGATGTCGGTGAAGGCGATCCCGCCTCGGGCTCAACTGTAATGGCAAACGCTTTAGCCTCGACACCCGGTACGAGGGGTGGGTTCACCACCGTGGCGCTGCCATGCGCATCGGGCTTGAAAATCCCGGCTGGAATCGGGGAGCCATTGGTGGGAATGAGCCACAACTCATACGCCTTGTGCGGTGGCAGCGGCGCAAGGTTGTTGGCCAAGAAGATCAAGCTTCCGCGCCGGCGCAAGTAAATCGCCTTTCCCTGCGGCTGGGGCGAAGTCTTGGCCGCGACCAGCGTGACATGCATGGCATCCAGCGCGGTGAACGCGGCAAGTACCTCGCTGCCCCGCTTCAATTCGGCCTGCTGGCTCGTCATCTGTCTTTGCAATGTAATCACGCGCTGGCGCAGTTGCGCGTTTTTCCCGAGCAGAATAACAGATAGAACTAGCATGGCCGCGGCGGCTGCCCAGGCCAAAGTGGGCCACCAGGCGCGTCGTTTGATGGAGACCGCCACCGGGCTGCGCGGTTCGCCTGCAATGGAATCCATCAACCGCTGGCGCCCGCGGCGGGGAGGCGTTGGCCCTGCAGCGGAGAGCGCCAGCAGTGCCATATCCCCGCGCAAGCGCTCGAGCTCGCCGCGACAATCGGCACAGCCTGCCAGATGTTTCTCGAGGGTCGCCATCTCCTCGCCTGCGAGTACACCCAAGGCATGAAGCGCGAGGTTCTCCGCGAATTGTTCGTGCACGGTCGTCATTTCAAACTTTTCCGCAGCGCCAGTAAGCCGGCTCGAATGCGAGTCTTGATGGTGCCCAGTGGTTCCCCAGTTTTAGACGCAATCTCGGTGTGGGTCAGCCCCTGGAAGAAGGCCATTTCCAGCACGGCACGTTGTGCAACGGGCATATCGCCGAGGGCGCCACGAATCTTTCCCAGGGCACGCGCGCGGTCTGTATCAGAGGCCAGATCCGGTTCGACCGAAACGATGACCTCCTCGATGTTCGTCTCCGGTCTCCGCTTGCGCAAGGAATCGATGGAGCGGTTGCGGGTGACGACTGATAGCCATGCCGGCAGATTGCCACGGCTCGAATCAAACAATGCCGGGTTGCGCCACAACTGCATGAATATTTCCTGCAGCGTGTCCTCAGCCGCACCCGTGTCGCCCAAAACGCGCAAGGCGACGGCGTACACAATTGAAGAGTAGCGATCATACAAGAGTGCCATCGCGTTCTGGTCACCCGCGCGTATCGCCGCCATCATTGCGCCGTCGGTGGACACTCCTTTTGGATCAGCCGCGGACAAAAGGTGTTTTCTTCCTTTCTGAAGTACGTCCTAGGAGTTCAAGTGGATTGATTCCTGGCCAATCCGACATCCTTGCGGTTAGCGTAGCCAGGCGAATTTTTACGGCGTTCGCCGCCGGTTCCCTCATTCAGCAATATCTGGATGGCGTGTGGCAAGGCGGTAGCGGCCGGAGTGAAAGACCAGTGGCTCACCATCATTGTATTTGTACTCCTCGACTTCCCCCAGCAGGATAACGTGGTCGCCGCCGTCGTACTGTCGAACTTTTCGGCAAACGAAGTGGGCGATGACCCCGGCGAGAATCGTCGTGCCGCCGCTGCTCTCGACAAACTCGACTCCCGCAAACTTGTCCGGGAGTGGCGTGGAAAACTGACGCGACAAATGATGCTGATGGGCTTCCAGTACGTTGACCGCGAAGTGAGTCGCATTGGTAAAATCGGTGAAACTCGGTGTGTGGCGTGACAAGCTCCAGAGTATGAGTGGTGGATTCAAAGAAACCGAAGAAAACGAGTTGACAGTTACACCTATCCTGCGACCGTCGGAGGCCCGCGCGGTCACCACCGTGACGCCGGTGGCGAATTGTCCCAGTGCCCGCCGGTAGTCACGCCGGTCGAAACGCTCGGCTACGGCTTTTGCTTCCTGTTGCACGAATTTCTCGGCGGCGGCGGCATCCATGAACCAGGGATAAAGAGTGCGAGGATCGTCAAAGCCGTTTACAAGTGCGCTGCCCACGGCTGAGATTTTGCCGGCGCGATCGAGCAGCTTGATGACGTGCGAAGGCGGCCTGAGCAGCAGGTTAGTCCAATCCACCACCCATCGCGCGTAGCCGGTCCAGTAGCGGTCGAAGGTTTCCTGCATCCAGTCAGCGTCGGCTGGTTCCGCGCCGCGTTCGAGGATGCTCTCCAGGTAAATCTCGGCTGAGAGGGCTGCGTTGTTCGAACCCTGTCCTGTAATCGGATCGTTCAGCACAACTGCATCCGCCATCGCGAGTATTTTGCGGCCGGAGGGAAGAATGCCAATGGGGTGGCGCACCGTCGGTACCACATGACCGGCCAGGATTCCGTTGTCGTCGGTTAGTTCGACGTCCTGGCAGCGCTCCGCTTCCCATGACATGAAACTTTCGAGAATCCATTTGCTCTTTGCCAGATGCTCTTCCGGCGTTTGGACATCTTTCCAGCAATCCATGGGGCCGCCAGGAACGCCCTCAAATACCATGATCTCGCAACGGCCGCTAGTCGTAAGCGCAGGGAAGACGAAGTACTCGCCGGTATTGGGAATGAGATTAAAGCAAACCGCATGGTAAGGCTCGCGAGGCCGCATGCCCCGGACATAGGTGAGCGCCAGAGCTCGCTGCGGTTCTAAAAACGGTGATCTCTTGGTATCACGTTCGAAAAGTTGACCGAGGGCACCTTTGCCGCTTGCGACGATCACCAGGTCGTGGCTGCGAGCGCAATTCTCGAGGATATCAACGTCTGCGGCTTTAATCTGCAGTTTGCCGCCGCGCTTCTGAAATTCGGTCATCCAGCGAGGAATCTTGAGCCTTTGGTCCACTGACTGCGCGAAATTGTCGAGGCGAGCAGCCCAGTCAATAACTTTGCCACCCAGGAAATCAGGAACGCTGAAACTGATGCCATCTACTTTGGGACATTCCTGCTCCCAATAGTTCAGGCCGAGGTTCCGCTCGGTTTCCAGCGCGGAGTCAAACATGCACTGGCTCGACATCA
>Ga0137393_10001349_pt1 | contig 15473 bp, 15 predicted proteins | sample 15con2h34BmetaG_FD_101396 | JGI IMG/M metagenome (GOLD analysis project Ga0137393, IMG submission 101396) | Vadose zone soil microbial communities from Angelo Coast Range Reserve, California, USA - 15con2h3.4B metaG | ecosystem: Environmental > Terrestrial > Soil > Vadose zone > Saprolite...
CATTGCCGAAATGACTGTCTGTGGCCTTGCGGTTGGGCTGTGGTTGGCGCGGCACGATCCCGGCCTTCTCGAAGAGCGTCTCGGTGCGCCCATCCAGCGCGGACAGGAGCCCTGGGACCGGTTTTTCATGGCAGCCATCGTGGTCCTCTGGATCGCCTGGATGGTGCTCATGGCGCTCGATGCGGTGCGCTTCCGACTTTCGCAACTGCCGGTGTGGGCGCAGGCGATCGGGGCGTTGCTGATCCCGCTGTCGATCTACGTGAGCTTCCTGACCTTCCGCGAAAACACCTTCGCGGCGCCGGTCCTCAAAATCCAGCGGGAGCGCGGGCAAACCGTGGTGACGACCGGCCCCTACAGCTATGTGCGGCACCCCATGTATGCCGGAGGCATTCTCATGTTCCTCGGCATTCCGCTGCTCCTCGGCTCGGCCTACGGCCTCGCGCTCGTGCCCGTCTGGATCGTGCTGCTCTCGTTGCGAATCCCGATCGAGGAGCGAATGCTGAAGGAGAAGCTCGCCGGCTACGAAGAGTATGCAAGGCGTGTGCGTTACCGGCTGGTTCCGGGAATCTGGTAACCGCTCAACCGCGCTTTTTGAACGGCCACTCCGCGCCGTCGCCCATCTGAGCGCGGTGGCGCAGAAAATGGTCGGCGATCACACACGCCACCATGGCTTCGCCGATCGGCACCGCGCGGATGCCGACGCACGGGTCGTGACGACCCTTGGTGGAGATTTCGGTTTCGTTGCCGTAGCGGTCGACGGTCTTGCGCGGCGTGAGAATCGACGAGGTCGGCTTGACCGCAAAGCGCGCCACGACCGGTTGCCCGGTCGAAATGCCGCCCAAGATTCCGCCCGCCTGGTTCGACAGGAAGCGCGGCCGGCCATCATTGCCCATGCGCATCTCGTCGGCATTCTCCTCGCCGGTGAGCGCGGCCGCCCCGAAGCCTGCGCCGATCTCGACACCTTTGACCGCGTTGATGCCCATGAGCGCGGCCGCAAGATCGCCGTCGAGCTTCCCATAGACGGGCGCGCCGAGCCCGGCCGGAACACTCTCGGCGACCACCTCGATCACCGCGCCGACCGAGGAGCCGGCCTTGCGCACGCCGTCGAGATAGTCGGCGTAGAATTTCGCCTTCTCGGCGTCCGGACAGAAGAAGGGGTTCTTGTCGACCTCGGCCCAATCCCAGCGGGCGCGCTCGATCGCATGCGGACCCATCTGGATGAGCGCGCCCCGCACGAGCATGCCCGGGACGATCTTGCGCGCGATGGCGCCGGCGGCGACGCGCGCCGCCGTCTCGCGCGCCGACTGGCGCCCGCCACCGCGATAGTCGCGCAAGCCGTATTTCACGTCGTAGGTGTAGTCGGCGTGCCCAGGCCGATATTTGTCCTTGATGTCCGAGTAATCGCGCGACCGCTGGTCGACATTGTCGATCACGAGGGCGATCGGCGTTCCGGTCGTGACCTGGCGGCCGCTCGCCTCGTCCACGAACACGCCGGAGAGGATCCTGACCTGGTCGGGCTCCTGCCGCTGAGTCGTGTAGCGCGACTGGCCCGGCCGCCGCTTGTCGAGATAAGGCTGGATATCGGCTTCCGTGAGCGGAATGCGCGGCGGCGCTCCATCGACCACGCAGCCCATCGCAGGCCCATGGCTCTCGCCGAAGGTCGTGACCCGGAAGAGATGGCCGAATGTGTTGTGTGACATGGGTTTTTCGCGCCGCGCTGGCGCTTGGTAGTACGCGGCGCCGGGCGTGGTCAATTCGCGGCGGAGACACTCAGCACGTATCTCAGCCTGAATGAAAGTTCATCTGCCTGAATGCCGATTAATCTCAAACTGAACGTCCGTTAACTTACTGAAATGTAAGCGTTTTTCCGCGAAATCATTTGCCGGCGCTATTGTGCTGTGTTAGCGTTGATCATCGGCCCGGATATCCCGGTCATGCCGACACGTGTTGGAGGATGAACCATGGCGAAGAAGAAAAAGAAGAAGAAGAGCTGATTTCCCGCAAGGGAGCACAGTTGGGCCGCGTCTCGACTGCCACTTGGCAGGGCGCGAGTGGCCTGGAAAGATCAAGAAGGCCGGTGAATGCCGGCCTTCTTCATTTTCAGCCGTCCCACTCAATCGTCCAAAACGCTACGCGTACCGGCTCATCCGCCCGGGAGCGAACTCGTAGACGACGCCCTGCTCGACGTCGCGGACCGGCGCCGCGGCAGGCGGCGCGATGCCAAAGTGGACGACGAGCGTGCGCGCCACTCCGCCATGCGCGGCCACCACGGTGTCGCGATCGACCGTCGCGTGCCACGCCTTCACCCGCACCAGCAGCTGCGCGTAGCTCTCCCCGCCGGGCGGCACAAAACTCCATTTGTCGTGCTCGCGCGCGGCGAGCGCCAGTGTCTCGGGATCGCGCGCCTTGAGTTCCGCGAAGGTGAACCCCTCCCAGTGGCCGAAGGACAGCTCGGCGAGCCGCGCATCCGTTCGATAGCGGCGCACGTCGAGGCCGAGGCCGCTCTGGATGAGCTCCATGGTTTCCCGCGCCCGCCCGAGCGGACTCGCCACGTAATCGAAGGCATCGGGATCGCGGCCGTCACGCTCGAACAGATCGCGCAGCACCTCGCCACAGTGCGCAGCCTGCGCACGCCCGATGGCGTTCAATGGGACATCGTGCTGGCCCTGCAGCCGGTGCTCGGCATTCCAATCGGTCTCGCCGTGACGGACGAAGTAGAGGATCGGCTGTGACATGCGCCCCGCGCGTCAGTCCTTAATTACGGTGATGTCGGGCGCGTCCGGATGTTTCATTCCGATGATGTTGTAGCCGGCGTCGACATGGAGAATCTCGGCGGTCACTCCGCGCGCCATGTCGGAGAGCAGGTAGACCGCGGCCTCGCCGACCTCTTCCGCCGAAATGTTGCGCCGGAGCGGCGCGTTGTGTTCGGTCCATTTCAGGATGTATCGGAAATCGCCGACGCCGGAAGCAGCAAGCGTCTTGATCGGGCCGGCCGAGATCGCGTTGACACGGATCTTCTTGGTGCCGAGATCGGCGGCGAGGTAGCGCACCGACGCCTCGAGCGCCGCCTTGGCCACGCCCATGACGTTGTAATGCGGAATCCATTTCTCCGCGCCGTAATAGGTCAGCGTGAGCAGCGCGCCGCCATTCGGCATGAGCTTTTCGGCGCGCTGCGCGATCGCGGTGAAGGAGTAGCAGCTGATCAGCATCGTGCGGGTGAAATTGTCCTGAGTGGTGTCGACATAGCGCCCATCGAGTTGGGCGCGGTCCGAGAACGCGATGGCGTGAACGACGAAATCGAGCGACGGAAAGATGCGCGCGGTCGCGGCGAACGCGGCGTCGACCGTCGCCGCGTCGCTGACGTCGCAGTGCCCGACGAGGTGGGCGCCGATCTCGGCGGCGAGCGGCTCGACCCGTTTCTTGATCGCGTCGCTCTGATAGGTGAAGGCGAGGTCCGCGCCGTGCGCGCGGGCGGCCCTGGCTATCCCCCAGGCGAGCGAACGCTCGTTCGCCACCCCCATGATGAGGCCGCGCTTGCCGCGCATGAGACCCGCGGATTCCGGCATTACGTCCTCTTTCAGCCGTTTGCCGGCCGCAGGCACCCTATGGCATAGCGTCCCCGGGCCCTTCAAGCACGCGCCTTGGACGGCGTTAACCGCGGGGCTGGAATAGGGCGTTACGGGGTGGTGTTTGACCTTCCGGCGACGTTAGTGACCGGCCGAAGCCCGTCGCCGAGAGCGGCTGCACAGCAGGAGGAGCACGGGTGAGCGGCTTCCACCAAGGGGTTGAACGAGCCATACCGGCGCTGCGGCGATACGCGCGGGCGCTTACGCGCGACGCCGAGACCGCCGACGATCTCGTTCAGGATACGCTGGTGCGCGCGTTGCGTTCCGAGCATCTTTTTCACGGCGGCGACGTGCGCAGCTGGCTTTATACGATCCTCACCAACCTCAATCGCAACCGCCTGCGCTCGCTGGCGCGACGCCCGGCCATGGCGCTGATCGGCGACGACGACGCGCCCGACATGGCTGGCCCGGAGGCAGGCGGGCGCGACATCGAGCGCGCGCTGGCGAGCCTGGTCGACGACCAGCGCACGGCTCTTCTCCTCGTGGTGCTCGAGGGCCTCACGTACCGCGAAGTTGCGGAGGTACAAGGTGTACCGGTTGGCACCGTGATGTCGCGGCTGGCGCGCGCCCGCGCCCAAATCCGAGCCTATCTCGACGGCGAGCGCCCCGCGCTTCGCCGCGTGAAATAATAAGAGGTGAAACGATGACGGATCGCGATCTACCCGTGACCGAAGCCGAGCTTCACGCCTATGTCGACGGCGAGCTTCCGGCAGACCGGCGAGCGGCCGTCGAGGCGTGGCTGTCTGCTCATCCGGACGACATGGCGCGCGTCGCGCGCTGGCGCGCGCTCGCCGACAGTATCCACGCCCGCTACGGCGGAGTTGCGGCCGAGCCGCTTCCCGCGCGATTCAACCTCGCGCAGATCGAACGTGCCAACCGCTCATGGAAGAGCATTGCCGCCGCGGCAGTGATTGCGGCATTCCTGGTCGGCGGCGTGGCGGGATGGTTGGCGCGCGGCGCTTCTGCCGCGGCGCCCGACCCGGTCCACACCTTCACCAGCGAGGCGCTTGCCGCGCACAAGCTCTACGCCGTCGAGGTGCGCCATCCCGTCGAGGTACCCGCCAGCGAGGCCGCGCATCTGCGGCAATGGCTGTCAAAGCGCGTCGGCTATCAGTTGCGCATTCCCGATCTCGAACCGCTCGACCTCAAGTTGGTCGGGGGCCGGCTGCTGCCGGGTCCGCGCGGCGCCGCGGCGTTCTTCATGTATGAGGGCAAGTCCGGCGAGCGCTTCACGCTCTACTCGACGCGCTCGGACGGCCACGAGACGGCCCTGCGCTACAATGCCGAAGGTCCGGTCGCCGGCCTCTATTGGGCGGACGGCGACGCGGCCTACGTCGTGAGCGGAGAAACGAGTCGCGAGCGGCTGCACAAGGTGGCCGAGATCGCCTACGCCCAGCTCGAGCGCGGGCCGGGGCGCTGACGCGCGTCGCTCAGGTGATGTCCTTGCGCGGATCGTAAGGCTGCGCGTCACGCCACTTGCGCATCAGCTCGTCGAGCGCAGGATCGGCCTTGTCCGGCAGCGCGATGCGGATGGTGGCAAAAAGATCGCCGGCGCCGCCCTTGCCGGGCAGACCCTTGCCGCGGAGCCGGAAGGTCCGGCCGCTGCTGGTGCCGGCAGGAATCGCAAGCTCGACCGCGCCGTCGAGCGTCGGCACGCGCACCTTCGCGCCCAGCACCGCCTCATAGAGCGCGACCGGCAGATCGAGCCGCAAGTTGGCGCCGTCGCGCGTGAACAGCGGGTGCGGCGCAATCGATACGGTGATGAGCGCGTCGCCGGCGCCGCCGGGACCGCGCAGGCCCTGACCTTTGAGCCGGATCTGCTGCCCGTCGGCGAGCCCTGCCGGAATCTTCACCTCGACGTCCTTGCCGGTCGGCAGGTGGACGCGCCGGCTGCCGCCCTTGGCGGCTTCCGCAAGCGAGATCGTCACCGACGCGGTGATGTCGCGGCCTGACGACACCTCGGCCTCGTCCGCCTCGAACGGCCCGCCGAAGCCGGTGCGGCGGCGTGAGGCAGCGCGGCCACCGAACATCTCCTTGAGCACGTCCTCGAAGCCGCCGAAACCGCGCCCGCCGCCGCCGCCGCCCGAGCGTCGCAAGCCTTCCGGCCCCCACGAGAACGTCTCGAAATGTCCGTCGCGGCCGGATCCGCCGGCGCCCGGTTGTCCGCCAAAACCCTCAAAGCCCTGAAAGCGCGGCTTGCCGTCGGCATCGATCTCGCCGCGGTCGAACGCCTTGCGCTTGGCGTCGTCGCTAAGGATTTCGTAGGCCGCGTTGAGTTCACCGAAGCGTTGTGCCGCCTTCGGATCGGTCTTGTTGGCGTCCGGATGCAGCCTCTTCGCGAGCCGCCGATAGGCGCTCTTGATGGCCGCAGCATCCGCCGTCCGCGGCACCCCCAGCACGTCATAGGGGTCGCGCATCCTGAAAAACTCCGAATTCTCGTTGTGCCGGATCGAGTTCCCCGGCCCTCATCCTTGGCAAATGTGGGGCGGATGCGGGCGCTGCGCAATGCCGCACCGCGGTCAACGGCTTGGCGTCAGCTCTTCTTCCACGGGCGCATGGCGCGGATTTCCCACTGGCCCTGGTGGATGCGGCAGGCTTCGCCTTGCAGCCAGGACTCGCTGCCCTGGCGCACGTAGCTCGCGAGGAAATCGCGGCAGGTGAATCCGTCCTGCGTATAGGAGGAGGCGATCGGCGTCACCGTTCCGCGCGCGCCGGTATGGGGATTCTCCCACGGCACGCTCGTCGTCTTGCCGTCCCGGGCGAGCGCCTCGGACGCGGCCGCGCGCGCATAGGCGAGGTCGTTGTCGGACGGCAGCTGAGCGGCGGCGGGAGCCGCAGCCGTGGCCGCGATCGAGCCGGTGACTTCCGGCTTCGGGTCGTCTTTGTTGAACAGCGACCCCAATTGATACGAGAAGCTGCAGCCGCCCGCGGGCAGCGCAAGCGCCAGCACGGCGGCCGGAAACAGTCGGCGCCATATGCGCGAGCCTGGCGTTCCGATATAACGGAACCGCGTGGACGCTACTGCTGGCATTTGACCGGCCACGAGAGCATTTCGAGAGAGATGTCCGACACGGCTCCGATAGAACACCCGAGTTGGTTAACGGCTGGTGACTTCGCCGAGGCGGACGAGCCGTTGCGGCTGTTCGCCACCTGGTTCGAAGATGCCAAGCGGGCCGAGCCGGCGGACCCCGACGCCATGGCGGTCGCGACCGTCGGCAGCGAGGGACTGCCGAACGTGCGGATGGTGCTCCTGAAAGGTTTCGACGAACGGGGGTTCGTCTTCTACACCAACCAAGACAGCCAAAAGGGGCAGGAATTGGCCGTCCGTACGGCGGCAGGCGCCGTGTTTCATTGGAAGTCGCTCAAGCGGCAGGTGCGCTTGCGCGGGCCAGTGGACCAGGTCTCCGATGCCGAAGCCGACGCCTATTTTGCGAGCCGCCCGCGACTGTCGCAGATCGGCGCATGGGCGAGCCAGCAATCCGCCCCGCTCGCCAGCCGGCTCGCCTTCGAGAAGAAGGTCGCGCTCGCCACCGCCAAATATGCCTTGGGAGCCGTGCCGCGGCCGCCGTTCTGGGTCGGCTATCGGATCGTACCGCTGATCATGGAGTTCTGGCAGGATCGTCCCTACCGGCTGCACGACCGCGTCGAGTTCCGCCGCGATGCGCCGGGCGGCGCGTGGACGCGGACCCGCCTGTACCCCTGACTCTATTCCGGAGACGTGCCGCCCGATGCCGAACTCGCAAACGAACCAGCCGCGCCGCACGCTCCTGCTCACCGGGGCCAGCCGCGGCATCGGGCACGCGACGGTGAAGCGCTTCTCGGCCGCCGGCTGGCGCGTCATCACCTGCTCGCGCCACGCTTTCCCGGAGAACTGCCCGTGGGAGATGGGGCCGGAGGACCACATCCAGGTGGACCTTGCCGATCGCGACTCGACGCGACAGGCGATCACCGACATCAAGAACCGGCTCGACCATGGCGAGCTGCACGCACTCGTAAACAATGCGGCCGTCTCGCCCAAGGCGGACGGCGGCGCGCGTCTCGGCGCCATCGGGACGACGCTCGAGGTGTGGGAGCAGGTTTTCCACGTGAACTTCTTCGCGCCGATCATGCTCGCGCGCGGACTGATGGAGGAGCTCAAGGCGTCGAAAGGCTCGGTCGTCAACGTCACCTCGATCGCGGGCTCGCGCGTGCACCCGTTCGCCGGCGCCGCCTACGCGACCTCGAAGGCCGCTCTCGCCGCGCTCACGCGCGAGATGGCCGCCGACTTCGGCCCGCTCGGCGTGCGCGTCAATGCGATCGCGCCGGGCGAGATCGACACCGCCATCCTCTCGCCAGGCACGGAAGAGATCGTCGCGCACCAGATTCCGATGCACCGCCTCGGCACCCCCGACGAGGTCGCCAAGATCATCTACGTGCTCTGCACGGAGACTTCGTCCTACGTGAACGGGGCGGAGATCCACATCAACGGCGGCCAGCACGTTTAGCGCGTGTCCCGGCGAAGTGGATACCGGTTCGCCGACAAGGACACGCGCCAATGCATAAATCTAGCGCCGATCTGAGGCCTCGTGCGACATTCATCTGGCGCATGGCTGGCGGCGGTGTTTGGGAGGGGCTCCCTGATCAGATCAGGAGAAGATCAACCGGTCATCGCCGTAAGTTCGTCGCTCCATGCATGGCTCGGGCCGGCGCGCGTGCAAGCGTCCGCCAATCCGGCTTTTTATGGCGAACAGGGCCTGTAAGATTTGTAAGAAAGATCGTTGGCGCAGTTAAATGGCTGAAGCTACGGCTCAATTATCGCTCGCGGGGCGATCTTACCGATCTTACGGGGTACTGCGGGAGGTGCGCCGCCGCTGCAGTTGGCTGAGACCATCATGCGCGTGCGGCATCCTCCTCCCCGCCTCCCGCCCGCAGGCAGGAGAGGGAGTGAGAGTCACAGCCACTTCTTCCACTTGAAGAAGACATACGGCAGGCCCGCGGCGATCAGCATCAGGACGATCGCGAGCGGATAGCCGAACGTCCAGTCGAGCTCCGGCATGTTCCGGAAGTTCATGCCGTAGATCGACGCGACGAGCGTCGGCGGCATCAGCACCACGGCCGCGACGGAAAAGATCTTGATGATGTTGTTCTGCTCGAGGCTCACCACGCCGAGCATGGCGTCGAGCAGGAACTGGATCTTGTTGGTGAGATAGGTGGCGTGATCCGACAGCGACTGGACGTCGCGCTGCATGCCCTTGAGCTGGGCTTTCGGCTCTTTCGCCCAGCGCATGCTGTCGGCTTCGTTGGCGAGATAGAGCAGGAGCCGGCCGATCGACACCAGGCTCTCGCGCACCTTCGAGGTGTGGTCACCCTTGCGCCCGATCGTCCGCAGAATATCGTTGTAGCTGCGCGAGCGCATGCCCGCCGAGCTTTCCGGCTCGAAAATATCGTGCGACACCTGATCGACGTCGGCGCCGATGCGCTCGAGGATGTCCGCCGCGCGATCGATCACGGCGTCGAGAAGGTCCATCATGACCGCCTCGCCCGTCACCGTGGGCGAGCACACCCGCCCGAGCTTCGCCCCGACGATGGTGAACGGCCGCGGCTCGTCGTAGCGCACCGTGATGAGCCGATGACCGGCGAGAATGAAGGTGACGGCGGTCGTCTTCGGCGCCTCGGTGTCGGACTGGCACATCAGCGTCGCGGTCATGTAGCGCGCGCCGTTCTCGACATAGAGACGGCTGGTGACCTCGATCTCCTGCATTTCCTCGCGCGTCGGGACCGCGATGCCGACGGCGCGCTCGACCAGCTTGTCCTCCTGCACGGTCGGCGTGACGAGATCGAGCCAGACCGCGCCCTCGGGGATTTCGCGGCCGCCGTCGACCGGCTTGCGCTCAAGCGAATTGCCGCGCGGCAGATAGACCGAAAGCATGCACATCCCCGACAGCGCGCTGCGAGGTCGGGCGGATTGCGTCCGCATGACAGCGCGTTCCCTTCTTATTGGAGAGCGCGCGCGGAGGCAAAACCGAATTCCAGAGTTGCTGAACGCGTGCGGGCGCACGCGCCGGTGTGACGCAGCGATGGTTGCGATGCGTCGCAGCCGCGGTGCGGCGGAGGCGCGCTCCGCCGCACTGTGCACGTCACTCTCGTGGGTCTTTCGTAGTGCGCCGATCACCCGGCGCCGGGACGTCAGGCAGCCTTCTCGGTCGCGTCCTGATCGTGATTCTGGGACGTATCGGCCGCGTTCTTGGACGGCCCTTGATAGCGCACCGCTGCCGCGACTGCCGAGATTCCGATGTCGCGATAGCGTTCGCCGAGATCGACATCCGCTTTCCGGCGTCCCTCGTAACCCCCTGAGAAAATTCCGTATTTCGGCACTCTTCCCTCCGTTCCTGGTGTCCCCGCGACTACGCATCGTGGCCGATGAGCGCGGCGGAAATGCGCAGGAAAAGGCACGATTGCACGGCATTTCGGCCGTCACCCGCCGCGACGGCCAGCATGACGCCAACATGGTGAATGATTTTTAAATGCTTCGGCCCATTCTCAGGATCGGGGTCGGTGACCCGAAGCCGGTCAGAGAGGGTAACATTGTGCGGAGTTATCCACGGAAAAGCCTGAAAGTTGCGACTTTCCTGCAACAGTGAGACGGCCTCAGGCGGGTTGGGGCCTTTGGAACCTGGAATGGTCGGATGGTTTTCGCTAGAACTCTGAGGTTCTTAGGACTCGGCGGGGCACTTCCGTCAACCACGGGTGATGCGATGAAGTTGGCGAGATGGTTCGCGTTGGTGGCGTTTGGGCTGCTGGTCGGGGGCTGCGGCGTGGGCTCGACGCTCGAGCCGGCTCCCGAGGCCAATCTCAAGCCGCGCGACCGCGAGCTCCTCTCGAAGGCGCCGTACGCGCAGGCCTACATTCCCGAGATGTATCGACGGCACATCGTCGATTATCACCGCCGGGAAGCGCCTGGAACCATCGTGGTCGATCAGGACGCGCGCTATCTCTACTACGTGCTGCCGAACAAGAAGGCGATCCGTTATGGCGTGACCGTGGGCGAGGACGCCCAGATCTGGTCGGGAGTCGCCAAGATCGGCAGCATGACCGAGTGGCCGTCGTGGACGCCGACGCCCGGCGAGCATCAGCGCCTCGGCAATCTGCCGAGCTTCGTCAGCGGCGGGCCGCACAATCCCATGGGAGCGCGCGCGCTCTATCTCTACGCCAACGGCAAGGACACGCTCTTCCGCATCCACGGCACGAACCAGCCGGAATATATCGGCGCGGCGATCTCGTCCGGCTGCATCCGCATGACCAACGAGGACGTCATCGACCTCTACAATCGCGCAAAGATGGGCAGCCCGGTGGTCGTGCTCGCGCCCGGCCAGGGCGACTCGCCGTTCAATCCGCGCGTCGCATTCACGGGCGGCCGCGACTCCTGACGCGGATCGGTATCATCCAATAACAGAACGGCGCCGCATTGCGGCGCCGTTTGCGTTCCAGCGAGGCTACGCAGCGAACAGCTTCTCGCGCTTCGCCCAGTCGAGGGTGCGATCGAGCGCCCGGGTGAGGCGCGCGAACAGCTCGTCGATCTCGTCGGCGGTGATGATCAGCGGCGGGCAGATCGTGATCGTATCCCCGCCGACCGCGCGCACGATCAGCCCTTCCTCCTCGGCAAGGCGCACGCAGCGCGCGGCGACGCCCTTCTTCGGATCGAAGGCCCGTTTCGTCGGCTTGTCGGCGACGAGCTCCGCGCCGCCCATGAGGCCGAGGCCGCGCGCTTCGCCGACCAGCGGATGCTCGCCGAGCGCAGATAGCCGGCGCTGGAAGTGCGGCATCAGCTTCGCCGCCTTCTCGAACACGCGATCGCGCGCGTAGATCTCCAGCGTCTTCATTGCCACCGCCGCCGCCACCGGATGACCCGAATAGGTGAAGCCGTGGCCGAAGACGCCGATCTTGCGGCTCTCGGTGAGCAGCGCCTGATACATGATCTCGGGCAGCATGACGCCGGCGATCGGCAGATAGGCCGACGACAGCGCCTTGGCGACCGAAAGCGCATGCGGGCGGAAGCCGAGCGCCTCGCAGCCGAAGGTGCGGCCGAGACGGCCGAAGCCGCAGATCACCTCGTCGGAGATGACGTAGAGGTCGTAGGTCTCGCACACCCGCCCGATCTTCTCGAAGTACGTTTTCGGTGGCACGATCACGCCCCCGGCGCCCATCACGGGCTCGGCGATGAACGCTGCGACCGTGTCCGGTCCTTCGCGCTGGATCATCTCATCGAGCTCGGCCGCGAGCCGCGTCGCAAAATCCTCCTCGCTCTCGCCGTCCTTGGCGAAGCGATAGTGGTGGGGACAGCCCGTGTGCAGGATGCCCGGAATCGGCAGGTCGAAATCCGCATGGTTGTGCGGCAGCCCGGTGAGCGAGGCCGCGCCGATGGTGAGGCCGTGAAACGCCTTCTGCCGGCTGATGATCTTCTTTTTCTTCGGCCGGCCCAGCGCGTTGTTCATGTACCAGACGAGCTTGATCTGGCTGTCGTTCGCCTCCGAGCCCGAATTGCAGAAGAAGACTTTTGAGATCGGGACCGGCGCCATCTCCTTGAGCTTCTCGGCAAGCTCGATGGCCGGATCGTGGCTCTTGCCGTTGTAGAGATGGCTGAAGGCGAGCTTCTTCATCTGCGCGGCGGCGGTCTCGGCCAGCTCCTCGTTGCCGTAGCCGAGCGCCGTGCACCACAGGCCGGCCATGCCTTCGAGATACGCCTTGCCCTCGCTGTCATGGACGAAGACGCCCTTGCCGTGCTCGAGCACGAGCGGGCCGGTCTCGCGCAACGCCGCGAGATTGGTGTTGGGATGGGCGAGTGTTTCGATGTCGCGGATCGCGAGATTGCTCAGGATCGTCATGGAGAATTCACCAGGAAAAAATCATCCGCCGGCTGGCGGCCGCGACAACTATAGCGATTTCCAATGAAGCGTGCGTGACCCGGAACGGGCCGGAGCCGTCAGAGCTTGTGCGGGGCCCGATGGAGCACGCCCTGCTGCAGCGTGACGGCTTCCTGCTTGTCGGACGCGATCAGCGGGCGAGGCCGCGGCAGCGGGATTTCGGCGACAGCGGTGGCCGGGTCGCGAACGTCCCATTGGCACATCGCATAGCCGCGGCTGCGCTCGGCGAGATCCACGTGAATGTGGCTGTCGTGATACCCATCGGACCCGGGGCCGAGCACGGTCTTGAAGCGCATGCAGGCGCTCTGGCGCATCCGCTCGCGAAATTCGCGCGACACCGATGCATCGGTGAGTGCGAAGGAGCGCCCGTTGGTGAGCTTGATCGCGCGGATATCGAGCGCGTTGGCGCGGCCGTGCTCGCTCAGCTTGGCGCCCTTGATTCCATTGCGGCCGCGGCAGTCATACGAGTCGTAATTCTCGATCGACTTGAGCGTCGCGCCGAGATCGCCGGCCGCGGCGCCGACGTCGTCGCGCACCCAGTCGGCGACCGCGTCGGCCATGGTGCAGCGAAGCGTTGCCGGCGGGGTGAGTGCCACGCGCTCGCGGTTCGGCATGACGACCGCTTCGAGCCGCACCACATCGGCCGCGCCGCACTCGCCGGCACCGACCAGCGTCGGCAGCGGACGGAAGATGGCGCGATCCGCGAGCCGCACCTGGCAGGCTGAAGGTTCCGCCGGTTCCGCGGGTTCGACTGCGGCGGTCGCTGCCGGTTGATTGGCGACCGGCATGGGTTCCTTCGCGTGGACCGAGGCAACGGACGCTGCTGGAACCGGCGCGGAACCGAGCGCCAGAGCTTGCGGCGGCCGTCGATGCGACTGCCGACGAGTGGCCGCGTCCGCGACGCTGGTCGCAGCAAGCAGCAGAGCGATAACTGAAATGGAAACCGTGCGCCTCACGCGGTCACTGCTCCGACACAAATGCGGTTTTATGCGGGCATCGTCGCCCGAATCTTTCGGTGACAGCGCATGTTCTGATGAGAGCCCGCGCCCATCGCGATGTGGGAGCGGCAGCGGGATTCGACAAGAACATTCGTCCCACATGGTTGCCGAAATCTCTCCCAATTCCGCGGAACCACGACATGCGATAGCGTGGTGACGGCAGCGAGCGGGGAAAAATGGTCGACGTCGTCGTAATCGGGCTGGGCGCGATGGGGAGCGCCGCGCTTTATCATCTGGCGAGTCGCGGCGTCCGCGTGATCGGCATCGAGCGCTTCGAGCCGGGGCACGATCGCGGTTCCTCGCATGGAACCAGCCGCATCATCCGGCTCGGTTATTTCGAGCATCCCTCCTACGTGCCGCTGGTGCGGGCGGCGCTGCCGCTGTGGCGGGCGATCGAGAAGAAATCCGGCGCCGCGCTGCTCGACGTGACCGGCGTCCTCGAGATGGGCGCGCCCGACGGTACGCTCGTGACCGGCACGCTGCGCGCGGCGCGCACCCAAGCGCTGCCGCACGAGGTGCTCGATGCCAAAGCGCTCACGCGCCGCTTCCCGGCTTTTCGCCCGCCCGCCGACTGGGTCGGCGTACTTCAGCCGGACGGCGGGATCCTGGCGCCGGAACCGGCAATCCACGCGCACGTGGCGCTCGCCAAGGCGGCGGGAGCCGAGATCCGCACCAAGGAAACCGTGCGGACGATCGAGGCACACGGAGGCGGCGTACGTATTTCTACGGATGCGGGCGTCATCACGGCCGGCCAGGCGATCGTCGCGGCAGGGCCCTGGGTCAAGACGCTGCTGCCGCAGCTCGCGGTGCCACTGCGTGTCACCCGGCAGGCGGTCGGCTGGTTCGCGCCGAAGGACCCGGCGCTGTTCGCGCGCGAGCGCTTTCCGGTCTTCATGCTGGAAAACGAGCACGGGATTTTTTACGGCTTTCCGCCCGGTCAAAACTCCGCGGTCAAATTCGCCAAGCACCACCACGAGGACGAAACGGTCGATCCCGACACGGGCGCGCGGCCGATGTCCGCCGCGGACGAGGCGCTGCTGCGCAGCGCGCTAGCCGCCCATCTGCCGGCCGCAAACGGCCCTCTCGTCGACGCGCAGACCTGCCTCTATACGATGGCGCCCGACGGCGATTTCATCCTGGACCGCCTGCCGGGCCATTCCGAGATCATCGTCGCCTCACCCTGCTCGGGCCATGGGTTCAAGTTCGCCCCGGTGATCGGGGAAATCCTCGCCGACCTCGCCACCGCCGGCACGACCCGTCACGACATCTCCCGTTTTCGCCTGGCGCGCTTCGGCTGAACCTTTCTTGGCCGCTTCCCGTAGCTATCTGGACCGGTTGCGCCTTCCCGAGAGCCCGCTAACCTGGGGACCGGCCGCACATTGCGGCCCAACGAAGAGCGCGCGCACGCCGACGGAGGGGATGAAATGCTCGGACTGATGCAGGACTGGCCGCTGCTGCTTCATCGCATCATCGACCATGCCGCGACCTACCATGCCGGGCGGCGCATCGTCTCCCGCTCGATCGAAGGACCGATCCACACCACGACCTACTCGCAAATCCGCGCGCGCGCCAAAAAGGTGGCGCAGCGGCTCGAGAAGGACGGCGTCAAGCTGGGCGACCGTGTGGCGACGCTCGGCTGGACGCTGCGCCGCTCCGCGGCCCCGGGCGAGAACGCCTCTCAACCGCAGGCGGCCCTGGTCCACGACGACTTCTCCGTGGCCGGCGCGCGGGGGCGGGCCGAGGCGGCCTACGCCTCCCATTTCCCTGACGGTCCGGGCTTCCGCCGGGCGCTCATCACCAGCCTGTGGCGTGTCTTCAGCCCGCCGCCGCAGGACTGGCCGCTGGCCATCTGCGACTACACGAGCGTCGGGCCAGGCGAAGGGCTGGACAACCGGCTGTACTTCGTGGACAAGATTCCCGCCGACCTGTACGCGGAGATGCCCGAGGAC
>Ga0137393_10001355_pt1 | contig 15442 bp, 13 predicted proteins | sample 15con2h34BmetaG_FD_101396 | JGI IMG/M metagenome (GOLD analysis project Ga0137393, IMG submission 101396) | Vadose zone soil microbial communities from Angelo Coast Range Reserve, California, USA - 15con2h3.4B metaG | ecosystem: Environmental > Terrestrial > Soil > Vadose zone > Saprolite...
CACCCGGGCCGTCGAGTTGCTCGACGCGCTCGGTTGCGCGCACCTGATAAGGCGCCGGTTCACCACGCTCTCCGAAGGGGAGCGTAAGCGCGTCCAGATCGCCCGGGCCCTGATGCCCGATCCCGAATTGCTGCTCCTCGACGAGCCAGCGGCCGGGCTCGACCTCGGTGGCCGTGAGGATCTGCTGCGGCGGGTCGCGGCGCTCGCCCGTGACCCCCGGGCGCCCACGATGGTGCTGGTCACGCACCATGTGGAGGAAGTGCCCGATGGATTCACCCACGCCATCCTGCTGCGCCGGGGCGCGGTGCTCGCGGCGGGACCGCTACCCGAGGTTTTCACCGAGCCGAACCTGTCCAAGTGCTTCGGCGTCCCGCTGATCATCGAGCGGCGCGGCGCCCGCTGGGCCGCCCAGGCGGCTTTTTAAGCAGGCCGCCGCCATCAAGTCCAGCCGCTTGCCGCACCGCGCCCCCGCATCGGCAGCGGGTGCAGTGGGCACACACTAGGCATGCGGTCGCATTGCCAGCTGTCCCGGGGCTCGCCATGAGGGGGGACCGGGTTGAGATCGTGATCGACGCCGGCGGCACCACCAAGACCTATGAGGTGGCTGCGACCCGCGCGGGGCGCAGGGTTGAGGTGGTCAACCGGCGCGGGCTCGTCGAGGTGACTGAGGTGACCCGCGGCGGCGCGGTGGTGCGTACCGCCCGGTTCATGGCCAGCCGGGTGCTGGCCCTGGTCGAGTACCCGGCCCCGCGGCGTTCCGGAAATGGGGACGGGCGCCCGCCCGGGCCGCGGTAGGGCGTGTCTCACCGGTTGTGCGCGGCCTGGCGTCTGGCGTCCGGTCAGGGGCCCGGCGCCAGGAAACCGCGGGCCACAGACCTGTCAATGAGGTCCCTGGCGTACTCGCCGAGCGTGGCCGATCCATCCTCGATCAGGGCGACCCGGAGCAGGACCTGGTCCGCGGTGACGCCGCGGGCCAGCCAGGTTCCGCCACCTGTCTGGTAGTTCGCGAGCATCGGCTGGAGCCTGTCCAGCGCACGGGCGAACTTCGCCTCCTGCGTGCGGCGCTCCTCGAACTCGTCCCACAGCGCCCGGAACGCTTCAGCCTGGGGCGGGGGCAGCAGCGCGAAGATCCGGTCGGCAGCAGCGCGCTCCGCCACCTCCTGGCGAGCCTGGGCCTGCGCCCCGGCATACAGGAACAGGTCACCTGCGTCGATCTCCACGAGATCGTGCAGCAGCAGCATGGCGATGACGCGGCTGAGGTCGGTGCCGGGCGGCGAGTGATCTCGCAGCACGAGCGCCATCAGGGCGAGGTGCCAGGAGTGCTCGGCCGAGTTCTCCTTGCGGGAGGCGTCGATGAGGGTGCTCTGCCTGAACACGGTCTTGAGTTTGTCGGCCTCAAGCAGGAAGCGCAGCTGGCTGTCCAGGGGGTCCATATGTCCATTGGATCAGCTGCAGGCGCGCTTACGCACCCCCCGCCACCTGGGCATTTGCTGGACGTGCGATCATGTCCTGGGGGACCCAAGATGATACGGGGGACCGGCTCATCAAGCTCGCCCTGGCCGGGCATTCGCCGGCCAGGGCGAGCCTTCCCCCGCCACCCGCCGGGCAGGCCCGGCCCGCCGCCAGGCCGCCGGTGCACCCGAGGTGACCAGCGATATGAAGTCCAGGGTGGGGCGCGCTACGATCACGCTCGATGACAACGATCCGGGTGGTCCTGGCCGAGGACAACGTGCTGCTCCGGGAGGGGGTCTCCCGGCTGGTGTCAGGCAACGAGGACTTCGAGCTGGTCGGGGTCGCATCCGACCTCCCGCAGTTGCTGGACGTCATCAAGGAGCAGGATCCGGATGTGGTGATCACGGACATCCGGATGCCGCCCACCGGCAGTGACGAGGGGATCCGGGCCGCCGCCTGGCTCAGGGCCAACCGTCCGCGGGTGGGCGTGGTGGTGCTGAGCCAGTACACGGCCCCCGGCTACGCCCTGGCCCTGCTTGAGCACGGGTCGGCTGGCCGCGCCTACCTGCTCAAGGAGCGGGTGGCCAGCGTGGATGAACTGGCCCGCGCTATCCGCACCGTGGCCCAGGGCGGTTCGGTGATCGACCCGCAGGTCGTCGATGAGCTCGTCCGGTCGCGCTCGCAGCGCCGGGCGTCCAACCTGTCGTCGCTGACCCCCAGGGAGTCGGAGATACTGGCCGAGATGGCCCAGGGCAAGAGCAACTCAGCGATCGCGTCCGCCCTCACCGTCTCGGAACGGGCAGTCGAGAAGCACACCAACTCGATCTTCGCCAAGTTGGGCCTGTCCGAGGAGAAGGATCTCAACCGCCGGGTCAAGGCGGTGCTGCTGTACCTCAGTGACCGCGAGGGGGGCTGACCACACCTCGCCGAGGATGGCAGCACCCTGCCAGCGGCAAGATAGCCATGCGAAGCTGGAGCCATGGCCACCCCGCACGCAGTGGTCGTAGTAGACGACCAGGTCCCGTTCCGGACCGCCGCCAAGGCGGTGCTGCGCCGGCTCGCTTGCTTTGAGCTCGCAGGAGAGGCATCCAGCGGGCCCGAGGCGATCGAACTGGTCGATTCCGTCCGGCCAGCGCTGGTCCTGATGGATATCAACATGCCAGACATGAACGGGATCGAGGCCACCCGCCGGATCGTGTCCGCACATCCGGAGGTCGTGGTTTTTCTCTGCTCGACCTATGACGTGGCGGACCTTCCCCCCGGCGCCGCGGACAGCGGGGCGAGCGCCTATCTCAACAAGGAGCGGTTTGGCGCGGACACCCTGCGCCGACTGTGGCAGAACCGGGACTCGGGCTTGTTCAACGCACTCTGATTCAACGCGCTCTGATTCGGCGCATGGGGATTCGGCGCACAGGGATCCGGCGCTGGGGGATCCGGCGCAGAGGGATCCGGCGCGCTAGGAGCAGGTCAGCCGATCGGGACCGAACCGCTGATGGTCGACCCGTGGCCGGGGCGCGATTCCCAGCGGACCGTGCCGCCGATGGCGCCCAGGCGGTCCGCCATGTTGATGAACCCGTGGCCGCCACGGGCCTTCTGCTCGTCGAACCCCGGGCCATCGTCGGTGACCGAGAACAGCAGCCCGCCCGAGTGCAGCCACAGCCGCACCTCCGCGCTCGCGCTGGGGGCATGCTTGGCAGCGTTCTGCAATGCCTCAAGGCAGCAGAAGTAAATGGCCGCCTCTATCTGAGGGGAGTACCGGCCGATGTCGTCGGCGACGACGCCGACCGGGATGGTGCAGCGGCCGGCCGCTGCGCGCAGGGCCTCGGCGAGCCCGCTGTCGGCCAGCAGCGGCGGGTAGATGCCGTGCGCCAGCTCGCGCAGCTCCCGGATCGTCACCTGGACGTCGTCGGCCATCTGGTCGAGTATTTCCAGGCCCGCCTCGGGATCGTCGGCGATGATGTCCCTGGCCAGGCGCAGGTTCACCGCCAGCGCCACCAGGTGCTGCTGTGCGCCGTCGTGCAAATTGCGCTCGACCCGCCGCCGCTCCGCGTCGCCGCTGGCCACGATGCGCGCCCGGGACTCGCGAAGCGCGTCGGCCTGGTTGCGGAGCTCGTCCAGCGTGGTCTGCAGCGCCGCGTCGAGCTGCACGTTGTGGAAGGCGAGACCGGTCTGCCGGGCCAGCTCGGTCAGCACGCGGTCGTCCTCCTCCGAGAAGGCGCCCGCCGTGGCGGGCCGCTCGACGACGATGAGCCCGAGCAGCTCACCCCCGTGACTGATCGGCGCAACCCGCAGCTGGGCTTGCGCGCGCCCGTCGAGCAGGGACGGCAGCCAGACCGAGGCCCAGGCGCTGCCTGACACGCCAGCCCGGGTTACCACCGGGCGCTCACGTGCCGTGATGACGAGGGACCTGCGCCCGAGGTCCGGCACCGACGCGGCCCGCTCCAGCACGTCCCCGGACCCGGTGTAGACCTCGGCGCTGGTCAGTCCCATCGTCTTGCGCAGCGACTCGGCGAGCTGCAGCAGCAACTCGTCCATGGCGATGGCCCGGGTCAGCCTGCTGCCGAACGTGCGCAGCACCTCGTCCGGTGCCTCGCGGGCCCCGTACACGAACCGGGTCGCCGAGGCGATGAGCCGGTCCCTGGCCGGCAGGTAGCCGATCGCCGCCACGGCTGCCGCCAGCATGGACAGCCCGAGGATCTCGCGGTCGGCTGCATCGCCCGGCGACTTCCCCAGGCCCAGCACTATCACCAGGTACACGACGGCCACTACTACGCTGAAGCCCGCGATCGACAGCACCTGCACGAGCAGGCGTCCGCCGTGCGGGGCGAGCGCGGGCAGCCCGCCGGCGATCAGGCCAAGAGGGATCGCTGCGGTGGCGTCTGCCGCCACCGGGCCCAGCGGCCCCGGCCAGCCGACCAGCACATGCAGGACCGCGCTGGTCAGCGCTATGTCCGCGGCCACCACCACGCCGATGCCCAGCCACTGCATCCGCTCCCGGCCCCGCCCGGTCGTGGCCGCGTACCGGAGCCGTATCGCGGGCAGGGTGCACAGGACAGCCAGCGGCCAGATCAGCGCCCCCGCCGGCAGCGGGAACGGCTGGCCCGCGATGGCCAGGCCGAGCCCGGTGCCGACGGCCGAGGCGTAGCCGAGGGCCGCGGCAATCCGCCTGGCCCGTCCGGCCAGCCGGCCGTCCGGCAGGGCCAGCAGGAAGTGGAAGGAGATGGCGATGACGAGCGGCCCGGCGATGGTGGCCACGGCTCGCGCCGCCTCGTGCTGACCGCCAGCCTGCCCAGCCAGCCGGGCGGCAGCGAGCGCGACGGAAGCCGCGAGCGCGCCCGAGGCCACCTGCCACTGGGGGGCCCGGTCCCGCGGGCGGGTGGCCACGGCACCCGCGAGTGCCCAGGCGAGCACGAGGCCGGCCGCGACGGCGTCGAGCGCGGATATGCCCCCGGCCGCCCGCGCATGGAGCCCGATCGCGGCGACCACCACCGCGACCAGGGGCATGAGCACTCCGGCCACCACCCGCTGCACAGTGGGCGTGGCGAATGGTGGCGCCACGGCGGCCGGGTCGCGCAGCGTGCCGTTCGCCATCGCTCCTGCCCGCTGAGGTAGCGGTGGCTGGTCGGCCGCCCGGGCGGGCTGGTGCATGGTCAGCGGGCCTCGATGACGACGTTCCCGCCGCTGTCAGGTTCGGGCTCCGGGACGACGATCCGTCCATCGCGCATCCGCACCACCCGCCCGGCCGCGGCGGCGACGCTGGCGTCGTGGGTGACCAGGACCACGGTCTGGCCGCCGCCGTGCAGACGGCGCAGCAACTCGATCACCTCGTCGCCACCCTCCGAGTCGAGCGCCCCGGTCGGCTCGTCGGCGAGCAGCAGCGTCGGCTCGTTCGCCAGCGCCCGGGCGATGGCCAGCCGCTGGCGCTGCCCGCCCGACAGGACACCAGGAGCGGCACTGGCCTTGTCGCCGATGCCGAGCAGATCGAGCAGGTCCTTGGCCCGGGTCTCCGCCATCCGCCGCTTGCGGCCGGCGATGACGGCCGGCAGCGCGACGTTCTCCAGCACGGTCATGCCCTCCAGCAGGTTGAAGAACTGGAAGACGATCCCGATGTGGCGCCGGCGCAGGCGGGCAAGCTGGTCCTCGCTCCGACCGGTCACCTCCTCACCCGCGACCGTGATGGTCCCCTCGTCGGCGACGTCCAGCCCGGCCACCAGGTTCAGCAAGGTGGACTTGCCGCAGCCCGAGGGCCCCATCAGGGCGGCGAACTCGCCGTCCGCGATGATCAGGTCCACCCCGCGGAGCGCCCGGACCGGCGCGTTCTCGGCTTCGAAGGTCTTGCGTACGCCGTGCATGGCCAGCGCCGGAAGGCTCTCGCTCATCACGCCCCCGTCCTGGTTATCGTGCTATCGGTGATGGTCATGTTGCCGGTGGCACTGCCGGGGCCGGCCAGGGAGGCGGATTCCGCGGCCCGTCGGCCCGCCTGCGCGGCGATCTTGTAGGAGATGACCGGGGCATCGCGCCCCTTCACCCGCTGCGCCGGGAGCGGCACGAACTCGACATGGATCGTCAGTGACTTGACGGTGCCCTCCGAGAGCACGGTCTCGCCGGCCGCCGCCAGCTGCTGCAGCCGCTGGGAGAGATTGACCGTATCCCCGACCAGCGTGTATTCAAGCCGCTCCTCGGACCCGAGGAGGGCCGCCGCGGCCTCGCCGGTAGATAGCCCGAGCCCCAGCCCGAAGGCGGGCAGGCCATCGTCCGCCCAGCGCGCGTTGATCTCAGCTTGCAGCGCGTGCATGGCCGAGGCCGCCACCACGGCCCGGTCCGCGTGGTCATCCTGCGCGAACGGCGCGCCGAACACCGCCATCACCGCGTCGCCGACAAACTGCATCACGGTGCCGCCCTCGCCCAGAATGGCCCGGTTCATGGCGGCACGGTGCGTGTTGAGCTGCCCGGCGAGCTGGCTCGGGTCGGCGTGCTCCGCGATGGTCGAATAAGACCTGATGTCACTCATCAGGACCGTCACCACCACGCGCTCGGTCTCGCCGATGTTCCGCTTCTCCTGCCGGATCTTGTCGGCGAGCCCCCCGGGGAGCAGCCGCGACAGCGTCTCTCCCTGCTCCTCGCGGTCCACGATGGCCTGGTGCAGCAGGCGGAGCCGTTTCAGCGCCCCGTGATTCCCGGTGGACACGCCCTGCGCCAGCTTGACGAAGACCGCCTCGACCTCCGCGTCAACCACCTCGGGCGGGACTCGCCGTACCGCCGCGATGGCCTTGATCGGCTTGCCCTCGGCCACCATGCCAAGGAGTTCCTCCTCGGCCGGGAGAAGTCCGCCCGGGGAGAGGACGGGGCGGACCAGGGCCTCGACGATGGCCGGGTCGAGCGCGGTGCCGCCGGTAGCCACCGCGCGGATCGCATCGACCAGCTGATTGCCCTCGGCGATGTGGTCTTTCAGCAGGTACCCGTAGCCCGCGGAGCCTTCGGCCAGCAGCGACACCGCGTACTCGGGGTCGTCATACTGGGAGAGGATCACGACGCCAGTCCCCGGATGGCGCTTGCGTACCTCTTTGGCGGCGTCGATGCCCTCGCGACTGAACGACGGCGGCATGCGGATGTCGGTGACGAGCACCTGGGGCTCGGTGGTGGCGGCGCCGGCCACGGCCTCGTCGTAATCCGCGGCCACACCGACCACCCGCAGGTCGGCGTGACGCTCGATCAGTGCGCGCACGCCTTCTCGCACGATCAGGTTGTCGTCCGCGAGGAAGACCCCGATCGTGTCGGCTTGCTTGACGTCCCCGTGCTCCATTCACCTAGTTTTCGCACATGGCGGCCTGCCGCGCCAGTGAGCAGGCCTCCCGCCGCCCGGTGGTGTTAGGCACACCAGGTGCCTGCCAGGCACCACCCTGGCCGGCCCGGACGGCCAGCACCTAGCGTCGACCTATGTGGGCCGTCTTGCGACTCGTCGCGCATGAGTTCCGGGCCAGGTGGCGGGCCTGGCTGGTGCTTGCGCTGCTTGTTGCCGTCGCTGGGGGCGCTGCGGCGGCCGCTGCCGCGGGGGCGCGGCGGACAGACAGTGCCTACCAGCGGTTCCTGGTCGCGTCGAGGGCCTCTGACATGCTGGTCGCTCCGGTCAACACAGGCCTGGGTGGCTACTACAGGGCGCTGGCCAGGCTGCCGGACGTAGCCACGCTGGCGCCGATCGTCGGCCTGAACATGCTGCCGTTGCGACCAGATGGCACGGTGATGGCGACCGGCGTCGTGGCGGCGCCCGCCGACGGCACGCTCGGGAGGCAGCTGGAGATCCCGAAGCTGCTCTCGGGGCGGATGCCACAGCCCGGTCGCCCGGATGAAGTAGCCGTCAACCAGATTGGTGCCGACACCCTGCACCTGCACGTCGGCAGCGCTCTGGTGATGGGGACCTGCACCGGTCCGCCGTGCCGCGGAACTCACGTCCGTCGGTTCACCGAGCGGGTTGTCGGCATTGTCGTCACCCGGGGTTCCGTGGTTCCGGTGACCGCTCTCGACAAGGTTTCGGCCATATTCGCCAGCACGGCGCTGTTTCATCAGCTCGCTCATCAGCTTGGTCCTGGCTACCGGGGATTCGATGGGGCCTACGTAAAGGTCCGGCCCGGGGCATCGCCGCAGCGCTTCGGGCTGCGGGCGCAGGCGCTCGCGCGGAGATTCGCCGGCACGGGCGGTCAGCTGTTCGTGGCCGACGAGAGCAGCCAGGCGGCGATCGTCGAACGATCGATCAGGCCAGAGGCAGTGGCACTCGCCATCTTTGCCCTGGTGCTGGCGGCCACCGCGCTGCTCATCGTCGGCCAGGCGGCAGTACGCCTGCTGGTGGCCGGCTCATCGGACAACCCGACGCTGGCGGCGCTGGGGATGACGCGCGGTCAGCTGACCGCCGCCGGGCTGATCGAGGTGGGCGCCGCCGCGGTCGCCAACGGGGTGGCATTCTGGCCGGCCCGGACTGCGGCACTGCTGAGCCCGGCAGAGGTCTTGCGCACGGAATGAGTGAGCGGCTTCACTCGGCACGGAATGGGAACCAGACCGACCCCATGGGGAGATTCAGCTACCGCACGGGGTCAAGGTCAAGGAGGGAGGCATCCCCGCTGCGGTGGTGCTGCCCGCACGCCACCGCATCGCTCCGCGCCTGGTGACGGGCGGGCACCCCGGGCGGTCGTGGTGCTAGGCACACCCGCGAAATGCCAGCCACCACCCTGGCCTGCCGCCACGGCGGGGACGACGATGAGCCTATGCGTCACGAAAGCTGCGTCACCTCATTGTCCTGGATCCCATCGGAAGCGGTCACCGGGAGCACCCGGGTGGCCTTCGACGCGGGATTCACCCACTACGACGATCCGCCGCCGGGCGAACTCGGCGACATCGGGGAACTGCAGGCAGCGGATCGGTTCCGTTTCGCCAATGTTCTTCGGGCTTGGATCGATGTCGATGCCTCGGGCCGGATCACCGGCTCTGGCTATGGCGGGAAGGGCCTGATGGGCTCCACCACCGTCAGGCTGGGCGGGCTGTCCTACCGTTTCCAGGCGGTCCAGCTCCCCGATCTCAAGCATGATCCAGAACGCGGCGATGGCTGGGTGCGTTTCGTGCAGACCACGGGTGGCCGTACCGGGCTGCCCGCACCCAGGCGGGTGCGGCGGCGGCCGTATGTCCAGTGGCAGGCCCCGCTGGTATGGACGACCCTGTCGCTCACGTTGCACGCCGACGGCCGGGCCGAGTCCGCGATGACCGGGGCGAGCCGTTTTCCCAGGCACTGGGTCTACGACGACAACGGCCAGCTGTCGCACAAGTCCGGGCTGACCGACTTCAGTGACTGGTACCGCAGGTCGTTCGGCCGTCACACCCCGTGGGGGGATGAGGACTCGCCCGCGCTGGTCACCGCCGTGGAGACGGCGCTGGAACGGTCCCTGTCCGTGCAGCTCATGCACGGCGCGGCCAAGCCGGCCTTCCGGCGCCTCAAGGCCGGTGACTTCCTGGTCCGCCAGGGAGAGCCGGGCACCGACGTCTACCTGGTTCTTGACGGGGTCATCCGGGTCGACAGGGACGGGGAGCGGCTCGCCGAATACGGCCCGGGGGCGCTGCTGGGGGAGCGGGCCCATCTTGAGGGGGGCACCAGGACGTCCGCCCTGGTGGCCGTCACCGCGTGCCGGGTGGCGTCCGTCGACGCCGGCCAGTTCGACCGGTCGGCCCTGGAGGAGCTGTCCGGGGGGCACCGGCGTGAAGACGCCGGCCGGAGCTGAGGGGTGCGGATCCACTTCTGTGGAGTCCGGGGGTCCACTCCCGCGCCTGGTGCGGACTTCGTCCGCTACGGGGGGCACACCTCGTGCGTGGCCATCGCCGCCGACCGCGGCGCGGTGCCGACGCTCATCCTGGACGCCGGCACCGGCGTGCGCAACGTCACCCCGCTCCTGGAGGGCAAGGCGTTCAGCGGCACGATCCTGCTGACGCACCTGCACTGGGACCACGTCCAGGGGCTGCCCTTCTTCCAGGGGGGTGACCGCGATGACGCCCGGGTGGTGCTGCTGCTGCCCGGGCAGGGCGATGGCGTCAGCGCGGAGCAGGTGCTGGCGCGCGCCATGTCACCGCCGCACTTCCCGATCCGCCCGGGTGACCTTCGCGGCGACTGGACATTCGCCGAGATCGGGCCGGGGCATCGTGACGCCGAGGGTTTCTCGGTCGAGGTACGGGAGATCCCGCACAAGGGCGGCCGGACGCTCGGATACCGGGTAAGCGATGGGCGTTGCGTCGTCGCCTACGTCACCGATCACTGCCCGACCGCGCTCGGGCCCGGGCCGGAAGGCTGGGGCGAGTACCACGCCAGCGCCCTGGAACTGGCCGCGGGAGCCGATGTGCTGGTGCATGACGCTCATCTGCTCGCTTCGGAGGTGGAAGCGGAAGCGTCCTTCGGCCATGCCTGCGCCGACTACGCCGTGGAGCTGGCCCGCCGGGCCGGGGCGCGGCGGGTGGTCCTGTTCCACCACCGGCCGGACCGCACCGACGCGGCCCTGGACCAGCTGGCCAGCCGGTTCGCTGACGCACCGGTCGACGTCGTGGTGGGCGCCGAGGGCGGGATACTTGAGCTATGAGGTCAGCCGACGCGATCGTGGTCGGCTCCGGCCCGAACGGGCTGGCGGCGGCGCTGACCTTGGCCCGCGCCGGGCTCGTCGTGGACGTCATCGAGGGGGCTGACACCCCCGGCGGAGGCTGCCGGACCGAAGAGCTCACCCTGCCGGGCTTCCACCACGACGTCTGCTCGGCCGTTCATCCGCTCGCGGCCGCTTCCCCGTTTTTCCTGGGCACCGATCTCGCTGCACGGGGCGTCACGCTCCGCCTCCCGAAGGTCGCGTTCGCCCATCCGCTGGATGGCGGCCGGGCGGCAGCGGTCGCGGGATCGGTGGACGAGACAGCCGGGGGGCTGGGTGCCGATGGTGCCAGTTACCGCCGGCTGCTCGCGCCGCTGGTGCGTGACACCCAGCTCACCCTGCCCGACATCCTCGCCCCGTTGCGGTCCGTCCCCGGGCATCCGCTCGCCATGGCTCGCTTCGGCCTCGACGGGATCCTGCCTGCCACCCTCCTGGCCCGGCGTTTCAAGACCGAGGAGGCCCAGGCGCTGCTGGCGGGCGTCGCGGCGCACTCCATGCTCCCGCTCAGCGCGCCGCTTACCAGCGCCTTCGGGCTGGTACTCATGATGGCGGCCCATTCGGTGGGCTGGCCGGTGGTCGAAGGCGGCAGCGCCCGGCTGACCGACGCGCTGGCCGCCGAGCTGACCTCGCTGGGCGGCCAGATCGAGACTGGCCACTGGGTCCAGTCGCTGGACGGCCTGCCGCAGGCCCGTGCGATCGTCCTCGATGTCACGCCGCGCCAGTTCGTCGCGATCGCAGGTGACCGGCTGCCAGCCAGGCACCGCGCCGCGCTGGAACGGTTCCGGTACGGTCCCGGGGTTTGCAAGGTCGACTGGGCGCTCAGCGGGCCGGTGCCCTGGCAGGCCGCAGCCTGCCGGGAGGCAGGCACGGTGCACGTAGGCGGGACCCTCGCGGAAGTGGCCCGGAGCGAATCGGACGTGAACGCCGGCCGGATCCCGGAACGTCCCTACTGCCTCGTGGCGCAGCCGGGCGTGGTGGACCCGACGCGAGCCCCGGCCGGCTACCACACGCTGTGGGGCTACTGCCACATGCCGTCCGGCTCGGCGGTGGATGCCTCCGGCCGGATCGAGGCCCAGATCGAGCGGTTCGCACCGGGTTTCCGTGACCTGATCCTGGCCCGGGCGGTCCGGACGGCGGTCGACATGGAGCGGCGCAATCCGAACTACGTGGGCGGGGACATCAACGGCGGGGCGGGGACGTTGCGCCAGACGTTCTTCCGGCCCACGTCGCAGTGGAACCCCTACCGGACCGCGGTGTCCGGCGTCTACTTGTGCTCGGCGTCCACCCCTCCAGGTGGTGGAGTGCACGGCATGTGCGGCGAGGGGGCTGCCCATGCGGTGCTCGCTGACCTCGGCGTGGCCTGAGTCCGTGAGCCAGGGACAAGTGGGGCTGCTGGCCGGCCGGCGGAGCCGGTGTCGCCCGCCTGATCTCGGGCGCTAGCCCGAGGGGGCGGAATCGCGCAGCACTGTGATGTGCTGCTGCAGCACCTGCTCCATCTGGCCGTAGAACTCCACGATCAGCCGCAGCTCGTCGTCGCTGTAGCGCTCCGCCATGTTCTGCCAGGCCCGGACCATCGGCAGGAACACCGTGGCGACGTCGCTGACCGCGCGCTCCAGAACCAGGCGGATGACCACGCGGCGGCGGTCGGTGGTATCACGTTCCCTGCGGACATAGCCGGCCTCCTCCAGCCGGTCGATGACGCCGGTGATCGACGCCGTGGTGAGCCCGGTGGCCTTGGCCAGCTGGCCTGCCGTCATCTGGCCGCTGAAACTGAGGATGTTCAGGCAGTTCAGGTCGGTGGCGTTAATGCCGATCCGGTCGGCGGCGGCCTGGCCCATGAGCTGCATCAGGGAGCCCGTCCTGCGGATCGCCGCCCCGAACGCGGCGGCCAGCTGCGCGCGCTCGGGACGCCCGGAGCCGCTGGCAAACGGCTCGGCCCAGGGCAGCTCCCACGCGCCCTCATCGGCGCCAGGCGGCGTTCCCTGCGGGTCCTCTGGCATGCTTAGGCTCCTTATTAGTTAAGCTGGCTAGGCAATAGCAAAACGAGATGATACGTTCCCTAAGTATATTGACCGATGCCTTCAGAAGCGGAGATCCCATGCCTCCCGACGCTGAGATCCTGGCACCTCCGGCGGCCCCGGGCGAGGCTCCTGACCGGCGGCGCTGGCTGACCCTCGCGGTCCTGCTACTGGCCGCGTTCATGAACCTGCTCGACATCAGCATCGTCAACATCGCGATCCCGTCCATCCAACGGGACCTGCACGCCAGCTACGCCGATATCCAGTGGGCGCTGGCCGGATACACGCTCGCTTACGCGCTGGTGCTGATCACCGGCGGCAGGCTCGGCGACACCTTCGGGCGCAAACGGCTGTTCCTTATCGGCGTCACCGGATTCACGATCATGTCGGCGCTGTGCGGGGCGGCGCAAAGCCCAGGCATGCTGATAGCCAGCCGGGTCCTGCAGGGCGCCATGGGCGCGATCATGATCCCGCAGGTGCTGTCGGTCATACAGGTCATCTTCCCGCCGGGAGAGCGGATCAAGGCGCTGGCCGGGTTCGGGGTCACGGCCGGCCTCGGCACCGTGAGCGGCCCGCTGCTCGGCGGCCTGCTGACCGAGCACAGCCTGTTGGGGCTCGGCTGGCGGTCGATCTTCCTCATCAACGTCCCCATTGGCATTTTCGCAGTGGCCGCCGCGGCGGTCCTCGTCCGTGAGTCCCGCGCCCCGCGCCCGCCCAGACTGGACCCCGTCGGCGTCGCGCTGATCAGCGCCGCCCTCCTGCTGTTGCTCTACCCGCTCGTGCAGGGCCGCCAGTTCGGCTGGCCGACGTGGACGTTTGTGTCAATGGCCGCGTCCGCGCCGGTGTTCGCGCTGTTCGTCGCCTACGAGCGGGTCAAGACCCGCAGGGACGGCTCGCCGCTGGTCCAGTTGAGCCTGTTCAGCCAGCGGTCGTTCAGCGTCGGAATGGCCATCGCGGTCACCTTCTTCCTCGGGATCACCTCGTTCGCGCTGATTCTGACGCTGTTCCTGCAGACCGGGCTCGGCTTCACGCCGCTGCACGCCGGGCTCACGTTCCTGCCGTTCTCCGGGGGCGTGCTGCTCGCCTCGGGTGCCGCTGCGCGGCTCGCGCCCCGCTTTGGCCGCGGCGTTACGATGACCGGTGCGCTGGTCATGGCCGCGGGCATGGCCGGCCTGATCGCGACCGTGCACCACTACGGAGCAGCGGTGACTACCTGGGAGATGGTGCCCGCTCTAGTGGTCGCCGGCCTCGGCATGGGCAGTGTCCTCGCGCCGCTGGCCGACATCCTGCTGGCCGGGGTGCCGCACCAGCACGCTGGCTCGGCGTCCGGCCTGCTCAACACCGGCTTCCAGGTGGGTGCGTCGATCGGGATCGCGGTTATCGGCGTGATCTTCTTCGGCCTGCTGGGGAGTCAGTCGGGACCCGCGGCCACTGCGGTCACGCCCCAGCTGCGGACGGGGCTGGCGGTGGCGGGAGTTCCGGCCCAATTCTCCGGGCGGATCGTCACCCAGTTCCGCAGCTGCCTGTACGGCCGCCTGGTCGCCGCTGACCCTACCACCACCCCGGCGTCCTGCAGGCGCGGTGGCGCGGAGGCGGCGCTTCCGGCTTCCGCCAACCGGGTGCTGGCCGAGGCGGGCGGCGCCGCGGTGCGCCGCGACTTCGCCTCCTCGCTGGAGCGCACCTTGGCATTCCAGGTCGGTGTGTTCCTGCTGAGCTTCTTGCTCATGCTGGCGCTGCCGGCCAGGTCAGGCCGGCGCCTTGAGGAGAGCGGCGGGCCCGCCGGCGCTGCCGGTGCCGAGGATGCGGCGACGGAAGATGCCGTCAATGTCTGACCTGATCTGACCGGCCAGCCGGCCCGCCGTTCAGCCCGCCCCGCCGTTCAGCCCGTCCGGCCGGGAGCCCGCCCGGCCGGGAGCCCGCCCGGCCAGGAGTTCGCCCGGCTCGGGAGCTCGCCCGGCTCGGTCGCGAGCAGCAGGGAAGCGGCGTCAGGGCTGGCCGTCGGCGACCGCGGCTTCGACCTCCCCGCGGCGCGCGGCCAGTTCGGCTGCGTACTTCTCCCGGTCCACGCGCTCGGCGATCTCCTCGTCGTCGCGCATCACCGAGTCCAGGTCCACGTTGGCGGCATCCAGGACCCCGAGATCGGCGTATGCGCGCTGCACCTTCGGCCCCCACAGTCCGATGTCTTTCACGCAGGGCACGATCCTGCTGAACAGCAGCGACCGGAACGCCTGCTGGACGGGCGAGTTCTCGGTGAACTCCAGGCACTCGGCGACGTCGAAGCCCATCCGTTCCCAGACCTCCCGCGCCACGAACCTGCTGCGCATCAGGTAGCAGCCCTCGACGACGAACTCCTCACGATCGGCCCGCTCCGTCGCCGACAGGCCTGCGTAGTAGTCGCGGAGCGCGAGTCGGCCGAATGCGACGTGCCGCGCCTCGTCCTGCATGACGTACGCGAGCACCTGCTTGACCAGGGGATTGGTTGCCATGTCCCGGTGCACCCCGAACGCGGCTAGAGCGAGCCCTTCGATCAGCACCTGCATCCCGAGATAAGGCAGGTCCCAGCGAGAATCGCTGAGTGCGTCGGAGAGCAGCTTGGCCAGGTCCGGGTTGACCGGGTAGTACAAGCCGATCTTCTCCCGCATGAACCGCGAGAACAGCTCCACGTGCCGCGCCTCGTCCATGGCCTGGGTCGCCGCGTAGAACTTGGCGTCCATGTCGGGCACGGATTCGACGATCCGCGCGGCCACCGTCAGCGCTCCCTGCTCGCCGTGCAGGAACTGGCTGAACAGCCAGGCGGACAGGTGGTGG
>Ga0137393_10001357_pt1 | contig 15422 bp, 12 predicted proteins | sample 15con2h34BmetaG_FD_101396 | JGI IMG/M metagenome (GOLD analysis project Ga0137393, IMG submission 101396) | Vadose zone soil microbial communities from Angelo Coast Range Reserve, California, USA - 15con2h3.4B metaG | ecosystem: Environmental > Terrestrial > Soil > Vadose zone > Saprolite...
CCGATGCGCGCGCGCTCCTCGGGTGTGACGCCGGCCGTGATGAAGGTCTCGATCGAGCCGTCAGCGTTGACGACCGCCAGGGCGCTATACCGCGACCCGACCAGTGTCCCCGCCCGCTCGACCACCTTATTCAGGACGACGTCGAGGGAAAGCTCCGCGGTGACGTCGAGCCCCGCGCCGTGCAACGCCAGCAGCTCTTCGTTGTGCCGTTCCAGGCGGTGCTGCATCCGTCCGACGGCGCGCACCATGCAGGCGCTCACGATCACCAGCGCGGCAGCGACCAGACCGTCGAGCAGGATCCGGCTCCGGATCGACATCACCCCGATCGCCGTCACGCGCGCTCTCTCCAGCAGCGCCACCACGACGATCGGCGCGGCGATCGCCAGCCAGCGCAGTTGTCTCAGAGTCAATTCCGGCCCATCCTCGGGGAGAGGTTAAGCCGGAAATGGCGTTCACGTCGATGATTCCGGGCGGAAGCACGGGCAGGTCCGACGCTTCACCGATCGAGAGCCATCTATTCCCGCGAGAGCAGTTCTTCGGCTCATCGGAGCACTCCCTGCCCATTTTCGAGAACAGTTCTTCTGCTCTCCAGAGCTAACTTCCTGATTCTGCGGAACTAACTTTCAGTTCTGCGGGATCGTTGCGGTTCTGGTCGTCACGGAGGCTGGCCGAGATCGAAAGAGTCGTCGATTTCCTCTTCCACCGCGCTGAACCGACGCCGGCCTAACGCTCGGTTTGGCTGCGCGGCCCCGCTTCACGCGCCTCGCAGCGGAATGTGTGGCGCCCGAGCAACGCAGGCTCGAGGGCGCGTCCGCCACAGCCGGGATGTTAGGCCGCATTTTCGCGCTGCGAGTGGTGCCGTGCGGGTGGCGGGTGGCGCAGCCGATCGCGCGTTTCGTTACGATTGCCACGTGACGCTGCCGCTCTTCGTGCTCTCAGGGATTGGCGGGGATGAACGCCTCTTCGATGCGCAACGCGCGGTTCGCGATATCCGGCCGATCACAAGGATTCTCCCGATCGATCGAGCCGAGACGCTGCAGCACTACGCGCGACGACTCGCCGACGAGATGCATATTAACGAGCCGTTTGATCTCGGCGGATCATCGTTCGGCGGAATGATCGCGCTCGAGCTCGCACGCCATCTCTTGCCGCAGAACGTTTTCCTGTTCGGAAGCTGCCGCTCTTCGCGAAGCGTTGCGCCATCGCTACACGCTTTTGGCCGCCTCGCGGGGATCGTCCCTGATCGGTTGCTCCACCCGCCGAGACCACTGCACCCACTAGTCGCGCGCTGGTTTGGCGCAACGTCGGCCGCGCACGTGCAGCTCTTCGCAGATATGCTGGCTGCGACTCCAACTGCTTTCATTCGCTGGGCATCGAGCGCCGTTTTCTCGTGGCCCGGTGTTGCTGAGTTACCGATGCCGATCCATCACGTTCATGGCGAGCGTGATCGACTGATTCCCCTTCGTCGCGTGACACCCGATCATGTGATCCACGGAGCTGGCCATCTGCTCAACCTCACGCACGCAGACGCAGTGAATGACTTCATCGTGCGCGCCGCCGCCAGTTGAAGACTCCGAGTCCCGAGGAGGTGATGGCGCCTGAGACGGCGAACATTTCTTGCAGCGGCCCACGAAGACATGCAACATCGGGAATCGTGTCAGCGCAACACAGAATTCTACCTCCGGTGCTCTTCCGAACCCAGAGAGAGATAGCCAGTCACATCACATCGTTTGGTTTTGGTACACGGTTTCCACCCGCTTGCCCTGAGTGCATCAAGCACAGCGATATTGCACGCAGCCTCGCCGGAGGTCTCCAGCAGACTCATATCAGTGGGCGTTCCGTGTGCATCGATGATTGCTTGATACCTCACGACGCGGCGGCTTTGCCGAGTGCACCGTTCAGCCACGTGCCGGAAAGCTACACTATCAAGTGCAAGAAGACCGCCATCGCCGGCTTTCATCGATGCCTCGCCCGAACTGATGTCTCGCTGATACGCCTCCGCTCGTAACGGGTTTTCAATCCGTCGCAATTCATCCACGGAGGTCACATTCGATGCTTTCGGTAGTGACGGCTGAGACGCGGGGCGAGAACACGAGAGGACCGTAAGGAAGATAACCCCAGCACCTTTATGGAATCGGTTCAAGGTATGCAAACTCCTTGTGGATATCGACGTAACCGTCCTTGTGCAACGGGGAGACATCATCTCACTTCGATGCGACACTCGACGGTAAGCGTTGCGTCCACGTAGTGATCGTTCTCCTTCGCAGGAACATACCTCTTCTGCATCAATGCATGAACGATGGCGTCTTTCAACTGCTTGTCCTCCGTGCCGCCTGTCACAGATGCGCGGACCGGCCTACCGTCCGCGTCGACTCGTACTTCGACGTAGACTCTCGTGGCGTCCACTTCGCGTTGCAGCAGTCGCTTCAGCTCATCCGTGTCGATACACGTGCTCTCCAATGCTTGCGGCGTTTTCGAGTAGTACGTGTTTGCGTTATCATCCCATCGGCCCAAGATTCGGCGCGCAAGTACATGTAACTGATCATCGTGGGCTTCGTCGCGAACTTTCTCGATCCTCTTCTTCGCGTCAATCGTCTTGCCGCGCGCTACTTGCAGCACCTGTTCGAACGTCAACTCTGCAGTCCCTCGGTCCGCCGCGGGCCTAGACGTCGCAACCTGCAGGTTGGTGCGATGCGTTTCACAAGCAGGCGTTGCGCTCGATGGACGACACGCAATGAACATCAGTAGCGCAGACAGCGAGATCATGAGGCGACGGCTTCGTCGTATCACCTATTTCCTCCGAACTGTGCTAGACACGCTCCTTCTCCAACATAGGCGGGGAACTCTTGGAACTGAACGATCTGGTTACCGCTCCAGTTCATATCCCATTGCCTCGTGTCCGTGAAGTGGATGAATTCGTGAAAGTTAACGCAGTAGTTGACGCAAGGATCTTTCGAATACTCCTGCCTGAAATCGTACGTTTTCGGGTCCACTGGATAGGGCGAGCAAAGACCGTTTTCGCAATTAATCGGCGACATAGTCGCCGCAACGACCTTCCCGTAAGGTGTCTTGCCTTGCATCATCCGGTCGATTTGGTAGTCAACATTGTCCGAAGCTTTCTGAATCGCTTGCTGCGAACAACATTTCTTCTTCGGCAGCGGTCCCGGCATCGAGGGAATGTTCGGCGGAGTCTCGAACATGTTGAAGACCTTCAAACCGCGAGGATCACTCCATCTGAGCGGATTATCATTCGCGTAGTCGTACGGATGGAAAGGAGCGTTGTCTCGGTCGGGATCGCTCTGGGTATACCGCCCCCACCCGCTCCGATACCATCTGAAGACGTTGTAGTTCAGGCCGCTCCCATCTTGCGCGACCTGGCCGGGGAAACGGAGGGGTTGGTGGAGCGAGGCTCCGGCGCGAAGTGTGTAGACGTCGCCGTACGGCGTGTACTCTGCACGCCATGCGACCGCTCCCGCTGTGTCGGTCAGGAGGAGTGGCGTGCCGAGGTGGTCCGTGGCGTACCAACGGGTGGTGTTCGTCGCCGTCTCGACGGAAGCGACCGGGAGATCACCGAACCAGAGATAGGAGTAGGCGATCGACTTTGCGGATGCGGTGGAAACTTCTGTCTCAGCGAGCAAGTTCAGCTCCGGCGTGTACAGATAATACCCGCTCGAATCTCCTACCGCCAGCGGCGTGGCGCGGAGCCCCGAATCGCTGAGATCCGTGTCGCTGAGACAGGGCGCGAGCGCCAGGGACGCGCAGATGATCGGGTCGTGACGTCCGAGGCTGGCCTGTTGCAGCGCAATCACCAGAACATCCACGGAGCGCGTGATGCCGGCGTACGTGGCCGCGAACGTGTTGCCGCGATTACTTCCAGTGAACGGATACATCTGGCCCCAAAAGTCGGCCGATGTAGCACCCGCGGGCACGAGCACGCTTGTCGCCGGCCCTCCGGACCCGTCAGTAATCACGATCGCATTCGTTCGGGAGCCCGTAATCGTCACGGTCGCTCCTCCCGCCGGCGCAGGCCCGGTGAGTGTAACCGTGCCGAGGACGGTCACCGGCGTCACCGTCTGGGGGCTGTTAATCGCTCGATATAATGTGTAGTCCTGGAAACTGTTTGAAACGTTTATCGAAGAGAGTGCGACGCCGCTGGCCGGAAGAACTAGCAGCGTTCCACTCCACGTAGTGCCCCCGCCTGTCGCCGTGATCGTGACATCCTTCGGCGTCGTTACACTCGAGGTGTTGACTGTGAAGGTTGCGCTCTGTGCGTTCTTGGGCACGGTTACTGTTGCTGGAACGGTTGCCACCGCAGTGTTACTGCTCGTTAGGTTCACCGTGGTTCCTTTCCCCGCGGTAGGTGGCGTGTTAAGAAAAACTGCGCAGGTCGTGGAGGTTCCTCCAGTCAGCTGGTAAGATGCGGGCCTGCACTCATCGACGTAGTTTGCAGCCGTGGGAACAAGCACGGTCAAAACGACACTCTTCGTTGTTGCCGAGTGCACCGCGGAGATCGTCACACTCAGATTCGTGGTGGTTACCACAGATGTCACAATGTTAAATGTTGCGGTGCGGCTTCCCGCCGGTATCCGGACAAGCAAGCCGGGATACGCGTATGCAGCACTCGTCGTCTTGAGGTCTACGATGATCCCACCGGAGGGCGCGACATCGGTCAGCGTCACGGTCCCCGTGAGTTTGTTCGACCCGATGATGGACGCGACGCTGAGCGTCAGCGAACTGAGCGTGACCGGTGCCGGCTGCAACGTGATGGTCTGCGAGGTGCTGATGCCGGTCGAATCTCTTGCCGTCACGGTCACTGGTGTGGAGGTGGTCACCGGATTGGTCAGAATGGTGGTCTGGCCGGCCGTCGAATTCGAGTAGGGAATCGGTTGCGGAGTGGCAACCAGGCTCGTATTGCTCGACGTGAACATCACGGAATAGCCGGCATTGAAGGGCGCTGGGCCGTTCAGGGTCGCCGTGGCAGTGGAAGGGTCACCGCCGGTGACGGCAAACGGCGAGAGCGATAACGTCGTGATCCATGGCGGTGTCACGGTGATCGTGGCCTGGCGCGTGACTGCGCCGTGCGTGGCCGTGAAGGTGACGGTTGCCGGAGTCACGCTGCGCAAGCTCGTGTAGATAGCGAAGGTGCCGCTCGTGGCGCCCTGCGGGATCGTGATCGAGGTTGGGTAAGGATAGGAATCAATTGCCGAGCTCGAGAGCGATACGACGATGTTCGATGCGGCGGTGGCGTTCAGCGTTACCGTGCCCGTTGCCGCGCTGCTGGTGATGTTGTTGAGAACCGATGATGGCGAGATCGACAGTGACGCGATCTCCGCGTCTGCAAGGGTGAGCGTCGCCGAGCGCGTAATGCCAGTCAAGGTAGCCGTTACCGTGGCCGTCCTGTTCGCGACGCCAGCGGCCGTCGTGATCGAGAACGTCGCTGTGGCGCTGCCGGCGGGAACCGTTACGGAAGCGGGCACGGTGACGGCGGTGTCATTCGACGAGAGCGATACCACCAGACTCGCCGCCGCAATGCCCGTCAGTGTCACCGTTCCGGTTGCAGGATTTCCACCGAGCACCGACGAGGGGGAGATTCCGAGCGCGGACAACTGCGCAGGCAAGACGGAGAGTGACGTCGCCGCCGAGTACTGATTGAATGTTGCGGTGATCGTGACTCCGGTTGTGCCCACAACGGATGTCGTGGTGATCGTGAACGAAGCCGTGGTGGCGCCCGAGAGGACGACGATGGTCGACGGCACGGCGGCTGCGCCGGGGTTGCTCGAAGAAAGATGCACGGTCGTATCCGTCGCGGCCGGTACGCTGAGCGTGACCGTCCCGGTCGCAACGCTGCCGCCGGTTACCGCCGCCGGCGCCACGCTCACCGCCAGGACTGAGGCCGTGGCGATGGTGAGCACACCGCGTCCATCGTACAGATACGAGGCTGCGTCGGCAGACGCGAGTTGGTTGCGCGGTGAGTACCCGAACGCGGCCGATCCGACGAATGTCTCATTGCCCGAGGCATCGTAGCTCAGCGCGCGCGACACGCCGTTTTCCACGACACTGCTGAGCTTAGGCGTCGATCCGACGAGCGTGGCAGTGGTCGACTTCCACGTGCCTAGCGCCGACGACGTCATGTTCCCCATGGCGTCGTAGGCGTAGGTTCCTGCTCCCCAAAGCGAGGCCCCGCTGTTTGCGGTCGTCAGCCGATTCAGGTCGTCGTATCCGAGGTCGCGGTTGTAGGCGGGATTCACCGCATCGTGAATGGATGTGATGTTGCCGGCCGCATCCTCGCCGTATGTGTAATCCGCGATCGTTCCCGAGGGGCCGGTGAGCTTGTTTTCGAGCGGGCGATAGCGCTGGTCGTACTGAACCGTGCGTGGTGCCGTTTCCGAAGACCACGCTCGTCAGCGGACCGAAGGGAAGGTATGTTGCCGCCGAGACGATGCTCGTCGATCCGGTTGAGAGAGAGTACGGCCGGTCGGCAAAGTCGAAGCTCGTCTGTGCCACAAGTCCTGATGGATAGCCGATGCTGCCGCGGTTTCCGTTCGCGTCGAAGCCGTACGTGGTCGTGTACGCCGCTCCGGCGATCGTTTTCGACTCATTACGAAGCAGGCCGCGGCGCTCGTACTGGTAGGCCGTCGATCCGGTCGGATCGTTCATTGCGGCCAGCCGGCCCACGCCGAAGTTGCCCGGCGTCGGATCGTCGTAGGTCGATGACACACTCTCCGATGCGCTGGCGCGCGAGGTTACCGCTGAGGTAACTCGATTCAGGGAATCATAGAGGCGCGTCGTTGTGGCGCTGTTCGCGTCGGTCGTCGATAAGAGATTGCCGGCCAGGTCGTAGACGTAGCTGGTCGTTCCGGAGACAGGGCTGTTCTGCCGCTGCATCCGTCCGAAGTCGTCGAACACGTAGGTGGTGAGGTTTCCGTTCGGATCTGTGACCGACGTGAGATTCCCCGCCAGATCGTAGGCGTACCGCGTCACGATCTGCCCGCCCGGGGCGGAAGCGAGTGTCTGCGTCACCGAAACAATCCGGTTCGCGCCGTCGTAGCTGTAGCTGGTGTTCGCGGTGGTGTGCCTCTCGTCCTGAACGCTGCTCAGCGTGCCGTCCGGCAGGTAGGAGTTGACGATGCTCGCTCCGTCACTGTGGGTCACGCTCCGAAGATTGCCATCGCTCGTGTAGGCGTAGGTCTCGCTCTTCGTCGTGACCCATGCGTTGCTCGGGAACGCGCTCACGATTTCTGAGGCTTTCTTCCCGGTGGTCGGATCGTACGTGTAGTCGATCTTTTCGAGGGCAGCGCTGGCAGTTCCACGAGTCAGTGTCTGCAGGCGCCCGCGAGCGTCGTAGACGTAGGTGATGCGATTGCCGGCCGGGCGCTGTTCGGAACTGAGCAGACCAGCCAACGATGCATACACCCGCGTCGTCGTCAGATCCATGGCGCAGAGCGGGTCCGTTGCCGTGTTGCAGCCGGGAACGCCGGCGACGGTTGACGTGAGCATCCGGCCGAGCGCATCGAAGGTCGTCCGCGTTGCCACGCCGTTCGCATCGATGACGGTCGTGGCATGTCCGAACGCGTCGTAATCCTGAAAGCGAATGACATGACCGGCAGAGTTCCGCGCCGCCGCGATCCGGCCGCGCCAGGCACCCGGAACAGTCCCATCCAGTGGGTAATAAACAAAGGTGTCGACGTCAGCGACGTCGGTGCGAGGGCCGTCGACGAGTTTCTTCTGGCCCGAAGGCTGTGGCAGCGACAGCCACGCCGATTGAAAGGCCCCTCCGGGGTCGAATGCCGCCGCCTCATTGCTGCCGTATAACGTCGTCGTGGTGACGTGCGGCTCCTGATCTCCAGATGTGTCGATGGCGCCGGTCACGGTGTGCACGAGGGTCACCCCGGTAACCGCGTCGTAGGTGAACGTCTCGATTGCCGTACCACCCGGCTGGATCACGCTCGGGCGATCGGTGCGGGTCGGGTTGGCGGGCCAGTTCCGGTCAGCATAGACATAGTTCGTTGTTACCGACGCGGCGGTGAAATCAAGTGATGCGACAGCTAGAACGTCCGACGAAAGCCGGCAGTGCGCCGGGTCTGTCTCCGGGTTACAGCCCGAGGGTGTCATCGCGGTCGTTGACCTGATGAGGTGCCTGCCAATGATGTCGAAAACGGATACGGTGACGTATCCCCGTCCGTTCTGCAGACGGACGAGATTCCCGTTCCCGTCATACGCGGCGGTAGCGTCGTTCGAGCCGCATGCCGAACAGCCGCCGTCGGCGTGCCGCGTGACGACCTCGCCAGCGGAAAACTGCTGCTCGTAGGTGGCCTGACTGCCGTCCGCTCGCTGGACGGTCGTCGTGGCGATGTTGTTCGCGTCGCTTGCCGGATACTGGATCGCGCTGATGTCTCCGGAAGCGTCGAAGGACGAAGTGGCGCGCCCCGCGGCGTCGTAGTCGTGACGCTCGATGATCGATCCGGCCGCGTCGCGGATGAGGCTCAACTGGCCGCTTGCATACTCGTACGTTCGCCACGGACTACCGGCCGCACCGGCGCTCACACCTGTCAGCAACGATCCCGAGTAGGTGTAACTCCACACCAGATCGGGGCTGCCAGTGACGCTGATGGCGGTTACATGTCCGCCCGAGGTCGTGACGGCACACGACCAATTGCCTCTCTCGTCCGCGATTTGCGTCGGATTGCCGCTCACGTCATACGTAATCGACACCGCTCGATTGCGACGAAGATCCTGGAGGCGAACCAGGCGGTGATTGATGAAGGTGCGGACGACCGATCCGCCGGCCTCGCGGAATACGTATCCGTCCTGTTCCGATCCGGTGAGGGTGCCGGCGACGCCGCCCATCGGCCACTTCTGTATCCATTCGCCGGTGCTGATGTGGCGAAAGACCACCGCGGTTCGGTCTTCGGTTACCACGCGCACGCTCGCTCCATCCGTGCCGAGCGGCAGGGCGGATGCGTCGAAGAGCGATGTCCAGCCGGTCCCAAACTTGCCGTCGGTCACATTGCTGCTCGCGTACTGGCGGCGGAATTCCGTTCCAAGGGTTGCGGGAAGGGGGTCGGTCTCACCATAGGTCATGACGCCGTCGAAGAGCCGGACGGGACCCCCGACAGCCTTTGCCGGTCCCTTGCATTCACCGCAGCCCGTGACGGAGGCCTCGGCCTCGGCGCTTCCGTCGCACGCGGTTGCGAAGGCGCGGACCATTCGATCCGTGTCAAGCTTCCCGAGTTGCTGGACGATGCCGCCCGATCCGGCGAGATTTTCCCGCGTGAAGTACATGATTCCCGGTTCCTCCCCCTCAGGCAGAAGCTCTAACGATAGCGTTCCGCCTGATTGAGCGCCCTGCGACGGAAACGCGTACTGAACGCTCGCGGCGAATGTGCCGTCTCCGTTCCTGCCAATGGAGACAGCGACCGTCGGCGACACGGGTTGCGTGACCGACATCGAAAGCACTTTCCAGGAGGCTTCATCGTAGTGCGCATCACCGAAGGAATTCACGACCGTGATGACCACGCTCGATATTGCTCTGCCGCCGGTGCCAACCGATGTCGAAGGTGGCGTCCCACCGGATTGCTGCAGATCGCGCCCGGGAAACGGCACCAGTTGAGTGGTCGTGGTCGAGACGCCGTCAATCGTGTCTGTCGTTTCAACCTTGAGGGATTGGTCGGTCTTGAAGGCGTCGTTTTCGATCATGACGCTCAGGGTCGTGGCCGGACTGTTGAATGTCCAGCCTACCGCGCCGGAAACACAGGTATAAAAGTTTTGGCCGCCCCAATATGCGCTCACGCCGTCTGTCGTGACGAAATGCCCGCCAGTGAAGATGACGGCTGTCCCGCAGGCGTCTGAGTTCGAGACGATATCCCGGCCGCACTGCGTGTTGTTGCCGGACGTCGGCGGGAATACGATCGCTCCGGATTTTGCGCTCGTGACAAACAACAACGCCGTTACCAGAAACATCAAATAGTGTTTCACTCGCATGGATTTCCTCCTTGGACAGGCACGCTCATCGCGGCACGCGGACCAGATGGCAACGCATGACAGCAAAGGAGCAGTGACTTGAGTTGGAGTGTCGTTTGTTTTGGTTATGGAAACGCGGATCATGAGCGTACGCGGCGTGCGGCAGCGACCCGCACAAGACGACGGTAATGCAAGGGCAAAAGGATGGAGCAACGCATCAGGCTCTTTGAGCTTCCTCTCTAGTGGCGATCTGGAGGTACGGCAAGATATAGCCCGCCGGCAATAGGTGTCTAGAGGCAATTTTGACTCACGTGCATCACTCCATTCAAGTCTGTCAGGCGGATGTGCGGTAGGCGGGCCGCTCGCCGAACAGCCGGTGCGATCCGCCGTGAGACGATGTCACTTCGGCATAGACCGAGCTCGGGACGAGGAACGGTATTCGAGCGGACTTGTGTGGAATGTGCTGCGAAAGGCTCGGAAGAACGAACGTCTGTCGCCCGGCGCGGTTTGACTGATGATTGCTTCGATTGTGAGGTCAGTGGTCCGCAGCAGCAACGCCGTCTTCTCCAGCCTCTTCTGGCGCAGCAGTTTTCCCAGCGGCGCTCCGTACATGCGCTTGACATGCCTACGAACCTTCCTCGCGTTCCGGTCCAGCGACGCGGCAAACTCTGACGCCCTCGGTACGGAATGCGTTCGATAGCACAGCTCGAGGTATTCCTCGATTGCGCGCGTCATATCCTCCTCATTCAGCTCGGCGGCAGGGAGAGGCACGGATTCGTTCTCCAAAACACGGCAACGCCCTTCGCGCACAGTGCGTCGGGCCGTTCATGTATTCGCATCTGATGATCCCCATTGCCATCTGTGCACCTTCACATCCAATGACGTGCGAATTGCCTATCCCTCGGCTGGAAACAGGTCCGCCTCTGTGATGGATGTGTCGTTGGCCAAGTGGCGAATCACCTTGAGGAGACGAGCGCGTATCGGTGGACGGGCAGGAGCAATGCCACGCCTGAGCCTATTGATTCGCATCCGGTTCGTGCCGGCCAGACGTGCGACTGTCTCTACCTCCAGACCGTATCGGATGAAGGCCGCTTCGAAAGGCGTTCGTGGCTGTTTATTGCGGACTGTCATCGTCGTCGAGTGGAAACAAGTCGTTTGCCTTGATAGAGGGATCGCCTGTCAGGAGACGGGCGGCTTTGACGAAGCGCGGGATGGACTTGGCGGTGGGCTCCGCGTCGCCGAATCGCACCCTCTGCACCTGCTGCTTGCTGTAGCCGGTCGCCTTGGCGTATTTCACTCTCGCGATCCTCCTGGCAGCGAGAAACCGATCAAGGCGGGTATCGCCTTGCGTGCGTGGCAGGCGTTTATTCATCGTCGTCCAGCGGGAAGAGGTCGTTTGCCTTGATGGTCTGGTCAGCGGTCACTTCGCGCATGCCGCGGACGAGCTTGCGAATGCTCGACAGCATCGGCGATACCTTTCCGACGCGCCACATCTGCAGCCTGGAACGACAAACGTCAGAGGCCATTCCCACCTCAGCAGGGAAGAGTCCTCGGGCGCGGATGAAGCGCTCCAGTCTCGTCGTAGCAAGGCCCCGATACTTACAGCTTCGCTTCGTTCGAGCGGTTGGCGGCTCACGGCTGTCAGCAGTGAGAGAACGTATCTGGTCAATCATTCCGTGTTCGCTGAGCGGCTATCGTGACCGCGCTTGTTTTCGTCCGATGGAGTGTAGAATTCCGGAAGTCCGCGCGGCCCGGTGCAACGTCCTACGATCAAAGCGGAGGGCGCCCTTCAGAAGCAGTCGGGACGTGTCGGCCTATCCCCGCAGGCGCGCCACGTTGCTCGTAGCAAGTGACGTGGCGCGACCTGCACATTTCTGGTGGAGAGCGGAGGCGCCCGGCCGCCCGAAAGGATTGCTGGTGGTCCGAGCGGTCGCACGAGAAAGACATTGTAGGCACTAAGCACAAAAGGCGCAAGTACGCTTACTTGATGGTTGCATGCAGTAAGTGCGTCAGGGTAGACTCGAGTGCGGCATGGTAGGCTCACACGCGATGTCGTCGCAAACGCGCGCGCCGGACTCCCCGGACCTCGGCGCATTGATTCGCCAGTTCCGCGGTGAGCGGCAGATGACCCAGCAGCACCTCGCAAACCTCGCTGGCATACACGCGCAGACTGTCTCCGACATCGAGCGCGGAAAGCATCATCCATCCGACGAAACGATGGACAGTCTCGCCGCGGCGTTGGGTGTTACGCCATCGCAACTCGACGCACGGCGACTCGGGGATGCCGTCGCGCGTGACGCCAGGACGCTCGTTCAGCGGGAGGCCATCGCGCTCGCGCTGGAGCTGCCCGATGTCGATTTGAAGGCGATGATCGCGGCAATGCGGGCAAGGCAGGTGCGCCGCTCCAAGCGGGGCGGAGCTCAACGATGACGGCGAGTGCCCGCTGCCCGGAGCTCCAAGCTGTGATCGCCGCATTTTTCAGCAACGGCGTCAACATGACCAGGGAGGAGCTGGTCGCAGCGGGCGACGCGCTGCTCCACGCGGAGAAGTGTCCGGAATGCCTGCGCGTCATCGATGTCGCGAAGAGGTTGGATAACGCCTTCGACGAAGATCCGGATGCGGTCGAGCGGAGTATCGAACGCAACACCGAAGAGCTTCTGACGCGGCTGCCCGTTCATCGCTGGCCGACCGTGGCAGCAGGCGATCCCGCGATGCAGCACGATGATGTCATCACCTACCTCTTGAAGCGCGCCGATGCCGTGTCGGCCGCAGCAGACATGCGCCGAGCGGTCGACTACGCGAGTACGGCAGCATCGATCGCCGAGAAAATGTACGCAAGAGGTGATCTTTCGCCCGAGCGGATCGTCGAGGTGCTGAAAGATCATTCGACACACCTGCGTGCCGCCAGGATGTACGGGGCAGCATTGGCGGTTTTGGGCGTCGCCGAATCGATCGCCCCAGCGGCACAGGAACCCCAGCTTCAACTCGCAATCCTGCGATTGTGTCGAGCGGTGCTGTTCGTCGATTCAAACGTCTGTCGCCTCGACGAAGCAGAAGCGCTGGCATCGGTGTGTGAGCGCGATTTTGACGGGCACGATGCGCGAAGGTTCGCCCTGGCAACATTCGTGAGGGCGAGTGCGCGCCGACGGGGAGGCGATGCATCCGGGGCGCTGGTTCTTTTCCGATCAGCCCGAGAGGGGTTCGTGACCGCAGAAGGTGCGGATGCCCTCGATGTGGCATTTGCCGATCAGTGCATCGCAACCTGCCTGGTCGACCTTGGATACCCAGCCGATGCACGGGCGATGATCGCGTCAGCACGCCGCATCTTCGCGCAACACGTTTCGGCAGTGGAGCTTCTGCGGCTCGAATGGCTCTCGGCACGCGCCGATGCGATTGATGGATCGCCTGATGCCGCTGTCGCTGCCTTGCACACGGTGGCCAGATCGTTTCTTGAGGCACGGCTTTTCGATGAATGGGTGAGAGTCCGGCTCGACATCGTTGCCCTGATCCTCGAAGGCGATCCTGTGTCCGACGTGACCGATCTCTGTGAGTCGATTGCCGCGATGTCGATCTCTCTCGACGAACGCGAGCCGAATCGGAGCCGGCGCTGCACGGCCGAGGCGCTCGAGCACCTCCGGCAGATGGCGCTCAGGCGGTCGGTTACGGCCGAACTCGCGAAGTATGTGCGAAGCTACATCGCCAGCGCCGAATCAGGTCGTGCGGTGCCGTTCGTTCCACCAAGCACCCTTGTGATGTGAAGAAGGGCGAAGGCCACCGTCGCGTAGCCTCCGCGCCCTCACCGCTTTCCATTGCGGCACTTACGGCTTCGGCAGGCCCATTTCGTCCAACGCGCGAACGACGCCCTTGCGAAGTTTCACGAGTATTTGATGGACGACGCCGATACCTCCATCGTCGCTCCGCGGAGATGCGTTTACCGGCATCGAGATGGCTAGAACGGATACGACCGCCAGGGCACCAAAGATCTTGCGCATGTACTCCTCCATTTGTCGGAGGCTGCGCCATTCAGAAGCGAGAGGTAGTTTACGGCTCGTCAAAAGGATGTCACATCACGAGCGGGCGAGCGCGGCGGTACACTTCCTGTGTGAGGCAGTTCTGCATCGCCGCGTTCGTGTCGATCGCCGCAGCCGCCGCGTTGCACGCGCAAACGAGCGGTCTACCGATGGAGCAGGCCTCGGGGACGGGTCGAAATCCGGATGCGCCACCGATGTCGATGCTCATGACCTTCACGGGCAGGTAGACGCTGGCGCCGCTGCAAACAGGCCGGCACTTTCAGCCGCAAATCGCTCCGCCTAATCGAGCCTGTCCATAACGCCGGGATGGGCAAAGTAGCAGGGGAAAATGTCGTGAACGATGGCCTCGGCATCGCCAAAGGGCACGTGAAAGTCACGGACGGCGATCACGCGCAGCAAGCGTGCGTACCGTTCGTAAACCTCAGCAAATGGGACGGCCGGAAGCCGCACCGGTTCGCCGGTTGTTGTGCAAGTGCTGTTTGGGGCTGCGATTCTCGGTTGAGTCCGGACGTCCGGCGCGGGTGTGTCGGTTCCCATGCTGAAGGAGTGTCTCGGGTTACTAAAACCCTACCCCTTCCTGAGCGCGAAGGCTCGTACTCGCTCCCGTGACTTAATGATCGACATTGCGGGTAAGGTTCAATCCCGCTTCACCAAACGGCAACGAGCCATTTATTCCCGCGAGAGCAGTCCTTCGGCTTATCAGCGAACCACTGCCCGTTCTCTCGATACCAGTTTTCTCTACTCTTCCGAGCTAACTCACTGATTCTGCGTAGCTAACTTCTGCTTCGCGAAGATAATTTTCTGCTTCGCGAAGCTAAATTTCTGCTTCGCGAAGCTAGATTTTTACTTCGCGAAGCTAGATTTTTACTTCGCGAAGCTAGATTTTTACTTCGCGAAGCTAAGTTTTTGCTTCGCGAAGCTAGATTTTTGCTTCGCGAAGCTAGATTTTTGCTTCGCGAAGCTGAGTTTCTGCTCAGCAGAGCAACTTTTCAGTTCCAAAAACTCGTCGACGCTCCTCGTTAACGGGTGCTGTTACAGCTTCTTCAACAGCCCCTTCCAGCGCGTCCACGCTTCGTCGCGCGCCTTTTTATTTCCGGCGTAGGCGTCTTTCACCTTCTGATCCGCGTCGGCGGGAGGAGGCGGAGTATCGCCGGCGCGCATGAAACCGTGACCGGCGCCTTCGTACGTCACAGGCTCATAGTTCTTTCCGGCGGCCTTCATCATCTCCACCGTCTTCGGAACCGTGGCGCCGACGCGGGCGTCGTTGCCGGCATAGAAACCGTAGACCGGCGCTTTGATGGCCGCGGTCGCTTCGGCCGTTTCCGGGCCGGTTCCATAGAATACGAACGCGGCTGAGAGCGTGGGGCGGTTCGTGGCGAAGCGGAATGACTGCGTCCCTCCCCAGCAGAATCCGGCCACGGCGACCTTTCC
>Ga0137393_10001367_pt1 | contig 15386 bp, 15 predicted proteins | sample 15con2h34BmetaG_FD_101396 | JGI IMG/M metagenome (GOLD analysis project Ga0137393, IMG submission 101396) | Vadose zone soil microbial communities from Angelo Coast Range Reserve, California, USA - 15con2h3.4B metaG | ecosystem: Environmental > Terrestrial > Soil > Vadose zone > Saprolite...
CAACGGCATCCTGAACGTGACCGCGAAAGATACGGCCACGCAGAAGGACCAGAAGATTACGATCACGTCGTCTTCGGGGCTGTCGAAGGAAGAGGTGGAGCGCATGGCGAAGGAAGCTGACGCTCACTCCGCCGAGGACAAGGCTCAGCGCGAACAGATCGACGCCAAGAACCAGCTCGACAGTATGCTTTACAACGTCGAGAAGATGCTGCGGGAACAAGGCGATAAGATCTCGGGGTCGGAACGCGGCGACGTCGAGAATGCTGTGGCTGATGCCAAGAAGGCGCTGGAGTCGAACGACAAGGCGGCCATGGATAAAGCGCGCGACACGCTGACCCAGGCCTCGCACAAACTGGCCGAGCAGATGTACAAAGCGGCACAGACCGCTCCTGGCCCAGGGGCGGGCAGCGGCGGTCCGGCCGATGGGGCTGGCGCGGCTCCGAGCGGCAACGGTCAGTCGCAGAAGAAGGACGAAGGCGTGATCGACGCCGAGTACGTGGACGTGGAAGACAAGAAGTAAGCTGTAGCTGCTAGCTTTTAGCTGAGGGCGCCAGTACGGCGCCCTTTGCTGCAAGACCGAAAAAATTAATTTTGGAGAGCGATGTGCAATTTCAAGTAAATGATCAAACGTATTTTTTGAGCCTGGCGGAGAACGAACGGCGATGGCTGGTGTTTACGTCCACTCCAACGGGGGCGATGTCGATCCCGGTGTATGTGGACGGGGCAGAGTCTGAAGATCTCATCCTGGTGCAAGAAGAAGAGGACAAGAAAAGGGTTCCGAACTAGGCTTCGAAATAGGTTTCGAACTAGTTGCGAGTTCGAAGACATAGGCTGCTGAATAACCGCTGTAACTCGACATGGCAACCACCACCAAGAAGGACTACTACGAGATTCTGGGCGTGAAGAAGGGCGCCTCGGCGGAGGAAATCCGCAAGGCGTTTCGCAAGCTGGCGCGGAAGTATCATCCTGACGTCAATCCTGGGGATAAAGGGGCTGAGGAGAAGTTCAAGGCCCTGTCCGAAGCGAACGACGTTCTTAGCGATCCCAAAAAGCGCAAGATCTACGACCAGGTCGGCTTCTACTCTGACAATATTGATCCCGCCACGGCGGAAGCCTACGCTCGGTCGGGCGGCGGGGCAGGTGGCTATCCGCCCGGCGGTTTCCCAGGTGGCGGAGACCGATCGGCTGGCGGTCAGGGCACGCAGTTCGACTTCGGAGGATTCGACTTCTCCGACATGTTCGAGAATGCGGGGCGTAGTGGGCGGGCCAGCAGCGCGGGCAGCGGCAGCTTCAAAGACATTTTTTCCGGAATCTTCGGTGGAGGACGCGGTGGCGCTGCCACGCAAACCGGGCCGGAACCGGGCACGGACCTGGAGTACCAGGTCAACGTCCCGTTCTGGACGGCAATCCGGGGCGGGGTGATGCGCCTGAATATCTCGCGGCAGGATGTTTGCGCCAATTGCAATGGGCAAGGCTTTCTGGAAGCACCGGGCAAATGTCCGCAGTGCAACGGGACCGGCCAGATCTCGCAGACCGGTGGCCGCATGAAGTTCAATGTGCAGTGTCCGCGGTGCCATGGAACGGGGAAGAATGTGTCCGTCTGCCCCACGTGCCACGGTGAGGGCACAGTGCCGCGGACAGAACCGCTCGAGGTGCGCATCAAGGCAGGAACGCGAGATGGGCAGCGTATCCGAATCCCCGGTAAGGGCAATGCTGGGGAGCAAGGAGGGCCCGCCGGTGATCTTTACGTGATCATCCGGACCGGGGAGCATCCCGTCTTCCGCCGTGACGGCGACGACATCTACTTGACTGTTCCTGTCAGCGGCACCGAGGCTGCGTTAGGTGCGAAGATTGAAGTGCCGACCATCGACGGACGGGCGCTGCTGAAAATCCCTCCCGGAACACAGCCGGGGCAGAAACTTCGGTTGCGCGAGAAAGGTGTGCCGTCTGCCACCAAGGATGGCGAACGCGGCGACGAGATTGTTGAGATTACAGTGACCGTCCCTATGCCTCGCGATGAGCGGACTAAAGAATTGCTGCGCGAGCTGGCCAAGTTGAACCCGGAAGATCCGCGGGAAGAACTTTGGAAGAAAGTCTAGCTTGCATTTGCAGTTCAAATCGGAACTAAAACCAGAAATCTTTACCACAGAGGACACAGGGGTCACAGGGTAGATCTTCATAAGTGTGATATTCAGATTGGATGGGTACGGTATCGTCTTTTCGATCGCTTCGGGTCAACCAGGTTTCGGGAGCTATTGTGTCTTCTGCCATGCACGTTCACGCTGTGCTCGGCCCCGGACTTTTGGAGAGTGCTTATCAAGCTTGCCTCGCTCATGAACTGAGGAAGCGCGGGAGCGAGGTGGCCAGCCAAGTCGGTCTGCCCGTGGTTTACGACGGAGAAAAGATCGAACTGGGGTACCGGATGGATCTAGTGGTCGAGAACCTCGTCATTGTTGAGGTTAAGTGCATTGAAGCAGTCCATCCAGTTCACATGGCTCAGCTTTTATCGTATATGCGGTTGAGCGGGATAGGAGTCGGCCTGCTGATTAATTTCTACGTGGCTCACCTTCGCGATGGCATTAAGCGCATGGTCGACGGCAAGGATTGGGAGAAGTAGATGCCTTCCAATCCCGCTTGACCCTGTGTTCCCCTGTGGTGAAGGTTTTGGGCCCGGCCGGCCGAGCCCCTTTAAGTCTATTTCTTCATGCTGGGATCGTCTGCGGGATTGATGTAGTTGAACTTTACCGGCGCCATCCCGTGGATCTGAATCACCGTATCCCCCGACGCCATGGCGTAGTGATGCATGCTGGGGTCGAGATATGCAAAGCTGCCCGTCCCGAAGCTCATCATTTTGCTGGCATCGAACTGATCTCCCATGCCGACCTTCAGAGTGCCGGACAGAACCGTGACGTTCTCACGGCTGGGATGGGTGTGAGGGGCGACTTTGTAGCCGTCCGGCATCTTCAGACGAATGGTAAAGTCGCCAGACGAGCCCGTCGGGTTTCCCTCCAACACAGCTAACTGTGCGCCGGGAGGCAAAAAAGGCGGAGCTGGTCCAAACTTGACTTGGTCAGGGGTAAAGGCGTTTTGCGCCTGCGACGGCTGCGCCGCGAACAGTGCAGCCAGGACGAGAACGACGGACAGAAACAGTAATTTCATGAGGCTCCTCCAGAAAAGAGTCGCGGTCGCGGCATGATAAACATACCGTATCCCCCAAGGCAAGATGGTGATCAAGGATGAAGAAAATTGGGCTTAGTGTCTGGAACCAGAAACTAAAAACCGAGAACTGCCTTCCCTACCCGCCCGCCTTCAGTTCAGTCAGCACTTGCTTGGCGATTTCCTTCAGGGTCTCGAACACTCCCACTCCCTGAAAGGCAACGGCTTCAACTACGGCCTCATTCTTCTTGCGCAATTCGGTGGAGAGCATATCCACCGGCAGAATATTCGGCAGGTCGCGCTTATTGAGTTGCAGAACGTAGGGAATCTTGTTGAAGTCGTAGCCGTGTTCTTTCAGGTTCGCCATCAAGTTGTCGAGGGCTTCGACGTTGGCGTCCATACGCTGCTCCTGCGAGTCGGCCACGAACACGATGCCGTCGACGCCACGCAGAATCAGCTTGCGGCTGGCGTCGTAGAACACCTGGCCGGGAACGGTGTAAAGGTGGATTCGAGTCTTGAAGCCTCGTACTGAGCCCAAGTCAAGCGGAAGGAAGTCGAAGAAGAGTGTACGCTCGGTTTCAGTGGCAAGGGAAATCATCTTGCCCTTTTGCTGGTCCGCGGTCTTCTGGTAGATGACCTGCAAGTTCGTGGTCTTGCCGCCCAATCCGGCGCCGTAGTACACGATCTTGCAGTTAATTTCGCGGGCTGCGAAGTTGATGAAACTCAAGCATTTCCTCGAACGCGCGGCGGCACACCCCTGCGGGAGCCTCCGCGCACAAAAATATCCCTTTGGGGCTTGCTGGTTTTATATCACAGGCTCGCGGTGACCCGCAGGTTACTCAGGTGACCCCCCTTTGACAGCTGGGCCTTCGCGGTCCGGAAGCCGAAAACGTCCTTCTCGACTCCGGCGGCAAAAAGCTGCTGAGAGGGACACAACTTTCATCGAGCCCGGCTGGTGTGCGCCGACTCAGAGCACAGACCGTCACAACCAAACAAGACATCTGTCTGTTCCCGGTTTAGAGTCCCGGCGGCAACCGTGAAGCAGAATGGACACTAGGCCCAGTTAACGTGCCGGCCTTCCGAGAGTGTCCTTCAAAAGGTTCTCGGGGAACCATAGGCGAGTTTCGCTGGGCGGGGTTCCAGTACCAACGAAATCGGATAATGCCACCCAGTTTTGATCGTTGTCTACGGTGCAATTGTTGCCGGGGTCATTGCAGATGTCCACGCCATAGACGGGATGCAACTCCCAAATGGCAGAACGTTTGGGACTACCCTTTCCACCGGAACAAGGTCTGTGGCTGGCATCGAAGAAGATCTGGCCGGTGAAGCGATATAAATGTTCGTTGTGGTCCGTCAATACACTGGGGTCCCAGGTGTCGGGCCGGAAGTGGGGACTCATTTCGGCCGTGACGCTGCTGCATTCGTCACCGTGATTGCTCGTCTCCCCGAGTACGATGTGAACGTCGTTGCTCTCTTTATCTCCCAACTTGCAGTTGACGCTCTCTCCCTTGCCCACATTCGAGTAGTGGGCCTTGATCACGAAGGCGGCAAGGCGGGCCACAGTACCCTCGCCGAGAGGCCCCGCCTTGGTCAGCAGATTCTGCAGGACGGAGCGGTCAGGAGGAATCTGTCCGTCACTGCCAAAGCTGATTCCCTGGCTTTCAGCGTCCGCCTGGAGTTGGTGGAGCACCTCGAAGTCAATGTTCACGGGCGCGCCTTGGGCGCAGAAGTTGTTCTTGGCCTGGTTTTGCTGGGCCCGTGCAGTGGTGTCATCACTTTCACTACCTGATGATCCGCAGGAGTCGTCAATCGGGTGACGGACCGCAATGGCATCGAAGGGCAGCGTGCAGGATGGCGACAGTGCCACCATGTGGTGGGCGGTCCGCAAGGTCGCGAGATGGGCGGGAGTCGTAGGGCTCAGCAGTCCAATGGCCAGCGGCGCCAGCGTGGCTGCCGACACAAGAGGGTGGACACCTTTTCTTTTCGCCATTATGCATTCGTCCTTTCGGCGGCACTGGTGTTTCCGTGTTTAGCCCGCGCTGACTATGGTTTCTTTTCGCCTTCGGCAGGGCCCGTTCCGGCGCCATGCTGAATCGCTTTGCCGACGGCGTAGGAGCTGGCGCTGATGCCAAGCAGGGCCAGCACCCCACGTGGAACTTCGGGCAGCTCGGACTTGCCATCGGGCCTGGCCTGAACAATTTTGATGTTGGAAATCACCACCAGAAAGAAGCTCAGCGCGATCACAAAGATGAAGATCAGCAACTGAAATCGAGCCATACTCGCCTGGCATAAGCCAGCGCCTGTAGTATCCTTCTCGCATAGCAAGGTGGAGATATCCATCTTGCCGGTGGCAATCTTCCAGACCACCACAAATCCGATGACTGCGACAAGGCCGCAAACGACGTATCCCGCCAGCAACTCAAGGAACATAAGGGGTTGAGAATAGTGTGGCATCATGTTCTCCTTTCAGACGTGGAAGCGACGGTTGCGCTTTCCGTGAAACTTGCTGCCCAGATAAAGCACGTGGCTGCCGCCAAGCAACAGCAGCCATGTTTGAGGAATATCGGGTAATCTTTGTGGACTCTGCCAAGCTTGGGAAGCGTACTGTACCGCCACCACCAGGGTAGCGATGAGAAGCTGTACTCGGCCAGCGCTTACAAATCGCGAACCGGCAGCCGTGGTTCCTTCAATCAGTCCGCGCGTACGCAAGTCCCCGGTCAGAAGCCGCAGCATCACAATGACAACGAGCGCAGTGAAGAGACCCTGCGCTTCCCATGTTGCGATCTTCACGAGGTCTGGCATAGGACTCCCTGAGCCGACAACTTAACTGCCACACACGCGACGTCAATTTTCCTGGGCCTGACTGAGGGAAGGACTTCGGACTAGACCACTACTACCCATCACAACTGTAGGTCTTCCCGAAGAGGGCGGCATTTTACTATCGCCGACAGTAATGTCAACAAGAAAAACGCAGGGGTTACGAATACCGGACAGAAGCTCGGGGTTGTGCTCATTGCAACGCCTGGTCAGGGCTTGGTGCTCGGGCCTACCGGGCCGCGGGCACGGGATAGTAGCCGGCCTTGGCGTTGATATTCAGGCCAGGACGGTCCAGCCGGACTTCGATGTCCCGGTATGCTGTGCTCGCAGTCGCCCGGGTCGTGTACCCCAGGGTGTACTGGTTGCGGGCCTCGGACGTAATCTGAGCGTATGACTCTTCGATGGCGTTCCGTGAGAGTTCGGTGTAAACGCTGCCGCCACCCGTCGCGGAGGAGTATCTCGGCAGGAGGTTGCCATAGCCTTCGCGCGGGAGGTGCAAACGCTCCAGTTTGCTGTAGAGCGGCAGGGCTGCGCCCTCGACAGCGACGGCCTTGATCTGGATTCCCTGGGCAAGGAGCAACTTCAGCACGTCCCCATAACTGGCTTTGCTTCCAAATTCCCGGCCATCGCTGATCACAAAGATTACTTTGCGGCGAGTGCGGTCGCGCTTGCTCAAATCGAGCGCGGCCCGCAGGATGGCATCGTTTAGCACGTGCGCTTCTTTCGGCGGAGTGTTGACCGGCGGTGCCGCAGGCCCGCCCACAGGGAGCCCGTTGACAGTGGGCCCCTGAGGTCCGAACGGGCCGCCCAGTATCGCCGGACCGTTATTGTGACCGCGCACCGTCTTCATTTGGTTCAGCACGGCCGTCAGCTTACTGCTGGCTCCATTGAAGTCGCTGACCTGACTGACAGTGCTGCTGTACGTATAGAGAGCAACTTCGTCATAGGGGCTGAACGCCCCGACCAGCGCCGGGAACGTCTGGTTCACTTTCTGCACGGCTACATCCGGCATCCCGAGGTCGAGCACGATGGCCACGGAAAGTTCGAAGGGATCGCTGGTGAAAAACGTCAGTTGCTGCTTCTTCCCGTTTTCGAGTACTGCAAAATCTTTTGGAAGGAGCCCATCGACCAGCCGTCCGTCCTTATCCTTCACCGTAACGGGCACCTGAACAAAATTGGATTGGATCACCAGCTTGTAGAGCTGTTGCTGGCCGGTAGTGCTTTGAGCGGTCCCGGTCCCGGGCGGCACGGTTTGGATAGGTGGCATTGGCGGAGGCGGCGTTTCGCTTCCTGCTTGTCCGGTCTCAGTTGCCGGAGGAGGCTGTTCCGGGTTAGTTCCCTCTGTGGCTGGAGGAATGGGCGGCCTGTCCGCCGGAGAAGACGGTGCCGGAGGGGGCTGCACGGTCGAAGGTGCGTCCGGAATATCCTGCTGGGCCGAGGACTGTGGCGCCTTTGAGTTCTGGCTGTTCGTTGCCTGGCCAGATTGTGCCTGGGGAGACTGCGGCTGAGCGGACTGCGCCCACCCGGTAGACACGATCAGAACCAGAGCCGCCGTCAGAACCAGCCCGGCTGCTGCCAGCGGCGTCCGCCGGCCCCTTACGCATAGTCGTAGAAGCCTTTTGCTCGGGAGCACCATTCGTCCTCTTCTCAAACGGCTTCGTTTCCCGCCGTCGCCATGAAAAAAAACACTTTCCCCATACTCTCGGATGCCCAAACCGTCCTATTTGGTGCATCTAAACCTGCAGGACTAGACTAACAAAGTTCCCAAAAGAGATTCCAGAATGCTCAAAGCTCTTATCTTACGAAGCGGACTTTTGCGCCTGGCTGTCCTGGCCGTCGTATGCGCGCCGGCGATCGGCCTGGCGCAGCAAAGTGCCGCCCCGGCCCAGGATAGCGACGATCAGAAGCCGACAGAAACCCTGAAGATCAACGTCAACGTTGTCCAACTTTTTTTCAATGTGAAGGACAAGAAGGGCGGCCTTGTTCCCAGCCTCACCAAGGACGACTTTCAGATTTTTGAAGATGGCACGCCTCAGACCGTGAAGTATTTCACTGCCGAGTCGAATCTCCCGCTGACTCTGGGCATCATGATCGATTCGAGCGGCAGCCAGCGCAATGTTCTCGATATGGAGAAAGAAGTTGGAGCTTCGTTCCTGCGCCAAATTCTGACCGAGAAGGACGAGGCCTTCGTCATCAGTTTCGACATCAGTGTGGACCTCTTGCAGGATTTCACGCGAGATGTCCATCGTTTGCAGGCAGCGCTCAACAAGGCGAAGGTCAATGTGGATTACACCAGCGGCGGCATCCCCGGAATGGGAGGCGGGCCTGTCCCGACTCATAACGCACCCGGAACTCTACTGTACGACGCCGTTTACCTGGCGGGGCACGACATGCTCGCCAAAGAAGTGGGACGCAAGGCAATGATTCTTCTTACCGACGGTCAGGACGAAGGCAGCAGACTGAGAATTCAGGATGCCATTGAGGCAGCGCAAAAGGCCGATTCCATTGTGTACGTCCTGCTATGTGCGGACCGTGGCTTTTACGGCGGCATTGGCTACTTCGGCGAGTCGGACATGAGAAAGCTCACCGAGCAAACCGGCGGAAGGGTGATCAACGTGGGCAATAAACTCGACAAGCTGAAGGAGGCCTTCGACCAGATCGCCGCGGAACTTCGCAGCCAGTACAACCTCGGTTACTCGCCCACGAATACTAAGCAGGATGGGTCCTACCGCAAGCTCGAAATTAAGTGCAAACAGAACTACAAAATCCAGGCCCGCTCCGGTTACTACGCTACGAAGCACAACCAGGATTAATGGAGTTTATGTAAGAAGGTCCGTGCAAACCATCTTGGGCTTTTGCCGTTGCTTTGTTTTTGCCGTTGCTTCACGCCGACCGAAAATATTCCAACCCCTATACCCCAAACCGAAAAAGATTTAGCCTGTAGGGCACTTGCACGAACCGGAGGTTTGCAAATGCCATCTCAAAGTTCCCTGTCGTTCTCCCGCCGTTCATTCCTCCATCTGTCAGCCACAGCCTCTGCCGCAGCAGCCTTTCATATTGTCACTGAACCGATGCTCGCCGCGGCAGCGCGCAAACCATTTTCCAAAGACGCCGTCATTATCGATCAAAACGAGAATCCGCTCGGGCCAAGTCAGTCCGCACGCGACGCCATTTCCGCCATCATCCCCCAGGGCGGACGCTATTTCGATAACCTCACTGACGACCTCATCCACACCTTTGCCCAGCTCGAAGGCTTTAATCTGGACTATATCCACGCTTTCCCCGGCTCCAGCGTCCCGCTTCGCTTCGCGGTCACAGCTTTCACCTCGCCGAAAAAGAGCTACGTGACCGCCGATCCTGGCTACGAGGCTGGAATGTACGCAGCCGAGGCAGCCGGGGCCCGCGTCGTCAAAGTGGCGCTGACCAAAACCCACGCTCACGACGTCAAGGCCATGCTGGCCGCTGCTCCTGATGCTGGACTCTTTTACATCTGCACGCCCAACAATCCCACCGGCACACTCACAGCGCATTCCGACATCGAGTACCTCGTTGAAAACAAACCCAAGGGCTCCATCGTGATGGTCGACGAAGCCTACATCCATTTTTCCGACGCTTCTTCCGCGCTCGATCTGGTCAAGGCCGGCAAGGATGTGGTCGTGCTGCGCACCTTCTCGAAGACGTACGGCATGGCCGGCCTGCGCTGCGGATTCGCCATCGCCCGTCCTGACCTGCTCACGAAAATCACAGACGGTGCCGGCTGGAACTTCATGCCAACCACCGCAGTCGTGGCTGCGATTGCCAGCCTGAAGGACGCGCAACTTGTGCCCGAACGCCGGCGGATCAATGCCACTGTGCGGCAGCAAACCTTCCAGTGGCTCGACCGCAACGGCTACTCCTACATTCCTTCGGAGTCCAATTGCTTTATGCTCGACACCAAACGTCCGGGCAAAGAAGTGATCGACGCCATGGCCCAACAAAACGTGCTCATCGGACGCATCTGGCCGGTGATGCCTACCTACGTGCGCATTACGGTCGGCACGCGTGAAGAGATGGAGCAGTTCCAGGCTGCATTTCAGAAGGTGATGAGCGGCACGGTCGCATTCTCGCTAGCTCCAGCGGTTCCGACTAAAGAGCGAAGGCACGGCATAATCCTGCAAGTCTGAACGACCGTGTAGAGCGGACCGGTCCTGAGGCGAAGCCGAAGGAACTCCTGCCCGCTGCTGTTACTCTCGTCCTGAGAACTTCCGAGTCCCGCAATCCCTAACTTTGCCGTACAAAATAGAAGCCACGTCCGGTTAAGAACGTGGCTTTTCAACAGATCCGACACGTCCTGACCTACTGCGGTGTTAACAGGAACGCGTGCTCTTGCCCATTGTGCATGCCCATACCAACGATCTGTCCCGAATCGTTGATGCTATTGGCCTCAAGCAGCACCCAGCCGGATCCTGCCGGAATCAATTTATTCAGATCCTTCATCTTGCCGCTGCTGTAAACAAATGCGTGATAGGTATTCGTAAAGGTGGACTGGCCGACGACGACTCCGAAATTGTTGATGCCGAAACCCCAGGTCGTAGAAGTCGGACCACTGATTGTCCCGAGATCAATTAGCGTGCTGCCCGACGTAATAAACGCGTGGGCTAGACCGTTCTTCGTGTAGGCCAGGCCCGTGACTTGGCCTTTGTTATTGATGGCATATGCCTGGCTCCACGAGCCGCCCAGGGTTCCCATCTTGATCATCTTGCCGTTGCGCCAGACAAAGCCGAAGAAATTGCCCTGGGCGTTATAGGACGTTCCCACCACCGTGCCGAAGCTGTTGATACTCGTAGCGCTGTTCCACCACGAATTTCCACTCGAGCCTAAGGTCCCCAGATCAATCATCTTTCCATTGCTATAAAGAAATGGATGGTTCTCACCCTTCGCAGTGACCGCCGAGCCGACGACTTGGCCAACGTCGTTGATGCCATAAGCAACCGCCGAGCCGCCGCCGAGATCGCCAATGTCCGTCAGCTTTCCGCCGCTCGCGAGGAATGCCTTATACGTGCCCGCCGAATTCGTGGAATAGCCGGCGATCTCTCCAGAGGCATTAATCCCGTTGCCGATGCCCGACGGCCCACCCAGCGTACCCAGGTTCGTCATTGATCCGTTGCTGTAGAGAAATACGCTGCTGAGATTGCTGTTGCTCTTGCCGGCGGCGCCGGTAACTTCGCCGGTGGCGTTGACGCTACGCGCAACGCTGTAGCCCCCGCCCGGGAGAGTTCCCAGATCGGTGACGGTGTAGGTTTGAGCCGCGCACAACGACGATATCGCCGTCACAAGCAGAATGCAGAACAAGCGGGGTAGGCTAGCTGGCGCTTTCATGTTCGCTCCTTAAGCTCCGTGATGACTCGAGCGAATTTTCAGCGATTACCCTCGGATGGTTGTCAAGAGAATGTAAAAATCTTGCTAGTCCCAGGGGGCGGGCACTGCCTTCGCCTTCGCTCAGGCAGGCCTCAAAGAACAGATCCAAGAACGACCGTATTGTTCACTCCGCCGCCTCTCCCCACAGAACTGTGCGCTGCTCCCGGCTGCTCTTGCGCGCCAGCAAGACTCCACGCATCGTGCGCAGCGCCTGATCTGGCGTTACATCCAATGGCGCCCCCTTTTCGATCGCATCCCGCACATTGGCATAGAAGCCGCGATAGTCGCCCCGTTCGGTTTTTATTTTCTGGCTCGATTGGCCAACCAAGCTCAGCGTCCCCCACAACTCTTTCGGCTCCTCACCCCAATCTGCGCCCCAATCGGTGCCGTCCGGACAATCCTTGCCGCGAAGCCTTTCCTCTTGGGGATCCATGCCGTACTTTATGAACGATCCTTTCGTTCCGTGGATCAGCATGTGCGGCCCGGGCGCATATGCAATGATGCGCGCTCGCAGCATCGCCCGCAAACCCGGATATTCCATGCACACGTCGAAGGCATCATCTACCTCCGAGGTTTCGCGCTGGCAAAACGCCGAGGCCGTAATCTTTTGCGGCTCGCCAAATAGCACCAGCGCCTGATCGATCAGGTGAGGCCCCAGATCAAATAAAACGCCCGCTGCAGCCTGATCCGCACGTTCCCGCCACGCGTTTTCCTTAGCCTCAAGACGAAACCGGTCGAACCGCGCCTCATATTCGACCACTTTTCCCAGTGTGCCTGTGTCGATGAGTCTTCGCACCGTATGAAACTCGCCGTCCCATCGGCGATCCTGATAAACGGTGAGCAACCGCTTCCGCTCCGCGGCAATCCGAACCAATTCCTCCGATTCTGCCAGCGTCGGGGTGAACGGCTTGTCCACGACCACATCGCGCCCTGCCAGGAGGCAGGATTTCGTGTATTCGAAGTGCGAATCGTTCGGCGTTGCGACGACGCAGAGGCGAATCGTCTGGTCCGCGAGCAGTTCGTCCAGCGTCCTGGCTACTCTTACCTCGGGATACCGTTCCTTCGCCCGCGACCCTCGACGTTCGAGAATGCAGGCGAGTTCCATCCCGGGCACACCCCGAATTACAGGTGCGTGAAATGCCTGTCCTGCCAAGCCAAATCCAATCAAGCCAACTCGTACCATTGGATCCCCTTTCCAAAGAAGCTTATCAAAAGGTTTGCCGCCTACAGTGAACCCGTTACTATCCAAGGCCCTTTTTTCCCTTGTCTCTACCGAACCGAACCCTGCCTTTTTACACATTCTTGCCGATGGGTTCCCCGGCGGGCCTGCCTTATAAACGACCAGTACGGTGGAATGTAGGCTTTATGCCAAGGAGGCGTAGATGAGATTTGGGCCTTTTCTTTTGATTGCTTTGCTGTTGATGATCATGTGGGCCGGCGGCTTCCTGATGTTCCATGTGGCCAGCGGCCTGATTCATTTACTGCTGCTGCTCGCCGTCATTTCTTTTGTCGCGCACTTATTTACCGGCGCGCGGACGGCCTAAAGTTCCGGTTGCCAGACTGACGGCCCTGAAGCTAACCGGTTTCAGTGCCGAGGCGAGGGCTGCCAGTCCGTGAGCGCACGGACGCTTGTGAGTCACCTTCAGCGGTTGGAGCTAACCGGTTCCAATCCACTGGAGGTGACGTTTTTTTGCTTCGCACTAATCAGGACTGGGTTTCATATACGGATCCGGCAGTTCGGAATGAGCGATTTTGAAAGAGGAACAGTTTTGAAAGGGCACGGCTTCGAGCCGTGCCGCTAGATGCCAAAAAATAATGCTGGCTTCCTGAGGGACCTCGTGCCAGAAGCATCTGTGGGACTAGCTCTACTTCTTTTGTTCCTTCTTCCGATCAGCGACCCGCCTCACGAATTTCAATCCCGACCACACTTCAGTTACCGCACACACCTTCACATCGACCAGCCCGACAGAGAGTCCAACTTCGCGGACAACACTCTCATCGACGTCGGTGGCGACGCCTGAACTTTTCTTAGGCCAACTCACCCACAGCATTCCAGCGGTGGCTAGCTTTTTGGCCAAACCCGAAAATTCGCGGGAAAGATCTGCGCGGGACTTGGTAAAGAACATGACGAAATCAAGCGGACTTCGAGGTTCGCTCAACACCTCACACTCCGACAGCGCTTCCCGCAGTTCCCCGCGCACATCTGCCGGAGAGCTAATCAGGCAAACGCGAAATCCGTTCCTGATTCCTAATTTTTTCGGAAGTGGCGTGCCTGAATATCGCGGCATCGGCTGACCTGTTTCATACCTAATGCGGAGGATCTCGCATCCCGAAGTCGCTAGACCGCTCTACTGATTCGGAGCGTAGTAGCCGCGGCGGGCCCGTACCCGGAAATTCTTGCGGTCATTGGCCACGATTTCGATCGCTCGGTAATGTCCATCGGTCTTGAAGTTTGCCGGCTTGTAAGCGATTGCATATTGGCTGCGGAGTTCATTCTGGATTTCGGCAAACGCGTTGGCTACGTCGCGAATCTGAAAAGGAAAAAACGCCCGTCCACCAGTCGCGTCGGCAATGCGCTCCAGCACCTTGTCGCCTGACCCTTTGGTTCCGCTGACGTTGGTGCTGATGGTGTAGATGATGGCCTCGGCTCGCTGCGCCATTTCGATGGCTTCTTCGCGAGTGACGTGGCTCAGGTTGTCGTCCCCGTCGCTGAGCAGAATGATGGCGCGCCGCGCAGCCGTTGTGTGAGGCGTCTTTAGCAACTTGTCGCGGCATGCGAAATAGACCGCGTCGTACAGCGCGGTGCCGCCTCCGGGACGCAGCTCGTGCACCCCGTGTGCCAGTTTTTCAGTGTTGTCGGTGAAGTCCTGTGTGACCTCCGGAGTGGCGTCGAAGCCCACCACAAATGCCCGGTCGTACCTCGGACGCACCGTCTGATTCAAAAATTCAATTGCGGATTCCTGCTCGAACTTGAAGCGATCGCGCACCGAGTTGCTCGCGTCGATGAGCAGCCCCACCTGTAACGGCAGGTTGGTCTCACTGTGAAAGCTGCGGACTTCCTCTGGCGGCTTGCTATCGTCGACTACTCGAAAGTCGTCTTGCTTCAGGTTCGTAATGTGGCGTCCGTGTTTATCGGTGACGGTGAAGACCACATTCACTTCGTTCGAGCCAATCTTGAACGTGGCCACCTGGTCTTGTCCAGCTGTGGCTGCGTCGGGAGGAGTTGCCGGAGGCTGATTCCCTGGAGTTTCGGTCTGCTGCGCTGCGGCATTGCCCGTGGTGGTGGTCGTCGGAGCAGTCGGCTGCTGTTCTTGCGGTGCCTCTGGTGCTGAAGCTGGAGAGGGTGACTGAGCCATTGCGTGGATCGCAAGAAGCGCTAGACCCAGCGCCCAGCCAACCTTCGAAAGAATAGTGGTCGCGAGATTTTGCATCGCTTTTGACATTATATCTGGCGATTCCAACTAACCCTAGCTTCGTCCCGGGCGCCAAGGATCGCTTCTTTACGACGGTGGTGTTTACGGTTTGCCTTCTAATTTCGCCAGAAACGATTCCAGTTCGACCGGCAGTGCGCTTTTGAGCGCGATCCTCTCTCCGGTCCGCGGATGTTGGAACACTAACTCCGCGGAGTGCAGGAAATTCCGAGAGAGCGAAATGGCGTCAGAAATGGGGTTGGCCCGCTTGTTCTTCTCCGAGGTCGGACGGATCTCCCGCGGCGCGCCGTAGAGCGCGTCGCCCACAACCGCATGCCCGAGGGACGCCATGTGCACGCGAATCTGGTGAGTTCTTCCGGTGTCGATCTTCACTTCGAGCAGGGTGAACTTGCCAAAGTTGCTATCAAGCCGCCGCACCACCTGATAATGCGTGATCGCTTCTCGCCCGCCCGACACACGTGTCGTCATTCTGATTCTCCGCACCGGATCGCGGCTGATGCTTTTCGAGATCGTCCCCCGCTCTGCCTTCACCCACCCATGTACCAGCGCCACATAAGTCTTCTTCACTTCGCGCCGGGCGAACTG
>Ga0137393_10001381_pt1 | contig 15314 bp, 15 predicted proteins | sample 15con2h34BmetaG_FD_101396 | JGI IMG/M metagenome (GOLD analysis project Ga0137393, IMG submission 101396) | Vadose zone soil microbial communities from Angelo Coast Range Reserve, California, USA - 15con2h3.4B metaG | ecosystem: Environmental > Terrestrial > Soil > Vadose zone > Saprolite...
CCAACCCGAATTCCAGCCGAACGGGCGACCAACTCAGAACGGCTTGTTCATGGGTGCCGTTCGTCGCCTCAAGTCAGGAAATGCACCCGCGGAAAAAGTGAGAGTCTTCGAGAAGCTTCGTGATGGAATTTGGGTCTATAACGGTCTCTTCATGCTCATTGATGGTTCTCAAGCGAAGACCGGTAGCCGAAAGGTGTTCAAATTTAAATTGGAGATGTTGGACGAGCTCGATATCGAAGCCGGCGCTCGGACCGCTGTGTTTGACCATGATCGCGTAATACCTGCAGCCGTTAAGCTCGAGGTCTGGAAACGGGATAAGGGTTGTTGTGTAATTTGTGGCTGTAAAGACAATCTACATTTCGACCATATCATTCCTTATTCGCAAGGTGGATCCTCGAAACATCCCGGAAATATACAAATCTTGTGCGCAAGGCACAACCTAGCGAAACGGGACAAGATCGAGTAGCTCGCGTGTCTATTGTGCCTGCATACCTGAGGCGCATCGGCTGCAACGGAGCGGCCTCCCCGACCATTGATACTCTGCGGGAACTACATCGCGCTCATCTGTTTTCTGTTCCGTTTGAGAATCTCGACATCTCGCTGGGCCGGCAAATCCTTTGCAATGAAGACGCTTTCGTTGCAAAGATCGTCGAGCGGCATCGCGGCGGCTTCTGTTATGAGATAAATGGCGCATTTGCGTCGCTGCTGCGCTCAATCGGATTCAAAGTCACTTTACTGTCTGCCCGGGTGCCAAAGAAAGACGGTAGTGATGGGCCGGAGTTTGACCACCTGGCGCTTCGTGTGGATCTCGACGAGCCTTGGCTTGCGGATGTCGGTTTTGGTGATTCCTTTCTCGATCCTCTACGGCTGGAAATTGGAGTCGAGCAGAAGCAGTTCGGTCGTAGCTTCCGAATTCTCGACTCGGACGGATCGCTGCATGTCCAAAGAAATGGGGATGCTGGCCTATGGGAACGGCAATATTCATTTACGCTCCTGCCACGGCGCTTAGGGGACTTTGCCGCCATGTGCAAGTACCACCAGACTTCGCCCGATTCTCATTTCACCCGCAAGCGCCTCTGCACCATTGCCACTCCAGAAGGCCGAATCACGCTGTCGGATATGAAACTGGTCGTCACGCGGGACGGCACCAGGGAGGAGCAAGAGCTGGGATCCCAAGGGGAGATGCAGGAAGTGTTAAGGCAGAAGTTTGGGGTTGTCCTGTGACGTGCGTTTAAGCAATGACTTGATGTCGCACCGCGGGTGATCCAAAAATCAACGGCAGACTCGAAGTCTGCCGTAATCTTGCTGGACACCGATAGCCAAAGCGGAGAGCTATTTCAACTCGCTGACGCGGGCGCTCAGCCGGGATTTGTATCTCGAGGCGGTATTTTCGTGAATCACGCCCTTTTGAATGCCCTTATCGAGGGCGGAAACTGTCTGGCGAAAGACCTGCTCGGCGGCTGCTTTGTCGCCTTTAGCAAGGGATTCGCGCAAGTCACGTAGGGCGCTACGCAAGCGGGAGCGGTTGGCACGATTGCGGTCGCTGCGCTTTATCGTCTGGCGGGCGCGTTTCAGCGCCGAAAAATGATTAGCCATGCTGAGTCTTAACCTTCGTTTTCCCTAGTAGGGTATTCGGGCAGGTACTGAATAACTTATTGTAGGGGAACAACTCCTGACCGGTCAAATGGATATGGCCCACCTTGTGAAAGACTCGGAGGTCCTGAGCAGTTGTTTTTTCCATTTCGTGGCAGCGACTTGCTGAATTGAGCACAACAAAAAACCGCGTCTGCCTGGCCTGACTATCATCCGCGCTGCGAAGCCGGCCCGCCATTGACTCGCCCTAAGCACGGGGTTACCCTATCCCCAATGGCAGTTGCTTGCACCGTGGGAGTGAGCATCCCGGCTGGTTTCATCTCTAGAGAGAACAATTTTGCGCTTACTAAAAAGCAGGGCACAGGTGTGCCCTTTGGGTGCGAAAATACATCTAATTTCCAGGCCAAAGAGAGCTCCGAGTGCAGTTAATGGTTTGAAGAGTATGGCAGTGCGCATCAGGGCGCACAGGAGGGAACGCGGCCAGCTACTGAATGAAGAAGAGCATTGAGATCAGTCCAAACATCGAGACCATATTCGGCACACGCGACGAGAATCTGCACGTGCTGGAAGATGGCCTAAACATCAATATAGATTTACGGTCCAACTCTATTGAACTGGAAGGGGCAGCGCGCGACGTAGCCCGGGCCGAGCAAGTCTTCGCTGATTACGACCTTCTGCAACGCTCCGGTCACACTTTCACTAACGGCGATTTGAACAGTATGCTGCGCGTGCTGATAGCCGATCCGAAAGCCACCTTGCGCGGATTGGCCGAAGCCGGCCGACAGCGGTCTTTGGGACGTCGCACGGTGCAGCCCAAGAGCGTGAACCAGCGCCGCTATCTGGAGACCATCGAGAACAACGACATGGTTTTCGGAATTGGACCGGCAGGTACCGGCAAGACGTATCTCGCTGTTGCCATGGCAATTTCGGCGCTGCTCGCGAAACGGGTGAACCGCATTATTCTTGCGCGTCCGGCCGTCGAGGCTGGAGAACGCCTGGGCTTCCTGCCGGGAACGCTCCAGGACAAAATTGATCCTTACTTGCGGCCCCTCTACGACGCGCTCTATGACATGCTGGATCCCGAGAAAGTGGACCGCTATCTCGAAAAGAACGTTATCGAGATTGCCCCGATCGCGTTTATGCGCGGCCGTACGCTGAATGATTCGTTCGTTATTCTGGACGAAGCGCAGAATACCACGTCCGAACAGATGAAGATGTTTGTCACCAGGCTGGGCTTCAACTCCAAAGCAGTGATCACCGGCGACATCACGCAGATTGATTTGCCAAGTGCGCGGCGCAGCGGATTGCTCGAAGCAGTTGATGTTCTCAAGAAAGTCGAAGGTCTCGCATTCGTATACTTCGACGAGAGCGACGTGGTGCGGCATCACCTGGTGCAGCGTATTATTCGTGCCTACGACGAGCACAAAACTCGCGTGGCGGAAGAACAGATGTTACTGCTTGATGCCAAGGCTCACACCAATGGGAAGACCAACGGGAATGGGGAAGGTGCGCTCCCGCAGGAGAAGGCCGTCGTGCCGCTGTCAGGAGAAAGCCCGGTTCGAGATTAAAGTTAAGAGAGTCTTGCAGGAGGGCGCCCGTAGGCCCTCCTCTTTGTTTTGGGTGAGTTCTTGGTGGGATATTCCGATTATCCAGTACGCACGTGGAGGTCGCCGAAAAAGTTGGTAATCCTACGAAAGCGAGTGGCGGGTCTAAGTGAACACTCGCTAGACAGATTTGTCGGGCGGGCGAAGCGTGCTGCCCGCCTGCGGGGAACAGTGACTGTCCTGGTGACAACGAGCCGTGACCTACGGGCGCTGAACAGTCGTTTTCGTGGCAAAGATAAGGCTACGGATGTTTTGTCATTCCCCCCCATTCATGGCTTGGTGCAAGGCTTTGCCGGGGACATTGCTATTTCCGCCGATATCGCGGCACAGACCGCTCGGCAGCTAGGACATTCAGCGGCGGACGAGATTAGAGTTCTTGCACTGCACGGTGTGCTGCACCTCGCTGGCTACGATCATGAGAACGATCACGGCGAGATGGCGCGGACGGAACAGAGATTACGGAAGTCGCTAGGCTTACCAGTGACTCTGATCGAACGCATTTCCAAATGCGCGGGCGAAAGCGGACGCGCCTCACGCTCCACGCGGTCCGGCAGAGCCAGGCAAAGCCAGGTTTCTAGTAAGCGAATCAGGGCGCACCTCGCCACACAGTTTTCCGGTGCCACAACCCGAACCGGGAGGACCAGATGATTGCTGTCAGCATCGCCTTTGTGTTGCTGCTTGGCCTGCTGACGCTGGTCTCCTACGTCGATCGCGTCTATCAGGAGATCGGAAAATTCCTGTCCCGCGAATTCCAGGACAACATTGACGTATTCGAGAAGAAGGTCGAGCCGAAACTCGAAATGAGCCGGGCGCGAACATCGCTTTCGATGGCAATTCTCACTCAGCTGACTATTGCTGCGATCGCGATGCTGGTGGGTTTCACTGTATTCCGAGACCGCGCATGGAGCATTAACGAAATCCTGCAGGCCACACTCACCCTGATACTCGTGGTAATTTTGTTTAACCGCCTGCTGCCTTTTGTTTTCTTTTCGCGCACCAAAGGAGAGTGGCTAGCGCGCTGGATCTTTCTTTTGCGCCTCCTGATTTATCTGGTCCTGCCGGTCACGCTCGTCCTGGGCTTCTGCCAGTCTGTGGCCGCACTCACCAGGGAACACGTTGAGGAGAAGCCCGAAAACCCCGCGGAGGCTGTAGATGCTTTGATCGAGGCTGGGCAGGAGGAGGGCATCATCCATGAGGGAGATCGGGACCTGATCCAATCAGTTGTAGAGTTCAGCGGCAAGACCGTACGCGAGGCCATGAAGCCGCGCCCGGAGATGACGGCAGTGCCGGTGGAGACGACGGTGGAAGAGTTCGTCGAACTTTTGAAAACCAAGCCCTTTTCGCGGGTGCCGGTATACGAAGGCAGCATCCACAACATTAAGGGGATCGTGTACGCGCAGGATGTTCTCCAAGTTCCAGATACTGAAGCCCGCACGAGGACTGTGGGTGCGCTCATGCGCCGGGACGTCTATTTTGTGCCCGAGAGCAAGCTGGGAAGCGATCTTCTGCGCGAGATGCAAAAAAATAACATTCGCATGGCCATTGTGGTTGACGAGTATGGCGGCGTAGCAGGATTGGTGACGATCGAAGATTTGATCGAAGAAATCGTCGGCGAAATCGGCGATGAGCATGAAAAAGCGCAGATCGTACGCGAGGGAGATCGTTCATATATTGTGCCCGGCAACATGGACGTGGACCGGTTAGATGAACTGTTCGGCATTCGCCCTGAAGGCAGGGAGTCAGCCACGGTGGCGGGATTGGTCAGCGAACTGGCGGGGCGGATCCCACAAAAAGGTGAAGTCGTAGAAGAAGACGGGCTTAGATTCGAAGTGCTCGAATCGACCGATCGTAAAGTTGAACGCGTACGCATTACTGCCGCGCAACCCAGGCAAATGAAACTGATATAGCAACCGAAGTGGGGCAGGAGGCCGAACCCCCGACTCCTGTGTCGTTGACCGTAAAGGCTAAACCACCTATCTTGGTTGCAGGCCATTGTCCGCAGCTAAACCGCGAGCCTTCCTTCCCCATGTCGTTCCACTCAGGATTCGTTTGTATTCTCGGACGGCCCAACGCCGGCAAGTCAACGCTGCTGAATTCGCTCGTGGGTGAGAAGCTCGCGATCATTAGTCCCAAGCCCCAGACCACCCGAAACCGAATTCAAGGGGTCGTTCACGTAGCAAAAGAAAAAAACAAGACGGGTGGCCAAGCGATCCTGATTGATACTCCGGGAGTACACAAACCCGATAGTTCGCTTGGTCGCAAGATGATGGCCGAAGTGCGGGAGGCCCTGGAAGGCTGCGATTTGATCCTGGTGATTAGCGACGTGACACGCAAGCCAGACCGCGAAGACGAGTTCGTTCTTGACCTGGTCAGAAAGTCCGGCACGCCTGCTTTCCTTCTCCTAAATAAAATCGATCGCATCGGCAGAGAAAAACAAAAGCTGCTGGGGATAATAGACGAATATCGCAAGCGCCACGATTTTCAGGAGATCATCCCTATTTCGGCGCTAAAACGCGATGGACTCGACCTGCTTCTGCAAAAAGTCATCGGGAAGCTGCCTCAAGGTCCGCGCCATTTTCCCGACGATCAAATCACCGATCAGCCGGCACGCTTTATGGCGGCTGAGATTATCCGTGAGCAGATCCTGCTCGATACTCAAGAAGAGCTTCCTTATGTAGTGACCGTGGTGATTGAACAATTCGAGGAGGGGAAAAAGCTGACAAGAATCGCCGCCCTCATTTACTGCGAGCGCGAAGGCCAGAAGGCGATCCTTGTAGGCAAGGGCGGCCAGATGCTCAAGAAAATCGGTACAGCAGCACGATTGGCAATCGAGCGTATGCTGGGTACCAGGGTTTTCTTGGAATTGTTCGTGAAGGTAAAGCCGGGCTGGCGGGAATCTCGAGAATTCGTCGAGGGACTCGACTGGAGGCGGCAGTTTGATCACCTCCTGATAGCAGGAAAGGTGTTACCAAAGAAATAAGCGCGAGGGACTCTTCATCTGTACGATAGCTTATACGGTCTCTCGCTACGATCCGAAATCCAATGAATGACATGCAAACCTCTGGCGTGAAAAATTCCACAACATGTGATTTGCAATCCGACAAGCTTGTTCTAAAGCTGACGGTCACCCTTGCCGCCGACAAAAATGCTATTGATACGGTAGTTCAAAGTGTCATGCGTGTTGTGAAGGAAACGAAATGCGCCGATGGGCGTGAGGATGCCATTGAACTAGCGCTCAACGAGGCGCTGGCCAACGCGGTCATTCATGGCGCCGGATCTGATCCCTCCAAAATCGTCGAGTGCGATGTAGCATGCGATGAAACCGGCGGCATGCTGATTGTGGTGCGAGATCCGGGCAAAGGATTCGACTTAGGCCGACTGCCCAATCCTCTCCTGGGACAGAATGTCTACTGCGACCACGGGCGGGGCATCTATTTGATAAATCAGCTCATGGATGAAGTCAAGTTTCTGAAAAATGGCAGCGAAATTCGCATGCTCAAGCGTAAGTAGCACTAGCCTCTTTTGACATCAAAACAACTGCGGCGACTTCATTCCTTTGGCGCAATTCCCAACGCTTTCATCTTGCGGTACAAGTGGCTACGTTCCAGGCCAAGAACTTCGGCGGCGCGGCTAACATTGCCGTGGCTCTCATCCAGTTTCTTCAGGATGTAGTCACGCTCGTACGAATTACGAGCTTGGTGCAGGGTGGAGAATTCAGTGCCGGCTCCTCTTCGGCTGCCGTCACGGTAAACCAGCGGGGGCAAGTGTTTGCGATCGAAGCTGGTGGTCGTGGGATTCATAATCACGATACGCTCGATCACGTTCCGCAGTTCGCGCACGTTTCCGGGCCAGGAATAGCGCATCAGGGTCTCTATGGCATCATCCGTCATTTCCCGGGGCCGGCGTCCGTAGGTCGAGGCAAACTCTTTCATGAAGTGTCCCGCCAATAATGGAATGTCCTCTTTCCGCTCGCGCAGTGGAGGAACAAAAAAGGGAATCACATTCAGTCTGTAGAAGAGGTCTTCCCGGAAATTGCCTCGGGAAATTTCTTCTTCCAAATCTTTGTTGGTGGAAGCAATTACGCGAACGTCTACCGTCATGGGCTCGTCACTGCCCACGGGGGTGAATCGTTGCTCGTCAAGAGTACGCAGAAGCTTGGACTGCGTTTTCAAGCTCATGTCGCCGATCTCGTCGAGAAAGAGCGTTCCTCCACTGGCCTTCTGCAATTTGCCTTCTTTGTCGCTGGTTGCTGCGTGCAACGAACCCTTCACATGACCGAAGAGCTCGCTTTCGATCAAATCTTCCGGAATGGCGGCACAGTTTACTTCCACGAACATAGCGTCCTTACGTAAGCTCTGACCGTGAATGGCGTGCGCCATGAGTTCTTTGCCCGTGCCCGATTCACCGTAAATAAGCACTCGCCCATTGGTCGGCGCCATGACACTGATCTGCTGGCGCAGCGCTTTCATCGGAATGCTGTCGCCCACCATTGCGCTCTTGAACTGGAGTTGCTTTTTGAGGTCGCGATTTTCCCGGCGCAGCTTCTTCGCTTCAATCGCATTTTTTATGAGGATGAGAGTTTTATCGAGAGAGAGAGGCTTTTCCAGAAAGTCGTAAGCGCCCAGCTTGGTGGCGCGAACCGCAGTCTCGATCGTACCGTGTCCGGAGATCATGATGACCTCGGGAGCATTTTCGAGTTCCCGGATCTTCTGCAGTGTTTCCAGGCCGTCCATGCCGGGAAGCCAGATATCCAGCAAAACTACGTCGAAGGCGCGCTTGTGCAGCAGTTCAAGACATACTTCGCCAGTTCCAGCCACCGATGTCTTGTAGCGTTCGTCCTCCAGCACACCCTTAAGCGACTGCTGGATTGCGGTTTCGTCGTCGACGATGAGGATGGTGTGCATGCTAACAGGCGGCGGGTGTACTGGCAACCTCAACTGCGACCGGTAGTTCCACAATAAACTTGGTTCCTATGGGCTCGTTTTCTTCGACTCGAATAGAACCCTGGTGATCTTCAATGATGCGGTTGACGATAGCCAATCCCAGGCCTGTGCCCCGCTTCTTGGTGGAGAAGTAGGGCAAAAAAAGTCTTTCTTTCAACTCTTGCGTCACTCCGTGCCCGGTGTCGGCTACCATCACTTCGACGGCATCACGACTTGCCACCAGGCAAGTGGATATCTGGATTTCCCGCAGCACCGAGTGCTGCATGGCCTCAGCGGCGTTGTCCACCAGATTCGCAATGGCGCGTTTAATGGCTTCAGGGTCGGCCATCACCTTCGGCAGGTCGGGCCCCAGGCGAGTGCGCACACGAATGTTCTCCAGGCGCCCGTTGAACATGGTGAGCGCGCCTTCCACGATTGCGTTGATGTTAGCTGGCTGAGGCCGGGCGGTCGGAAAACGTGCCAGGGTCGCGAACTCATCCACCAAAGTGCGCACCGTCTCGACCGCCGAAGCGATAGTTTCGGCACAACCCCGGATGATCTGTACCGAGGACTCATCCGGACGTGTTCCCCTCTCCAGGTGACGGCGTATACGTTCCGCCGATAGCGCGATGGGTGTCAGCGGATTTTTTATTTCGTGCGCGACCCGGCGCGCCACTTCGCGCCAGGCAGCCTGCTTTTGCGCTTTGAGCAAATCGGAGAGGTCCTCAAAAACCATAACGTAGCCTAGGCGGCGTTCTTCATGTTGCAGGCTGGCAACTGTGATCGCGACATTGAGTTTGGCCCTGGGCAGAGTCATTTCCACCTGGCTGGTGTTCATGCCCATGCGATCGGCACGACGCAGCAGCGGTTCCAGGTCTTCCATCGCCTCGGGTGGGAATACGGCACGTAATTCGAGACCTGCCAGGGAATCAGGCGCATTGGGATCGGGGCCCGCGGGATTAAACATGCGTAGCAACGCACGATTGACGTGGGTGACGCGACGATCGGCGTCGAGCGACAGCACACCGGTAGGAATGCTTTCGAGGATAGTCTCGATGTGCCGGCGCCGCTGCTCCAGAGCTATGTTGGCAGCACCTAACTCGCGGCTAGATGCCTCAATTTGACGACGGCTTAGCTCCAACTCTTCGGCCATGCGGTTGAAGGAACGCACCAAATCGCCGATTTCATCGGCGGCGCGCACCTCCACCCGGTAGTCGAACCGGCCGCGAGAGATGGCTTGCGTGGCTTCCGCCAGCGCAGCCACCGGCTGAGTAACCAGCTTGGAAAGAAAGAGTGCGAGCCAGGTGGTTGCGAAAAGCACCAGCATGCTAAGCAATGCAAGCACGCCCATATAGGTCCGGCGAACCAGTTTCCGCTCGCGGCTGAGCTGAAAATAACGCTGCTGGCTGGCCTCAATCTGTTTGACGGTGTCGGAAAATTTTTGAGGAAGCGGCATCGCCACCAGGATCAGCCCGTGGGCGCCGACCGGCGCCGTTCCCAGGATGTACTCCGTGTTGTTCCAAGAAAAGCGTGATTGAGAATCCGATTCCGCCGGCTGGAGCGGGAGTTTGCTCCGCAGTAGTGGCCACGGGGCGGGAGCGCCAAAGCTGGCTTCTGCGTTGCCATCGTCGATGGCGAGGGCGAATCCGCCCTGCAGAGTGATCTCATGACGGCGGAATTCATTTACGACCCCGGAGAAACTGTGTCCCGCGAAGGCGCGCTGCGTCTCCGGGGAGGCAGCGAGCGACAAAGCTTCGGAACGGGCATTCTGTGCCGCGTAAGTGGAGATGAGGGAGGCCATCGCCGCCGTGTCCTCGCGCACTTCCTCCACCGGGCGGGAGAACCACTTATCAATTGAACGGTTCATCAGCCCGTAAGCGAAAAAGAACATGCAGATGACCGGCAGAATAGACACCATGAGGCCGACCACCACGATCCGCGTGCGAAATTTCGACCCCACCACCCCCAAGCGACGTTCTGCGAAAAGCTTGAGCAGATTGCGTGCCAGCACAAAGCTAAGTGCGACAAAGAGAAGAAAGATCAGCGCCGAGAGCGATGCAAAGAACAGGAGTTCTTGATTGGTATCTGGGCGCAGGAATGTCAGGTTAAAAGCTGCTTGAGAGACCAGGACGACGGACAGCAAAAAAATCCCGACCGCCAGCAGAATGATGACCCGCTTGCGACGTGACCGCTTGTTGGGACTGCGAGTTGGATTCGGCGTCGCCACTCAATTTACGGCCCTGGAATAATCGAAATCGCTCAATTAATGACAGGACGGGAGCGTGGCTACATTATAGCGGCAGAGATCGAGGAAGGACCAAGAGCCTAGAGCACAGCGGTATGCGAGCGCATACGCTCAAGTGCTACTGACTGTGCGCGTCCACTGCATGGCCTGCCAATATGACTCAGCAACCGCACTTTCGCTGATGTTAAGTTTCTTGGCGAGCTCGCTGGTTTGCTCCCATGCCCCGGACTCCTGGGCGAGCATGAGTTGATAAACGGGCCTAAGGCGGTTGATGCTGCCGAGAAGCACCGCTTTCGTCTCCTGATCGACAGATACTTTGTCCAGAACCCCTGCCATTGGTATCTCGAGGATCACATCCATAAGCGAAAGCAGGCCCAGGAAAAATAGATCCGAGTCGCCATGCGGCACTTTGGGTCCGAGCAGTTCACAGAAGCGAGCCCGAGTAAGAGCGCAGAGCACCAATTCGTTGGACTTCTGCTGTCCAGCTCCGACTGCCGCCACCAGTCGTACCCAGCGGCGGATCTCGCGCTCCCCGATCAGGGAGAGTGCGTGGCGTACGGAATGGATCTCCGCGCCGAAGCCGAATACAGCGGAGTTCATGTAGCGCAGCAGACGATAACAGAGTGAAGCCTCACTTTTGAGCACGTTCTCGATTTCCCGCAAGTCCAACTCGGAGCGTGACACGGCTTGCAGCATGCGCAGGTAATTGATCCGGTTCGCCGGAATCTCGTGGGCCGTCATGAGTTCAGGTCTGCGGAAAAAATATCCCTGGAAATACAGGAAGCCCTGATTGCGCGCCAGATGAAATTCTTCGTGGGTTTCGACTTTCTCTGCCAGCATGCGGCAGCGCCATGGCCCGTAACGCTTGATCATGGCGGCGCGTTCATCGACAGTCGTACGCTTCAGGTCTACCTTGAGAATATCGGCCAGCTCGATCAAAGGCTCGCGCTGATCGTTAGCGACAAAGTCATCGAGCGCGATCAAATACCCGGCTTCTTTCAAGCGCTGACAAGCCGCCAGGACAAGTCCATCAGGTTCAACCGATTCCAACACCTCAACAATCGTCTGGTCGGAAGGCAATAAAGTGACGTGGTCGTTGAGCAGCACGTCCCGGGTGCAATTGATGAAAGCCCGCCTGCCATCACAGAGAACGTCAAGTCCCATCATCAATGAGCTATCTACTGTGCTCCGAGATGCGGCATCGGCGTCGGACGCGCGAAAATAATTTTCGATGCCATCGCGGAAAAGCAGTTCGTAGCCAAATACCTTCTCAGAACGATCGAAGATGGGTTGACGCGCCACGAAACGCAGGCTTGCCGTTGCACTGGCGCTGTCTTTGGCCCCGGTCAGGGTAGGAGTATCTCTCACTGAATACACATCGGCAGCCGGGCGGAAAACTGTAGATTCGGGTCACATGAGTCCGGCCACCGCATGGAAAAGCAACCTCTGCTTTCTGAGGTGGCCGAAGACTACGATGGGGCCCCTGCAGAGCAAGCGCCATGCTGGAGACAGCGATGGGGGCGCGCGACCCGATTGGCGATTCCTTAGGGTGGAAACTCAGGTGTCCTGCAACGCGCGCAGCAACGCAGCAACTCATAGCTGGTGGGGCAGGGGGCAGGGGTTACTTTGGTGACCTGGGTGGTGGGCACTGCAGGACTCGAACCTGCGACCTCGTGCGTGTGAAGCACGCGCTCTAACCAACTGAGCTAAGCGCCCTCGTCCGTATATTCTAGCAAACTAACTAGTTTTCGTTGGTCTGCCTCCATGATAGCCTGAGCCGAGTCCACATGATGCCGAGCCACAACACACCCGGCAAACCGATCATCAGCGGTCCCGTCCCAAAGGATAGCGCAAGTCCCCCTGATGGAGGGAACGCGCAACTTTCGGGACAAGTGGGGGTTAACTCCAATGTGAGCAGTTTCGCCATGGACAGGGGAGTCCTCGCAGCGACTTCTATCGGCACCCCGCCCAAGGCTGAAGCCGATCCCCCGTTATCCGGATCTGCCGAGGGCCTGACTGACGCCGAAGTCATGCTGCGGGTGAAGGCGGGTGACGAGTCCGCTTTTGACTATCTGGTGCAGAAATATCGCCGGGCGATGGTGCATTTCATGTATCGGACTTCCCGCAACGGAGAGGCCGCTGAGGACCTTGCTCAGGAAGTGTTCCTGCGGGTCTACCGGTCGCGCTCAAGTTATGAGGCAAGCGCCAAGTTCACAACTTGGTTGTATCGCATTGCCACGAATCTGGCGGTGAATCATGCCCGCGATACACGCCATGAGCGTCCGGAGAACACGCTCAGCCTGGATCAGGCGAACGAGGATACTGGCACGACTATGGATGTGGCTGATGGTTCCCCCACCGCAGAAGAAGCGCTGGTACGACGGGAGCGGTTGGCGGGGATCAGGGAGAAGGTGCAGTCCTTGCCGGAGCGGCAACGAATCGCTGTCATCATGCACAAGTACCAGCAGATGGATTACCGCCAGATTGCCGATGTTATGAAGTTGAGTGAGTCAGCGACCAAATCGTTGCTTTTTCGCGCTTATGAGACGCTGCGTGAGCAATTGAAAGAGTTTATTTAGGTGGTTTCGAGTTTCTTACTTAGAGGTCATGATTATGAAGTGCAACAAAATTCACGAACTCCTGCCCGACTTGGCCGCTGGACTGAGCGCGGCCCCGCCGGAAGTGAATGAGCACCTCCATGCTTGTCCCGCGTGTGCGGACAAACTTGAAGAGGTGAGGAAAACGATGGCGCTGTTGGATGAGTGGCAGGCTCCGGAGCCGTCTCCCTATTTCGATGTGCGCTTGCAATCGCGATTGCGGGAAAAGATTGCCGAACAGCGGATTGGTTGGTTGCAATGGATTCGCAAGCCGGTGTTGGGATTGGCTCTGACCTTGCTGCTGGCAGTGGGCTTGACCTTTGTTAGCCGTGGCCACAAGCTTGTGGGAGATCAACCAACTGACCTTTCGATCTTGAGACCCACAACACCTCCGGGTCCGGCTCTGCCGGGTACTGCAGTCGGTGATCTACAAGCGCTGGACAAGAACCACGAATTGTACGCGGATTTTGATGTGCTGGACGAGTTGGAAGTGCAGGGTGATGTGACTGCGAATCCATAAATTTAGGCTTACGTTGGCATTCAGTGGTGACAGAAGGCGATTTGAGACGGAAGCAAGGGACAAGGCAGTGAAGTTAGATTCCATAACGACGATGGCAATCGCCGGAATCCTACTGGTGACTGCTGCGCCCGTTCCTTGCCATGGCCAGGCACGCCGCCATCCCATTGACCAGGCCGAAAAGAAACAGCGACAACAGCAGCGCCAGGAAGAACAAAAAGAGGAACGCAAGGAACAGCGTCAGGCGCAACAACAACAACACCATGCTGGCGACTGGCTACGACGTTACAAAGATCTTCCACCTCAGCAACAGCGAGGTGCGTTGGAGGCCGATCCTGATTTTAAGCGGCTCCCGCCTGAACGGCAGCAGCAGTTGCGCCAGCGGCTGCAGCATTTCAACAGCCTGCCATCGCAGCAACAGGATCGAATTCTAAATCGCATGGAAACCTGGGAGCACCTGACCCCCGAGCAGAAAGGGCAGGCCCGCCAACTCTACTCGCAGATCAAGGATTTGCCGCCGGAGCGCCGTCGCATGATGCAGACCGCCATTCGCGGCTTGCGTCAGATGCCGCCCGAGCAGCGGCAGCAGGTGCTCGATTCGGAACGCTTTAAGAATATGTTCTCGCCGCAAGAACGCGAGCTGCTGGGCGGAGTTTCCCGGCTTCCGCTGGCCCCACCTGAGGCCGGACAGAATGATCAAGAGCCGGAAGAATGAAGCCGTCCTAAACACTCGTCACTAGCTGCTATCAATTATTCCGTTCTCCAGAATTCAAATCCCAACTCGCGACCCAAAGTCCTATTGTCGGAACAAATTCCTCGCGATGAATAAGACATTGGCCGGACGCTCTGCTAAACGGCGCATCAGATAGGGATACCATTCAGTGCCGAACGGGATGTAGACGCGCATGCGCCAACCTTGACGGACCAAGCTGTGCTGCAAATCGCGGCGAATCCCATACAGCATCTGGAATTCAAAGGCATCTCGTGCAATGCTTTCTTCTGCAGCAAATGTCTTTGCCTGATCGATGATGTTTTCATCATGCGTTGCGAGGCCATGGTAGACGCCACTTTTCATAAGGGTTTTCATCAGCTTGACATAGTTGACATCAACCTCAGACTTTTCCTGGAATGCAATCTCCGCCGGCTCGTTGTACGCGCCTTTACAGAGCCGGACACGGATGTTCGCCGCAAGCAGATTTTTGATATCGCTTTCGGCCCGCCGCATATACGCCTGGATCACAGCCCCCACGCAGTCCTGGTTTCCGGGAATGGCGTGCAACTCGTGAACAAAATCGAGAGTGCGTTGAGTATAAGCGGAGCCTTCCATGTCCACTCGGACAAAATTTCGCGGCGCCATGCTGGCAGCTTTCGCCACAAGGCCTGTAACCAATTCGCGAGCTAGAGCCTCGTCCACATCGAGGCCCATGTGGGTGAGCTTGAGACTGATGTTCGCGTTCAATCTGCGGGCGGCAATGGCATCGAGTAGTTGATGATAGAGGGCAGCGCTCGAGCGCGCTTCTTCGGCATTGGTAACATTTTCGCCGAGGTTGTCGACGGAAACGCTCGCTCCCGCCAGGTTTACAGCCGCGGTCGCACGGAGCGCGTCCTCAACCTGCGTGCCGGCGACGAAGCGACTCGAGATGCGCTGGCCGATTCGGGAGTGTTCGGCAATCTCGCGCAACCGGCGGCTCTCAGAAAGGGCTATGAACAGTCCCCTCATCGCTCCATGCCAGTGGAGCCCATTATCGAGAACTTGTAGGTGCGCGCAACATTCATCACAGTCACAGAATTTGTATCACGAGCGGGTCGCTGAAGAGCAAACTCGCTATTTGCTGC
>Ga0137393_10001384_pt1 | contig 15300 bp, 13 predicted proteins | sample 15con2h34BmetaG_FD_101396 | JGI IMG/M metagenome (GOLD analysis project Ga0137393, IMG submission 101396) | Vadose zone soil microbial communities from Angelo Coast Range Reserve, California, USA - 15con2h3.4B metaG | ecosystem: Environmental > Terrestrial > Soil > Vadose zone > Saprolite...
AAACCGGCAGATCGGCCTGGTAGTGGAAGATGTGCTTGGCAAGGATGAAATCGTTATCAAGAACCTGGGCGAGTACCTCCGCCGCGTGAAACTTTTTCCGGGCACGACAATTGCACCGGATGGCAGCTTGATTCTTTTGATTGACTTGAACCGCATGGTAGCAACGGAACCGAGCGAGCGGCGTGCGCTCCAAGCGAGCTCCAGCGCGGCGCGCATTTTTGCGCCTGGGTCAACGGCGGTTGCGCGCGGAACGATTCCTTCGGAGGCGATCGACCGTGTCGAACAAGAGCGCGTAATCGTCGTGGCAGACGACTCCATCAGCGTGCGCAAATTCGTAGGCCGGATGCTCGAAAAGAACGGCTATCGCGTGAAGCTGGCGGCCGATGGAATGGAAGCGGCCGAACTCGTGTCGCAGCACGGCTGCCATCTCGTTATCACCGACCTCGAGATGCCGCGCATGACGGGGTACGAATTGATGGTGCAACTGCGGCAGAACCCGTCAACGCGCCGGATTCCAGTGATGGTCGTCACTTCCCGCGCGGGCGCGAAACATCGCGATCGCGCGATGAAGGAAGGTGCGTCTTCGTTCCTGACCAAGCCGGTCCAGGAAGATCAGCTGATCGCGGCGGTGGAACAACTTATGGGAACGGAGGCGGCCCGCCCTGTTGTTCCAGTGGCGTAGACGATCGATGGCAACCCCGACCAAAAAGTTTCGCGTGCTGATCGTCGACGATTCCGCGTTCATGCGCAAGGTGCTGGAGACCATCTTCAACGCGGACGAACTGCTGCAAGTGGTTGGTCACGCCAAAGACGGACGCGAGGCCGTTTCGCTGGCGGTGTCGCTCAAGCCCGACGTCATCTCGATGGACATTAACATGCCCCACGTGGATGGGTTGCAGGCGACCGCCGAAATCATGACCACGAATCCGCGCCCCATTGTAATCGTCAGCTCCGAATCCAAGGAAGGCGCGGCAAGCACGCTGCGCGCCCTGGAACTGGGTGCTATTGAGTTTGTCGCCAAGCCCTCGAGCGGCATCGACCTGGACATGCAGAGCGTGAAAGAGGAACTCCTTAGAAAGATGCGCATGGCCTGCAAGGTGCGTGTGGTGCGTACGGCATCGCGGCTGGCTTCGAAGTTGCAAGAGACCGGGAGCGCCAAGACGCATCCACCAGCGCCGGTCAGTGTCCGGCCCGCAGCTTCGTCCGGGCTCGAGCAAAGATTTCCCGTCGTCGTCCTGGCGGCTTCGACAGGCGGACCGGCAACGGTCATGCGCATTGCCCCGGGGTTCACGCGCGACTTCCCTGCCGCGGTGATCCTTGTCCAACACATGCCCGCGGCGTTCACGATGCAATACGCTTTACAGCTTGCAGAATTCACTGAATTGCGGGTGAAGGAAGCTGAAGCCAACGAATCTCTTCAACCGGGCACGTTCTACATTTGCCCGGGGGGGCAGCATCTTCGCGTTACACCCACGGGCCGTATCCAGCTGGACGGCACAACGGGGCGCATCGACGGCTATCTACCTAATATCGACGTCACGATGGAATCGGTTGCGGCCTATGCAGGCGCCCTGAGCATCGCGGGCGTGCTGACAGGCATGGGCAGTGATGGAACCAAGGGAGCCAAAGCCATCAAGGCCGCGGGCGGGCTGGTCCTGGCTCAGGACGAGGCAACCTCCGTGATTTTCGGCATGCCCGCGGAAGCCATCAAAGCAGGTGTTGTCGATCATGTGCTTGCAATCGACGACATATATGCAGCGATCGAAAAACGCGTCCTCAGCACTTGCCGCCCGGCTCCGGCAGGAGTTCGCTAATGCGCGTGGCGGCGCCAGCGAAGCCCAGCCCGGCTCGGACGGAGCAGATCATCGTATTCCGGATCTGCGGCGAGCTTTTCGCTGTCTCTTCTGCTTCAGTGCAAGAAGTCCGCAGCAGTGATAGTTTTTCTGGATCGTCCACCGAGATTTCCGCCCCCGGCCTCCGGAAGGTGCGCTATGTCGTACGGCGTGGGGACAGATCGTTGTTTATCGTGAGCGGTGCACTGCATTTTGATCTTCCGCCCTCCCCGGGAACGCTGGTTTTCGTGCTGCGAAAGACTCGCACGGCCCTTCTAGTGGATGGCATCGAGAAGATGACGGCCATGTCGCGGCTTCAAGCGCTGCCAAAATCGTTTTGCCACGAGGAGAGGCAGTGGTACCGGGGACTGACGACCATCGATCAGACGGTAATCCCGGTTGTGCATCCAGAAGGCTTTCTGTTACCAGAAGAACTTTCGCTCCTGGACGCGTTCATGCCGCCACCCGCAAGCCGCGAGGTCGAGGACATGGAAGGAACGGTAAGCGATTCATGACGGTATCCGCCGAACTCGAATTGCAATCGTTCGTCCTGCTACGGCTGGGGGAACGGCGATTTGCGGTTCCCGCTAACCAGATTGCCGAGCTTGTCGCACCCAGCCGGGTTTTCAAATTTCCGCACCGCACCGCACAGATTGAAGGAGTCATCCTCCGGCGAGGGCGAATTGTCCCGGTCTGCGATGTGGCCGAATCCCTTACCGGCAGGAAAGTGACGTCGCGCCGGCTATATCTTCTCGCAGTGCGCCATTACGGGGCGCAAACGGAGTGGGTGGCGCTGCCCGTCACCGGCGAATGCGAATTGATCAACGCGGAAATGACGGTTGCCGCAGAATCTGACGCCCCTCACGTGGCAGGCTGGCTCTCGCACGCCGGGGACGTGATTGAAGTATTGAATATTGATGCCATCACGCCGGGCCCAGGCGAGATGCGCGTGGAAGGCGAAGCAACGGTTGCTGTGGAGGCACGGCCATGACGACTGCCGGGCGTTCTGCAAAAATTCTGCTGATTGATAGCAACGTTTATTTTGCGAAACGCCTAGGCGATGCGCTGAAGCGCGAAGGATTCGAAGTCATCTCAAGCACGCAGGCAGCTTTCGCGCTCACGGCGCTTGAATACGACGTGCCCATGGCGATTCTTTGCGCCACAAACATGCGGGAGATGGGCGCGCTCGAAATCGCAAGGATCATTCGGGCCGACGCCAAAAACGCCGCGTTGCCAATCCTCGCACTGGGAGACGGAAGCCAGCGCGCGTTGATGGAGGCGTTCCAGGCCGGCTGCGACGATTACGTCGACCGTCACCAGGCGCCCGCTGTAATTGCCGCCCACGTGAAGCAGATCATTGTCAGCAAAACGCTGGGTTTTCAGCCTACGCAGATGCTGGCTCAATCGGACACCAGCCTGAGCGGCAACCTGACCCACCACGACCTTCCGGGGGTGATGCAGATGCTTGGCCATGCCCACCAGACCGGCGCGCTGCACATCAACGCGGGCGAGACGGATGCAGTTCTATTCTTTGATGCGGGTGAAGTAACTCACGCGGAATGCGGAAACTTATTCGGCGACGAAGCTGTCATCCACATCCTGAAGAGCTGCGTAAACGGCGGCGAAGGCGTCTACAAATTTACCTACGGCACGTCCTCGACGCAGCGGACAGTGCTGCGCTCGTCCACCGATCTTATGCTCGATGCCATGCGCGAATACGACGAGGGAACCCGCGACATGGCGGACAAGGAAGCGCTATGAGCGAAACCATGACAATTCCGCCGCCCGGCGAAGCGTTGGCGAAGAAGACGCCCACGGTGTATTTCATTGACGACAGCGCGACGATGCGCGAAGTCATCAAGATCGCTTTTCGCCGCGAGAACATCAATGTGATTACCTGCGCCGACGCGGCCTCTGCACTTGCGCAATTCGATAGGTATCGCCCCGACGTCGTGATTACAGACGTCATCATGCCGGATCAGGACGGCTATTCCGTTTGCAGCCAGATCAAGCAGAATCCAGAGTTCAGCCAGATTCCCGTCGTACTAATGTCCGGGGTTGTCAATAAAAGCGTGGCGGACAAAGCCGTTTCCGTAAAAGCTGACGAGCTGATTCGCAAACCTTTTCAGCCTCAGGAACTGATTGCGCGGGTAAAGAGCCTCCTTGACCCAAAGGGAACTCCAACCCCTTCCGCTGTGGAACGCTCGGGGCCTTCAAGTGCTCTCAGCAACCTCTTTGCTCCAACTCCCGTTCCAGTCGCGCCCCGAAACCTAGCGCCACCGCCCCCCGCAGCGCCGGTAACCACCGAATCGGCTTGGCCTCGCGCGCTCGCCGCAGCGTTCACGCCAAGACAACCTGCGCCTGCGCAACCTGACGCGCTACCCTCGGCGCCTCCAACAGCGCGGCCGGCTCCCACCGCTTCCGACGTCCAGAAGCTGCGCATCGAGATCGCTCACCTGGACTTGCTTGTAAAAAAGCTCCAGACCGAGCTTCAGATCGAGCGGCAGTACAACCAGGCGCTCGAAACCCAAATACGCTCACTCACCGACGTGGAATAGGTCGCAGACGATTGCCGTTCCCCGCAGCAACTGCCTGACGCCTTTTCGCTGGCGTCGGTGTATGATACGGCGCAGGTTCAGGTTTCCCTTCCTCGGTAGAGGTTGATTATGGCAATCCACGTCCTTAAGTCCCTGGCGACCACTCTGATCGGCGCTGGGTGTCTCTTGCTGCCTGCCTCAGGTTTGGCTCAACGCCCGCCAGTGGACCCTTCTGGCGGGAGGTCGACAAGCGGCGCAGCCGGGGGGACCATCATGCCCACGTCGCGCGTCGATGTGTATGTCCGGGATGTGAACGGGGGGCCGATTAGCCAGATGGCGCTGGTCACAGTGACGAGGATGACGAACCAATATTGGCAGCAGATGACGGCCCAGGCCGGCAGGGCTTCCTTCGATAACGTCGCATCGGGCCGATACACCGTTCAAGTGGTTGTACCCGGCTTCGAGAAAGCTGTCGAGGATGTGGATGTTATAGGCGGCGGGGGAAGCGAAACAGTTTACGTTACCTTGAAGCTTGAATCACCGGATGCCGGAGCGGCAGCCGTCGTGCCTGGGCCTCCTGTCCTCTCCCCTAAAGCCCAGAAAGAGCTCGGGAAAGTGCTCGAAGCGCTTCGTGCATCAAAGTTCGCGGAGTCGCGTGCGCACCTGGATGCGGTGTATCGCCTCGCACCTTCTCATCCGGATGTGAATTTTCTCTTCGGCGTGTATTCATCGCTAGTAAATGACTGGCAGCAGGCCAAATCCTACTGGGAGAAGGCCACCACCATTTATCCGCAGCATTTGCTCGCCCAAGTATCTCTCAGCGACGCGTTGCTACGGGAAAACAAAGCCGCGGATGCAATTCCTCATCTCAAGAAAGCCTTGGAGCTCGAGCCGAATTCGTGGCGCGCTCACGCGCTCCTCGCCGATGCCGATTTGCGCCTCGGGTCGTCGGAGGAGGCGGTCCGCGAGGCAGAGCGCGCCGTGGAGCTCGGCCACGAGCGCGCTGCCGGAGTCCAGCCCCTACTGGCGAGGGCCCTCGCTGCGCAAGGGAAGGCCGACCGCGCCGTCCAAGTTCTGGAATCTTATCTTCGAGAGCATCCCGCGGATATTGCCGCGCAAACGCAATTGGCCTCCTTTCGTCATCCCCCGGCCATGCCTTCCGGCCCTCCTTCTTCTGCTCCCGCAGCTCCGGCGGTTTCCGTAACGCCCGCGGCGGCCTATCCCTCGACTGTAACTGCGCTCCCCCTACCCTCTAGTTGGCTCCCCCCGGATGTGGACGAGAAAGTGCCGCCCGCCGAGTCCGGAGTCTCCTGTCCGCTGGACGAGGTTGTTCGAAACGCAGGAAAGCGCGTGCAGGAATTCATCCGCAACGTGGATCGCTTCACGGCAACGGAGTCATTCTTCCACGAATCCGTGAACGCCTGGGGATTTCCTGCCCCGCGTGAAACACGCAAGTTCGATTACGTTGTCTCCATTCAGGAGGTTCGCCCGGGCATCTTAAACGTGGACGAATACCGCAACGGCGGCCCCTCTTATGAGAAATTCCCCGGTGGAACGGCCACCCTGGGGCTGCCTTCACTCGTGTTGATCTTTCATCCCTATAGCGCGGTGAATTACGACATGACGTGCGAAGGGTTGGCTCATTGGAACGGCGGCCTGGCCTGGCAAGTTCATTTCCGCCAGCGGCGCGATAAGCCCAGTAGAGATCGCCGCTATCGGCTCGGGGAATCCGGCCAATCCTACCCTGTCGCCCTGAAGGGGCGAGCCTGGATCGCGGCGGACACATACCAGATCGTGCGTCTAGAAACCGATATGGTCGCGCCGCTGCCGGAGATTCGCTTGTTCGCTGACCACACCACTATCGAATACAGCGCCGTGCATTTCCGCAAGCGCGATGTGGATATGTGGCTTCCGCGCACGGCGGAAGTCTTCTACGACTTGAAAGGACGCCGCATTCATCGGCGCCACAGCTTCAGCAACTATATGCTCTTCTCCGTAGACGACCGACAGTGGATCGGCGCGCCCAAAACCGAGGAGGCGCCCTCTAGGGAATTTCCGTCCGAACCCACCAAGCCAAATCCGTATTAATCCTTGCTCCCCTTCATTCGACGGAATCTCCAAACCATGGGCCAGTTGACGGGAAGGGCGATCTCAAACCGCCCTTTTTGCACAATTGCGGTGCACCCCGAGTCCGGCGAGCACGGTTTGTCGGTCCGTGCTCAGTCCCCTTTGGCCGGATCGCGTACTACCAGGCATCCGTTCTTGCTTCTTAGGCCCATCCTGCGGCTGCAACGTGCAATTAGCCGTGAGAATGCCGGGCGAGGGGCCGTAACGATGGGACGCAAGGCAACCACTTTTGGTAGGCGTATACAAAGGCGCAGAGTAGGCATTGGGTCCGACCACTCAAATGTCATATGACAACTGGAATTCCACCACGACTTCAAAACCTGACCGACGCACCCCAACTTGTAACGGAAGCTTCCGCCGGGATGGAGCACTCGCCTGCCGGCCGTGAAAATATCCTTCAGGAGCCAATGTATTCTTTTTCCGATCACGTAGTCCCACTCAAGGCCCGTATGCACATTGTCGTCCGCGGAGATTTGCAGTGTCATCAAGGGGATGTCGAACCCGCACTGATATGGCAGTGCTATAGTCGAGTCGAACCGGGGATTTATTTCCAGGAAGTGGGCCTCGTGAGTGTCTTCCTTGAAGAGGAATTGCGCGGTCCCCACTCCCGAGTACCGCAGATCTTCGGCTAGCGTTGCTGTATATCCAAAGAGCTCGGGCGTAGGGGCCACCGATACGCTATGGATCCCCCTCCCAGTTCCGTCTGAGTGGTCGGTTCGCAATACCTTTTGTTCAAAGTAAGCCAAAATATGGCCGTGCTTTGCAATAAAGTGGCAATTTCGTCGATATCCCGTCACGAATTTCTGCACCACAATCGGGCAGTAGCCGGGTAACGACCGTGACTCGCTGAAATCCCTCACAGACTTGCAAATCAATGCCTTTTGGTCTTCCATGAAAGCCTTGGGAGAATGTCTGGGCTTGATCACGCACGGGAAACCAACACGTTCCGTGGCCGCTGGTAAGTCCCGGGGGTAGGAAACATTGGTATAGGCCGCCGTTGGGACTCCCAGCCTGACAGCGCAGTCGTACATTTGAATCTTGTCTTGACAGCGAATGACGACGTCGGGCGAGGGCATGAGAAACGGGGGTAACTCTTGGAATTCGAAGCAATGCCGTGCGAAGCAGGAGATCGGAATTTCGCCGATTGGAAGGACATACTGGATGTCCGCCCGCGATTTCAGAAAAGTTTCGATTGCCTGGATCAGCTGCTCTTCCCGGTCAAAATCCGGGTGCACCCATACTTCGGACGCGTAGCGCGAGTGCCTGGCATAGGCGATTCCCTGCTCAGACTGCTCGCCAACGACCAGCCGGCAGCCTGCGCGTCCTAGCGAACGCACAACGATTAAGGTTTCTTTGTAATCTCCGATTGTCAGAATTGTCGGCTGGGATTCCATTGTTGCTCCAACGTGGCCTGAGTAACTCGGACCGAGGGTGTCCGGGGGATACCTTAGTCGAAAGCCATGGCAAGGCAATTAGGTGAATTCCCTGAATATGACTCAGGGAAACCCCTGGTCGCGAGCATAACCCTATTCGCGTACTCTGAGTCTTCACTGTCCACCTCATCATCCAAGACTGATCCTGAAAAACTTCATAACCCTCACGCTGACTTGAGAGGAAGCAGCGCTTCTAGATCCTCAGCTTCACGAGGTGTCTCAGCAAGCTCGGCACTCGGCAATGTGCTCCTCCAGCTTTCGGCCCACTGGGCGGACGTGGCCTGCGCTTACATCAGCATGCGCAATAGACCGCGACAAGACCAGTAACACAAATACAGTTTTCGCGTCCCATTGCACCAAAATAGTGTGGGGAGGGCAGTTTCACGACTCGCTTAGGCTAGAATCGTAGCGATGGTTGGTCTGTCGGGCTAAGATGTTCGCTGAGGACACGGAGATTTGCTTCGCCGATTGCGTAATGCTCTCTTAACGCTTAGTGGGATCGTGGTTTTGTTAGCCTTCGCAGGTGCCACTTATCAGGCAATCGAAACGCGTGCTAACGCTCACCGCTCCCCGGAAGCTGGACGTTTAGTAGATATCGGCGGCCACCGACTGAAAATCAATTGCACCGGCAAGGGAAGCCCAACGGTTATTCTCGAAGCCGGACTTGGTGATGCGTCGATTGAGTGGAAGCGCGTGCAGCCCGAAATTGCGCAGTTTTCACGAGTCTGCTCCTATGACCGTGCGGGCTACGGAGGCAGTGATGCAGGTCCAATGCCGCGCACCAGCGCGCAAATTGCCAAGGAATTACACAGTCTTCTAAAAAATGCTGGCGAAGCCCCGCCCTACTTGCTTGTCGGCCACTCGTTCGGGGGCTATAACGTGCGCGTGTTCAATGGAAACTATCAGGATGAAGTGGTGGGAGTTGTGCTAGTCGATGCCTCACAAGAAGACCAGTATGAATTATTGCCGGCCGCATGGACCCGAATCTACGAGTCGAAACTGAAACGCTGGAAGGAAGAGGCGAAGTGGGCTCCGGTTCTTATCAACCTGGGTGTCGCCCGCCTGATGTTGCGGTCGCGGGGGAACCTCGATGAGAATTCCTATCTCATCCTCCAATCGAAGTATTTGCAATCAAGAGCTAGCGAACTTGAATTAATGCACACTAGTGCGGAACAAGCGCGTGCATCTGGTAATATCTCGGCCAAGCCTTTGATCGTACTAACTGCCGGAAAGAATTCCGACGAAACCCTAAGCAACGGACTGAGCAAGCAGGACTTTGATGACTTTCACCGGATTTGGGTGGACGAGCTGCAGATACGACTCGCTCGCCTCTCCATGCGGGGAAAGCAAATTGTTGTGCCGGATAGTGGACACGATATTCCCTCAGAACGCCCGGATGCGGTTGTGGATGCGGTGAGATATATGTGCATGACACCAAGCTAGCGGCCACCTGGACATATAGTCGCCTTACGGACATGGATTTACTGTAGTTCGATTCTAAACCTTCTTAACTTTCATTGCGCCAGTCTCGTAAAGGCCGAGTTGCGGATCAACTCCTGGTTGCGTCGGATTACCGGACATTGTTATGCAATCATGCGATTTTGGATCAATTCCGTTTGTCCGCTAAGCGCGCTATAAGTCGTCCAGGGCATTATTTCTTAGTGGTCAAGTCAGCGTGGTTCTTAGACTATTTGGTCCGAAGCAAGTAGAAAAAGGCTAAGGTAGCCAACGCCAACGCGGTCAGCCCAGCGAGAACAATCCAAGCTTGTCGCCCGGCGCTCATCCCCGATACCAATACCTCATCTTGCGCCGAAACAAAATTTGAGCGCGCCTTCTTATACGATCTCCAAAGCAAGAAATATGGGACTCCCACGAGAAGAGTATATATCGTCAGAAAAATGCCCACAGTTCTCAGTACATGCGCATCTGGTCGGCCAAATGCATGGATATGGATGACAAACGTCGACCACGCATTTGCTACCAGCATTCCTAACAAGAGAATGGAAAAATGAGCAAAATAAAACATCTTTAAAAAAGATCTGATTTTTAGTTCCTCAGATTCAGACTTTACTACGTAGCCTCGATTGCGACGATCCCCGGTAAAAACGACTACGCGTCCGGCTTTTTCATCTCTAAAAGACTTACCTACGATGGAGTCAAGAAGAGCCATATAAATCTATTCTCCTTGGGAGGATTTCTGGGTCTTGGTTATCTCCATGTTGCCATCTTGCAAAAATGGCTCCCCAGGAAAAAGATGTCGATGTGTCCTTCTCGCCGCTAACGTCGGATAATCGGACACTTGAAAATCCATTTCTCCGGTAACGGCCATTCGGAACCGACATGCGCCCCGCACCCACAGAGTTTCGTGGGATAATCACAACCCGAAACAACTCAGGTGGCGCAACGCGCCGTTCGGCAAGCGCCACTTTGATATTTTGGGAGGCAAACGCTCATGGACCATAGTTCGCTGACTCGTCGCCAATTCATCCGTTTCGGCACGGGGATTGTCGCAGCAAGTACAGCCATGAAAGTTACAATACTGGAACCGAACCTGCCGTCAAATTACGCCCGTGTGGTTCCCCCGAGCGACACGGTGCGGTTTGCCTCGATTGGCACAGGGGTGCGAGGGTGCGAATTGCTTCAGGCGTCGCTTCGCGTGCCAGGCATTGAGTGCGTGGCTGTCTGCGACCTCTACGACTCGCGGCACGAAGCCGCCAAGGAAGCTGCCAAGAAGGACGTTCCAGCCTCACGCGACTATAGAACAATTCTCGACCGCAAGGATGTCGACGCCGTCATTGTCGCCACAGCTGACCACCAGCATCGCAAGGTCTTTGTCGACGCCTGCCTCTCCGGCAAGGACGTGTATTGCGAAAAACCCATGTCCCATACAGTGGAAGATGGATTTGCGATGATCGATGTGACGCAAAAGACAAATCGCATTATCCAGATAGGCAGCCAGGGAGTCAGCTCCATCCTCTACGCCAAAGCAAAGGAAATTTATGGCTCTGGAAGACTCGGTGACGTTTTCATGATTGAGGCGAATTCGGACCGCAACTCCGCCAGCGGTGCTTGGGTCTACCCGATTCCACCGGATGCAAACGAACAAACGATCGACTGGAATGCCTTTCTGGACGGTGCGCCGAAGCGACCATTTGACCCAGTCCGGTTCTTCCGCTGGCGTTGCTTTGCCGATTATGGAGAGGGCCTAGCTGGTGACCTCTTTGTTCACCTGATTTCCGGGATCCATTTCATTACGAGTACGAACATGGTTGCACAGCGCGCCCAATCTACTGGTGGTCTTTTCCACTGGAAGGACGGCCGTGACTTTCCGGACCTGATCGAGACTTTCTACGATTATCCTAACTTTCGTGTGGTCCTTCGTTGCAACTTGAATAACGAGGGGGGAGGGCTTTTAGCGTTTTACGGTACCAAAGGAACGATGGTTATCAAGGACTCGACGCTGTCGTACAAACCGCAGGACACACGCCCGCAGCCGGAGGGTTACTCGATCTACGGCTGGCCTGCCAGACTCCGTGACGAATACCTAAAGAAATGGCGTGATGAAAATCCGCTACCTGCACCTCTCGATTTTCGCGTGAATGAAGAAGTGGAGACGTTCACAACGCCGCCCGGTTACGACGCCGTTGCAGATCACCAGACCAATTTTTTCAACGCCGTTCGGACTCGAAAACCAGTTGTCGAAAACGAAGTGTTTGGCAACAACGCGGCGATCGGCTGCCATATGGCCAACTATGCCTATTTCAGCAAGGCTGTGGCGATGTGGGACCAGGGAGCGAAGAAGATCGTAAAAGGCTAGCTCGGTTCGATTCCCCTGGGCCGCACAAGCTCTCACGCCTGCCTCGTTGCATTCCTGGCGGAACCTGCGAAATGGTATTGAGTCTGGCATCAGAGTCCCTCGGTGCCACCAAACCAATTTCACAACCGAGAACGCAGGGCGGACAAGTCTCCCGGACCGCGTTTCAATTTTCCCCCTTTATCCGGTGGTCAGGTCTCAAGCTGCTTGCCTTTCATCCAGAAGCCGCATATATCACGATTTGGTTCAAGTGCCCGGATTACCGGACACTGATCAAGTTTCCGATTTATCGCAGTACTCCAAGTTGATTGCCAGTGGTTGCACAGACCGTTGCACAAAAAGAACCTGCCCCCGGAAGGGAGTGGAGCTGGCCTCCAAGTCGCAGCTCTCTCAGCCCCTGCGCCCTGTCGATCAGCGCGTTTACCAGGACCTGACTCCGTCGTGGTTACAAACGCCCATCATGGCATCGTCCGCCGTCCTCAGAAACTTGCAATAGCCGCAGTTTCAGTCGGACACGTTTCGAATATTGGCAGCAGCCGGGCAATTTCCAACGCTTGCCTCAAGTTCGGGCCGAGATTACAAAGCTTGAGGCCTCCGCCTTTGGCTCTTGTCTTTCGATGCATTTCGATGAGTGCGCCGAGGCCCGCGCTGTCAACATAATTGACTTGCTCCAGATTAATGACAATCCGTGCGGCGCCGGATGCGAGGAGATTATCGATCATTGTGAGCAACCCGCTGCTCTCTTGTCCGAGCACGAGACGCCCTTTGAGTGCCAGGAGGTAGATTCCATTCATCTCACGCTGCGTTATTTCCAAAGGCATCTTTTGCCTCCCCAAGGACCATTACGCGGATTCGCGAACGCATCCATAATAGCCTCCGGATTCCCGATACCAAAGGCTCGTCAATAATCTCCGTTGCTGACACGTCATCTTGTTTCACCGATTGAAACCTTACAATGCATAAACCAAACGGAAAAGCGCCCTCAGGATTATCGGGCTGTGATTGCCTGCGATATTCCAGCGGTCGGATAGCGGGTGTAAGCAACGGCTCCGGGAGGCTGTGAACGATCGGATCGGAATCGAGCCATGCTGATTTCTGAGGCCGAGGGTGCGCCACTCCGTGACCTTCATAGTTGCCAGAAACTGCGAGACGATTGCGCGCCTGGGCGCTATTCTTTTTTCGACCGCAGGCCTTGTGTGTCCGAACCCAGGTCAGCCAGGAAGTAAAGGATGCAAATTGACCTTCACGGTTATCATCCCGCTGAAATCGTGTTCAACGGGACACTCGCCAAAATTGTGCAGCAGTCTTGGGAGATGGGCGAAGACGAACTCACTCTGATTCATGGTCATGGCCGCAATCTAGGAATTAGTCCTGGCTTTGTGAATACCAACACAGGTTATTTTGGTCTTTGTATTCGCCACTCGCTGCGTCACGACCGGTCGCTTCGCCAATGGATTATGCACACGACCCTTGATTGCTGGAATATGGGTTCCACTTCAATCAGACTGAAAGCAAATCCAAACCCCACGAGAAAACAATTGGATTGCCTGTAAGACCAGAGGGACGGTCATGATTGGTCCAACCTGATTCCCCAGGAAGCGGGATAGCGCTCACTGGGATGGACCTGGATACTAGCCGCCACTTTACCGGTTATTGGAGTTGGTAACTTATCGCCAGTCAAATCGGACCCAAGGATTACTTCAGGGTAGCCGACTACTCTGACCTTTGATGGAGCAACCCTATCGTCGCTTTGTTATCGCGGTAGCTAAAACCGTTCTATTCTTCACGCAATGTATTGGCTGGGTCGATCTTCGCAATTCTCAGCGTTGGCAGGGCGGTGGCCAGAAGTGTAACCAATAAAAGGGCGAGCACCGCGGTGCTCAGGGTTGCTGCATCGTAGACGCCTACTCCATAAAGCACGCTGCGCATTACGCGCAATGCTCCCGCGCAAAGGACGAGTCCCACAAAAAGCCCCACGCACGAGGCGCCCGCCCCGGAGCGGCCGACCTGCACCATGGCTTGGCCGACGGTCGAGCCCAGGGCCATGCGGATGCCGATCTCGCGGGTCCTCTGCGCGACCATATTGGCCACCAGAGCGAAAATGCCGACGGCGCTTAGCAGCAAGGCCAGAGCCGCCATAGCGCCCAGCAGGGCCACTTCGATTCGTTGTGTCGCTAGCGTGCGGGCCAGCAGGTCCTTCATGCTGTAGAAGCCGGAGATCGGCAGGTTGGGATCGACTCTGGCCAGCGCGCGTTGCATCTCGGCGGTCAAGCCTTCCACTGGGGCCGTGGTGCGCACAACCCAGTCCGGCTGAAACCACACATGCACCAGGGCAAGCAGCTGCCGATTCACCTGCGCGGCCGGAACGTACATGGCCTGCTCGCTCATGAGTGGAGCGCCCTGGTACAGGCCGGACGAAACGGACACATCGGCGACTTCGCCCACGATCAGCGTGTCTTTATTGACGTACCGCCCCACCGGATTGGACCCACCATAGAATTTGCGGGCGAAGGCTTGATTTACTATGGCGACGTGCTGGGCATTTGGGCGGTCAGCATCGGTAAAGACACGACCCGCAAGCACAGGCATCTGCAATGTGTCGAAATATCCAGGCGTGACGTAGACCACATCTGTCCCATCCTGGTGCCCGGCCTCTTTACCGTCGCTGAGCGTGACACCTTCGTTCAGGGCACGCTCGTAAGGTAAGCTCAATCCGACTGCGGCATTCTGCACGCCAGGAATCTGCCGCATGGCGGCGGTGCTCTGATCCAATAATTTTGCGAAGGCGCCGACGTCATGGAAGCGCACATCGTCAAGCGACGCCTTGGCGGTCATTATTCCATTGGGATTGAAGCCGGCCGACAGCGTCTCCAAATGGATGAGAGTGCGAATAAGCAGGCCGGAACCGGCCAGCAGCACGACGGTGAGGGCAACCTCGCCGGCAATCAGCGTTTGGCGCAGGCGCAAGCTGGCGAGTGTGGATCCGGCGCGGCTGGCCATTGACGAGCGCAGGTCCACTTTCCGCGCGGCGAGCGCCGGAAGCATGCCGAACAGGATGCTGGTCCATAGCGAGGCGACTAGCGTGAAGCCCATCACGCGGCTGTCGAGGGGGATGCTCGCCACGGGGAGAAAATGTTCAGGCAACAGCAGCAAGAGGCCGCGCAGCGCCAGAAACCCCAGACCGACGCCAACCGTTCCCCCCACAAGTGCCAACAGCAAGTTTTCGATCCAGAACTGCTTCTGGATCTGCCAACCCGAGGCCCCCAGCGCCAACCGCGTCGCCACTTCCGAGGTGCGGCGCAGCATGCGCACCAGCGTCAGCCCAGCCAGATTGGCGCAGGCGATGAGCAGGATGAAGCCGGCGGCCAACATTAGCGCCAGTACCTGCGGACGCAGCGAGTCGGTCTCGCCTTTCTGCAGCGGCACGGAGTAGTACGTCAAATGCGCGCCGGGGTTGTTCTTTTCAAAGCGCTGGGCACGGAGGGCCCAAGCGCGGTTGATCTCAGAATCTCCCTCCTGCCAGGTCGCGCTGTCGCGCAACCGCGTGATGACGTCAA
>Ga0137393_10001397_pt1 | contig 15250 bp, 9 predicted proteins | sample 15con2h34BmetaG_FD_101396 | JGI IMG/M metagenome (GOLD analysis project Ga0137393, IMG submission 101396) | Vadose zone soil microbial communities from Angelo Coast Range Reserve, California, USA - 15con2h3.4B metaG | ecosystem: Environmental > Terrestrial > Soil > Vadose zone > Saprolite...
AATACCCGACGTTCGGAGGTTCCGCGGTTCCGCGCGACTTCGTCGAGTTCCCGTCGCAGTTCAACGAGCACTGGGCGATGGAGCCGACGGTCTTCGCGAATTACGCGAAGCACTACCAGACCGGCGCGCCCATGCCGAAGGAGCTGATCGAGAAGCTGAGGAAGGGAAGTACGTTCAACCAGGGCTTCGCCACGACGGAGTACCTCGGCGCGGCCCTCCTCGACATGGCTTGGCATTCGATCCCGTCTGATTCGCCGCTTCTCGATGCCAATGCCTTCGAGACGGAGTCGCTGAAACAGTTCAACGTCTACCTGGAGCAAGTCCCCCCGCGCTACCGCTCGACATACTTTTCCCACGCCTGGAGCGGCGGCTACGCGGCCGGCTATTACGCCTACCTCTGGAGCGAAGTGCTCGACGACGACGCCTACTACTGGTTCAAGGACAACGGCGGCATGACCCGCGCGAACGGCGACCGCTTCCGCAAAATGATCCTTTCGCGCGGCGGAACGGAGGATCCGGCAGCGATGTATCGGGCCTTCCGCGGACGCGATCCGAAGGTTGAGCCGTTGTTGGAGGAGAGAGGGCTCACGGGGAAGTGAAGATCATCGCCATCTCCGGAAGCCTGCGTGCGCGATCCTCGAACCGCGCGATGCTGCAGGCAGCGGCGAAGCTCGCGCCCGAGGGGACGGAGGTCCGTCATCTACGACGGCCTCGCCTCTCTCCCAAACTTCAATCCGGACGATGACGAGGAAGGGGCCACGCCACCCGCTCCTGTCGCGGCCTTGCGGGCGTTGCTCGCGGACGCGGACGGCATCGTGATCTCGACGCCGGAGTACGCGCACGGTCTCCCCGGCTCGCTGAAGAACACACTGGACTGGCTTGTCTCCGACGGTGCGCTGGTCGGCAAACCGGTAGCAATCCTCAGCGCATCGCCCATCGGAGGACAGTTCGCACAGACGTCGCTCGTCGAGATCCTGACGACGATGAACTGGCGGGTGCTGGGGACGTGGACTGCTCCCACGAAGGTTGGTGACGAGAACATCGATCAAAATGTGGCGGCGGTCATCCGATCCGCGCTGGCAGCCCTCATGAGCTCTTCGTAACTCCGACCCCCGACAACCGATAACCGATAACCGACAACCGACAACCGACAACCGACACCCGCAAACATGGGGATGACGAAGCCCCCATCGCGTGTTCCCCACCATCATGAAAACGAGCAACCCGTCGATCTTTGCGGCAGTCATCGCGCTTGCCGCATTCGCCCTGCAGGCGCAACCGGCTGCCCCGCCGGAACGCCAGAACCCGTTGTTCACGGCCAGCCCGCTCCCGTTCCAGGCGCCGCCGTTCAACGTCATCAAAGATACCGACTACCAGCCCGCCATCGAAGAAGGGATGAAGCGTCAGCTCGTCGAGATCGACGCCATCGCCAACGATCCCACCCCGCCGACCTTCGCCAACACGATCGAAGCGATGGAGCGCTCCGGGGCGCTGCTGACGCGCGCCGCGAAGATTTTCTTCAACCTGACGCAGTCGAATACGAACGACGCCTTCCAGAAGATCGAAGCCGAGGAATCGCCGAAGCTGTCGGCGCACCAGGACTCGATCTACATGAATCCGAAGCTGTTCGCGCGGGTCAAGGCTCTCTATGACAAGCGCGCCGGCAGCGGTCTCGACGCCGAATCGCAATACCTGATCGAGCGCTACTACCGGAACTTCATCCGGGCCGGCGCGCAGCTCAACGATGCCGATCAGGCCGCCCTGCGCGCTCTCAATCAGGAAGAGTCGACGCTGACCACGAAGTTTCGCGAGCATGTCCTCGCCGACACGGACGCCTCCGCGATCGTGGTCGACACGAAAGCCGAGCTGGCGGGCCTTCCCGATTCCGATATCGCCGCCGCCGCCGACCGCGCCAAGGAGCGCAAGCTCGAAGGAAAGTACGTCCTGACGCTGCAGAACACCACACAGCAGCCGGGCCTGACCTACCTGCAGAACCGCGCCGTGCGCGAGCGGCTGTTCAACGCCTCCGTCCAGCGTGGCAATCACGGCGGCGCGAATGACACCAAGGCCATCGTCACCCGCCTGGCCCAGCTCCGCGCCACGAAGGCCAAGCTCCTCGGCTACCCGACTTACGCCGCCTACTCGCTCGACGATCAGATGGCCAAGACGCCGGAGATCGCCGTCAAACTGATGAGCGATCTCGTTCCCGCATCGACCGCCAAGGCGCGCGCCGAAGCGGCGAAGATGCAGAAGGTGATCGACGCCGAGAAGGGCGGCTTCCAGCTCGGTCCGCAGGATTGGGAGCTCTACGCGGAGAAGGTGCGCAAGGCGGAGTATGACCTCGATGAATCGCAGGTCCGTCCGTACTTCGAATTGAACAACGTCCTTCAGAACGGCGTCTTCTACGCCTCCAACCAGCTCTACGGTCTGACGTTCAAAGAGCGCCACGACATCCCGGTCTACCAGCCTGACGTCCGCGTGTTCGAAGTCTTCGACGCCGACGGCAAGTCGCTGGCGCTCTTCTACGGAGACTACTTCTCGCGCCCGAACAAGAGCGGCGGCGCCTGGATGGACAGCTTCGTCGACCAGTCAGGCCTCATCGGCGCCAAGCCGGCCGTCTTCAACGTCACCAACTTCACCAAGCCGGCGCCCGGCCAGCCGGCGCTGCTGACCTTCGACAACGTCACGGCGATCTTCCACGAGTTCGGACACGCGCTGCACGGCATGCTCTCGAACGTGAAGTACCCCACGCTGGCCGGCACCAACGTGCCGCGCGACTTCGTCGAGTTCCCGTCGCAGTTCAACGAGCATTGGGCGCTCGAGCCGAAGGTCTTCGCCAACTACGCGAAGCACTACCAGACCGGCAAGCCGATGCCGCAGGCGCTGGTCGACCGCATCAAGAAGTCGCGCACGTTCAACCAGGGCTATGCCACGGTCGAGTACCTCGCCGCGGCGCTGCTGGATATGGCCTGGCACACGCAGGCGCCCGGCGCGGAACAGGTGGACGCAAACGTCTTCGAGCCGGCCGCGCTCAAGCGCTTCAAGATCGACATGACGGAAGTGCCCCCGCGCTATCACACGACATACTTCTCGCACATTTGGGGCGGCGGCTACTCGGCCGGCTACTACGCGTATCTCTGGTCGGAGTTGATCGACGACGATGCGTACTACTGGTTCAAGGAGCACGGCGGAATGACCCGAGCCAACGGCCAGCGCTTCCGCGACATGATCCTCTCGCGCGGCGGCACGCAGGACGAGGCGGCGATGTACCGCGCCTTCCGCGGCCGCGACCCGATCGTCGAGCCGCTGCTGATCGAGCGGGGGCTGAAGGAAGTTCCGGCGGCGAAGTAAACACGATCCGAACACTGTCATCCTGAGCCGCCGGAGCCGCGTAATCGCGAAAAGCGATTGCGCGGCGTAGGACGGTCGAAGGACCCCCAAGTTGTATCCCGGTTGGTCGGCGGAATGTCGACAGCCCCCTCCCTGTCCGGGTTGCAGGCTGGGGGTCCTTCGGCGCGCTCTGCCCCTCCGGGGCTGCCGCCGCCTCAGGATGACATGCAACCTTCCATTAGAATCCGCGCCATGCGCAGAATCGTTACCGCACTCCTCGCCTTCGCCCTCACCACCGCCCTGAATGCGCAGGAGCTCTCCGCCGAGATGCGGGCCAGCATCGACAAGGCCGCCGCCGACATCCTGGCAAAGACCGGTGCGCCGAGCGCGTCGATCGCCGTCGTCCGCGACGGAAAGATCGTCTACACGCATGCGTATGGAATCGCGAACCTGGAGACGAAGCTGCCGGCGTCGCCGCAGATGCGTTACTCGATCGGCTCGATCAGCAAGCAGTTCACAGCCGCCGCGATTCTCATGCTCGCGGAGGAAGGGAAACTCTCGCTCGACGACAAGGTCATCCGCTGGCTGCCCGACCTCACGCGCGCCGGCGACGTCACCATCCGCCAGATCCTCTCGATGACCTCGGGTTACCAGGATTTCTGGCCGCAGGACTACGTCATGCCGATGATGATGCGGCCGGTGACCGCGCCGGAGATCGCGGCCGGTTGGGCCAAGAAGGCACTCGACTTCGAGCCGGGCGCGAAGTGGCAGTACAGCAATACCAACTACGTCATCGCCGGGATGATCGCCGAGAAAGTTGCCGGCATGCCGCTGCTGGACTACCTGCAGAAGCGGGTCTTCGTCCCGCTGAAGATGACGACCGTCTCGAACACGGACGCAGCTCCCCTCGGCCCCGAGGACCCGATGCGCTATCTCCGCTACGCGCTCGGACCACTTCGCCCGGCACCGAAAGAAGGCCGCGGCTGGATGTTCGCCGCGGGCGAGCTGGCCATGACCGCGCACGACCTGGCGCTGTGGGATATCTCAATGATCGATCAGACCATCCTGAAACCGGAGTCGTATCGGGTTCTGGAGACCGAGGTGGAACTGAACAACGGCGTCGGCTCCCGCTACGGCCTCGGCGTGGGCATCGGCATGGCCGAAGGGCGGCGCATCCTCTCGCACGGCGGCGAGGTTTCCGGCTTCACGGCGCGCAATGAGGTCTATCCCGACGATCACGTCGCCATCGCCGTGCTGACCAATCTCGACGCCACCGGCGCCTCGGAACAGATCGCCGCCGGCATCGCCAAAACGATCTTCGCCTCAACCGACCCGGCCACGCCGAAGACGACTGACCAGATGCGCAAGATCTTCGATGAGCTGCAAAAGGGCCGCATCGACCGCACGCAATTCACCTCCAACGCAAACGCCTACTTCGACGATCAGGCCATCAAGGACTTCGCCGCCAGCCTCGGCCCCCTCGGCACGCCGCAGGAGTTCGTCCAGTCCGCCCAGTCCCTCCGCGGCGGCATGACCCTTCGCCGCTATCGGATCAAGTTCCCGAACAAGACGCTGCGTCTGACGACCTTCATCATGCCGGACGGGAAGATCGAGCAATACCAGATCGCCGCGGCAGAGTAGCCTTCGGCGTTGTCGGTTATCGGTTATCAGTAATCGGTGAAATCCTGGACCGCTGCGGCACACCCTCCGATAACTGACAACCGATAACCGACAACGCGCGCGTAGACGCGCCCGTTACGTAGGCCTCGCCTCCTCCGCCTCCGCCCAGATCTCCACGCGGTGGCGTTCGTTCAGGAAGATCGATCCGACGAGGAAGGTCATCAGCGCCACACCGATGACCCAGTAGAGGCCGGCGAACATGTCGTGGGTTTTTACGACGAGCAGGCCGGCGATGAGCGGGAGTGTGCCGCCGAACCAGCCGTTGCCGAGGTGGTAGGGCAAGGAGAAGGAGGTGTAGCGGATCTTCGCCGGGAACGACTCGATCAGGAACGCTGCGATCGGACCGTAGACCATCGTCACGTAGATTACCTGGATGAAGACCAGCGCGATCAGGAGCGGCATGTTCGGATTCTTCGGATCGCCGACGTGATCGCGCATGGCGTGGTAGATCGGAAGGTAGGTCAGCGCGGCCAGGAGATTGCCGGCCATCATGATCCTCAGGCGTCCGATGCGGTCCGACAGCGCTCCGAAGACGACGAAGAACGGCATGCCCAGGAGCAGCGCCACCGCCACGATGATGCTGGCCTTGGCCGTGTCCACCTTCAACGCCGTCTGCAGGAATGAGAACGCGTAGAACTGGCCCGTGTACCAGACGATCCCCTGCCCCGCCGTCGCGCCGAAGAGGACGAGCAGGACGACGCGCAGGTTCTTCCAGTTGCCGAAACTCTCGCGCAGAGGCGCCAGCGATGCCTTCCCTTGCGCCTTGATCGAGGCGAAAAGCGGCGACTCTTTCAGTGTCATCCGGATCCAGAGAGAGATGATCACCAGCACGATCGAGAGCAGGAACGGCACGCGCCAGCCCCAGGCCTTGAAGTCGGCGTCGCTCATCATCTTCTTCACAAGCAGCATGACGCTGAGGGAGACGAAGAAGCCGAGCGTGGCGGTGATCTGGATGAAGCTCGTGTAGTAGCCGCGCTTCTTGTCGGGTACATGCTCGGCCACGTAGACCGCTGCCCCGCCATACTCACCGCCGAGGGCCAAACCCTGAAGAAGGCGAAGAAGAAGGAGGATGGAGGGCGCTAGCAAACCGACGGTTGCGTAGGTCGGCAGAAGACCGATGACGAAGGTCGAGAGTCCCATGATCGTCAGCGTCACGAGGAACGCGTACTTGCGGCCGATGAGATCGCCGACCCGTCCGAAGACGACCGCCCCGAACGGACGGACGATGAAGCCGCTGGCGAAGACCGCCCAGGTCTGGATCAGCGCCCATGTCGGGTTGTCCTTCGGAAACATGACCTGGGACATGACCACGGCCAGGCTGCCGAAGATGTAGAAGTCGTACCACTCGATCATCGTGCCGAGGCCAGACGCGAAGATGATCCTGCCGATCGGATAGCCCGATCCCTCTCTGCTGCTCATCAGTGCGCTCTCCTTTGGCGGGGAAGTGTACGACGGGGCGGAGAGCGGACTGTTTGCCGACGTTTTTGGATGCGGGTGTAAAGTCGGAAAGGCCGCGATTGAACAGAGTTATTGCCAAGTACCGGCACAGACAAGAGTGTCTGTGCCACATCGGACGTGCCGAGAACCGGCAGAGCCCCAAAAGTCTTGTCGGTGCGAGACGTGCACCGAGGGGAATCCATGACAACTGCCGCCGAACCCTGTCTCGATCTCATTTTCCGCAACGCCCGGTCCCATTCCGCGTGGCTCGACAAGCAAGTAAGCGATGCGCTGCTGCACGAGCTATACGACACGATGAAGTGGGGGCCGACGAGCGCGAACGCGAGTCCGGCGCGCTTCGTGTTCATCCGCACCAAAGCGGGGAAAGACCGCCTTCGTCCGACGCTCGCGCCGGGCAACGTCGCCAAGACGATGGCGGCGCCGGTGACGGTGATCGTCGCCTACGACCTGAAGTTCTACGAGAAGCTGCCGCGGCTCTTTCCGCACAGTCCGTCGATGCGCGAGATGTTCGCCTCGAATCCCCAGCTCGTCGAGATGACGGCGCGCCGCAATTCATCCCTCCAGGGCGCCTACCTGATCATCGCCGCCCGCGCCCTCGGGATCGACTGCGGTCCGATGTCCGGTTTCGACAACGCCTTGCTCGATCGGGAGTTCTTCGATGCCGGCCGCGAGTGCGAAAGTTGTGATCAGGAGTTCTTCCCCGAGGGACATGTGAAGTCGAACTTCCTCATCAACCTCGGCTACGGCGACCCTTCGCAGCTCCCGCCGCGCCATCCCCGGCTCGCGTTTGGGGAGGCGTGTACGTTGTTGTGAGGTGGAGTCTGATTACGCCATCGATGTCGCGGACCGCTCCCTCATGGCCTGCGCGTGCTCGATCACTGGCAGCGTGACAGTGAACCGCGCGCCTTTGCCCAAGCCCTCCGACTCCGCGCGGATATCGCCGTGATGAAGGTCGATGATGTGGCGGGCGATGGCCAGACCGAGGCCGAGACCGCTGCGTTTGGAGGAGGCGTCGGCTTGGCGGAGGCGCTCGAAGACATGCGGGAGGAAGGACGGTTCGATGCCCTCCCCTTCGTCGTGCACGCTGATCTGCAGCATGTGATCGACGCGCTCCAGGCGCAAGTCGACCTGCTTGCCCGGCGGCGTGAACTTGATGGCGTTCGAGAGAATGTTGCCGATGACCTGCTGGAGGCGCGTGGCGTCGGCTTCGACGACGTCCTCGGGCGGACGGACGACATCCGAGGTCAGGCGGACGCCTCGCTCGGCGGCGTCGGGCCGCGCGTTCGTGACCGCCGCTTCGACGATCTCCGACAGATGCGTCGGCCGCAGGTCGACCTGGAACTTGCCGAGGATGATGCGTGAGACATCGAGCATGTCGTCGATCAGCCGCTTCTGCAGTTGGGCGCTGTTCTCGATCATGTGCAACGCCTCGCGGAGCTCGTCGGGGGAGTAGTCGCCGGAGCGGAGGAACTGCGCCCAGCCGAGGATCGAGGTCATCGGGGTGCGCAGCTCGTGAGAGAGCGTGGCCAGGAAGTTGTCTTTGGCGCGGTTCTGAGCCTCGGCCTCACGATAGCGCCGTTCGTTTTCGGCCGCGGCAGCCGCGGCGCGTTTCTCGGTCACGTCGCGGAACGTGATGACGGAACCGACTGTGTGCCCCTCGTCATCGAGCATCGGCGAGGCGCAGAACTCGACCGGAAAACTGGTCCCTTCTCCTCGGAAGAACGTGTCGACGATCTCTTCGCGCACGCGATCGCCGTGCAGCGCGGAATCGAGCGAGCAGCGCGCCACGTCGCACGTGGAGACGCCGGGGAACGATGGATGAATCAGCGGGTGGACCTCGTGCCCGATCACGTCGTCGGCGCGGTGACCGATCATGCGGGCCGCGGCCGGATTGACGAACGTCGCCCGGCCGTCGAGAGTTACGCCGAACACTCCCTCCACGACCGCGTTCAGGATCAGTTCGTTCTGACGGCTGAGGCGTTTCAGCTCGTGCGCTTGCCGCGTGATGGCCTGCGTTTTCCGGAACAGCTCGACGAAGACGTTGACCTTGTACCGAAGGATCTCCGCCTGATACGGCTTGAAAATATAGTCGACGGCGCCGAGCTCGTAGCCGCGGAACACATGCGTCTCGCTGCGGCTCAGGGCCGTGAGAAAGATGATCGGGGTTCCGCGCGATTTGTCGCGCTCGCGGATGAGGCTTGCCGTCTCGAAGCCGTCGAGGTTGGGCATCTGCACGTCGAGCAGGATCACCGCGAACTCGCGGTCCAGCAGAGCCCGAAGGGCGGCCCGGCCCGATTCCGCCCGGACCAGGTTCAGATTCATGCCGTCGAGGATCGACTCGAGTGCGAGCAGATTGCTGTCCTGGTCGTCGACCAGCAGGATGTTCACATTTTCGTCGGGAGCGGGCGTCATGAATGGCTCAAGGTGGTTTGGCAGACCTCGATCAGGAATGGGGCAATCTCTTCAAGACGCAAGATTCGATCCACTTGCACGGCCTCGATCGTGGCACGGGGCATGGCCGGGGCTTCTGCCGTGGCGGGATCCTGCGCGACGACGATGCCGCCAAGTGCTTTGATCCTGGCCGCCCCGCGCGCGCCATCGTCATTGGCGCCGGTGAGGACGATGCCGAGCAGCCGCTTGCCGTAGGCCTCCGCGGCCGATTCGAAGAGAACGTCGATCGACGGCCGCGAGTGGCGCACGGCCTCGTCGACCGAAAGGCTCAGCTCTCCGCGCGCACCGTTGCGCTCGATGAACAGGTGATAGTCGGCCGGCGCCAGATAGACGTGGCCGGGCTCGATCCATTCCTTGTCTTCGGCGTCAACGACCTTCAGGTCGGTCTGCCTGCGGAAGTACTCTGCCAGCGCATCGCTCGACCTCCGGTGCCGGTGTTGCGCGACCACGATCGGGACACAGTAGTCGCGCGTGAGATGGCTGAGGATGGTCTGCAGCGCGTTCATCCCGCCGAGGGAACAGCCGATGGCGATGAGCTCGGGAGGGCGGTTGCGCGGTCTCGGGGTGGCGCGGTCTCGCGGTTCGATGACCGGAGACCAGGTGCGGCGGTCAATCATTGCGGCCTCCGGCCGCGTTGTCGGTTGTCGGTTGATTGCGCTTGCGCGCGTTGTCAGAGAACTCAACGCGGCAAAGCCGCAACCAACTGACAACCGACAACGCGCGAAGCGCAATCAACCGACAACCGACAACGCGCTTCGCGCAGTTCACCGGATCCTCCGATACAGCCTCTCCGCGACATCCAGCTCCTCGTAGTGATCCGCTACCGCGGTGTACCGGATCGTCTCTTTCTTGCCCAGTCCGAGGATGCCGAACAACTCCATGCTGTTGAGGAAGAGCTCCTGCACGCGGTCCTGGAGTTGAGTGTTGAAGTAGATCAGGACGTTGCGGCAGAAGATGACGTTGAAGTGATTGAACGAGGCGTCCGTGACCAGATTGTGCTGAGCGAAGACGACGTTCTCGCGCAGCGACGGCCGGAACAGCGCATAGTCGTAGCGCGCCGTGTAGTACTCGGAGAACGTCCCCTTCCCGCCCGCGGCGATGTAGTTGGCCGTGTTCTCCTGCATCGAGCTCAGCGGAAAGATGCCGTCCTTGGCGCGCTGCAGAACGGCCTCGTTGATGTCCGTGGCGTAGATCCGGCTGCGCTCGTACAGCCCTTCCTCCTGCAGAAGGATGGCCATCGAATAGACCTCCTCCCCCGTGGAACAGCCGGCGTGCCAGATGCGGACGAAGGGATAGGTGCGCAGCAGCGGGACGATCTTCTGCCGGAAGGCCAGGTAGAACGACGGATCGCGAAACATGGCCGTCGTGTTGATCGATAGATCGAGAAGCAACCGCTCCATGCAGGCCGGGTCGTGCAGGACCTTCTCCTGGAGCGCCGAGATGGTGGACAGCCCCTCCGCGAAGACGCGCTTCCACAGCCGCCGCCGGAGCGACGGGAGCGAGTAGTCGCGGAAGTCGAATCCGTAGTGCTGGTAGATGCCCTCGGTGAGCAGATCCACCTCGATCGCCTCGAGATCGACGTTTTCCTGCTGCTCGGCTTCGGGAAGAGAACGCGTGACCACTGGGGCCGGTAAGAGCAAACGGCATGCTCAATTCGAGGGTAGGGAAACGGGGCGATCGCGACCCTCTATTTTAGAGAGGCTTCCGGTCCCATTTCTAGCTCAGGCTGCCTCAAGGATCGATCGAATGAAAACCGTGGTTTCGAGCCTTTGGAAATACATTCGACGTTACCGCTTTCGGTACGACATCTTCATTTCATACGCTCGCGCGGACGGCAGTAGCTACGCAAAACAACTGCGTGAACGACTAAAGCAGCTCGACTTCACCGCGTTCCTCGATGAGACTGAGATCACGCCGGGAGATCCGCTGCGCCACTCACTGCGCGGCGCGCTCGAGCGGAGCGCGACACTGGTGATCGTCGGCACACCTTCGGCGGCAAAGTCGCTGTACATCGCCCTCGAGGTAGGGCACTTTGCGGCGACGGGACGGCGCATCATTCCGATCAACGTCGGCGGAAGCATCACCGATGCGCCGTGGGATGCGGTCAGGGCAAACGAGCTGGTTTGGATCGATGACGCGCCCGAGGCATTCGCTCACGGTTCGCCAGGACTGAGCGTTGCTGCCGACATCGAGAGGTTCTTCGAATACCGGAAACGCAATTCGATTCAGCGCCTGCGGACGATCGGCGTTGCGCTGTTGTTCGCGGTAGTCACGATCGCGTCGGTTTTCGTGATCTGGCGCCAAATTGGAAATCTGCGCGACGAACAGCAAAAAAGCACAAGGCAGGAAGTGGAAGCAAATCTCGCGAGGGCCCTGTCACGCAAGAAAGAACGCGAGGCGCAGACGCAAACTCGAATCGCGGCGGCCCAAACTCAAATCGCGGCCGACAACCGCCGAACGGCCGACGAGCGTCTAATCGAAACCACGCAGGAACAGGGACGTTACGAGCTTCTTCGAGGAAACCGTCAGCAGGCGTTAATCTCCCTTGCGCAGGTCTACCATGAACGACCAAACGACCATATTGTGAAAGCGTTGGTAGCCTCCGCCGCCCAAGGGATCGTACGCGAAGTCGCCATGGGCGCCGGTCCACTTACCGACGCATGTTGGACCGCGAACGGTGAACGCATACTCACCGTAACCGACAAGGAGGCGAAGGCAGGCGGCGCAGCAGATTTGTGGGATCGGCAGGGCCACCACATCGTCACCTTACGACACAAGGGGACCCTAATCCGCAAGGCGGTCTTCGCCGGGCACGACCACCTGATCGTTTCTACGAACGAGCTCGGTATGAGCGTCTGGGGTTCCGATGGTCAGTGGAAGCGAGACATCGGTGGTATCGCCAAAGAAAAGGTGTGGTCGTTTCTTCTTACTACAGATGAGAAGCGGATCTTCGTTTCATGTGAACCAACGGAGACTTCGCGAACACCGTCGGACTATCTTATTGACTTTGAAAGCGGCGATATCGTGCGACGGTTCCAGCCCGGCGAGAGCCTGATTCTCAGCGGCAGCGGAAAGGTCGGCGGCACGCTTGACGCGACAGGGAAAATCCGCTTGTTTCAACCTATAGACGGCGCCGACATCGTCATGCTCGCTGATAGGCACTACTCCTACGCCGCACTGTCACCGGACGGAACACAAATCGCGTTCGCACTCCCATCTGCCTTGGCGCACGATCCATCAACCTACGCCCCCCCGGGAAGGGTTGTTGTCCGCAACTTGATTTCCGGCCAAGAGTCCGAAGTGGCGCTCGAAGGGGTCGACAGCAACGGAGCCGGCTTTGACCTCACGTTCAATCAAGATGGGACTCAGATCGCTGTGACACTGACTCCCTTCCGCTTTGTAGTTTGGAGACGCGGCGGTTCTTACTGGGAGAGCGGTGTGGGGCAAGCAGTTTCTGGTAACGGACCGATGTTTTCACCTGATGGGCAGCGAATTGCCGCCTCTGGCATTGATAAGATCAATCTGTACGATGCCGAATCGTTCGAGCTACTCGATTCACTCCACGAACCAGACCTCAATCTAGTGCGCTACAACACCAGTCTCGTGCCGGTGACAAGCCATGGAGCACAGTTCAATGCCGCTGGCACCGAGTTGCTCATGTGGAACACCCGCGGCGTGAGAATACTGGACGCAGCACGAGACGGTCGCATAGCAACGCGTTCTACGTCCACAACCGAGCACTCCGTCGCACTTTCGCGCAACGGCCGTTGGTTACTTACCATCGCGGGCGGCGTAGCTAACCTCGTCGACGTGATGACGGGAAGAATTCAACACTCCGTCCAGTACGGGATTCCTGGCGGCAGCGTAAATTCTGCTGGTCTTTCTGATAACGGGAAGTACGGAGTCCTGGTGGACAACGTTGCCTATTTAGTTGATTTTGACCGTTCCACAGCCAAGGAAATCGCCCACGGAAGTTTTTCAGTGGCGATCAGCGACAACGGCGAGTGGCTTGCCCTCGCCGATCCCTCCAACATCGATTCGCCCGGTGTAGAAGTTCGGGCTAGACGTGGTGGCGCCTCGCATCGCATTTCAGGAGCGCCGGAGTCGGTCCGCTTCGCGCCGGGCGGCTCGCTGATCATGCTTTTTGATACGCAGGGCGAGATTCTTGTGCATGATCCAAACTCGAAACGAGATCTGAAACGAGTCGGCGGCTGTGCCGCCACGATCAGTCCAGACGGTCAATGGGCGGCAATTCTTAATTGTGCACCCGAGAACGGATTGGCCCCGGCCGACCCCATACGACTGGTCTCGCTACGCACGGGTGTCGAGCGGGTGCTGATCTCGCATGATATCTTCAGGAAGGGTCTAGGCGACCGCCAGATCGTATTCAGTGACGACGGTCATCTCCTGGCAACCGCAACGGCTGGCGGCCCAATCCGACTCTGGACTGTTCCTGAGGGAGAGCTTCTGCACACTCTGGCCACCGATCACTTGTTGTCCGCCGAAGAGTCGTTGAGCATCGAGGGTCTCGATTTCGATTCATCCGGCGAGCGGCTCGCCGCCGTCGATAAGTCAGGCGTCAAAGTTTGGGACGTTCGTCGGGGCGCTCCGATCTCCATTCTGGGAGGTCCGTACGCTCCTGTGATGAACACAATCCGGTTTGTGGAAGAAGGCGACTACGTCGCCGGCTTCACAGCACCATATTCGAGCATACCAGGGGTTATGACGCTATGGATGTCAAAGCGAGAGAAGAGGCCTCCAGACGAAATAGACCGGCTGGTCACGCGAATTCCGCTTAACGTCCGAGCGTCGGTAGATGCCTCGTTGAAAGCAAGACTGCATCCATAGCAAAGTTACGATGTCCTGGACTCTCACAAATACAACCAAACCCGCAGCAACGAGATCAACTGCTGCGCATCGATCGGCTTCGTAATGTAGTCGCTCGCTCCTGCTTCCATGCACTTCTCGCGGTCGCCTTTCATCGCTTTCGCGGTCAGGGCGATCATCGGCAGGTTCTTGTACTCCTCCATCGACCGGATGCGGCGCATCGCTTCGTAGCCGTCCATTTCCGGCATCATCACGTCCATCAGGACGACGTCGATGTCGGGGTTCTTACGGAGCTGTTCGATGCCGTCCGCGCCGCTCTCGGCGTAGAGCACATCCATCTTGTGGCGCTCCAGCAATGACGTCAGCGCGTAGATGTTGCGCATGTCGTCGTCGACGATCAGCGCCTTCTTGCCGGCCAGCACCGGATCGGATTCGTGCAGTTGTTCCAGGATCTGGCGCTTCTGCTCCGGCAGATTGGCCTCGACGCGGTGGAGGAAGAGCGCCGTCTCGTCGAGCAGCCGCTCCGGCGAGCGCGCATCCTTGACGATGATGGCCTCGGCCATCCGCTTCAGCTCCGTCTCTTCCTTCCTGGTCAGCTCGCGGCCGGTGTAGACGACGATGGGGATGTCGTCGATGCCCAGGTCGTTCCGCATCCGGCTGATGAACTCGAAGCCGTTCATGTCCGGCAATCCGAGGTCGAGGACCATGCAGTCGAAGCGCCGCTCGCGCAGGATCTGGAGCGCCTCTTCCCCGCTGCCCGCCGGCGTGATGTCGACGTCGCCATCGCCGCCGATCAGCTCCGCAATCGCCGAGCGTTGATCCGCGTTGTCTTCGATGACCAGCAGCGACTTGTTCGGCCGCTCCACGAAACCCTTGATCCTGGCGAAGGCCTCATCGAGCGCCTCCTTCGTCACCGGCTTCTGCACCTGTGCAAAGGCTCCGAGCTTCAGCCCGCGCGCGCTTTCGTCGTCGCCGGAGATGATGTGCACCGGGATGTGGCGCGTGGTTTTGTCATGCTTCAGCCGGTCGAGCACCGTCCACCCTTCCATATCCGGCAGAGCGATATCGAGCGTGATGGCGTCGGGACGATAGCGTCTGGCCAGTTGCAGCCCGCTCTCGCCGCGCGTGGCCACGACGCCTTTGAATCCCTTGTCGTGCGCCATCTCCAGCAGGATGCCGGCGAAGGTGACGTCATCCTCGACGATCAGCACGACGCGGTCCCCCTTCCCGATCGTGCCGCGGTCGTCGGGCACCTGCTCTTCGACCACAACCTGCGAATCCTCGACCGGCGCTCCCTCTTCGCGGCGCGTCCGGCGCGCCTCGAGTGACGGCACGGCGATCGTATGGCCCCGCACTACGAAATTGCCCCGACGCTCCGGCGTGAGCTCCGCTTCCAGCGTTGAGCCGGTGCGCTCCTCGTCGCGGCGCCGGACCGGCACCACGTAGCTCTGCGGCAGATAGAGAGTGAAATGCGAGCCCGCGCCTTCCTCGCTGGTCACGCGAA
>Ga0137393_10001406_pt1 | contig 15193 bp, 12 predicted proteins | sample 15con2h34BmetaG_FD_101396 | JGI IMG/M metagenome (GOLD analysis project Ga0137393, IMG submission 101396) | Vadose zone soil microbial communities from Angelo Coast Range Reserve, California, USA - 15con2h3.4B metaG | ecosystem: Environmental > Terrestrial > Soil > Vadose zone > Saprolite...
AGCGCCGTTGGACCGGGTCTCGCTTTTTTCCATCCTGGAGCACGATTATGGGTTGGAGATAGCGCACGCCGACGAAGAAATCGACGCTACAACCGCCGACCCTCATACCGCCAGGCTTCTGCTCATTCCCCACGGTGCGCCAATCCTCCGAATTCGCCAAGTGATCTACTCCACAAAGGGCAAGACTGCGCTATATGTGTTGGGTCTCTATCGCTCGGACCGGCACACGCTTTTGATCCGCAGGTTCCGCTAGGAGAGAAAATTGAGAGCTCCGAGCTCAAGGCTTCTTGCGCGCGAATTGCTGCAGTTGCAGCTGATCTTTTCCTTCCTCGATCAGGTAAAACTTATCGGCCTCGACATTGCGGAAAACCTGCTGTTGTCCGCTGGGCCAAGCTATCTCCACGATTTCTGCACGCTTCGCCTTGCCCAAGCCGAAATTCGCGCGCAGGTCGCTTTGTGAAAGATAACTTCCTCCCCCTGCGATCTCGCGAATTTGCGACGTCGTCCCGGCAACAATGCGGATGCGGGCTCCCATCGAGTCCCGATTAGATTTAGTTCCTAACAACCTGAAATTGAGGAAGTGGTTTCCATTGCCACCGCTGTTGTGGAGCAGAAGAGGCGAATCTCCATTGTTTGCCACAACCACATCCATAAATCCGTCGTTATCGAAATCGGCAAAAGCGACTCCACGAGCCACGTGGGGAGTTTCAAAGCCAGGGCCGGCCAGCTTGCCGACTTCAGTAAACTTGCCGTTCCCTTCGTTGTGAAACAGGGAATTTATCTGCTTGTAATGAGTCCCCGGCGTGGCCTGCTCCACTTCGGGATAGACATGACCGTTGGCGATAAAAATATCCAGCCAGCCATCGTTGTCATAATCGAAAAAGCCCCCACCGAAACTGAGCACATCGCGTGTCGGCCGGGTGATGCCGGCTTGATCGCTGACCTCGTCAAAAAATCCCTTGCCTTCGTTGTGCCAAAGGTGATCTGAGGATCGCTGAAAATCTGAAATGTAAAGGTCGAGCCGGCCGTCGTTGTCATAGTCCCCGAGGGAGATGCACATGGCAGCCATAACTCTCCCTTGGGCATTTAGAGCCATACCGCTGACAAGTCCCATCTCCTTGAACGTACCGTTACGTTCATTGTGATAGAGATAAGCATTCAGCCCATCGTTGGCGACGAATAAATCCGGCCATCCGTCGTCATCATAGTCAGCAGCCGCTACCGAGAGATTTTTGCCATTGGGTTGGTAGATCTTCGCCGCGGCAGTCACATTGGTGAACGTGCCGTCGCGATTGTTGTGATAAAGCGCGTCCGCACTGCCGCGGTACTCGCTCGGGGCGCAACTGCTCAGCACATCGCCTAACTGGCAGTAACGTTTGTCGCCTAAAGCGACGTAGCTCCCGACATAGAGATCGAGCCAGCCATCGCGGTCATAATCAAAAAACGTGGCTCCAGAATGAAACGCGCCAGATTCAGTGCCGGCCACGCCGGCCTTGTCTGTGACGTCGGTAAATGTTCCATTTCCATTATTGCGATACAGAACATCGCGACCATACTGAGTCACAAAAAGGTCGGGAAAGCCGTCGTTGTTGAAATCTCCCCATACGCAACCGAGCCCGTATCCAGTTCCAGGAACACCGGCCTTTTCGGTGACATCGGTGAATGTGCCGTCATGGTTGTTGCGATACAGCGCGTTGCTGACGGAAATGCCCCGATTATAGAGATCACGTCCATTAACGAAATAAATATCCTGCCAGCCGTCACCATCGAAATCGCCGACGCAGACTCCCGGACCAAACTCCTCGCGATTAATCGAGATGCCCTTATTCCCTTTGAAGTGCACAAACTTGATACCGGCTGCCGCCGTGACGTTGGTGAACTCGATCGGAGCTGGCCGCGCGTCTTGTGCGTAGAGGTAGAGAAGAAAGCTTGACGTTTCGACGATTAAGACAAGCAGGAAAGTTTGGACGAAACGTTTTCGGATTGGCAAGGACGAACGGGATTCTCGTTTTACGAGTGCCGCCCGGCTTGGGCCTTGTATCATGGGGAACCTAACCGACCCAGGAAATGCCATTCTCCGGAAGCGACAGTACAACACGTAACTTCCGTAGATCAACTGGTTGTGTAGTTATCGCATGGAGGGTACAGGGCTCAATCATGTTCACCAAGTCAAGATGGAGTAACTGGATGGGCAAAGCCCGCGGGATCGGCATTGCCACCGTCCTCTGCATTTGCATGGTTTCTCTGGGCACCTCTCTCACCGCACAGCAAATCGTTCCCGAGATGCCCATGCAGGCGAGGGATGAAGACGGCGCTGAATTCCGCTGGCTGAACAAGAAGGTCCTCGATTCGCGGGTGCTGGACAGCATGGAAGACCTTTTCACCTGGTCATTCGCCGGCCTGGGAGAGATGACGTTAACCGACGTCCACGTCAAAGATGGCCGGCATTCGCTGCGAATCCGTTCTACTACCAACGTCGCCCAGGTTGACGGCAGCGGGGAGTGGGAAGATCTTGTAGCAACCAGAAAGGTTCCTGGCGAAGACTGGAGCCGGTACAACCGCATCTCTCTTTGGGTCTACCCCGATGTCATCGGTGCGCCTGCTATTTCTTGCTCCCTCACGCTCCACAATGACGGCTCCCACAAACTGCCGGACCAATACAACGAGGGGCGTCACGAATCGATAATTCTCAAGAATCACGTCTGGAACCATGTCGTGTGGGAAATCGCTCCACTCGATCGCGAACGTGTCACGGCGCTCGATTTTGCATACAGCCTTCCCAAAAAGCTTCCCGAACCCGGCGACCAGACGATCCTGTACATCGATCAACTGGAATTGCAGAGCGTGGTGGCCGATCACGTGGAGGGATGGAATGTGGCGCCTGGAAAGATTGCTTTCAGCCACAGCGGATACACAACCGGTTCCTCGAAGTCCGCAATCGCCAGTGATCTCGCGGCCCATGAGTTCTCTGTAATTGACCCGCAGACCGGCCAGATCGTTCTGACCAAACCGGTCGAGCAAAAAACCACTCCGCTGGGCAACTATCAAGTGCTGGATTTTTCTGCGGTCCGCGAACCCGGCTCGTACGTGATCAAAGCTGGAGATACACTGACTCGCTCTTTTCGTATCGGAGATGACGCCTGGCTCGACAGTATTTGGAAGTCGATCAACTTCATGTACAGCGAGCGATGCGGAACCGAAATCCCAGGCATTCACGGCAGGTGTCATCAGGATATCTACACAATTCATGACGACAAGCGACTGGTCGTCAATGGTGGATACCACGACGCCGGGGACCTTTCTGCGACAGGAAACACGCCTGGAATGGTGTACGCCCTCCTGTCCCTTGCGGACAGTCTGAAGCGGCACGGCGAAGATCCGGTTCTCTCCGATCGTCTGCTGGCGGAAGCGCGGTGGGGCTTGAACTGGGTGCTCAAAACGCGATTTGGCGACGGCTATCGCAGCACCGGCCAATTGGTTAGTTACTGGACCGATGGGATCATGGGCACGTCCGACGATCGCTTCGGACAAGCCGTCAATAATCCGGAATGGAACTTTCGGGTAAGCGGAGTGGAAGCCTTGGCGTCGCGCATATTGAAGGACAGCGACCCGGAGTTGGCGAACCGCAGCCTCGTGATCGCGGCAGAAGATTGGAAATATGCGGTCGAAGGCCTGAAGACGGCGCCTCCACTCGCTGAAGTCTATGGAGCACAGGACGAATTGGAGCGTATCTCATTCGGCGTGGTCGCGTCGGTCGAGCTTTACCAGGCAACCGGAGATCAGCGCTACGCAGATGAAGCCGTCGCGCTGGGTGACCTGGTACTGGCTTCACAGGAGCGCACCATGCAGCCCTGGACGATTCCTTTGACCGGCTATTTCTACACCAGCCCGAAGCGAGAGAATCTTTTTCATCGTTTTCACATCGGCCAGGAGCAGGAGCCGATTGTCGCTCTCATTCGTCTGTGCGAAGCGTTGCCGGAACACGAGAAATGGATGAAGTGGTACTCGGCAGTCGTCTTGCACTCACAGTACTATCTCAAGCCAGTGGCTGCCGTCGATGAGCCCTATGCGGTTTTACCAGCCGCGGTGTATCGCGAGAGCGAAGCACGGCTTATCCCTGAATCCAAGAATTGGACCCCGCTTCGGGCTGCAGACCGCGATGCCTACGTGCAGGAAGTGCGGCGCGGAATTCCGTTGGGTGGCGAGAACTATCTCCGCAGATTTCCAGTGTGGTTTGATTTTCGTGGCAATTCCAGCGTCTTGCTCTCGCAGGCCAAAGCACTCTCGGCGGCGGGACAGTTGCGAGGCGATCTAGAAGCCGAAGACTTGGCTCAGAAACAGGCCCAATGGTTAGTCGGCCGCAATCCTTTCTCCGCCAGTGTGATGTACGGCGAGGGCTACGACTGGACGCCGCTATACAGCGTCCGTTCTGGCCAAATGGTTGGTGCGCTTCCCGTCGGCATTGAAACCAAAGGTTTCGACGACGCCCCTTACTGGCCCACCCAGATTTGCTGGACCTATAAAGAGGTCTGGACCCAACCGGTAGGGCAGTGGATATGGCTGATGCAAGACATCAGTGTGCCTGCCACCGTGCGAGGAACGGCCAATCCTGCGAGCCACGAGCGGGTCGAGTTCCGCGAACAAAACAGCGGTCATGTGACAACCGCAACTTCGGGCCAACCTGACGGCGAATTCAATATTCATTTGCCGGAAGGTCACTACGATGTGCGGCAGGGTTCAGCACACACGAGTATTACCGTCCTCCCGGGCGGATTCTATGATGTTGATCTGCGTCCTGACCGCGTGCTCAAGTTCAAAGTGACATCTCAGGATCTCGGTCACAATGAAGTCGTATTGCGAGTCTCGGCCGAAGGCGCTGGTCGTCACACGTTCACGATGCGCAGCGACAATCTCACCCTAAAAGAACCAGTCCAGCAGGAGATCAATCTGACCTCAGGAGGTGTCCGAGAGGCCGTCTGGCACGCCCATGTAATCTCGCCGAAGACCCCTTGGGTGGCGGTGGTAATTCCTGACGGCACCCTGAGTGAACGCCGCGAAGTCACAGGGAGCGAAATCCGCACATTTTTGTCGGAAACTACCCAGGGCCGTTCCAAAACTCCTTAGCGGCGCAGTGAATCTGGTGTGCAGACAGCGCGCTTCTTGAAAGGGCCTTAGTCCCCAGGCATTGCCGCAACGTACGCCCAGAGTTCGTTCGAATGCAGTGATTCATGAACATCTGAATCGTGTCCTTTCCAAGTTGGGAAAGAGTGAAGATCAAAATCCCGCTGTGTCTTCCAAGGATACCGTCTCATGATAAGGAGAGCGTCTCATGATAAGGTCCCATGATAAGTAAGCAGGAGGGCCACCTGCACCCTGACAATCGAATCCGATTTGTTCGCGCAAGTCCGGTACTTGGCAACCGAGGGATCATGCTCGTTGCGTGTCTCTTGGTCAGTATGCTCGCGACCGCCTGCTCTGTCATCCCGCCCGCTCTCCCGCCTTTGCAATGCAGCCTAAGCGCTTCCTCGCGCGCCGGGGAATCGGATCCGCTTCAAGTGTATCCGAAGGGTCGCGATGCCGCGTTTGGCAAAGATGGAGGGGTCAACCTATCCCATGTGGTCCGGGTTATGGGATCACCCTTTGATAAAACTGGGGGTATCCCCCCTCCCCCCTCGATCCTTGAAATCAACGGGTTAGACAATGTTTTGACCGCAAAATCTAGATATCAAAGAGCTTAGAGGTCAAAATATTGAAAACGCTGGAGTTAGTCCAGCACTGGGAGAAGGCTCGTTATCCTGCCCCGAACAGCATGCGCGAATCAAGCTGTGGACGGCAAGGTCGGATGTCACACCGCCTTTCTTTTTGTTCTTTTCTTTTGTTCTTTTCTTTCGGCCCGGATGAGGGTTGCTGTCGATCCGCCCTTTATCCAACAGCTCGCTCCGCGGGCTGCATTCTTACGCCGCTCCGCAGATGCGTGCTTCAGCCGCGCTCGAATAAATAAATGGAGGCTAGGCCGCACGCCCGACCGCTGGAACTACAGCGACGGTCTCGCCGCGGGACCTCTTGAGCGCGACAATAGTTAGAAGGACGAAAAACACCAGAACTACGAGTTGCGAAACCAGGAATGGTGGCTCTTTCTGTGTCGGCGCCAGCGTTCTCAGTGCAGGCACCTTTTCGAAGAGCTGCACGACCAGGACAAAGACATTGAAATACAGGGCTAGAGAGGCACAGACCACGTAGGTCCCGCGCCAGGCGCCCCCGAGGTGAAGGGCGTAGCGCGCCACCATGGCAATCGCCAGCACCAGCAGCGACAGGATGCCGATCTTGTTCCCCGGCGTGAGATGAGTAAAGGGGAAGCCGAACCCGGTCACGCTGGTCGCCACGGTGGTCACCAGAAAGAGCGCGTTCCAGCGGTTGAGCCGTTTTCCGGTGAGCAGCCCGTACATCGCGACGAATCCCGAGCCGATTCCAGCCAGGCTGATCAGCACGTGCACAAGAGTGTAGGTGGCGGTCGTCATGCCGAAAATCATGGTTGGCGTCCTTTCAGAAAACGGTCTGATGGTACGCCGCCGCATGGGAAATTACCAGATGTGCTGCGCGCAACTCGGTTAGAAGGAAAGCGGCCAGCTGTCAGCGGGCGGAGCCAATCCCTCACACTTCTCCTTCCACGCCTTCCCGCGGCCGTGTATAAAACAGGAGCGCCGCCAACGCCAGCCTGACCAGCGATCGGCCCCAGATCAAATACGGTGGATAGAGGCCGGCGAGCAGCTTGAGCGACAGCAGCGGCGCGATGGCGAGGATGCAGAGACCCACAATGAGCGCGTCGAGGATGGCGACGTTGCGCGCCGGGTCGCGGGCGGCGAGAAACAGCATCACGCTGAGCATGAGCATCAGGCCACCCACCTCCTTCAGCAACGCCAGCAGCAAGGTGGAAACCTCAGCCTCGGGAGGGTGCATGAACACGCGGAGGATGAGGGGCTTGCCGCTGAGGATCATGAGCAGACCTCCAACGGCGATCAGCGCGGACACAACCCGCAATCCCAGCGACAACCCACGGTAAGGTGGCCTTGACATGGATAGGTCCTCCTTGTCACGGCGGGAATATATCACGCAGGTGGGGAGGGTTGTTCGCGGAGACGGAATTCTCCGGTCTCATCCGCGGCAGGGGGATCTTCTCGAGCAGAGGTCTTTCCGGTGCCCGCCACGGTTGGTTTCAACTAGTCTGCGTGGAAGGTCTTCGATCCGATCACTTTCGCGTACATCGTATTATTCAACATGACGTTCTCCATCTGCACTGGGAGTACGTACTGCCGAGCCTTTCCACCGGCGGAAACTGTCACGCCAATCTTTGCGGGGCCGGAGTGGTCGTAAGGATTTCTGTCGGAACGGGGTACATTCCAAACCTTCCTTAGCAGGTCGTGATTCAAGGGAATCTCAACCGCCTCGCCTTCTAGTACGACGCCCTCACCAACGATGCAAGTCTCGTTGCTCAACATATATTCCAGGCGGACGATCTTGACGGGAATGCTTGCGGCCAGTTTTATCTTTTGGGATGGCGGCGTACCCTCCGCGACAAGAGACACGCTGAATTCACGAGTCGACTCGACCGTTAAGTCGTCCCCTTGCTGCCGCCGAATGTGATCTGCAGCTTCGTAGCCTGCGGCGGTAATCTCGAAGACCTCACCTTTTTCACCGAGTGGTTGTAACAGTCTCAACGCAACTAGTTCCTGAACTGCCGCCTTCCATCTCGCCTGCGAGCGCGGATTACGGCTCTCGTTGAGGGCTTTACCGTTTGTACTGACTCCCAACCTCGCAGAGTGGACACACACATGATGGGGCCGCCGGGATCTTCAGAGCCTGCCAAGAGGAGTTGCTGTGCCTCAGGGGACAGCTGCAGCGGGTTGATCGGAGTCGGTCGAACTTCGGAATGGACCGTTGCTTTGCTCAGTGTGCCTTCCGCGAGTTGCCTCACATGCTTAACGTGACGAAGGAGGAAGCCAGACTACTCGGCGTGACGAGACCGACAACAACCTTCGCTTCGTTCACCTCCTCACGGAGCTTGCTTTCTGTGTTGACGCCTACGGGCAGCCGGTGACCGTCTACGCTGCTGCATCGAATCTGAGTGGAGACTAGTCCAAGGGCTGTTTTAAGAAGGTCGGTGAGGGCTTCGGCTAGGAGAATATCCTTGCTGCTGTGGGATATGAAAATCTCTAAGCTTGGGCTGGTTGCGTTCACCTGCTTCGTGGGTGTCATAGGTTCTTCCGCCTCAACTTCCCATCCTAATTGCTCGATAGCGCTCTCCAGGACCGCGATCATTGAGGACAGGGTTCCGTTAGCCATGCGACGAAGCTCCTCGTCACTATCGTTGGCATTGAAAGCGATGGCCCCTGCGGCGCCAAAGCCATCGAGGATCGAGCTGCCGCGCGCGAAGCCCCGCTCCAGGACGCCCCGCGCTGTACCCTCCCACTGTTCCCGCTTTGGTGAGCCAAATGGCTCGCCCGTGAGATAGGGGGCATCATTAATGAGTTTTCTGAGTATTTCTATTACCTTCTTAGGCGGCATTAGGCGGGCCGCGCTCGCGGGTGATTTTCGTGGCGGCAACGGGTGCACCTCAAAGTAAGTATTATGACTAGTCAGGCTGGGCCAGTCCCATTCCGGGAACCCTCCCAAAGGCATACTCCCAACAAAAGCTTTGGCTCAGTCGGCCAACCTTCTTTTATTGACATCACATCCTACGTCGGTTATGCTCTCGGCCTTGGACTCCACTCTGAGCCTTTCGTACCCCGTCGTGGCTGAAAACACCAACGATGCGAATGAAGAATCAGCCTCCAGTTTAGCGGTCGAAAGCAGACTAGCAAAGCTGGAAACCAAGTTGTCGATTCTAGTGTACGTAGCCATCGTTTTGATCCCTGCGGCCGGCGTGGTGTACTGGTACCTAAACGGGATCTCACGGGACCTCGGAACCCTAAACGCGCGCGTAGACGGGTACCAGAATGAAGCACTCTTGAAGGTGTTGTCCCCAATCCGGGCGGACGTGCAGGATACAGCCGCAGGTAAAGAAGTCAAAGATGCTATAAGAAAAATTGCGGAGGAGACTCTCAAGCGTGAGCAGGCGAATGAACCAGTCAGCTCTAGTGTTTACTATGAATTGGGAAAGTTCGCTTATGGAAACGGTAACGCTGAGCAAGCCATCGACTATTTTAATAAGGCTGTAGCCGCTAACCCTCTGGATTACCGAGCTTGGTCAAGCCTGAGCGCAGTTTACCTCGCGGTCTCCGACCAAGAGCCTGCTAAGAAAGACAACTACGCCTCCAAAGCGAAGCAAGCGGCCGAAAAGGCGTTGGGCATCGATCCGCATCATGGGGAAGCGTATAGCAATCTCGGCATTGCACGCTTCATGCTTGGAGACAAGCCCGGAGCCGTGGATGCGGAGAAGAAGGCAATCGAAATTGACCGACGATTTGATGCAGCTTATTACAACTTGGCGTGTATGTATGCTTCCGATAACTGGGATCCGCACAAATCTCTGCAATACCTGGAACTTGCGGTTACTGAAGCTGGCTATAATAACCCAAAAGAAATGACCGCCGACGAGGCAAAGTGCTTCAGATCGATCAAAGACACCGGCAAGTTTCGCCAGTTGAAGGCGGTTGTGGTGAGGAGAGCCCGGGCAGTACCTATCCCCTAGCCGCTCCGCCCAGGACTAGTTCGAGGACTAGTTCAGGAAGGGCCGTCGAGCAGAACCCCGCTTTTACGTCCCACCCGGGGCACCACCTCCCGCGGTTTTTCGAAATCGTGCCCACGCGCCCTCACGCCGCCCGCGGCCCCTTGCGCCCCAATCCCCTCAACAAATCCGCCTCAATAAAAATTCTCTCGATGGACGGTTCCTGCTGGCGAATCCGGTTTTCGATGCGGTCGATGGCCGGACGGGGTGCGGCTCTCCTTAAAGTAACTTGATTTGCGCTGGGCGCACGTTCAATATGGGGATGTGACCTTGACGGGGAGCCGGCTATCGGCTCTCGCGACGGCCTCGGTTCTTGCCGAGGCCGTTTGCATTTTGGGCTCGGAGGTCAAAGGCAGCGGACAGGAGTGTCCGCTCTACACGAGCGGGGCGTCGCTTCGCTCCACGGACAGCCGAGGCGGCTGTCCCCACATGAGCTGCTTTAGTTCAAGAAGTACTGCCGGTACAGCGTATCCCGTTGCGCGGGGCGGAAGCCGGCGTCGCGGATTATTCTTCGCAGTTCTTCTTCGGTGGTGCAGTTGGTTACGCCGGCGGCTCTCACTACGTTTTCTTCCAGCATGACTGAGCCTACATCGTTGCCGCCGAAGCGGAGGCCCATCTGGCAGACTTTTAGTCCTTGCGTGACCCAGCTTGATTGCACGTTTAAGAAGTTCGAGAGATACAGGCGCGAGATGGCCAGGACTTTCAGGTAGTCGACGGCGGTGGCTTCGTCCCAGTGGCGTCCACCGAGAGCAGTGTTTTGCGGCTGAAAGCTCCAGGGGATGAAGGCGGTGAATCCGCCGGTCTCCTCCTGCAGATCGTAGAGGCGCTGGAAGTGGTTGACGCGATGCTCGTAGGTCTCGCCGACGCCGAACATCATGGTGGCGGTGGTGCGCATGCCGATCTGGTGTGCGGTGCGGTGCACGCTGATCCAGTCTTCGGTCAGGCACTTGAGGCGGGCGATCTTGTAGCGGACTTCGTCGTCGAGAATCTCGGCGCCGCCGCCGGGGATGGAATCGAGTCCGGCATCGCGCAGGCGGAGAATCGTGTCGCGGAGGCTGAGACTGCTGTACTCGGCAATGGCCAGGATCTCGGATGCGGAGTAGCAGTGCAAGTGAACCTTGGGAAAACGCTCTTTGATGCCGCGCAGCATCTTCTCGTGCCAGTCGATCTTGAGGTCGGGATGCAGGCCGCCTTGCATGAGCACACCGGTGCCGCCGAGTTCGACGGTCTCGCGAATCTTGTCGTAGATGATGTCGAAATCGAGAATGTAGCCTTCTTTCGCCGCGGGGCCTTTGAGCGGGCGGTAGAAGGCGCAGAAGGTGCAGTACTCGGTGCAGAAGTTGGTGTAATTAATGTTGCGATCGATGATGTAGGTGACCGTGCCCTCGGGATGCAGCTTGCGGCGGACAGTGTCGGCTTCCATGCCGATGCCGATCAGGTCATCGGAGTGGAAGAGCTCCAGGGCTTGGGGCTTGGTCAGGGACATTGCTCTTTTATTCTAGCGGAGCGGCGGAGATTGGACCAAATTCAAACTGACCGAATACCGTTTGATCAACTCTGCGGAGCCAACTACAGCGGAGCCGAAGTGGTGGTGGAAACTCCCTTGGAAGCCGCTGGTACTGCGGGGTTGCAAGGGATCCTTCGACTGCGTGGCATCTTCGCATTCGCGAAGACGCCACTTCGCTCAGGATGACACTGTAGTGCTGGATGCCCTTTTCCAGCGATAGTACTGAATGATTGAGAGGGCTGCACCCGCGCACGCGAGAGCCACAAGAATGCCGACGGCCATCTTGTCATACCGGGAAAAGAAACGCACGATCTGGTTTCCGTATAGGGCTCCCAGGCCGGCAACGATGGTGTAGCGAACTAGGCGGCCGAGGGTCAAGGCGCCCAAGAATTTTTCCCGTGAGTACTGCATGGCACCGGCCGCCAACAGGAACGGAACAAAAGGAAATGGCGGCGGCAACAGAGCCGGGACTGCGACTGCCCAGAATCCCCAGCGTTCAAAGGTTTCGTAAACTCTCGTGGCTCTCTCTTTTGAGAGCTTGCGTTCGACTGCTCTTTTTCCGCCTTTCAGTGCCAGACTGTAAGTGATGTAGCCGCCGATCACGGCGCCGAGCGTTGCCATCAGCGCGTAGTAGGGCCAGGGCTCGCGATGGCGGGCGGCCAGCCAGATGGTGAGGACGTCCATGCTGCCGGTCAGTGGGACTACAGAGTTGTCAGCGATTCCCAGCAGGACCAGACCTGGCCCACCCATGCGACGTAGGCGGCGAAAGATTGGAATCACAAGCAGCGGATGGAAGTGGAAAGGCATTCAGGTTTGGAGCGAGTTTACAGTGGCTGGCCAAGGAATGGGCTAAATTATTACTGCCTTGGCGGTGCTGGCGAAGAGCATTTCCGGGGCGGGAGGCAGTGCCCCGATTTCAGCGGCGTAGCGGTAAAACAACTGCATGCCCTCCAGGCATTCCGCGTCGAGGCGGTAATAAATATTTTCGGTCAAGTAGGTTCGGGCTTGGGACTCGCTGATGCCCAGGCGGGGCGCCCACTCGCGAGCGATCAGGCTAAGATTCTCTGGCAGCAGACCGTGGTCGCGAGAAGTCTGGAAAATTGTCGATAAGTCCTGAGCCGGATCGGCCGCTTGCAGCGCCTCTTCGCGAATCGCCCAGAAGGCAAATACGAAAGGCTTCCCGGTAAAACGAATCCACTCCTCGGCGAGATCCAGCGTGAGGTAGCGCGAGCGATCGATCTGCAAGGCGGGGTCACCGATGAGCAATCCGGCATCGTGCTGCGCCAGCATTTTTTCGACATCGGGAGCCATGGGAGTGAACGTCCGTCCGCCGCCCAGCCATTTCGCGAACAAGACCTTCGTCAGCGCCACGGAAGTCATGGAAGAAGTGTCCAGCGCGACGGTACGGATTTTCTCTACCGGCATTTTGCTGACTAGCAGGATGGAACGAACGGCGCGGCGTGAGGCGATGGCGACGTCCGGCAGTATTTTCAAGCCTGGAATGAGTGCATAGGCTGCCGCCGGAATGATTCCGATGTCAGCCGTGCCGGCTTCGAGAGCTTGGGCACAGGCGGAAGGAATGGTGTAGGAAATGTGGAACTGACGGCCGGCCGCACCGTGTTCAAAGTCCCACATCAGGGGAGCGGTGTTGAGGTAGGAAATCGCCGAAATTCGCAGACGTCTCATTGCTATTTCCTTCAATTCTAACAAAGCCTTGTGACGTCCTCCCTTGACAGGGCTTTCAGCTCTCGTTACAGTCCGGCGAGTTCGAGGAAAGTCAGGCCCGGATTTCGCAGCCGCCTCTCAGACTGGAGTCTAACTGTGACGAACGCCGTTGCTCCTCCGCCAACCGCCGCAAATGTCATGGAGTGGCTTGCCATCTCACTGACTCAAGGTTTAGGGCCGACAAGGTGCAGAAAACTTGTCGAACATTTTGGGACAGTCGAAGCGGTCTTTCACGCCTCGCTTACAGAACTGGAAAGCACGGGGATTCCGGCTGTCTCTGCCCAGTCGTTGGCTACTGGGAAATCGGCGGAACTGGCGCGGGAAGAGCTTGCGCGCGCCGCTGCAGCCGGTGTGTCCTTGGTATGTCTCGATGATCCGGCTTATCCCCCGCGGCTGAAAGAAATCTACGATCCTCCGCTGATCCTTTATGTACGGGGGAATGTCGAGATTCTGGCTCAACCCGGCATCGCAGTCGTGGGCACCCGCCATCCCACGCCCTATGGCTCGGGGATGGCTGAGCGGCTCTCGTGTGACCTGGCGACGCAAGGGCTCGTTATCATCAGTGGGATGGCGCGCGGAGTCGATACGGCCGGGCATCGGGGAGCGCTCGCCGCCAAAGGCAAGACGATTGCGGTCTTCGGGACCGGCGTCGACGTTATCTATCCCAAGGAAAACTCGCGGCTATCGGAACAGATTCTCGCGTTGGGCGGTGCGCTGATCTCGGAGTTTCCTCTTGGCACCTTCGCAGCCCCGCAGAACTTTCCCATTCGTAATCGTATTCTCAGCGGCATGTCGCTGGGAGTGCTCGTGATTGAAGCGGCGGAATACTCTGGTACTCGTATCACCGCGCGGTGCGCACTGGAGCAAAATCGGGACGTGTTCGCAGTCCCCGGCAACGTAACCAACAAGAATTCCTGGGGGCCGAATACGTTGATCAAGCAGGGCGCTAAGCTGGTCGCGACCTGGGAAGATGTGTGGGAGGATCTCCCTACGGCAGTGAAACTTGCGTTGACTCCCGCGCCGGGCGATGAATCCAGGAGCGGCTCGTCCGCATCTCTATTTCCGGACAATAGGCTGCCACCGCACGAGAAGCGAATCCTGAGCCTGCTGAAGCAGGACGAATCCACGCACATCGATGAGATCGTGGAACATCTGGAAAAGGAATTATCGTCCTCCGAGATTTTCGCAGCGCTCTTCGAGCTGGAGCTAGCCGGAAAGGTGAGGCAGATGCCGGGGAAGAATTTTGTGAAGAGCTTCTAGCTTCTAGCTCCTAGCTTCTAGCCACACCGAAAGGCAGCATTTATGGAGGACTTCAAAGACCTTGTAGTTTGGACGAAGGCTCATCGCCTCACATTGGTCGTATATCAACGAACACGTGCGTTTCCAAAAGAGGAGATGTTTGGATTGACGAGTCAGTTACGACGGGCCTCTGCTTCCATCGGAGCAAATATAGCGGAAGGGTGCGGTCGGAGATCGGATGCCGAGATGAAAAGGTTCCTTCAAATTGCGCGGGGGTCGGCGAGCGAGGTGGAATACCACCTGCTACTCGCCAAGGATTTGCAGTTTCTTGCTGCCGATGAGTTCAACGATTTGGAAGAAAAAGTACTTGAAGTACAGCGGATGCTAGCGTCTCTCGTCCAGCGGTTGCAAGGCCCTGTTTTGGCTAGAAGCTAGGGGCTAGCAGCTAGAAGCTGTCGTGGCGGTAACTTGTTGCTTTCGTCCTATTCGTGCTAGCTTCGGAAAACGATACTAAGGAACCGAGGGGAAATTGGCTAAAGGTTTAGTGATCGTCGAATCGCCGGCTAAGGCGAAAACCATCCAGAAATATTTGGGGAAGGACTTCACCGTCGAGGCCTCGCTGGGCCACGTGAAGGATCTGCCCAAAAGCATTCTGGGGGTCGACCCGGGTAATGATTTCGAGACCGACTACGTCGTCATCCCGGGCAAAGAAAAAGTCCTGATCCGGCTAAAGAAATTGGCTGAATCCGCTGACTCCATCTACCTTGCTCCTGACCCGGACCGCGAAGGCGAGGCGATTGCCGCACACCTGGCTTTTGAATTGGCCGGCAACGGCGGCCGGGCTAAGAAAGCCAAGAAGGCAAAAAAGGGAGATCCTCCAGTACCGCCGCGCATTCAGCGTGTGACGTTCAACGAAATTACTAAGCGCGCCGTGCAGGCTGCTTTTGAACATCCTCGTGCGATTGACCAGCACTTAGTCGATGCGCAGCAGGCTCGCC
>Ga0137393_10001408_pt1 | contig 15188 bp, 10 predicted proteins | sample 15con2h34BmetaG_FD_101396 | JGI IMG/M metagenome (GOLD analysis project Ga0137393, IMG submission 101396) | Vadose zone soil microbial communities from Angelo Coast Range Reserve, California, USA - 15con2h3.4B metaG | ecosystem: Environmental > Terrestrial > Soil > Vadose zone > Saprolite...
CAATGGATAAGGATAGTGCCAAACGTAGTGGGCAAGAAACGGCGGGCAGATGGCGTCGCGGTAAATCCGGTAACGATAGGTTTTCGCTTGCGCCGATTTGCGCGGGTGGAATTCGGCTGGAACTTCTGTCGCTTCCAGCACCCGGATCGACGGGGGAAGGATGTCATTGAGCGCGATCACAAAGTTCACCGTCGGAACCACCGACTCAGTTTGAAATGCGGCGATCTGGGCCAGAGCGTGCACTCCGGCATCGGTCCTGCCGGAACCCTGGGGCAGTACTTTTTCTCCGGTGATCCGTCCAATAGCCGAGGCCAGAGTGGCCTGGACGGTGGGCGCATCGGGCTGGACTTGCCACCCCGAAAAATCGGTGCCGTCATAGGCCAGTATCAGCTTGATATTACGCATGAGAAATCGAATCCCGCGCTAAGAATGAGCATCCAAGATTACATCGTTTAAGCAGATCAGGAATGACCGCGCCAGCCCAGCGGCTCGGCTATACTGATGAATTCCTTAGCTGCACGAGTTGCTGTGCCGTTCTTCGTTCTCTGCCGCGGCGCAGATATGGGGAACCCGGAAGCGTCTTTTTGCGTAGTACAGCTTTGAGCAGGTTCGCCTGACCGGATTCCAGTTCGCAAAACGCAATACAAAACGGAATTTGCAATATATGGAGAGAATCGCATGTCATTGTCTTCTTTGAAGGGTGCAGTTCGGCATCTTATCGCGATGGTTCTGGTGGTCGCTTTCCCTGCCAGCATGTGGGCGCAGGAAGCCCAGACGGCTCCAAGCCAGACGGCTCCAAGCCAGACCAGCGGGTCATCTCAAGCCAGCTTGCCGCAGGCGCCGACCCCGCATCAACGGTTTGAGATGACGAATTACTCCAAACCGAGGGGCTATTTCCCCAATCCTCTCGCGCCTTATACTATGCGCCAGATTGCTTCGCCGGACCTGACCAACTCGCCGAAACTTGACCAACTCATGCGCGAAGGCAAGATTTATCTGTCTATGGATGACGCGGTCACGCTGGCGCTGGAAAACAACCTTGATATCGCGATTCAGCGCTACAACTTCGGCATCGCGGATACCGATGTGCTGCGCGCGAAATCGGGCGCGAACCAAATCCTGGGTGTCAGCTTCGGTGTGGTCCAGAACACGCCCGGCGGCGGCGTTGGAGGCTTGAACGGCACCGTCGGATCTGGCCCCGGCGGCACCAGCGCTGCAGCCGGCGGTATTGGCTCGGGGACTGCGGGATTCTCGGGTTCCACGGAGGGATTGGGAACGCAGATCACCAGCTTTGATCCGATCATCAGCGGGACCCTGCAGTTTGATCATGCCCACTCGGTCGCAACGAACGTCTTTAGCGGCGCACCTATTTTGAGCCAGGGCTCCACTACGGGGAACTTCAGCTATCAGCAGGGCTTCCAGTCGGGAACCAACGTGCTGGTCGGCTTTAATAACTCGCGTATAGGCTCGAACAGCACCTTCAATACGTACAGTCCGAGTTTGAACTCTTCTTTCCAGTTCAAGCTGACGCAGCATCTTTTGCAGGGTTTTGGGTTTGTTCCGAATGATCGCTTGATCCGCATCACCAAGAACAACCGCGAGATTACCGACGTCGCCTTCCGGCTCCAGATCATCACCACCGTGGACCAGATCGAAAACCTGTATTGGAACCTGGTGTTCGCGTACGAGAACGTGCGCGTCGCACACGAGTCACTGGCATTCGCGCAGAAGACGCTCTCCGACAATCAAAAACAGGTGCAAATTGGCAGCCTGGCACCCATCGAAGTAGTTCGCGCGCAGAACACAGTTGCGGCGGACCAGCAGACTCTGATCCAGGCGGAAACCAACCTCGATTTGCAGCAGTTGCTAATGAAGAATGCTCTCAGCCGGACGCTGCAGGATCCCGCGCTGGCGAGCGCTGAGGTCATTCCTACGACGACCATGGCCCTCCCTGATCAGGAACCAGTTACACCAACCGAAGACCTGATCAATGAAGCCTTGCAGCACCGCGCCGAACTGGTGGAGTCTCGGATCGACCTTACCAATCGAGACCTCAGCAACAAAGCGATCAAGAATGATCTGCTGCCCAGCCTAGACCTCTTTGCCTACTACGGTGGATCAGGCCTCGGGGGCACCCAGAATCCATTGAATCTCACTGCGAATGGTTGCACAGGAGGATTCGGTTGCAGTCCCTCACCAGTGCCCCCGGTCGGCTACACGGACACACTGAACCAGTTAGTCAACTCAACCGCCTCCGACAAGGGCATGGGTGTAACGCTTTCGATCCCCATCCGCAACCGCCAGGCACAAGCTCTGTCAGTGCGCTCCCAACTCGAATACCGCCAGGCGCAGATGCGGTTGCAGCAGGTGGAAAACCAGGTGCGAATTGAAGTCCGCAATGCTCAGTTCGCGGTGACCCAGAACCGTGCCGCGGTGCAATCCGCGCAAGCGGCGGTCGAACTCGCCAAACAGTCGCTGGACGCCGAGCAGAAGAAATTTAACCTGGGAGCTTCCACTTCGACGCTTGTGCTGCAGAATGAATCCGGACTGGCTACAGCGGAGTCGAACCTGGTTTCCGCCATGGCGGCCTATGAAAAAGCTGAAGTCGAACTGGATCGCGCCACCGGCCTGCTGATCGAACATGCGGGCATTGACATGGGGGACGCGGAAAAGGGCGAAGTGACGCATGCGCCGAAAATTCCCTTCGTCGCGCCCCGCGCAGGTGTTCAGCCGGCCACACCGCAGCAATAGTCCTGGGTCGTCCTGAGGCAAGGCGGATCGTTCGACTTGAAGGATCCGCCGCGAGCGATCCGCGCGCGCCCTACCGGGCCCTGTGCGACAATACCTGTCCAGCACACCGGAAATCCTGACTCATGGCTGCCACTCTCTCCCTAGCGATCGTCGCTCTGAATGAAGAAGCCAACCTGGAACGGGTTCTCAAGAGCATGCGCTGGGCCGACGAGATTGTGGTGGTGGACTCCGGTTCGACAGACCGCACTTGCGACATTGCGCGAGAGTACGGCGCACGAGTGATCCTCGAGCCCTGGCGTGGTTACACCGCCCAGAAAAACTACGCCCTCGATCTCTGCACCAAAGACTGGGTGCTCTCGCTCGATGCCGACGAAGAGGTCAGCCCCGAATTGGCGGAAGAAATCCGCGGCATACTCGCTGATCCCAAGGCGCTCGCCGGCTACTCCATGCCTCGCAAGAATCTCTTTCTGGGACGATGGATGCGCCACGGTGGGTTTTATCCCGACCCCAAGCTGCGCCTCTTTCGCCGCGGACTGGCCTACTCCACCGGGCGCGACCCGCATGACCGCTTCGAAATGAAGAACGACCAAATGAAGGATGGCCCGACGAAAGGTGGCCGGCGCGTAGGCGAGTTGCGGGGCGCGCTCACTCATCACACGTATCCCACGCTCACACTTTATCTGGAGCACATGAACCGCTACTCCAGCGTGTGGAACCGGGTGCCCGGAGCGGTGCCGCGAAAGTTCAGCCTCAACGACATCGTGCTGCGGCCGCTGGCTACGTTCATCTACAACTATTTCATTCGGCTGGGATTTTTGGACGGCCGCGAGGGACTCTTACTCCACATGTACCACGCGGGATACGTCTCCTGGAAGTACGCGAAGGCCTGGGAGATGGGGCGAGACCAGAAGAAGTAACCGACCGAGTGGTCGCCCGCGCAACTTGCTCCGCCGCAGCACCTCTCCTATGATCGAACCTGGAGAGCAGCCAAATGGCGGACAAGAAGCACTCTTCAACAGACTCCGAAGTCTCCGAAACTCCGATTGCAGATGTCACTGAGAACCGCCATCCTTCCGCTTCCGAAACGCAATGGGCGGAGAAGACGCTACTCCCGGCGTTGGAGAAGAATCCTGAGAGACCAATCGGCGCACCCAGTGGCATAAACCTTGACGAGCACGGACGCGCTCGTTTCACCACGATCTCCGGAGTTCCCATCCGGCGCCTTTACATGCAGGCTGATCTTCCCGAAGACTGGAATTATGAGCAGTACCTGGGCTATCCTGGCCAGCCGCCTTTTACGCGCGGCATTCATGCCACCGGATATCGCGGGAAGATGTACACCATGCGCCAGTTTTCGGGATTCGCATCGCCGGAAGAAACCAACCAGCGTTACAAGTATTTGCTGGAACACGGCGGCAGCGGGCTGTCCGTAGCCTTCGATCTTCCCACCCTGATGGGCTACGACTCTGACCACGCGGCCAGCGAAGGTGAAGTCGGCAAATGCGGCGTGGCCATTGATTCGCTCGAGGACATGGAGATTCTCTTCAGCGGCATTGATCTCGAGAAGACCACGGTTTCCATGACCATCAACTCCCCGGCCTCTGTGCTGTGGGCGATGTACCTAGTGGTTGCTGAAAAGCAGGGCGCGGACTGGAAGAAGATCTCCGGCACCATTCAGAACGATATTCTCAAGGAGTACATCGCGCAGAAGGAATACATTTATCCGCCAGCACCATCGATGCGGCTGGTGGTGGACACCTTCGAGTTCGGATCCAAATTCACTCCGCGCTTCAACACCATTTCGATCAGCGGCTACCACATTCGCGAGGCCGGTTCGACTGCCGTGCAAGAGCTGGCGTTCACGCTTTACGACGGAGTCGAATACGTTGAATGGGCACAGCGCCGCGGCCTCGACGTGGATGAGTTTGGCCCGCGCCTGAGTTTTTTCTTCAACGCCCACAATGATTTTTTCGAGGAGATCGCGAAGTACCGCGCGGCGCGCAAGATTTGGTATCACGCGATGAAAGACCGCTTCGGGGCCAAGAACCAACGCAACTGGCTGATGCGGTTCCACACACAGACTGCCGGCGTCTCCCTGCCCGCGCAGCAGCCGATGAACAATATCGCGCGGGTGGCGATTCAGGCGCTGGCTGCGGTACTCGGAGGAACCCAGTCGCTGCACACCGACGCCTATGACGAGGCCCTCGCCCTGCCCACTGAAGAAGCCGCGCGCATCGCGCTGCGCACCCAGCAGATCATTGCCTACGAATCCGGCGTCACCCAGACTGTTGATCCTCTGGGGGGCTCCTATTTTTTGGAAAGTTTGACCCTGCAAATGGAGAAGGACGCGCTCGATTACTTCAGCAAGCTGGACGCGGTGGGCGGAATGGTCAAAGCCATCGAGCGCGGATATCCGCAAAAAGAGATCGCCGAAGCCTCATATCAGTACCAGCGAGCAGCGGAGAAGAAAGAAAAAGTTATTGTCGGCGTGAACGAGTTTGTGGTCGAAGAAGAGTCGCCGCACATTCTCTACATAGACGAAAGCATCGCGCATCAGCAATCCGCCAAGTTGAAAGTGCTTCGGGTGCGGCGGTCGAATGAAGAAGTACAGCGGTGCCTGAATGCGTTGAAGAAAGCAGCGGCGCAGGAAGTCCGCGCCGAGTCGAACGGGAACATCTCTCCTGCCAACACCATGCCTTACATCATTGACGCAGTGCGCGCCTACGCCACCGTCGGCGAAATCTGCGAGGCGTTGCGCGAAGTGTATGGGACTTACACGGAAGTCAGCGTGACGTAAGCCGCTCGGGCTTCAACGCCAATTACCTATTGTGTGACTGAAGCTAAACCTTCATCTGCTACACTGACTCGCCCGCCTCAAAATCAGGACAATTAAGTAACTCGGGTTCGGCTGCTATGGATTACGTTCTCGGAATTGACGTTGGTACCGGCGGCACTCGCGCAGTGCTGGTGGACCGCGCTGGCGCCATTGCCAGCTCGGCGACTTGTGAGCATGTCCCCTTTGCTTCGCCGCACACTGGTTGGGCGGAGCAGGACCCGTACGACTGGTGGAAGGCCGCAGGTTCGGCAATCAAGCAAGTGCTCGCGAACGCGGGGAATCCGAACATTGTTTGCGTCGGGTTAGCGGGGCAGATGCACGGCGCGGTGCTGCTGGACGAAAGCGATCAGGTGCTCCGGCCGGCACTCATCTGGTGCGACCAGCGCACACAGGCGCAGTGCGACTGGCTGAACTCGAAGCTCGGCGAGCAGGGGATTATTGAACTAACCTGCAATCCCGCGCTGACCAATTTCACTCTGACCAAATTGCTGTGGGTGCGCGACAACGAACCGGAGATCTGGAAGCGCTTCCGGCGAGTTCTCTTGCCCAAAGATTACGTTCGCCTGGGCCTCACCGGCGAACATGCCATGGATGTCGCCGACGCCAGCGGCACGCTGATGCTAGACGTCGCGCATCGGCGCTGGTCGCAGGAAATGATGTCGGCTGCGGGTCTCCCCATGAGCTGCCTGCCGAAGCTTTTCGAATCTCCGGAAGTTTGCTCGCGCATTTCTGAAGCCGGTGCGGCGCACTCGGGCTTGAAGCCGGGAACACCCGTGGTTGCTGGCGCTGGGGACCAGGCTGGCGGCGCAGTGGGAATGGGAATCGTGCGCGCGGCCGTGGTGAGCGCGACCATTGGGACATCAGGCGTGGTGTTCGCCGCGACCGACACTCCGGCGATGGATGCGAAGGGCCGCGTGCATACGTTCTGCCACGCTGTCCCAGGCCGCTGGCACGTGATGGGCGTCACGCAGGCCGCGGGCCTGTCGTTCCGCTGGATTCGTGACCTGCTGCGAGGTGACTCTGCCGAGCTTTCTTACGACGACCTCACGCGCGAAGCCGCCACGGTTCCGGCCGGGTCAGATGGAGTACTCTGGGCGCCCTACCTTATGGGAGAGCGCACTCCGCACCTTGATCCGAACGCGCGCGGGACGTTGGCCGGTCTCGCCGCTAGCCACACTCGCGGGCACGTGGTGCGGGCGGTTCTGGAGGGCGTCGCCTTCAGCCTCAAAGACACATTTTCGCTGTTTGCCGAAATGCAGGTACCCGTCTGCAAGGTGCGGCTCGGCGGAGGCGGAGCGCGCTCCGACTTGTGGCGACAGATTCAGGCCGATGTCTATGAGCATGAGGTTGAAGTCCTGACCGCTGAGGAAGGCGCTGCCTACGGTGCTGCGCTCCTGGCCGGAGTGGGAGCGAAGTTCTGGGGATCGGTCGAGGAAGCCTGCGACGCGGTGGTAAACGTGCAAACGCGCGTGAGTCCGGAACCCCGCTCGGCGACGGCCATCAAGAAGCAGTACGAAAATTACCGGCAACTTTATCCCGCGCTGAAACCGATTTTTGCCCGCATAACTTAGCACTGGTCTCGCAGAGCCCGCCCTGTCTTCCAAAGAGCGGGGAGACAAGGACGGGGCACCCGGGTAGTGTCCCGAATTTCCGCTGTCCCGACGCTCTCGCCATCCTGTTATGTTTAATCATGGTTGAGGTTACGTGCAGCGGTTTGCTGTTTGATCTTGATGGCGTGCTGGTGGATTCCACCCCCGCCGTCGCCCGGGTATGGACGAAGTGGGCGCTGAGTCATGGCTTTGATCCGGAAGAAACCGTGCGTCGCGCGCATGGGCGTCCCAGCCTCGCCACCATTCGTGATCTTCTTCCTAAGGCCGACTTCGTGGCCGAAAACGAAGTGGTATTGAGAGGCGAGATTGAAGACACGGCCGGCGTGGTCCCGCTGCCAGGCGCCCGCGAATTGCTCGATTCCCTTCCCGCTGACCGCTGGGCGATTGTGACCTCATGCGCCCGCCCGTTGGCGGAGGTACGGCTGAGGGCGGCTGGCCTGCCAGTTCCCCGACGTCTGCTGACATCCGATGATGTGACGAATGGCAAGCCTTCCCCTGAGCCTTATCTGAAAGGCGCAGCCCTGCTTGGACTCCCGGCACCGAAATGCCTGGTTTTTGAGGATGCTCCGGCTGGGGTTCTGGCGGGAAAAGCCGCCGGCGCTCTGGTGGTGGCTTTCAGGACCACCTCGACTGATCCGGAACTGAAGGCTGCCGGCGCCGATTGGATTGTGCAAGGCTGCAGTAGCTTGACGGTCGTTGAACCCGACCGCGGCGAATCCGACCACGACGAATCTGACCACGGCTCAGACCTGGTCAGGGTCTCTTTAAATGACTGAAAAGCCATATCCAAAACCCGCTTCCGCTTGTAAAAAGATTGTCAAGCATGCGCCCGCACCGACCGGAACCGCACCCGGTGGTAGTAATCTTGATGCAGGTCAGCCTCGCCAGGTGGGACAAGACAGGGAACGGCGGAACAGGAGAAAAGATCAAAATATGCTTGGAGCGGCCGAGAGCACGGGTCACCCTTCATCAGCGGTACCGAGCCCGCAAAGGCTTCCGCATCGGGCGGGAACACCTGCCACAGAGCGCATCCTGGTTGTGGAAGACGATCGTGCGGTGCAAAAAGCGTTGCAGCGGCTGTTCGAGGCGGAAGGTTACGTGGTGCGGATCTCGCCCGATGGAAACGCGGCGTTGGAAGATTTTCGCCTGGCTCCGCCCTCCGCGGTGGTGCTCGACCTGCGTCTGCCGGGCCTTTCCGGCCGCGAGCTTTGCCGCGAATTCAAGCAACATTCGCCTGTGGTTCCCATCATTGTTCTAAGCGCAACCAGCGATGTTTCGGACAAGGTCCTGCTGCTCGAACTCGGGGCCGACGATTATGTGACCAAACCCTTCAGTCCGCGAGAGCTTCTGGCCCGAGTGCGCGCGGCTTTGCGGCGTACCGTACGGCCATCGGTCACGGAAAAATTCTCCTTCGGCGAAGTTTTTATTGACTTCACGAAGATGGAGATCATCCGGGAAGCCCAGCCCATTGCTCTGACTGCCCAGGAATTCAAGACTTTGAAATTCATGGTGCAGAATCCCGAGCGCGTCATCACGCGCGACGAACTGCTCAACGAGGTCTGGGGATACCATAACTACCCGTCCACCCGGACGGTGGATAATCACATCCTGAAGCTGCGCCAGAAACTAGAAAAAGACCCCGCCAACCCAGTACATTTCCGGACCGTGCACGGTGTAGGCTATAAGTTCGTGAGCTAGGATCGGCGCGAGGCAAGCAGCATGGTCAGATTCCGATTGCAAACCAAGTTTTTGCTTTCCATGGTTCTGATTACTGCTGGCCTTACCTCCCTGAGCCTGCTTCTGGTGCGGCAAAGTGTACGGTCGGAAGTGCGGCAAGAAATTTTTTCCGACCTGCAGAATTCGGTCGCCACCTTCCAGAGCTTTCAGCGCGAGAAAGTAGTGACGCTGAGCCATTCCGCCGATCTGCTGGCGGATCTCCCCAATCTTCGCGCGCTGATGACCACCCACGATGAAGCCACCATCCAGGATGGCTCTGCGCCCCTCTGGAAACTCGCCGGCAGCGATTTGTTTGTTCTGGCAGATCGCAGTGGGACTGTGGTGGCGCTGCACACCAATACTCCCGGCTTTACGCGCGAGATGGCGCAAAAGTCACTTACTTCTTCCCTGGCACGGCAGGAACGCTGGTGGTTTGGCTCGCAGAATTTGTACGAAGTTTTTCTGAAGCCGATTTATTTTGGCCCGGCGGCAGCTGACCGTCTGCTTGGATTTCTAGTGATTGGCTTTGAGATTGATGATCACGTGGCCTCGCAAATCAGCCGGATCGCCGGCGGTAAGGTCGCCTTTTATTACGGAGATGACATTGTCACCAGCACTCTGAGTCCAGGAATCCAAGCTGAACTCGCCCGACAGAAGCTACCCGAGGCCGACCGTGGCGTCTCGCAGCCTGTATCCGTGCAATTAGGCAAAGAGCGGTTCCTCGAAACCACTCTGGAGCTGGCGCCGCAGGGTAGTCCGAATGTCCGGCTGACCGTGCTGAAGTCCTACGACCAGGCAACCGCTTTTCTGGAGAAACTCAATCGTCTGCTGCTGGGACTGGGAGTGCTCGCGGTATTGGTCGGAAGTGCGCTGGTGTTCTTCATTTCGCACACTTTCACGCGGCCGCTGTCCAGCTTGCTGTCGGGGGTCGCGGCTCTGGAGCGGGGAGATTTCACCTATGCCCTCGATGCCGGCGGCCGCGATGAAGTCGCGGAGTTGGCGCGGGCCTTCGACCGCATGAGAGAAAGCCTGCTTCATACCCAGCAGAATCTGATTGAGTCGGAACGGCTGGCCACTATCGGCCGCATGGCCAGTTCCATTTCACACGACCTCCGCCACTCGCTGGCAGCAATCGTCGCCAACGCGGAATTCCTGTGCGAATCCCATCTCTCGCGTGAACAGCGCGAAGACTTATACCAGGAAGTGCGCGCCGCTGTGAACCGCATGACCGAGCTGATTGATTCGTTGCTCGAGTTCTCCCGCACCCGGGCGTCCCTGCGGCCGACCTACGGCAGCTTGCGCAGCACTTTGGACGCCGCCATACAGACGGTCAAGTCCGGCCCGGAATTCCACGACGCCAGAATAGATGTCCATCAGGCGGGGAGCGTCGAGGGTTGGTTTGATCACCGAAAGCTGGAACGCGCATTCTTCAATCTCCTGCTGAATGCATGCGAGTCGCTGCCCGCCGGCTCCGGGCGGGTGGAAGTTGAGCTTTGCGGAACTGGAAGCGGAGTTGAAGTCAGGATCAGTGACAACGGCCGCGGCATCCCCGGTTCCATCCGGAATGCGCTGTTCGAGCCGTTCGTCAGCCAGGGAAAAGAGAACGGGACTGGTCTTGGCTTGACGGTGGTGCAGAAGATCATTCAAGATCACGGGGGCGAAGTCGTCGTGGAGCGGACTTCGCCTGAGGGGACCGCGTTTCGCATTACGCTTCCTCATCCTGCGACCAGCGCCCGGACGAATGAGGGAGGAGTATCTGAAGAGCCCGCGTCCGCGGCCCAAGCCAGAGTAAACTCCACCAAGCAGGTGTGAACCTGAACTCCAGTCTTCTGCGGACCTGCGGCACATTTCTGTTCGGGAGGCGACCTTGAAGCAGCAAAAGAGGTTTTTCATCCGCTCCGCCGGATTCTCCATTGCCGGTGTGTTTGCCATGGCGTGCATCTCGGCCTCCGCTCAGCAACTAGCTTCGGCCCCGACAGACTCGAACCTGGCTGATTCAGTGCAAGAGTTGCGCGAACAAGTTCAGGAGCTGCGGTCCGCAGTTGCCGACATGAAATCGGAGGCGGCGCAGTACCGGGCTGAGAGCGCGGAGATCCGAAAAGAGCTCAAGACTCTGCGGGCCCCCACTAGCCAACAAAGCCAGGCAGAGCAGACGGCGGAGGTCGCGGTACAGACGCCCGCCGGGAACACCCCGTTGGACCAGCGTATGTCGTCGCTTGAGGAGACGACTCAGCTTCTCGAGAGCGAAATCCGCAGCCAGTACCAGACCAAGATTGAGAGCGCATCAAAATACCGGGTCCGGTTCTCGGGCCTGGCGCTGCTGAATCTCTTCCACAACGGTGGATTGGTGGACAACATGGACTTCCCTACCTATGCCACGCCCCACAACGCCTACGGCCCGAATTCGAGTTTCGGAGCTACCCTTCGCCAGTCCGAACTGGGTCTGGAAGTCTTCGGCCCCGAATTAGCCGGGGCCAAGACCAGCGCTGAAATTCAGTTGGACTTTGGCGGCGGATTCCCATCCGCGGCGCTGGACGGCATCAATACCGGACTGGTGCGCCTGCGTACCGCAAACATGCGGCTGGATTGGGAACACACTTCACTCATCATTGGACAGGATGGCCTTTTCATCTCGCCGCTCTCTCCGACGTCTTTTGCCTCGCTGGCCATTCCGAGCCTGGGATATTCCGGAAATCTATGGGCATGGACGCCTCAAGTGCGGGTCGAGCACAAGTTTGATCTATCCGGCGGGCAGAAGGTGATTGTGCAGGGCGGAATACTGGACAACCTTACCGGGGAGCCATCGTACGGATCACATCGCACCCCGCAGGCGGGAGAGATGTCAGGCCAACCGGCTTACGCCGCGAGGATTGGTTGGAGCAAGGACCTGAATGACCGGACGATCTCCTTCGGCACCAGCGGATATTATTCGCGTCAGAACTGGGGCTTTGATTGGAACGTGGATGGATGGGCAGCGGCCGCCGATTGGCGTTTCCCGGTGGCGCCCAGAGTTGAACTCTCCGGCGAGTTTTACCGGGGCCGCTCAGTCGGCGGCCTGGGCGGAGGCATCGGCCAATCTGTCCTTTTCAGCGGCGACCCGCTCGATCCAACTTCGAGTTTTCGTGCGGTAAACTCTGCCGGTGGCTGGTCGCAGATCAAGTTCTCAGCCACGCCCCGCCTCGAATTCAACGGAGCATTTGGAGTAGATGATCCTTTCTCCGTGGACATTCATTGGTTTGCTTCCCCAGTGGGCTACTACCCCGCAGTCTTAGCCGCAAATCGTAGCGCCATGGTGAACTTTATCTACCGTCCACGATCCGATCTGTTGCTATCGGCAGAATATCGCCGGCTGCGGACATCCGAAATCGGGACGGTCGACACTGCAGACCAGGTCAACCTCATCATGGGAGTATTGTTCTAAAAAACAGGTATGCTCATTTTCCCCAAGTCACGCGCGCGCGGGATGTGGGCCCGGTCCTGGGAAGCCTGGCTTTACGTGGTCCTTTTTGTGTCCGCGCAAGCTGGCGCTCAGGAAACGACATTGTCTGCGCGGGTCAAGGTCGTTGCAGCCGGCGAAAAAGCGGAATCGTCACATGCCGAAAATGTCGTGGTTTGGCTGAGTCCGATTGGCGCGCAGACCGCAACCAAGCCGTTCCCCAGTCATCCCCTGCGGCTCACCCAGCACAACAAGAGCTTCGAACCACCTGCTGGTGGTCCCGGTTGGGGCGGTGGTCCAGTTTCCCAACCGCGATCCGTTTTTTCACAATGTGTTCTCTCTGTTTGAAGGCAAGCGGTTCGATCTTGGACTCTACGAAGCCGGCACCACCCGGAACGTGAGCTTCGATCGGCCGGGGGTCTCCTACATTTTCTGCAACATTCACGCCGAAATGAGCGCGGTCGTGATTGCGTTGGATACTCCTTACTTCGGAATTTCCAATCGCAAGGGCGAAGTCGTAATTCCTCAAGTACCAGCCGGACGTTACACCATGCGCGTGTGGTATGAGACGGCGTTGCCGGAAACCCTCAATGCCATGACGCGGCAAGTCAGCGTGACCGAAAACAGCTCAACCTTAGGCGTTCTCGAGATACCTGCCGGCCTGGCCGCAACCGCCCACAAGAACAAGTACGGAATGGACTACGAACCTCCAAACCCGAACACCCCGGCCTACGATCACCCCTGAAGCATCGAGCTTTCTGGCGAGAATTTAAAGACAAGAAATTTACACTCGCATTGAAACCTGGTGACAATTCCGCCTTGCCCCACGCCTAGTCTCACAAAATCGTGAACGGGTCTTGCTTCGGCTCGTTCCTGGTGGCAGGTCCCGGGACCTCAAATCATCAGTCCTCGCTTTATGCCGAGGCGAGGAATGTCTGTTCACGCCCCGTGATCTCTCTCCCAAACTCCCAGGCCAGCCTGCGGGCTGGCCCTTTTTGTCCCCTTCGTTTACTCGCCCAGCAGGCTTTGGGAAAGCACGACCCTCAGCAAAACAGCCACGCTTTGATAAAAAAACGATTTTTCGACGGATTCATGATAAAAATGGAAGTCTTTTAAAACCCACTTCTGCGAGGTCCACGTCCGACCCATGGCCATGACCAGCGTAAATAGTTCGGCGGCGACAGCATCGGCGCCGCGGTCCACCAACAAGGGCGCCTTGGCGATGATGACCACACTTTTCTTCATGTGGGGCTTCCTCACCGTCCTCAATGACATTCTGGTTCCCCACTTGAAGGCGATCTTCGACCTTAACTATTTCCAGGTCATGCTGCTCCAGTTCGCCTTCTTCTCGTCCTATTTCGTGTTCGCTCTCCCTTGGGGAAGAGTGATTGACTGGATCGGATATCAGAAAACCATGGTTGCGGGACTGCTCACCATGGCGCTGGGCGCGGTGCTCTTCATTCCCGCTGCCGGCGTTCCGTCGTTTCCGCTTTTCCTGGGGGCCCTGATTGTCCTAGCTTGTGGAATGACTGCACTCCAGGTTGCCGCCAATCCTTACGTTGCCGTGCTGGGGCCGCATGAAACTGCTTCCAGCCGGCTGAATCTGGTGCAAGCCTTCAATTCGCTGGGCACCTTCGTCGGTCCGGCGTTGGGCGGACTGCTGATCCTCAGCGCGGCTCCGAAAAGCGGCGACGCCATGAGGCAAATGACCGCCGATGCTCTCCAGTTGTATCGCCAACAACAGGCATCTTCGGTGAAATTACCTTACCTGATTTTTGGGGGCATCCTGCTTGCGCTGTCGATCGCAATCGGAAGGTTTAAGTTGCCGGCGATGGCCGAAGCCACTCACAAAAAGCAGACTGGCGAAAAGGAAGCCGGTCTTTGGCAGTATCGCCATTTGGTGCTGGGCGCGGTTGCGATTTTCACCTATGTAGGCGCCGAGGTCGCGATTGGCAGCTTCCTGATCAACTATCTCACCCAACATTCGATCGGAAATATTTCCGAAATCACCGCTTCGCGCTATGTCTCGTTCTACTGGGGAGGCGCCATGGTCGGGAGGTTTTTAGGTTCAGCGATCCTGCAAAGGGTTAAGACCGGAACCGTTCTCGGGATCTCGGCAATCATAGCTTGTCTGTTGGTCGTCACTTCCATGCTCACCTTTGGACAGGTGGCGGTATGGAGCATTATTCTAGTGGGCCTATTCAATTCGACCATGTTTCCCAGCATTTTCACCTTGGGGATCGAAAAACTTGGCCCGCGCACCGGAGACGGCTCGGGCCTGCTCATTATGGCCATTTTGGGCGGAGCTATTATTCCGGTAGTGCAGGGCGCAATCGCAGACCGGATCGGCATTCACCATGCGTTCTTCTTGCCGGCGATTTGCTACCTGTACATTGTTTACTACGCGTTCCGAGGCTCACGGCCGGTGGTGCCTGCATAGACTGGTGTCCGCGCGTTAGATTGCATGCGATGACACAGACTTCGGACCAAAAGCGCGTGTTCGTCGGGGTGGACGTCGGCGGCACCAAAGTTGCCGCTGGCTTGGTAAACGCGGACGGAGAAATTGTTTCTCAGACCCGCATCCCCATGGTCTCCACCGCGTCGGCGGAAGAGGGTTTGGGCGCGGTTCTTGATGCTATAGCCCGAGTTTTGCCCAGTGGAGACGCGCACGTTTCGGGAATCGGAATGTGCGCACCCGGACCGCTCAATCCCACAACTGGCGTAATCCTTAACCCTCCCAATGTTCCCTGCTGGCGCAATTTTCCGCTGGCGGAAGCGGTGCAGAAGGTCTATCGCGTGCCCGTCCGCGTGGATAACGACGCCAACGCCGCCGCGCTGG